>Ga0310345_10003654_pt1 | contig 14504 bp, 14 predicted proteins | sample HC15DNA20500_MG_FD_204667 | JGI IMG/M metagenome (GOLD analysis project Ga0310345, IMG submission 204667) | Marine microbial communities from station ALOHA, North Pacific Subtropical Gyre - HC15-DNA-20-500_MG | ecosystem: Environmental > Aquatic > Marine > Oceanic | place: Pacific Ocean: North... | reverse complement strand
TTGGCGCTGACGACTTTCTCGAATCCCTTGAGCACCGTCGTGTGTGGTGGGAAATCGGGTTTCGGAGCCGGCCTGGTTGAACTGGACTTGGTGGCCGACTTGGTGGTTGCCTGGGCCAGGGCCGGAGCCGGAGCGGCCAGGATCACGGACAACAGCGACACGAAGATCAGCGAGGCGAAGCGGTGCATTCTCGAATTCCTTGGCGTCTCGGGGGACCCGCGACGGTCGGACCCGTAGCGAGCAATTCGTTACAATCGGGAGAGTTTCCCTACTCCCTCTAGGGTCCCAGTCTAACCCACACACCGACGGCTTGCACCGTTGCTCCACGGTTTTTGGTCACGGTGACCCGGGGAATGGAGGGGGTCGTGCTGGTTGCAGTGGTTCTGCGGAGACCGGTCACGGCGATTGCTGCTCGAGCAGCAGGACGACGGCGGTGATGTTGTCCTTTGAACCGCCTTGCTGAGCCGCTTCGACAATCGTCTCGGCGATCTGCTGAGGGTCGTCTCCCTTGGCGAGCAACAGCGCCAGCGTGAGGTCATCGACTCCGTCGGTGACGCCATCCGAGCAGAGCAGAAAGCGATCCCCGTCGGCGGGGTCCCGCACCTCCGGCGACGTGCCCTCTCCACCCTCCTTCGAGCCGAGGTAGCGGTAGAGCACATTGCGGTAGCGGTGCGTGACGGCCTCTTCGGGGCTGATCGTCTCCGCGTCGAGCAGGGCCTGGGTCAGCGAGTGGTCGGTGGTGAACTGCTCGAGGTCGCCGTCTTGCTCCAGCCGGTAGACCCGACTGTCTCCAACGCCTCCGGCATAGAGTCGGCCCCCGGCGGCAACCATGAAGACGATCGTGGTTCCCATGTTGTGGAAGCGAGGTTCCAGTTGCGCCAGGGCGACGATCTCGGTGTTGGCGAACGCCACCGCCCGGTCGATCGTCTCGATGACCGTCTCGCTGGACGTTTCATCGAAGTCGAGTTCTCTTTCGAGATGCTCCTGGATCAACTCGGTGGCCATTTCGCTGGCCTTTTCGCCGGCCGACTGCCCCCCCATGCCGTCGGCGACGAGGAAGAAGCGGCCGTCGGGGTCGACTGTGAACCGATCCTCGTTGTTGTCCCGGAAGTTTCCGGTGATGCTCAGGCTGCCGACTTGGACGCGTGCCATGATCTCGGGCACCGCTTGACGCGGCGAGTGGGTCGCGTGAGTGGTTTACATCGGTGTGGGACAGAGGGTCTCGACCAGGTCGCTGACCCCCAGTGGTCGTGCCCCCGTCAGCAGTTCCCCTGACTGGAAACCGGCGATCGCTCCGTGGAGCGCCGCCCGGCCCTCGACCAGGCGGAAGACCCGGTTCTTTTCGGGGGGGAACTGTGTCTGGTAGGCTCGGATCGACTGCAATTTTATCTCGAGTGTCTCGGAAATATCCACGACAAACCTCGCCGGTCCGGTCGGAGCATCGAGCGAGGCAAAGGCCAGCGAGTACCAGGCCTGTTGCTCGATGGTGTGGACGGGCAGTCCGTCAAAGATCTCCGCCCACTTAGACAGTCTCGAGTAGAACACCGCGGCGTCAATGATCCTGGCGGCCTCGGCGTGGTCGGGCGAGGCCATGGGGGTGGGACCTTCGAGCCCGATGACAATGCGGGGTCTGAAACGGCGGAAGATCTTGGCCAGTTCGACCCGGACCTCGAACCCGTCGAAGAGCCGCCGGTTGGGGAAGGCCATCGTCTCGCGGTGGACTCCCAGGATCCGGGCCGCCTCGGCCGCCTCGGCCAGTCTCACCTCCGGAGACGGGCTCCCCGGAGTTGGTTCACCGTCGGTCAGGTCGACGATGCCCACGCCGTACCCCTGCTGCACCAGTCTCGCCAACGTGCCCCCGCAACCGATCTCGACGTCGTCCGGATGGGCCCCGACGGCGATCACGTCGAGCGAATCAGGGGCATCCGGCGGAGAGTTGTCGTCGGTGGACATGTTCGTCAGTCGCCGGGGGCAGTCAGCGACGATGGAATCGACACGAGGGTCTCTTCGAGAAACGTTCGTACCAGTTTTGTCAGTCGGTGGGGATGGGTCAAGCAGCCCAAAGGGCCGCACCCGGCCAGGGTCTCGACGAGTGCCCCCGGCACACTCTCGGCGATTGCCATTACGGCAGGCATCCGGATTGGTTCCGCGTCGTCATACAGCGACTCGGGGACCACCAACAGGATCGGGGGGACGGAGTCGCTGGTGGCGAGTCGGTCGAGGCATTCGGAGAGGTCGAGTCCGTCGAGCCGGCGGGCACGCCGTGAAGCCACTCGCAGGGACAGTCCGCCGGTGGCATCGATCGCAAATGCCAGCCGCGACTCGTCGAAGGGGGGGAACCAGGGCTGGTGATTGTGGACCATCAGGCTGCGGAATCCGGGCACGTGAGCCAGTCGGCCGGGCAGGTGGCTGCCCAGGCGAGCCAGCCACCGTTCGGAGGTGGTCAGGTGAGTGCTCACGAGTGGACCCTGCAGGACCGCGGCGGCGATCCGTCCACCGGCATCGGCAAGTGCTGCCAGCCCGACGGCGCTGCCCAGCCCGGTCCCCAGTACCGTCACATCCGGGTCGCCATGCTGCTGGCAGACATTCCAGAGGTCCTCGACCAGGTCTTTGACCGACCCGGGGGCAATCGTTGCCGATCGTGGCACCAGGCTCGAGTCGTCGTAGAGGACACAGCGGAACTGGTCGCGGAGCAACCAGGCGGTCAGGGCCATCAATTGCCAGTTCCCCAGCAAGGGGTTGAGGAACACAAGTGACGGGCCGCGTCCGATCGAGCGGCCACGGATCGGTCCGCGGTCTCCGCTGATCTCCCACTCGTCTGACTGCTCGTCAAAGGCCACCAGCACCTGTTGCCACGACAGCGGCGTCGGGCAGTCCGACGGGACGGAATCGGTCGGTAGGGCCATGGTGGTCACCGTCGATCGACCAGATTCTCGATCTCGCGGCGGGGTCTAGCGGGTTGGCTGGGCGACAGCAACCGGGGGCCGTGGCAGCAGGTTCTGGAACCGGCGGCGGGCACGGCCGAGCAGTTCCAGATAATCGTCACCCCAGGTCTCGTCGGACCACACCTGCAGATCGTAGTGACCCCGGTAATCGCCCTGGATCAGGCATTCGAAGATCTCCGCGAATGGGATGACCCCGTCGCCGGGCACCAGGCGGTCGTGACGTGAGCGCGGCGGTTCGCGCCAGTCGGAGACCTGGACGACCCCGATCAGGGGGACCAACTCATTCAACCGGGCGATCAGGTCGGGTTCCTGCCAGAGGTGGTAGGTGTCGAAGGCCAGCCGGATCCGGGGATGGTTGGCCATCGCGAGGATGTCGGTTGTCTCGTCGAGAGTCGTGAGGAAGGTCCATTCGGAGGCGAACATCGGGTGCATCGGTTGCAGAGCCAGGTCGACACCCGCTTCGGCCGCGTCATCGGCGAGTTCTCTCAGCGCATCGAGCAGCAGTCTGCGGGCGTGGTTGAGCGTATGGGTGCCACGACTGCCGCTGACGACCACCACGCATTCGGCACCAACTTCACCGGCGAAGCGGATGGCCTGGCGGGCGTCCCACAGCGAATCGCGGAAGCTGTGGCCGTTGGTCCCGGTGAAGCCGCCGATCCAGGAGACAGTCGAGACATCCAGCGACGAATCTCGCAGCAACTCGACCGCCCGGTCTTCACCGAACTCAAGCACTTTCGGTCGCCAGAGTCCGATCGAGGAAATCTCCGAATCGCGACAGCCGCAGACATCCTGGAGCAGATCCCAGCGGATGGTGGTCAGGCCGTTGACCGAGAAGCGGACGGCGGGGATCTCAAGCTGCTGGCGGGGCGACGGCGAATCGAGTGCCGTGGACTGGTCGGCTCGTGCGAACTGGGGTTGAGAAGTCTGGGAGAGGGTGGTCCAGTCTGACACCAGGCGTCTCGACTTAAAGGCGACCCTGACCGGTCGCGGGAATTGGGATGAACGACAACGGGCGACATCCTATGTCGCCGGGTCGCCTTTGGCAAACCGAAAGCCCACCGCCTTTTGGGTCACCGTCTGATCATCACGTCGGGAAGGTAACCTCTGAGGACCTGGGCACTGCGACTGGTGGTCGGGGCGAACTGCAACGAGAGAGACATCAGGTAGGGCAGGTGGGCGAGTTGGACGACACCTCGGTCGCTGACCCGCGTTCCGTCCAGCGACAACTGCATCAGTTGAGGGTAGGTCGAGAGCGTCTCGATTGCGTCGTCGTCGACCAGGGTCCAGTCCAGGAACAACATCCTCATCAGCGGCCGATGGCCCAGATGCGTGATGCCCCGGCTGGAGACCAGCGTGCCGGAGAGAGTGAGGACGTAGAGGCTCTGCAGCGGAGCGAGGTGCGCCAGTCCCTCGTCGCTGATCAACGTCTGTTTCAAGGAGATGTCGGTCAGGCTGACCAGTCGACCGATCTTTCGAAGTCCGTCGTCATCGATCGCGGCCCCACCGAGATTCAGAGACATCAATCCGGGGAACTTGGGCAGCCCCCGTCCGGTGACCCGGGTGTTCTCCAGGTCGAGTCCTTTGAGCCTGGGGAGAGGCCCGAGTGCAGCGAGGCCGTCGTCGGTGACCGCGGTGTTGCGGAGTCCGAGCCACTGCAGATTAGTGAGCTTGGCCACGGAGGCGAGGCCGGCGTCGGTGATCTGGCTGTCACTGAGGTCGAGTGTTTCGAGTCCCTCGTAGGCCGCCAGCAACTGCAGGGTTTCGTCGGTGACCGTCGTCTCTCCGATGGTCTGACGGATCCACTGGGGAGTGCCGGGTTCGAAGGCGATCTTCGGCGGCATCCTTCGCTGGTTCTCGGCCTTCTCGAGTTCGTAGGGAATCCACAATGCCAGGCAGATCAGGGCGACGACGATCAGGGGTGTGAGGATCCAGCCGGCGTAGGGGTTGTGCCGGTCCGTCTCCAGGACCAGCGAATCGTCGGCGTGGTCCGGGTGTTCGGCGGCTGGCTCAGACGAGTCCGTTGTCGGCATGACATCGCTCTCCGGGCGATCCTGCCCCTCTCCACCGGGCCACCCACCAGAATACCGGTCAGCCTAACGGCGGTGGCCCCACCGATCAAACAACGGGCCGGTGTCGGGTTGGCTCAGAAAATCCCGAGTTTGTCCCGGGCGTCGTCGGTCATCCGCTCGGGCGTCCACGGCGGTGTCATCACCAGGTTGATCTGTGCCTCGGTGACCCCCTCGAGCCGTTCGAGTGCCATCTTGGATTGTTGAACCAGTTGTGGTCCGGCCGGGCAGGCGGGGCTGGTCAGTGTCATGTCGACCGAGACCACCTCATCCTCCTCCTCGCGAATGTCATAGATCAGGCCCAGATCGACGATGTTGATCATCAGCTCCGGATCGATGACCTCGCGCAGTGCTTCGAGCATCGCGACCGCGTCAGCGGTTTCGGGTTCTCCCGCGTCGTCGTCGACGGATTCGGAGTCCGCGCTGGTGTCCTGATCACTCTCGGCTGACGGCGACGTGCCGGAGGAACCTGCAGCGGCCTGGGCGTCAGTCGACGTCGGATCCGTTGCTGCGGTTGTGCCAGTGGTCTCGGCCGGCCGGACCCAGACCTGGCCCTCGCGAAGCTGGACCTCGTAGGTGGCGATTCCCACGATGGCCGGCATGCACAGGGGCTCGCCGGTGTCCAGCGCGAAGCGGGCCCCGTGCCGTGGGCAGGTGATCTCGCCGTCAGCGATCGGTCCGTCGGTCAACGGTTGTCCGTCGTGAGTGCAGACGTCGTCGATGCAGAAGTACTCTTCGCCCACTCGGACCAGCAACACCGGTTCATCGTCGACGAACTCGCTCTTGCGGTCGCCGGGTTGCAGCTCGTCGACGGTGGCCAGCGGGGTCCAGTCACTCGATTCACTCATGGTGGGTCAGTCTCCGATGCCGAGTTTGCGTTCGACCGCACTTTCGAGGGTGTCGCGGACCAGCGGGACGGGGATTCGGTCGGAGACAACCTGGAAGAAACCGTGGACGATCATGTGCATCGCCTCATACTCACTCAGCCCGCGGCACATCAGGTAGAACACCTGTTCGGCGTCGACCCGTCCGGCGGTGGCCCCGTGGGTGCAGCGGACGTCGTCGGCCTCGATCTCCAGCCCGGGGATCGCGTCGATGCGGGCGTTCGGGGAGAGCAGCAGGGCGTCGTTGCGCTGGTAGCTGTCGGTCTTCTGGGCCTCTGCGTCGACCTGGATCATCCCCCGCCAGACGATGCGGGCGCGGTCTCGCAGCACGTTGCGGTAGAGCAGGTCGCTGGTCGTGTCCGGTGCGTGGTGCGACTGCTGGGTGTAGTAGCTCATCCGCTGCTTGCCCGTCGCGAAGCTCAGCCCGTTGACCTCCGCGTGGGCCCCGCGTCCGTCGAGCCGGACGTCCTGGTGGATGTGTGCCAACCGGCCGCCGAGCCCGCCGACGGTCCATTGCAGCTGGGCATCAGAGGAGACGCGACCGGTCTGGTGAGCCACGTGCCAGGTCCGCTCGTTCCAGTTCTGCAACTGGACGTACCGCAGCGATGCCCCGCGGCCCAGCAACAGTTCGACCGCACCCACGTGCAGCCCGCCGCTGTCGAGGTCGGCCGAGGCGGTTTCTTCCAGCAGCGTCGCCGACGCACCGTCCTGGAGCACGACCAGCGTGTGGCTGAAGTCGGCGCCCCCGTCGACGGCCAGCCCGATCAGGCTGTACAGAGGTGTGGTGATCTCGACGCCGGCCGGGACGTACAGCACCGTGCCGCCGGTCCAGAAGGCCGCGTGCCAAGCAGAAAAACGGTCGGTGCCGGGATGGACGCCGCGGGTCATCAGGTGGGGTCTGAGGACCTCGGGGTGCTCGCGGATCAGCTGGGCGAGGTCGCCGAAGAGCACGCCCTGGGAGGCGAGTTCCTCGTCGAGCGATACGTCCCGGGGCTCGCCGTCGACGTGGGTCACCGCCCCGGCAAACTCGGCCTTCTCCCGCATCAGCGTCGCCAATGCCGGCGGGTCAGAATCGGCCGGCGTCACCGCGTAGCGTTCGGGACGGAACGCCCGCAACTCGACACGCTTCCATTCCTCTTCGTCGAGCGGCACGGCGACCAGGTCGCGGTAGGACGCGTAGGCCCGTCTGCGATCCGAGGTGACCCAGTCGGGCTCGTCTCGCGAACCGAGGAACGCCTCGAAGGCCGCCTCGTCGAACGAGGTCGGAGTCGGGGTCGGGGCGGCTGAAGCTGTGGTGCTCATGAGGTCAATCTGTGAACCGGTGCCGTCGGGGCGATCAGCCGACGGACCCCTCCATCTGCAGCTCGATCAACCGGTTCATCTCGACCGCGTACTCCATCGGCAGTTCCTTGACCAACGGCTCGATGAAGCCGGTGACGATCATCGAGGAGGCTTCGACTTCGGTCATCCCGCGGCTCATCAGGTAGAACAGCTGCTCCTCGGCGATCTTCGACACGCTCGCCTCGTGCTCGATCACCACGTCATCCTCGTCGATCTCGATGTAGGGGTAGGTGTCGCTGCGGCTGTCGGGGTCGAGAATCAAGGCGTCGCAGACGACGTTGCTCTTGCAGTGCTTGGCGTCGTTGTTGATCTTGACCAGCCCACGGTAGCTCGCGCGGCCGCCGGCCTTCGAGATGCTCTTGGAGACGATCCGGCTGGAGGTGTGTGGGGCGCAGTGGACCATCTTCGCCCCGGCGTCCTGGTGCTGATCGGCTGAGGCAAAGGCGATCGAGAGCGTCTCGCCGCGGGCACCGGGCTCCATCAGGTACACCGCCGGGTACTTCATCGTCAGCTTCGAGCCGAGGTTGCCGTCGATCCACTCCATCAACGCGTCGCCGTAGGCGAAGGCCCGTTTGGTGACCAGGTTGTAGACGTTGTTGGACCAGTTCTGGATCGTCGTGTAGCGGCAACGGCCACCCCGCTTGACGACGATCTCGACCACCGCCGAGTGCAGGCTCTCGGAGGACCACGTCGGCGCCGTGCAGCCTTCGACGTAGTGCACGTTGGCCCCCTCGTCGACGATGATCAGCGTCCGCTCGAACTGGCCCATGTTCTCGGAGTTGATCCGGAAGTAGGCCTGCAGCGGGAACTCGATATCGACCCCCGGGGGGACGTAGATGAACGAGCCGCCGGACCAGACCGCAGAATTCAAGGCGGCGAACTTGTTGTCGGCCGGCGGGATGATCTTGCCGAAGTACTCCCGCAGCAGGTCGGGGTGCTCCTTCACCGCGGTGTCGGTGTCGGTGAAGATCACGCCCTGCTTGGCGAGGTCTTCCTCGAGGCTGCCGTAGACCACCTCCGACTCGTACTGGGCCTTGACGCCGGCGAGGTACTTCTTCTCGGCCTCGGGAATCCCCAGCCGGTCGTAGGTCTTGCGGATGTCCTCGGGCACGTCCTCCCAGCTCTTCTCCTGGCCGTCGGACGCGCGGACGTAGTAGAAGATGTTCTGGAAGTCGAGGTCGCCCAGGTGGCCGCCCCAGAGAGGCAGCGGCTTGGACTCGAAGGTCTTCAAGGCCTCCAGCCGAAACTGCCTCATCCAGTCGGGTTCGTTCTTGATCTCCGAGATCTGCTCGACGATTTCCACGTCGAGCCCCTTGCGACTGGTGAAGACGTAGTCGTCGGTCGGATCGTGAAACCCGTACTGGTAATCGCCGATCGGGACGTGGGTCTTGGCGTCGGTGGCCATGTGTGTCTCTCGTCGTGTTGGTGGTGTCGTGCCTGGATTGGTGTGGGCGGCCGGGTCAGGTCGTGGCGGCGGCCGGCTGGGTTTCTTGCTGCTGGTCCTGCTCCTCGGCGGCCACCTCGGGATGCCGCCCGCGGACCGCGGCGTAGCCCTCCTCGTGCAGTTCGTGTGCCAGGGCGGCGTCGCCGGTTTCGACGATCCGGCCGGCGAGCATCACGTGGGCGTAGTGCGGGCGGTTGAACTCGAGCAGCCGTTCGTGGTGAGTGATGACCAGGACGCCGGTCTCGGGGCCGACCAACCTCGCAATGCCCTCGCTGACCACCCGGACCGCGTCGCTGTCGAGGCCGCTGTCGGTCTCGTCGAGCAGCGCGAAGCGGGGTCGCAGCATCGCCAGTTGCAGGATCTCCATCCGCTTCTTCTCGCCGCCGGAGAACCCGTCGTTGAGGTAGCGGCGGGCAAACTCGTGGTCGAGTCCCAGGTCGTCCATCTGCTTGAGCAACTGCGTGCGGAACTCCCGCATCGGGATCAGTCCCTCCCCCTCCTTCCGCTCGGGGTTGCGGATGTTCGAGACGGCGTGTCGCAGGAAATCGGCGACCTTCACGCCGGGGATCGTCACCGGGTACTGGAAGGCCAGGAAGATGCCCGCACGGGCTCGTTGGTTGGCGTCCATCGCCAGCAGGTCCTCGCCGTCGATCTCCACGCTGCCGCCGGTGATCTCGTACAGGGGGTGCCCGGCCAACGCGTAGGCCAGCGTGCTCTTGCCCGAGCCGTTGGGACCCATCAGCGCGTGGATCTCGCCGGGGCGGATCTCCAGGTTAACCCCCTTCAGGATCGGGGTCTTGCCGCTGGAGACGGCAACGTGCAGGTCGGTGATCGACAGAACGTTGGTCATCGTGAGGGATCTCTGGCCTTTGGTTGCTGGTTAGACCTGAAGAGTTTCGGGGTCGGCGGCGTAGCCGGAGTGGTGCGGGATCGGCAACTCGTCGCTGATCTTCTGGCCGGCTCCCAGGAAGCTGTCCGCGCTGCCGGCCTGCTTGGCCAGCCGACGGCCCTTGATCTTGTCCTGGATCCGCATCACGCCTTCGAGCAGGGCCTCGGGACGCGGCGGGCAGCCGGGAACGTAGACATCGACGGGGACGACCAGGTCGACCCCCTTGACCACGTGGTAGCCCCACTTGAAGTACGGGCCGCCGCCGACAGTGCAGGCCCCCATGGCGATCACGTATTTCGGGTCAGGCATCTGCTCGTAGAGCCGTCGCACCCGGCTGGCCATCTTGAAGGTCACCGTGCCGGCGACGATCATCAAGTCGGCCTGCCGCGGGCTGGCACGGAAGGCTCCGGCACCGAAACGGTCCAGGTCGAATCGGCTGGCACCGGTCGCCATCATCTCGATCGCGCAACAGGCCAGGCCGAAGGTCATCGGCCAGATGCTCGACTCCTTGGCCCAGTTCATCGCCTGCTCGAGTGATGAAACGACCACGTTCTCTTCAAAACGCCCTTCAATCCAGGTCATCGGTCCCTCGGTCTCGTTTTGACTTGTTCTTGGCTTGTCCGGATGGATGGGAAGATCGGGTCTTCCCGAAGACCGCTCACTTTAGCAGGACAACGTCGGCTTGCAATTGCGTCGGGCGGGGCTCGAATTCACAGCAACTCTCGCCGTCGCGCCAACACGAGGTCAATTCGATTGGTGTCCCGAGCACATCGGCGAAGACGTCCTGCTCGAGATTGCAGATGTCGGGGTCGCAACTGGCCAATTCGGGGTAGGGGCAGTTCTTCTCGCGGAGAATCGGCAACCCGTTTCGCTCATCCAACTCGACGTCGTAACCGCTCTCGGACATCACCTGTGCCAGGCGGGCGAATCGCTCGGCGGTCGTCCCCTCACCGATCTGGCTGGAATAGTGAGAGACCAGAGCAGTGCGGATCCCTTCGATCACCCGTGCCTTGGCGGACACGTCGTCGATCCGCTTAACCTCGTTCCACAGAATACGGGCAAGGTCGCCGTAGTTGTTGCCCAATTCCCTCAGGCCCCGCTCGGTGACACGGTAGATGTGACGTGGACGGCCACGGCCTTCCAGTCGCACCGCTTCGCGGGTGACCAGTTCCTTCTCTAACAACCGCGCCAGTCTCTGCCGGATCGCTGTCGGAGTGACGCCGAAATCCTCGCACAGGTCGTGCACCGATCCGCCGTCACTGAGACGCAGGCGGTCCAGGCACTCGCGGTCGTGTGTGTCGAGGTTGGTTCGCATTGAGTTGGTCCCCTTGCTGGGCAGTCGATTCTAGACCCACAAATGATTTTCGACAAGAAACAGTGTGTAAAATTGTTTTTGTGTTGGGATTTGATGCTCTGAACTGGTGGTGGGCTGCGGTCTGGATGAGATACCGGTTGGGTTGCCGATCGCGTTCCGGGTATAGTCTCCACCCGATTCGGTTCCGTTGAGACGGGGAAAACGTCATGAGGCGTAGACGGGCAGCGGTGGGTTTGGCACAGGGTCGTCGGCTGGCTGGTCGGCGGTGGCTGGTGTTCGTGATGCTGGCGATATCGCTGGTCGCCGTTTCCTCGACACTCTCGGCTGCGCCCCAACCGGTCGCCGCGGTGGCGGATCAGTCGGTCCTGGCTGTGGATGCCGAGCTGAGCGGTTTCCGCAAGATCGAGGCCGAGGTCAACGAGGCCTTTGGGACGTTCAACGGCTGGATCGCGACGGTGCTGTTCTATCCCATTCCGCTTCCCGGCGGTGCGGGTCTTCCGGCTGCGGTCCTGTGGCTGGTGGCCGGGTCGTTGTTCTTCACGATCCGAATGGGCTTCATCAACTTCCGCGGGTTCTTCCACGCGATCAAGGTCACCGCCGGCAAGTACGACAATGCCGAGGACGAAGGTGAGGTGTCTCACTTCCAGGCGTTGACGGCCGCGTTGTCGGCAACCGTTGGCCTGGGCAACATCGCCGGCGTGGCGGTGGCGGTGTCGGTCGGTGGTCCCGGTGCGACGTTCTGGATGATCCTGGCGGGGCTGTTGGGCATGTCGGCGAAGTTTGTCGAGTGCACGCTGGGCCAGAAGTACCGCGAGGTCCGCGAGGACGGCCACGTGATGGGCGGGGCGATGTATTACCTCAGTCGCGGATTGGCCGAAAAGAAGCTCGGCATTCTCGGGACGATCCTGGCCTTTTCCTTTGCCGTGCTGTGCATCGGTGGTTCGTTTGCCGGTGGCAACGCGTTTCAGGTCAGCCAGTCGCTGCGGGCCGTCGAAGAGACGATTCCGATGCTGAAGGATGCCCCCTGGCTCTATGGCCTGGTGATGACCGTGCTGGTCGGAGTGGTGATCATCGGTGGCATCAAGCGGATCGCGGCCACGGCGGCGACGATTGTTCCGTTCATGTGCGGCGTTTATGTGCTCGCAGCGATCGCGATCCTGGTGATGAATGCCGACCAGGTGCCGGCGGCCTTTTCGGCGATCTTCACGGGGGCCTTTTCGGCCGATGCGGCCTACGGAGGTTTTCTGGGTGTGTTGATCATGGGGTTCAAACGAGCCGCGTTCTCCAACGAGGCGGGTATCGGCTCGGCTGCGATCGCTCACTCGGCGGCCAAGACCGAGTTCCCGGTCCGCGAGGGCATCGTGGCACTGCTGGGGCCGTTCATCGACACCGTGGTCGTTTGCACGATGACGGCCCTGGTGATCATCGTCACCGGTGCCTACAGCGCCGACACCTACCGGGGGACCCTGGCCGAGCAGGCCGCAGCCGACGGGGCCGATGTTGAGGTGCTGGTGGCCGAGCACGATGAGATCATCAAGAAGGAGCAGGGGGCGCAGCTGACCTCACGGGCGATGGGGGCGGCGATTCCCTACTTCGAGTACGTGCTCTCAGCGGCCGTCGTCCTGTTTGCCTACTCGACGATGATCTCGTGGTCGTATTACGGCGAACGCTGTTGGGCGTACCTGTTTGGTGATGGTGCCTCGATGTCCTACCGGATCATCTTTCTGGTCTTCGTCTTCCTCGGCTCGGTCGTGTCGGCCAAGAACGTCCTGGAACTTGGCGACCTGATGATCATGGGCATGGCCGTTCCCAACATCCTCGGCGTGCTGTTGCTTTCCGGAGGCGTCAAGCGGGACCTGGACGAGTACTGGCGGAGGCTGAAGGCGGGGGACTTCGACGACGACGACACGTCGTCGGGCGGCGTGTCGCCGCCGTTACCCGAATAGCCCGCATCCCTAGCTGCCGGCCTTGGTGGCCGGTTTCTTCAGCCGTGCGACACGGATGTTGCGGAAGTGGACTTCCGATCCCTCGCTTTGCAGGGCCAGGTGCCCGGAACTGGGGACACATCCGGTGACGCTGCCGGCCTTCTTGCCGTTGATCTCGACTGTCAACGCACCCCCGCGGCAGGTGACCACGCAGGTGTTCCACTTCTTGGGGTTGGTCACCAGGTCATTGACGCTGACCATGTTGTCGGTCTTGGCACCGTCGTGGGTCAGGACGCTGCCGGCCTTGGGGGCGTGCAGCTGGACCTGGATCGACCTGGGCCAGATCTTGTCGGGTCCGGTCGTGTGCAGCAGCACGCCGCTGTTGCCGTTGACGTTCTTGGGGTACCGCCATTCGAAACTGAGCCGGAACTCCTTGTAGGTCTGGCGAGTTCTGAGGTAGCCGGTCGGACTGCCGGTGCAGCCGAGCACCGTGGGGACCCCGTTGGCGTCCCGCTCGATCGGCTTCCACGACTTCTTGGCCTGGTCAGCTCCGTCGGGCGAAAACGGGCGACTGGCTTTCAGGAACGCCTGCGGCGTGAAGGCTCCGAATCCCCCGGCTGTGACGCTCTTTTTGTTCGCGGCGTCCTGTGCCAGCAGCGAGCGATCCTTCGACCACGGAGCCAGCCATCCGAAGACGGCAAACACCAAGACGGCCGTCAAAACGACCGCCCGGCCCGAAAGTGACGCCTGGGCACCGGTGCCGCGCTGCTGGTTCGGGTTTCGTCTCACGTGTCGCCTCAAAATGATCGCAACTGCACCCGGCAACAATGATCCCGGCCGCACAGCCATGCACCAAGATTCTAAGAGAGTCCAGCCATCCGATTCAACAGGCTGGCTGGGCATTCTCATGTTCTCGCCCTGCCGGCTGGCGTGCGATCAGGCGGCCGACCGAGCGATCGGTCAGAACCGCTTCCTCGTACCGGATCACCTCGAGTCCGTCGTACAATGCGGGCAATTCGTCCCGTCCCAGCACAAACGCCGGGTTCTTCAGGTGGTTGTCTGGCCGGTCGCACTGGCCCGGTCCGAATGTTTCGTGGACCAGCAGTCCACCCGGAACCAGGGCCCGGGTCACCAGCCGGGGCAGTCGGTGACGATCGAGAAATCGAAAGATGACAACCAGGTCGTAGGTGTTCGGCAGGGGCAGGAAGCGATCGAGGTCGCCGGTGATCAGTCTCGGGGTGACCCGGTGGCGGGTCGCCAGCCGGGCGGCGGCCTGCAATCCGATGGCCGAAACATCCACGGCGTCGACCTGCCAGCCTCGGGTCGCCAGCCAGACGGCATTCTCACCCAGTCCGCACGCCAGTTCGAGCGCCCGCCCCGGCGACACCCCATCGATGGCTTCGACCAGCCAGTCGTCGACCTGCAGCGGACCGACCGGCGCCGCGGCCGAATATTTTTCGTTCCACCGTCGCCGGTCGTCGTCACTCATCGAGTCGTCTCGCCCGGCTCACGGCCGCAGCCTCGAGATCAACGCCTCGCGGACCGCGTTGGGATCGGCTCCCCCCGCTTCCCGCATCACCTCGCCGATCAGCTTGCCGATGGCCGCGTCCTTGCCACCGCGGAAATCCTCGGCCGCCTTCTCGTTGCGGGAGATCACCGCATCGATCACCGTCTCGAGTGCGCCGCTGTCGGCGA
>Ga0310345_10003653_pt1 | contig 14509 bp, 17 predicted proteins | sample HC15DNA20500_MG_FD_204667 | JGI IMG/M metagenome (GOLD analysis project Ga0310345, IMG submission 204667) | Marine microbial communities from station ALOHA, North Pacific Subtropical Gyre - HC15-DNA-20-500_MG | ecosystem: Environmental > Aquatic > Marine > Oceanic | place: Pacific Ocean: North... | reverse complement strand
GGTCGAGATAAAGTATGACGGGGACCGAAGTAGTCGAGACAGCACGAGACGCGATCATGGCTATCGTCGTGATCTCTGCGCCGCTCCTGATCATCGGTACTCTCGTCGGAGTAGCCATATCACTGCTTCAAGCCTTGACTCAGATCCAAGAGCAGACACTCATATATGTACCAAAGATCCTTGCCACATTCGTCGTCTTCTTATTCGCCTTGCCATTCATGGCGGACGCATTGAACAATTACATGATGCGGATGGCTTCGCTGATCGCCTTACAGCGATAGTCTAACGATGGGTGTGCCTTTCGTGGACCCATTTTCCGAATGAAAATGGTCGGAGAATTTCTTGAAGGCGTCCGGACGGTTAGTCGGTTAAGCCGTCTCTCGCTTTTTCCATCAGGATTTCCTGAGAGTCTGATTCAAAATATGTCATTGGGATATCAGGTTCTAGCCAGGCGTCGGGAGAGCAGGCGGATACTTGCGATGTAGACCCAGGCTTCTGCACTGGCGATGGTTGCTTCGAAGTCTTTCGCAAGTCGTCGATTGCGGCCGAACCATGCAAACGTACGCTCGACGACCCAGCGTCGAGGCTCGGCCTTGAAGGTTCCAACGCTTTGCGAGCGGGTGACGATTTCAATCGTCCATTGGCCCAGGTCGGCGACTGCATCGAGCAGCTTTGGGCCGCGATAGACGCGATCGGCGAAGAGGTGGCGCAGCTTGGGGAACATCCGGCCGATGATCCGCAGCAGCGGGACAGCGCCATGATTATCTTGAATGTTGGCGGCGTGCACCTGCACAGCCAGCAACGAGCCCTCGGTGTCGGTGACGATATGTCGCTTGCGTCCCTTGATCCGCTTGGCCATGTCAAACCCGCTTGGACCGCCACTTTCCGTGGTTTTCACGCTCTGGCTGTCGATGATTCCAGCCGTTGGCGTAGGTTTGCGTCCTTGCCGTTCGCGCATTCGCCGGACCAGGGCGTCGTTGATCGTGCGCCACAAGCCAGTACCGCGCCATTTGTAGAAGTAATACCGAACCGTCGAACACGGCGGAAAGTCCTTCGGCAGCGCTCGCCACTGGCAGCCGCTGGCTGCGATGTAGAGGATTGCGTTCAATATCACACGCAGGCTGATCTCGCGGGGACGGCCGCGCTGGCATCGCGCAGGCATCAGCGGCTCGATCAATTTCTACTCCCCATCCGTCATGTCGCTTGCATAACGCAGTCCGTCGCGCCGATATTGTTCGCGGGTGATTTCAGTCCAACTCATGTTGTGCTCCCCTCGAGTCTTCGCAAACACGAAGGAATCACAACGGGCTGAAATCACTCAACTTTATTTTTCGATCAGGCTCTGAGCAATTCCGGCAGAAAGTCTTTGAATGAAATGTCGGCGGGCAAGGTCCGTCTGCGCCCCCTCGGGGATGCTTGACTCCGAGTCCTTCCTTGCGGTCACTCGCTAGCCGAAATCCGAGAGTTGTTTGAGGATATGTCGTCCACCTCTGTCTCCTCATGTGTCATCGTAACCGTGCCCAGGCATACGGTGCAGTGCATCTTCAATCTTCGTGGCGCAAAAGTCGCAGTCCATCCCCTCGACACGGAGCCGTACTTTGGCGGTCAGTGGCCGTGTCTGTCATGAAAAGACATCCCCGTATCGAGGGTGAGCTTTGCAAGCGATTTCCGGGTCACGTCTTGCCCTCCAGTCGAAGCCGCTTGTAAAGCGCTTCGACAGCATCGGAAAAATCCAGCGACGCGTTCTTCGCGCAATGATCTTCCAGAAAGTGCAGTTGATTGACGAGGCCGAAGGTCTCGGGATTGAGATCCAACCCCTCGTCGACACCGGCAGGCCTGCTCAGTATGATTCCGCTCATGTACCCTTGAGCCCACGCCAGATAGTCTCTCCGAATTAGGGGATTGGATATGACATCGTCGTTGAACCGCTGGCACGTCGCAGCGCCCAAGCCGACAATCTTGGCCTTCGGCGCTTGCGCTCGCAGTTCCCACCCTGCGTCGGCTGCAAGCAAAGCAATCGACGACAGGATTAGCAGACCGAACAAACGGCCAACGCTCGGACCAGTGAGATAGACAAAGAACTTGGCCCCGGCTCGGCGGCGGCACCAAACCCTGTGTCCAATCAGCATTTGATCCGTCCCCGGGCGCGCACCACGCTTGGTTGCTACTTCTTGAATTTGGCCGGTCCGGACTTGCCCTCGGATGCCTTGATCGTCAACGTGATCGGCGTGTTCGGAACGATCGCGCTCTTGGTGTCGCCCTTCAACGAGTTGTCGCCGGATAGAGCTAGAGTGATGGTCTCGCGCCCACTGCCGTTAACGATAAGAACGGCGGCCTTGCCTCCACGTCTCGTGGTTCTCCTCAAACTTTAGACAGCGACGCGTTTCCATCGGGTGGGTTCAAATCGTCAGTCGAAGTGATGGATGATCTGTCGGTTCGAATGATCAACAATCACGGGGTGGTCGTTTACCACACCGTATCCATACTGGTGCGCTTGGGGCACGTGCGGCACAAGCGCGTCAGGAAGAGGATGGATATCGACCGTATGTGGCAGCGCCCCGCCGACCTGCGCGTGAAAGTTGGGGTCGTTGAATGAGTTGTAGTGTTGGCTTGTGGCGTGCTGGCGAAGCATCTGTCCATGCTCGGCCGAAAACGTGAATGTCTGAGCAGACGCCAGCCCGGTCCCGATCAAAACAGCGATGGCGATTGAAATCAAGATCATTTTCCTCATCGGATTTCTCCTGGTGCGTAGCCTATATTTCCAAGCCTATATTATCATTATCGGAATAGTGGATCGATATCGAGCGAACCGACAAATTCAAGAACCACAATCGGGACCGGTGATGACGCTGTGGCATCCGTCGCCTTGCCGGTCCTTCCCGAAGCCCCTCTCAGAGCATCCCCCTGACCCCACAAGGTAAATCATTCATGGTGCCCTCCGAAGCCGCCGTGCCCGAAGCCGCCATGCCCGAAACCGCCATGTCCGAAGCCGCCATGTCCGAAGCCGCCGTGGAAACCACTGGAGAAATGGTCATGATCAATCCAATGGTGGTGGTGAAAGCCCCAATAGGGCAGAAAGACACGACGATAACGCGGGTAATGAAAGTGCCGGCGATAGTGGACGAGTTGGAACGCCGAACCAGGCGCTCCGATCACCGGACCGAGACCTGTCCCTGAGGGCACGGCATGGGCACGATCAGGGATGAGTGATCCAAGAAGCAGGATCGCAAACGCTGCCGCCACTATCCAGAGGCCACGTTGACACATCTGAACCTCCTTTTGTTACGCCCCCAAAATCAGAAAAATCCCCTATGGCAGAAAACCTATTCCTGACCCAAAAGTTTCGTCGGCTTGCAACAAAATCGATTGTCAGGGGGTGGGCAATCGGCTCGAGGAGGGCGAATCAGAATGCGTAGAAGCGTCGTTTCACCGAACCAATCCCGATTTTCGGGCTCTCAATCCTCAGCCCTGCCCGTTCTGTCAATCCGCCTTTTGAGAGGGTGTAGCAGCCGAAGGGTGCGAAATTGACCACGCCAAAAAATTGCAGCAATATCGCATAGCCCGAAACCCGTGGCGGCCCCGATCACCCCGACATTCCACACACACAGGCTGCGGTTGCAGTGCCGTGGATGCTCCGCTCGCTCCTCAGGATTGCGCCTCCTCCGATCAATCCGATTCCGGTGATCGGGCCCTGCAGAACGCGGGCTTGAGCATCGGCGTTACTCCCAGGCCCTCTTTGGCAACTAGGATGAGCCCGCAGCTTGCGATTGCCACGATTGGGAAGGTGCGAAGACCAGCATGCTGCCTTCACGCTCCTGGCTCCAGCCGATCGGCAACGCGAGAAAGTACGCAACGGAGAGCTCCAGAAGGTGAGGCAAGACCATGGACCAATTTAGAAGCTGGAATCTCGTCACCTGGAGACTCCGGATCCATGACTGCGATAGACCGCCGGACCAAGCCGGCCGCCGCATAGAGGCCGAACATCGCGAGGCCCTGCAGGCTGACCCAGCCCAAAATCTGTTTGGCGGGAATGAAGGCCGAGATGATCAGCGTGCAGACCGGGAGCGAGGCATGAAACGATTGGTCCGGAGAAGTCGGCGCGATCAGCGTTCTTGTTCCTGAATTCTCACGCGTTCGCCGTTCCTGGTATGGCGCGCATCACCTTTATCGCTTCCGGATCGGTTTCGGTCCTGAACGGATTCCATGACTGCCGCTCGACCGAACGAATGCCCCTGCCCGAGATGTTTTGCAATCCGCGCTCGGGCCGCTTCGACGATGCTGTGACGGGCGCGCTCATTGTCGGGAAACGCCCGTTCTAAGGCCTTCTCAATGACTACGATTTGAGATTGCGCTGCGGCGAGGTCGGGATCACGCGCGGCTGCCTTTCGATCCGCTGCGCGGAATTTCTCTGCCGTCACACGCCAGCGGTTGCGCGGCACCTGGCGCCGCTCGATGCGCGTCGTCCCAGTGGCGGCGTCGACCACCTTGATACTTTTTGAGACCTGCTCAATACCGTCCCTGCGTACATCGATACGATCGCCAGGTTGTGCGTTGCTATCGACAACGGCCTTTTCCAGACCCGCGCCCCATACCCGATGCTGCCGACCATTATTGATCTCGATCGCTACAAAAGTGGATGCCTCGGCATCGGCGCGGTTGCGGTAGGGTGCCTGGCCAACCTCGATTAGTCGTCCCGACACGCCCTTGTCGTAATCAAGCCTGTCCGCGCGCTCGTTCCTTTCAAAAACCGAACGAGCCTCTGTTTCCAAACTGCGCGGATGCGTCCGGTCCCACACTTCCCGGCGGTCGGCGAGCGTCTGCCGGTCGAGTTCGGTCGGCTGATAGCCCTGCACCTCCATGCCGCGCGCGCTAGCCTCGAGCCACGCCTCACGCCGGAATTCCGCGGAGCCACGGACGTGGAGAGCGTCCCACCGTCGATGTTGCGCCACGCTGACCATATCGCGGATCACCTCGGCGGCGGCCAGCCGCGTGACCAGACGATCTTCGGTAACCTTGAACGCGAGATACTCGCCCCGTTGATCCGCGTAAAGCCGCGCCTCACCGTCTGCCTCATCTTTTCCGGGCTCGTTGGCCACCACATAATATTTGCGGCGGATACGATCGGGGAGCGCATTGTCGTCGACCGTCATGGAGGATGGCTGGCCGGCTGATGCTGACTTCGCCGCGGAATCTTCGCTTGACTTGTCCGCGCCGGGATCGCGCCCGGTGCGATCCTGCCGTTTGAGGCTGAAGTCCGGGCTGTCGTCACGCGTATCGTTCATGCTGCTGCCCGTTCTGCTTGCGGCTGGACCGTCGCGCCGGCGGGATGGCCTGGGCGTCGATGTAATTCAGGGTCCAGGCTTTCATGTCGTCCTCGGACAACCCTTCAAGATCCACATCCACATCGCCGAAATCGAACGAGGCATTGGCAGGGATCGTGGAGGGATCCGCCACCTCTTCGTCCGTCATCGGCCGCGTCCGAAATACCGCCCGCAGCTCGGCGACCTCGGAGCGAAGCTCCTTGATCTCGGCGTCGAGCAGCGCATTTGAGCGGCCCTTGGGCAAGTCCGGGACCGGCGCCGGCAGCAATCGCTGCAGGAATGCCTTGTCCTGGTAATAGATGATCTTGTCCGCGATGATGGGCGGAATGCCTGTGCCGAGAATGAAGGCCTTGGATTTCGGAAGAAGTTTGAGCTCTTGGGGAAGCATCAGGGCGCGGCGGTGTTCGGAGATGGTCTCGCTGGTCGAGCGCATCGCGAGACCCTTCGGACCGCTGCGGCTGCGCGCTTTCACGGTGTCGTAGCCAATTCGCTCCGAGAGCTCATTCGCCACGTCCTGCTCCTTCGGGGCAAACACGACCTCGACGGCATGGTTGGTCATGAAGTTGCGGGCGGCGTCTACTCCGTAGATCGCACGCAGCTGCGCCGGGCTCTGGACCACCGTGAGGAGGCGGATGCCATAGCCGGCGATGAACGCTACCGATTTCGCGAGCACATTGACATTGCCCAAAGCTGGAAACTCGTCGAGCAGCAGCAGCACCTTGCGATTGAGTTTGGGGTTTTGTTCCGGCAGTTCGCGGGTATTGAGATCGACCACCTGCTGAAAAAACAGATTCAGAAGCGGCGCCATGCGGTCGAGATTGTCAGGCGTTACGCCGAGATAGATCGACATCGGCCGTTGCCGCAGTTGCCGCAAATCGAAATCGTTGGTCGAGGTGGCGGCATCGATGCGGGGGTTGAGCCAGAGACCCAAGCGTGCCGTCACGGTCTTGCGCACCGAGTTCATGGTGTTTTCGGAAGCCGCGAGGAAGTCGTTCAACGCCGTGATGCAGTGTCGTGACAGGGGCGAAGGGCCGGACTTGCGAACGGCGATGATCTTCTCAAAATGCGTCTTGAGGTCGGGGGCCGCGGACAGCTGGTGCAGGATCTCGCCGATCGTCAATGGCAAGCCAGGCGTTTCCGCGACATAGCCTCCAACAGCGACAAAGGCCGAACGTGCCGCCTCGAACCAGAACGGATCGCCGCGGCTCTCGGCCGGAAACAGCATCACGGCGATGCGCTGCAGATCGTCATAGAGATCGCCGGGATCGCTGCGCACATAGCCCAGCGGATTGTAGCGCGCAGTACGGCCGTTCTCCTCAAGGGGATCGAACAGATGGACCTCCTGTCCATGGGCTGCGCGAAATCCCGCCGAGCGATCCCAGTTCTCCTTCTTCACATCCAGCACAACCACTGATTCCGGCCAATTGAGCAGGTTCGGAATGACGTAGCCGACGCCCTTCCCAGCGCGGGTCGGGGCGTAAACCAGGACGTGTTCCGATCCGCCGAAGCAGAGCACTGCACCGTCTTTTCGGCCGAGCAGCACCCCTTCCTTGGATCGCAGGCCGGCTGCCTTGATCTCGCGCTCGGAAGCGAAACGAGCGCTGCCGTGAAGCGGGAGAGGACGGTGCCGGAAGATAGCCCCGAGCAGGCCAAAGACCACAACCACGCCGGAGAGGGTCGACAGGGTCAGCCAGCGGTCGAAACGTGGGTCAGCGCCGTAACGGGGCCAGCCTGTGGCGATCTCCGACCAGTGCAGGCCGCCATCGTGAAGCCTGAGCCCGAGCAGCAGAACGTTGGAGGCGACCAGCAGAAATACCGCGCAGGTCGCGAGCCCAAGCGCAGTACCGAGCGCGAACCTAGCATAACCGGGAGACCCCCCGGCTCTGCCGGGGAGGCAGCAAAAGTTTGACATTTGCGGCGGTCGCCCATCGCCGAAACTTCTGATCGTGAGCCACCACGCACATGAAAGGAAGTTTGACGATGGACAATCGTGAGACTTTAACCCCATCGAGCGGCGACGCAATTATCAAGAGGCATCTGTTCTCCGAAGTGGTGCAGAAAAATTGGATGAAGGTCGAGGTGACGCGGGAGGGAGTATTTCGTGCGCTGACCAAAGCGATAGAGTTTCGGATCCAGCGTGGCCGCTTCGAGCGGCCCAATTCCTAAAGCCCCCGGCTCTGCCGGGGGATACTTACTGGGTGTGGTCGCGTTTGCGAACGGGGTCATAATATATTTCCGATATGCGATAGCGGCCGTCTCGCTTCTGCATCTGGACGACGACGTCGACCAGAAGCAGCAACAGCGAGCGGATATCGTCGCGATGGAGGTCGCGGCCTTCCGCGCTTTCCTTCACCAACAACGTCATCTGTTCGAAGGCGAGCCGCGCGCTGTCGGCATGAACCGTGGTGATCGATCCTGGATGCCCGGAATTCACGTTCCGCAAGTAAAAGAAGGCGGTACCATCGCGCAGCTCCTGCAGCAGGATGCGGTCGGGCCGCATCCGCAGGCAGGATTCAAGCAGTTCGCGGGGGCCGATTTTGGCGACGCCCCGCCCGTCCTTGGCATAGAGCAGCCGCACGCAATTCTGATGGGGGATGACGAGCTCGGCGGTGTCCTCGATCGTGATCAGACGCTCATGCGCCGGGATTGCCGCTATCAGCGCCTTTGACAGGGTGGTCTTGCCCGAGCCGGTTGCGCCGGAAATGAGGATATTGCGGCGGGTCCGCACCGCGAACTCAAGGAAGTCGCGCCAGGCTCCGGCCTCTTTCAGGGCGAGCAATCGGTGTTCGTCGGCGCTATGCTCGTCGCCGGCGGCGCGGACCTCATCGAACAATTTCGTCTGCTCTAATGCATCAAGCGTCATGGTCAGCGTCGATGGCTTGCGGATCGTGAGACTGATCATTCCGGTTGGAACAGCCGGCGGGACCACAATCTGGCAGCGCTCCTCCTCGATCAGGCTGGTCGAGACCACCGGGTGTTCCGGACCAATATCCTGGCGCGTATAACCGGCAGCGGCAGTCGCGAGATGTGAGAGGTACGCATGCGTCAAAGCCGGCGCCTCATGCCGGGTCCAACCTTCAGGTCCTTCCACGAAGATCTCGCCGGCACGGTTGACGACGATTTCGGTCAGGGATTTGTCCGCAAGGTAAGGTGCCAGCGGCTCGAGGTAGCGCGCCAGCACCAGGCGACCGCCATCGCGTTCGATCGAAGCGACCTCGCTCATTTCGTCACCACAGCCGGCGCAACGATGACTCCCGGGACGGTGCGGTCAAGAATCTGGGTGCGGGTTTCGATCCGCTGCAGTTGATAGACCGAGGAGAAGTCGACATCGCGCGCGACAAAGATATTGACCAGCTCGCCCTGGTTCTTGTTCAGCGTCGGCGGGATGTTGATCGACTGCTCGACGGCGATACCGGCGGCCGTGTTGGTGGCGCCGGTGGTATTGTTGATCTGGATTGCGCTGTCTTGCAACTGCTGGCGCCCGATCGAGGAGGCATCGCTGACGATCGACAGCAGTAATGCCGAACCAAAACGTTCCCAGAAATGGGTGTCGAGGTCGCCGTCGAACCCGGCGCGCCCCAGCGCATCGGTGGCTGGCGAGGCCAATGCCGCGATGACGCCGGTCGGCGTCTTGGCACGGGTCCACAGCACGAACAGGCGTTTTGAGCCACGCCGTACATTGCCGCGATATTCGCCGACGATTTGCGTGCCCTTTTCCATCAGCACCACATTGCCGGAATCCGACATCACGTCGCGCAAAACGACGCAGGAGACAAAGCCGGCCACGTCCGACGACATCGCGGTCTCCAGCACGCACGGAATCGAGGTGCCCTGCGTGACCAGTAGATTGCGATTGGGAAGCCGCGCCGCGCGCACGCCCTCGATCGGCGTGGGTTTCAGCTTGTCGGCAAGGTCGTTGCGTGGCTCTCCCCGTCCAAAACCATAGGGATCCGTAACTATGCTTCCGGTCACGCCGTCGCGGGCCGGACGTCCCGACGAAATCGGCCGGTTATAAGCCAGCACCGGCGCGCGACGCGCACTCTCCAGCAGTTGGTCGGGAGCGGGCACAGCTACTGTTGGCATCGCCGCGATCGGAGCGACCGGGATGGACGCCGTGGTGATCGGCGCCGCCAGTGCCTCCTTGACGGGTTCGAACGCCGCTGCCTGCCGGATCATCAACTTGCGGGCGGAATCACTGACCGGCTTGTCGCCTTTCCAGGTCCCCCAGATGATCAGGAACGCAAACGCGGTGAGCGCCAGCGCGCCGAAGCCGCGCTTGAGCATCGCCGTTCGACCGTTGTCCCCTCCTCCCACGGGGGTAATGCCACGGTCGCCGGCAAGCGTCTCGTTTGGAAGCTCGGTCATATCGCCCTCGCCTATCGTGACTTCAGGGATCGAGGTGATTTCTTCGCCCGCCGCTCGATCGACGGGCTTGTGGTGTTGGTGCCCGGATTGACACCGACCGCGTCAAACGCCTCATTATAAATGCAGAGCACGTTATCTCCCTTGCGCAGTCGAAACTCTCTGGCGGTGGTATGAACAACCACGAGCTCGCCGCGGATATCCTTCGGCACCAGACTTTCGGAGCCGTCGGAGTTGATCAGATAGATCGCGGGAATTTCGCGGTTTCCCGCGAAGCGGAATGTGGTCTCCTTGCCGTCGTCGAATACGGCTTCGGGCTCCAGGTCGATTGAACCCTGGGCGGAAAATCGCCAGTTGCGCGCGCCATAGGCATGATGCAGGTCGAAGGTTTGCTCGATCAGGGCGCCTTCCCGCTCGACGCCGCGGGCCGCCACTTCGAGACGCCGGCGTTCAATCTCATCACCGGGATAGGCGAAGCGGACAACGAAGTAGCTGTCCGCCAGCGTTGTCTCGGCGATCGACAGTTCGAACTGATAGGAGCGTTTGCGCCCGTCGGGCCGGGTAGTGACGACCTGCAGATTGGTCGGCGGGTGCTTTTCGCGGGGCTTGAGGAACAGGATCGAACCCGCGGGTGCGACTTCCCATGCCACCGCGTCGCCGATCGCAACGTGCGCGACTTCCTCATCGTCGGCAAACACGACCTGGGTCGAGGCACGAATCACGCCGTTAAGCCGGACCACGTTGGACGGGTCATAGGTCACGGTGCGTACCCGCGCATCGCGTTGCCCCGGCGACGGCTGTTGCAGCGCCAGCACCGGTCCTGAGAATCCGAGGGCCAAGGTCATCAAGAGCACGAAACGTTTCATGGCACGACCTCCGGATCGGCGCGATATTCCGAGACCAGAAAGCCAAGCGGATTGATCAGGCGGTCGGCGGAGGACATCGGCGCGTTGGCGTAGGAAAACGTCAGGGTAGAGACCCAATGGGTCACCCGGGTTTCCTCGCCCTTGCGGCTCTCTTTCATGAAACGCACCGACGCGACATTGTCGGCCAGGAGCGAGATCGCCTTGATACGGACCGTCGCGATTCCAAAACGGCCTTGAACCACCTGGGGACTTTCGGGATTGGAGCCGCGATACCACGCCGCGAATCGCGCCTGCTCGCCCTGGCCCGAAAGCAGTGAAATGGTGCGAAAGTTTGTTTCGGCCTCCGGGTAGCTGTAGCCCTCACGCGCGCGAACGTAGCGTCCCAGGAAATATTTGGTGACCGCCTCGTCGTAGCGTGATGGCGCCGAATTGAGCGCGGAGACGGTCTCGACGATCCCAGTCGCATTATCGACCCGGATCACGAACGGCTCGACGGTCTTGAGCGGCGCCAGTGCTGCGACCGCTCCGACCGAGGCGACCGCCAGCACGCACGCACCGGCCGCGATCACCCACGCGATGCGCCGGGAGCGATGGGCGGACAGCAAGAGATCCTGCTCCCACCGCCGCGCATTGTCGAAATAGGTTTTCAGGTCATCATGCCCCACCATCTCACTTCTCCTTGCCGCATGGGCGGTAAGAGGCGGCGAGTTCGATCGTGCCGCCTGGCGCGAAATTCATGGCGGCGGAGGTCGAAGGGGGTGTCGGATTGGCATCGCCTTTGCGGACGATCGGCGGGATCGGCGGCTCCGGTGTGGCCAACGGCGTGCCGGTTTCCCAGTCCCACAGCGAACGATTGAGCGGCCTCCGCGCCAGACCGTCACATGAGGGTGGCGCTTTGGACCAGATCGCGCAGCCGCCAAGCTGCCATGCGATCACACAGATAATAAATAGTCGACGCCACATTTTATGATGCCCCGTCCTGCCCCGGCTCGCCTGAAGCGGCTATTTCTCGCACGCTGGCTTATGCCGTTACACTCAACGCGCCTCAGCGACAGACGTGCTTTGGATTACAGAAAACAGAGTCGGTCATCATCCTGACCTGTCTTTTTCGGCAGGGTGCTTGGGGAACTCTTGGCCGGTCTCAACAGCTGCCCGATTGTCGCGATTGGCGTCGGGGATCGACGATGGAGTCTCATTGCGGCCGGATGGTTAATCCACCTACAAGGCGAGCGACTCTGTGGTCACGGGCTCCTCCGCGCACGACGCAGTGAACCTCTTGGATCTAATCTATGGTACCATAAGCAGGACGAGCGACAGCTAGGCCTTGGTCGTCGTCGATGGTTCGTCTGCCACGCAGAGCTGAGGCTTGCTTACTCGTTGGATATGTCGGCCCGTCGCGATCCTTCAGCCGGTTGCGCCGCATGCTGCTGCCTTTTGCGGCAAAGGAGGATCGGCCCGACGAGATCGGTATGGATGATTACGCTCGGTTTAGATCCCGAAGAGACGGCGATCCCAGAACACAGGCTCGTGGAGACTCGTTGTGATGTGGGAAAACTCGGGATGCGCGGAATTGATTAGGATGTTACGATCCAGACGCGCGACAACGCTCGGGACGATCAGGATGAGGCTTCGCTTCTCAACGCACCATTTCTCACCGAATGCCTTACTCGCGACCGCAGGCATGCCATCCCATCCCGGCAGCGAGGCGGGAGCGAACATTTCATAGGTCAAGCCGCGCGGAATGGTGACTGTGATGTAATGCTGGTTCGGCGGCAGCCGGCCACTGCCATGAACGAGCTTCTCGAGCAGAGCCGTCGAATAGTGCGCGCTTGCATAGATCATGGGGCTGACGACGGTATTCCATCGACCTGGAGCGATGGTCGATCCGGTGGCGTCGAAGATCGGATAGCTGCCAGCCGGATCGCCAATTCGAAAGCAGGTCAGGCCGCGATCTAGAACCTGTGCCGTCACGCGGCCGTGCCGTATTTCAGGCGGCCCAGGATATCAATGACCAACTCCCCGCCGAATTCACTCTGGATCACAACATCGACCGGCCGCTTATCCTCGATCATCGGATGCGGACGAAAGAGAAAGTCGCGGCCATCGGCCTCGCTGTGCCAGACATCGAGCGCGAGAGCCCATACCCGGGCGAGGCGCGCCAACTTGGCGCCCTCATCCGAAGAGAGCTTATGAGAGGCTTTTCGGCGCTCATATGTGGCTTTAGGAACAAGGCGGTATTTAAATTGCGAATCGCCAGGAGCCAGTAGTTCCGCGACACGATCGAGTGCGGTGATTGGAAGGCCATCCTCGATGCGGGTTATCAAGCCGAAGGGCGAGCGCGCCGCCTGTCCCTTGGCGGGCAGACCAAGCACCCCTGCCACGTTTCCGAAAGCGATCATGCCAGCCTCCATCCTCATGTGAGGCATTATATAGCCTCATCTGGTGATGGACGCAAGAGGTGGTCGGTATCGGCTCGATCGCCGTCGGTCGCGAGCTATATCGTTGGAGGTTAGACAAAAAATGATCGGACCCCTGATTGATCGTTTGCTTACGCCGCCGTGTTCCCCTGCGATCGGGTTCGCCGCATGCTGCCGCCCTGCCGGCTGGCTTTCATCGCCGCGAGACCCCGGCTGGCCGACCAGCGCGCGCCGGCATAGGCGCCGCCGGCTGCGGCCGTGGCATTGGCAATCAATGGGCTTGTTACCAACCGGCTTGCGAGCGACGCGCCGCCTCCGGCGAGGCCGCCCGCGATGATCGGCAGTTGAAGTGCGATGTAGCCGGAGAGACCGAGCACCGCGCTGATGGCGACCGCGGCCACCACCATCTCGCCTGCCGTTCCGGCGTTTGCCGCGAACCTGTCGATGAAGCCGCTGACGGTGGTCAGCATCAGCCCGACCAAAGCGACCACCAGCACCAGCAGGATCACGAAATTCGCGACCTGCCGAAGCCAGGCTTCTGTAAACGGGCGGGTCGCCTCAAATAGTCCCAGTGCAATGAAGATCGGCCCGAGCGCGATCACGACGGCGAGACCCACTTTGGCGTAAAGCAGGATAGCAAACTGCAGAAAGGAGCCGACCGCCACAAAGACCAGGAGAATGGCGGCGATCAGCGCCGGCGCGATATTGGTCAGGCCGGCTTGTTTGTAGATCTTGTTGGCAACGTCAATTCCCTTGGAAAGGAGCTGATCGAATGGAGCCCCGGAACTGGTATTCAGTCCAGAGCCTGCCAACGCGTTGCCGATCTCCTTTGGCAGTGAGTCGAAGAACAAACCTGTGACGTAGTGTTGGAACGTACTTGAATTGGTCGCGAGCAGAACCACAACCACGATCCGCATCGCCCGCCAGGCAAACTCCATGATCGGTTCAGAGATCGCTCCCCGCATCACCGCAAAACCGTAGAGAATGACATAGAGCGTCACGGCCGTGCGAAGTGGACCATCGATGTAGGAAGCGAGATTCGATACTGATGTCGACACGAATGTCGTGATCGGCTGCTCGAATTCCTTCAGAAAACTGTCGAAGACATTTATAGCCATCGCGGCCGTCCTTACTTGAGGGCGTCTTCCATCTCTTGGATGGTGACCTTGTTGCGGGCCTCATTGGCGTTGATGCAGTTCGGCGTCTTGTCAAGATCGCCGGGATTGTCGCTGCACGCCGTAAGGGCGACGGCAAGCTCGTCGCGATGATCCACAAACCAGCGCACGGTTCTGGTTTGTTGGCCCTTGTCGACTTCGTTGCAGCCCGCAAGAGCCGCGGCGACAGCGAGCAGCAGAATGGCAAGCGGGGTTTTCATTGCAGGGCCGCCTCCATTTCATCGACGAGTTGCCGTTGTTTCTCGCGCTCACGCTGTCCGTCCATGTCCATGCGGGCCTGCTGGATCATGGCGAGGCCCTGCATCCGCAGCACGTCGTTCTGCAGCAGCGCCTGTTCGGCTTGCAGCCGTGCCGAAAGATCGAGGACT
>Ga0310345_10003651_pt1 | contig 14511 bp, 8 predicted proteins | sample HC15DNA20500_MG_FD_204667 | JGI IMG/M metagenome (GOLD analysis project Ga0310345, IMG submission 204667) | Marine microbial communities from station ALOHA, North Pacific Subtropical Gyre - HC15-DNA-20-500_MG | ecosystem: Environmental > Aquatic > Marine > Oceanic | place: Pacific Ocean: North... | reverse complement strand
CGCTGACATCACCTACATCCCGACCTGGGCAGGGTTCTTGTACCTAGCGGTGGTCGTGGACGTATGGAGCCGTCGCGTCGTCGGTTGGTCGATGGCATCACATCTCAGGACAGATCTCGTTTTGGACGCGATGAGCATGACCGTTTGGCAGCGCCACCCAGAGCGGGTGATCCATCATAGTGACCAGGGCACGCAATACACGTCGATCGCGTTCGGGCTGCGCTGTAAGGAAGTGGGTGTACGACCCTCGATGGGCTCGGTCAGTGACTGGTACGACAACGCCCTGTGTGAGAACTTCTTCGCCTCGCTCGAGTGCGAGCTCCTGGATCAACACGGCTTCCGGACCCAGGCCCAGGCAAAGATGGCGGTATTCGATTACATCGAGGGCTTCTACAACCCACGCAGGCGCCACTCCTCGATCGGCCAGAAATCACCGATCAACTTCGAGCGGCTGCAGCACGCGGCCCTGACTGACGCTGCGTGATGTCGCTACGTTCGTCGACTCTGTCCCCCCGCTACGCGGGGAAGCGTAGCTCTCCACGGACGTGGGGACCGATACAAAACTCTAGTACGCACCCGTCCACTGAAGCGGGACAGCTCCAGTGCGAGAAAAGTCTCGAGATGGTGCTGGACCACCGGATAGAGTGGCATGGTGGTGGGCCGGCGCGGGCGGTAGACGTGCTGGGTGCTCGCCCAGCCGGGTGCATCGGCCGGCGGGTGTCGGTAGCGGGGGACGCGCTGGGCCGGGGTCGCCATCGCGGAGCGGTCGAACTCGCTCATGTCGTGGCGATAGGCCTGCATGAGGCTACGAAGCAGATCCTTCTCAGGCTCCGGGATCGGTAGTGTCGAAGGCTCACCCGGCATTGCGGCGAAAAATCGGCGATTCCTGGAAGTCGGTGTCTTACCTACCCGCCCCACAGGCCGCGCCCCCATCCATCGGCAGTCCCTCGGTCGACGCACCCCACAACGCATTGAAGAGCAGCTTGAAGGTGTTTCTCGGCTGCCCGCGGAAGTGTGGCGTGAAGGCGAAGAGCACGACCTGGCCGGACCCGACCGCTACCTGGGCAGTGGCGGTTTGGCCCGCGAGGTATTCGTCGCCTCCGAGCGTCCATCCGCTCACCAGGTAGTCAGTCTCTGGGTAACAAACCGGGGTCGAGACTCCGCTTCGCCGCACCGTAGGCTCTAGGACCTGGCTGCGCGCGAAGAGCGTGACGGCGTCGGTGTCCATGCCGTATCCCAACGGGTGGGTGGCGTCGACCTCGAGGCGGATGATCGAGCCTGGCAAGAAGAAGTCCTGTGAAGCGACGCCGCGAGTGCGGTTCCGGAACGGGAGGCCAAAGGTGCTGATCGCGTAGTCGACCGAGGCGTCGAAGGCCACGACCCATCCGCCGTCCTCGACGAACGACTGTAATGCCGCAGCGCCCTCGGCACCGAGGCCCCCGACAAACTGCTTTGGCATCGACCCCGCATCGTTCCCGTCGCGGATTCCCGCCTCTCCCTGCGCAGGCAGGATGACCACGTCGAACTCCGACAGCGCCCCTCCCTGGATGTCTGCGTCCCAAACGTTCTGCCACGCGATGCCGTACTCGTCGAGTACCCAGCGCGTCCATCCCTCGGGCATGGGTGCGCGCCAGGAGCGGTAGATCGCCACCCTCGGTGCGCGCACGACCGACAGAGCGTCCGGTGCCGGCGCCGCGGACAACGCTGTGAGCGTGAGACCGAAGTCGCTGGACACCCGTCCGGCGGCCTGCTCGCTGAGTCCCGGAAGCCAGAAAGCGCCGGCCGCTACGTCTCCCTCGGGGGTCGAGATGGTGCGCGTGCCCCGGAAGAGATCACCACCCTGCGCCAGGTACTCCCCGAGCCCTCGGTACACCCAATTCGAGGCGCCGTCGAGCAGGTAACCGGCCGATCCGGCCCCCTTCATGGCACCAATCGCCGAACTCACCACACCCCACTCGCCGCGGGGCATGTCGAAAGACTCGGCCACGTTCACCACTTCGAGCCCCATCTGGAAGCGGAGCTCGTAGCCGGTCATGTCGTAGGGAGGAATGGGCGGGCCGCCCGGGTACTGGCGACGATCCGGGAACTGCTTCGGCTCCATGAGGTCGACCACATAAGGACGGAATGCCTGAGGCGGGATCACGTAGGAACCGGCAGGGAAGTCCTGTCCGCCCGCTCTGAAACCCTCGTCGGCCAGAAGGAACTCGATTCCCGACTGCGACATGAGATCCATGAACTCGATCACCGAGCTCGCGTCGTGGGAGGCGCCCGGGTCGAGCACGTAGGCGAACGGACCGCCCTCGGCGGCCATCCCGCGCTCGATCTGCCTCCTGCCCATCCAGTAGTGGTTGAACAGGTACTCTTCCTTCAGCGTCGCGCCGGTGGCGGCCACGGCCTTCGCCGCGGTCATCATGTAGTCCATCGCGTCGCGGATGTGCCAGCAGCCCCCGAGCCAGGGGTTGTTGTAGTTGGTGGACGGCGTGAGCGCGGGAAGATCGCCCGAGCGGGACCCGAACGTTTCCGGAATGTCGTCGTAGCAACGCGGCGTCGCGTATCCGGCTCCGGCGGTCTCCGTGAGGAAACCCAGCATGTTGTGATAATCCGGCCCACCCCGCATCGACCCGTTCCACCACAGATCGTAGACGATGCCGCTGCTCACGCCCGGCTTGCCCTCCACGTCGAAGCGCTTGCGCATGGAGTGACCCATCTGGTTGATCGAGCTGACTAGGAGCGGGTCCAGGTTCGTATTGACTGGGTTGGCGAAGGGCGGCATCCAGATGCGGCCAGGGAAGGGGCCCGTCTGGTGCTGGTTGTACACGATCTGTGGGAACCAGTTGTGGTAGAACTGACGCGTGACCGCCTGGGTCTCGACCTGAGTCAGCATGTACCAGTCGCGATTGTTGTCGTGGCCGATGTAGTGGTGATAGAGCTCCGGCACGCGCGACATCTCGAAATCGGTTCCCACGTTCGACATGTACCAGTCCGCGACGATGTTGAGGCCGTCCGGATTGATGTTGGCCATCAGCAGGAGAATCGTGTTCTCGCGGATATGCTGTGTCTCCGCGGACTCGTCAGTCACGAAGTAGTGCGCCATCTCCGGCATCACCTGTCCGTGCGCGACCTCCGTGGCGTGTAGCCCGCCGTCGATCCAGACGATCGCCTTCCCCTCCTGCGCCAGCGCGCGGGCCTCGTCCTCCGCGAGGATGGTGCCGTAACCCCCATCGGGGTCGCGTGCGTAGGCGAGGGTGCGGGTGATCTCCTTGTAGCGATCCACGCGGGCGAGGTTCTCCGGTGTGGAGATCGCTGCAACGTAGAGCGGGGCACCGCGGGTGCTCTCCCCGATCTGCTGGAGAACCATCCGGTCGGTGGACGCAGCGAGCGTCTCGAAGTACTCGGCGATCGGCGCGTAGTTGGCGAGCTTGAAATCCTCGCCGGGCACGAAGCCGATGATGTCGACGGGCTCGGGCACGCCTGAATCGCTGGGCGCGCAGGCGTACGCCAACAGCGCTACCGTGCTCAGTCCCGCTGACGCGAGCCTACCTGAAAGTCGTTTTGCACGGGACATCATGCGCTCTCCTAGTCCGATACCGGGTAGAGCCCGAGACTAGATCTGGGCTGGCGCCCTGGCAATCGGTCTTGGTCCCCCGGTATGGCGGGAAGAGCGGCTTCGGCTAGAAGGTTGCGATGGCGTTGAACGGACTCGCGGTCCCGCCTGGGACGCTCGTGATCTGCCAGGAGATCATGAACTCCCACCGATTTCGTGCCGCAGCCTCCCTGGCCACGTCCTCGAGATACCCGTTGTCGACGAGCGGCAGCCCGATGAAGACCTGCGTCATCGTGTGTATAGGACGGCCGATTCCGCGCACCCCGGACGGCTGCACGTCGTTCACGGCGTCTCCGACGAGCAGGGACACGCCCCGCTCCTTGAGCCAGGGCAATACCGAGGAGTGCAGGCCGGCTCCCGTCCGCCCATAGCTCCAGGGGCCTTCCTTTGCACGCTTGGCCCAGCGCCCCCCTCGAACGAGTAGCACGTCGCCGCTACTGACCGTGATCCCCGCGAAGCGCTCCCATTCCTCGAGGTCCGACACGTAGATTGGTGTGCTCTCTTCCAGCCATTCCACGCCGCGCAGCAGCGGCATGTCCACCAGGATCGCGCGCGTCACATAGCCGGGGCCCATGCGGTCGATCGCGAGATCTTTGCACCCATCTTGATCGAGGTCCTGCGGATATCCGTTGAAGATGATCTTCTTCCCACCCCGATTGGTCGCGTAGTGGCAGAGCGCGTCCATGTGTGCCATCTGGCCGTCGTGGATCGAAAAACTCAGCGCGTCGAGAGCGGAGAGGACTTCGCCCGTGTTCGCATCGACCCTCGTCATCCAGTGTTTCATCGGCCCGAAGTTCTGGCTGTCGATCGACGGCTCCGCGCCGACGAAGTGCGCCAAGGTCACCGTCACGCCGTCCTGCACCAGCCGCGTTGCCGCTTTGGTCTTCTCTGGCGTGATGAGGTTCAGAGTCCCGCGTTGGTCGTCGGGACCCCATCGACCCCAGTTCGACAGCTCGGTCTCCCATTTCTTCAAGGTCTCGAGGGTGACCAGCACCGACGGATCCTGCGTCGAGGGATGGGCCTGGGGACGCGCCTGCTGCGGACTCGGGGAAGCGGGTTGCAATGCGGCCGCTGTGAAAATGACCAGGGCCCCCAGTGCGATGACTGGGACGACGACACGTCTTAGCATGATGACCTCTTTGGCGATGGGGCGCGCTCAGGTCCAGGGCCGTCGGCGCTAGTGTGGCGGCGACTCGCCACTGAACCCTACGAGTTCATCATATCGGGCGCCGCGGGGTGGGGCCATGAGCGAGAAGAAGGCGATCTGCTAGGCCGTAGACATTACGGACACCGTCGCTCGGTTCTTAACACCTTTCAGGGTCACACCATGTCATACGTACCGATAATCGTCACCACCCGAGAACCCCCCTCGCACCGGGCCCGTGAGCTGGCCGACCGTCTCTCCCGCGTGATCGTGGACTTCGAACAACACCATCCGACGGTCTCGAACGCTGAGGTGCGACAGGCCACGCGATTGGCCCTCCAGGCATCCAGGAGGGGTAGCGATGTCGCGCCCGCGATCGCGTCGTCCCTGGTTCTTCTCATCTTCCTCATGGTCGGCATCGGCGTGTTCGTTGTCCTACGAGGTGCCGGACTGAGCTCGGCACAGAACCCGCTGATGGGCTTGGCGATCGTGGCTGGGCTCATGGCCGTCGTATCCGTCGTGGTGCGCCGCAATCTGTGAGGATCACGCGAGAGGCCGCGTCGCCCCTACAACGCCCTACGAAGCACCTCGGCAGGATGCAGTGCGATCCGCCCGGTTCCGTCTAGAATCTGCGCGCGGCAGCTCGTTCCGGGCGCGACGATTAGCGTGTCGCCATCCTGCTCCCGCACGGCGGGCAGGAGGTCCAACTCGCCCATCTGCATCGAAATGTCGAAGTGCTCGGCGTGGTATCCGAAAGCGCCCGCCATGCCGCAACAGCCCGATTCGATAGCCGTGACTTCCAGTCCCGGCACGCGACCCAGGAGCCGCAAGGTGGCTTCGGCAGCACCCGCCGCCTTCTGATGGCAGTGGCTGTGGACCGCCGCGTGCCGTGGCGGATTGTTGAAGCGAAGCGTCGTCCCGCCGGCCAGGTCCGCGTCCAGCGCGTCCTCGAAGAGCGAGAGGCTGTCGGCGACCAGACGGGCTTCGTCCGACGGCACCAGACGTGGCACTTCGTCCTTCACGGTGAAGACACAGCTCGGTTCCAGCCCTACGATGCGCACGCCCAGGCTCGCATAAGGGTGCAGGTACGTGACCAGCCTCTCGGCTTCCCGGCGGGCCTCGTCGAGCATGCCGGAGCTCAGGTACGTGCGCCCGCAGCACAACGGGCGGCCGTCCGCAGGGAAGCAGCCGCTGACCGAATTCCGTGTGCGTGCCAGCAGGGCATATGCGGCCCGAGCGACGTTGGGCTCAAACCAGCGCGTGAATGTGTCGACGAAGAGCAGAGTATCGGCGAACGGGCCTTCGGCGGGCTCCCAGGTACCGATCTCCTGATCGCGCCAGGGCCGCCTCGACCAGTGAGGAAGGGAGCGGTTCTTCGAGATTCCGAAATGGCGTTCGGCTAGCGTTCGCAGCCCTCTGCTGTTTCCTGCCGCATTGATCGCCGTTGCCATACGGCTGAGTCGGGGTGCTTGGCGCGGGAGATCGGCAAGCAAACGCTCACGCAGCGGGATGCCGTGGTGTTGGTTCTGGCGGTGCTGCCACTCGAGCTTCAGCGCGGCCATGTCGACCCCCGCCGGACACTCGCGTTTGCATCCCTTGCAGGAGATGCACAGGGACATGGCCTCGGCCATCTCCGCGGAGTTGAGGCCGGCGTGGCCGAGCTGGCCGGTCATCGCGAGCCGGAGCGCGTTGGCACGTCCACGTGTCGAATGGCGCTCGTCCCCCGTGGCGCGGAACGAGGGGCACATCACCCCGGGATCGGACTTGCGGCACGCTCCGTTGTTGTTGCACGCCTCCACCGCGCCGAGCAGTCCTCCCTCGGCCGACCAGTCGAGCACCACTGGGAGCTCGTGCGCAGGGCCATACTCCGGCGTGTAGCGGAATAAGCTGCGGTCGTCCATGGGCGTCGGGTCGACGATGTTGCCGGGGTTCATGAGCCCGTTCGGATCGAGCGTCTTCTTCACGTCTGCGAACAACCTGGCCATGCGCTCACCGAGCATGGTCTCGAGGAACTCTGAGCGGAGTCGGCCGTCTCCGTGTTCTCCCGAGTGTGTGCCGCTGTACTCTCGCACCACCTCGTGTGCTTCTTCCGCGATCGCGCGCATGCGCCGCACGTCTCCGGGGTCGCGGAGGTTGAGCGCAGGTCGCACGTGCAGGCAGCCAACCGAGGCGTGTGCGTACCACGTGCCTTCTGCGCCGTGCTTGCCGAATATCTCTTCGATTCGGCGTGCGTACTCCGAGAGGTGCTCGAGCGGCACAGCGCAGTCTTCGATGAACGAGATCGGTTTCCGCGGGCCCGCCATCGACATCACGATGTTCAGGCCTGCTTTGCGGACGCTCCAAACGGCTGCCTGCTCGGCTGGCGCCTCCGCCCGCACGACGCTATCCGGAAAACCGAGTGAGCCGAGCAACTGCTCGAGCTCGGCGAGTTTTCCACCTAGGTCGGCGCCGGGTGCCTCGTCGGAGAACTCCACCAGCAGAAGCGCCTTCGGCGCACCACGCACGAAGCCCCGCATCGCTGTCCGGTGGTCCGGATGCGCGGCGGCGAGCTCGAGCACGTTTTGATCGACTAGCTCGACCGCGCTCGGTCCCAACCCTACAAGGTGTTGGACCGAGTCAAGCGCCGGGAGAAGTCCATCGAAGTGACAGACCCCGAGCACCCGCGTTCTGGGGAGAGGCTTGAGCCGCAAGCGCAGCCGGGTGAAGAAGGCCAGCGTGCCCTCCGACCCGACAAGCAGGTGCCCGAGATTTTCTCTCGTGGGTTCGAGTCGGTCCACGTTGTATCCAGCGACATTCCGCAGAGTTCGGGGCGTGCGACGAGCGATCTCTTCAGCGTCGCGTGCGTAGAGCGCTCGCAGCGCGGCCAGTTCGTCGGGCATGACCTGTGCTTCACTGCCGCCCTCGCCCAGCCAAAGTCGCCGACCGTCGGGCAACACGGCCTCTACCGCAGCTACGTTGTCGACCATCATTCCGTAGCGAAGAGAACGCGATCCGGCGCTGTTGTTGCCTGCCATGCCGCCCAGGGTGGCGCGACTGGCGGTCGCCGGATCGACAGGGAACCAGAGATGAGTGGAGGCTAGGCCGCTGTTGAGCTGGTCGAGCACGACGCCCGGCTCGACCTCGATTTCGCCGTCCACGACAGGGCCGACTCCGGTGAGGTGCCGGCTTACGTCCACTACGACTGCGCGGCCCACAGTTTGCCCGCATTGTGACGTGCCCCCCCCACGCGGAAGCACGGGCACGCCGGCCGCCCGGGCGACCTGGAGAACCGACTCGACATCTTCCGCGGACTCCGGGAAGACCACACCCAGAGGCTCGATCTGATAGTGCGACGCGTCGGTCGCGTACAAGCCCCGTGTGAAGGCGTCGAAGCGCACCTCGCCGTGCATTGCATTCCGAAGCTGGCGCGCGAGCTCCTGATCGCCGGGAGCGATATCGGTTTCTGGCATTCGCATGGTGTCGGGGACTGGGGACCCCGTAAGTTGGGCCCTCCTGTCGGCGGCAAGCTACGATGAGCCGTTCGAGGTCGCACACCAACTCTCTTTTTCACTGTCTTAGCGGAGCGTACGCCGTGAGTAGCCCCGGCGCCCCCAATCGACTTGGCGACGTGCTCCACCGCCTCATGTACCGCGTCGTCGCGCTGGGTGGGGAGCGGATTCAGGCGCGCTTGCTGCGGCGAATGTTCGACCTCCACCATCGCGAGCCCGACCGGTGGAGCTACGAAACCAGCTCCTACGAGCGCGAGCGCTTTGCCGCGGTCCTGAGGGGAATCGGTCCAGGTCCCTATGAGCGAGTGCTCGAAGTCGGCTGCTCCGAGGGGGTGTTCACTCGAGCGTTGGCTTCGGACGACCGAGTCGGCGCGGTGACGGCGGCGGACGTCTCACTGAGGGCGCTCGAAACAGCTCGACGACGCTGCGAGGGTTTGTCCAACGTTTCGTTCGTTTCCGGGAGTGTCGTGAATGAGGCGCCGCCGGGGCCCTTCGGCCTCATCATCTGCTCGGAAATGCTCTACTACGTGGGTGGACGGCGCGCAGCGGTCGCGCGCGAGCTCGCGAAGCGCTTGGCTCCCGGTGGGATCCTGGTGCTGGAGCACGTGCACCCCGCGTCCGGTCGCCTTCACGCTTCGTTCATCGACTCGGCTGGGCTCGAGGTCCTCGAACGCACGGTCGTACGCCACTCGATCCGGCCCTTCGAGGTACTCGCCTTGCGACGACCCGCGTAGCCCGCTGGGGCGTGCTCGCTCAGCTCCGGACGCGGGACGCCGGAGTCACCTGCGCGACGTGGAGCCGCTGACCCAATACGCCCGGAACACCGACCCTTGGGCCACGCTGCCGACCGGCCGCGCGATCTCGACGCGGAGGTTGGAGCCGGTGCCGGCCGGAAGGCCTAGCCGTAGGCCGACCCCCACCGCGGACTCCCAGTCGGTGTCGACGCTGAACGGTGCGGTGCCGGCCCAACCCCGTCCAATGTCACCGAAGAGGGTAAAGCCGACATCCGCCGCTGGCCCTAGCGGGCGAGGGTTCCAACGCTCCTCGAAGCGTAAGACCAGTAGGCGGCTGACAGGCTTCTCATAGTCGACGAAGGCTCGCACCCCGTCGATCCCACCGAGCCCGAGTTGGAACACCTCGTCGGACCGCCAGCCTCCTTCGTAGCGAAGAGTGGCCGCCAACGTGTGCTGAGCCGCGGCCAGGTAGAGGCGGACGTCCGCAGCGGCCGAGAGATCGCGTAGCCGATCGCCGCCCTCGGCGACGTGGTCCAAGCGGCGACCTTCGGCCGAGATCGTCGTCTGCACGGTGAACGGCCCACGGGTCAGGCCGGCGAAGGCTTCGGCACCTCCATACGTGTCCAGCGCTGCGCCGTCCCATGTGGCGAACGCGCGGCCGAGCGTCAGGGTGACTTCGGTCCCGGTTGCGATGTCCTGGACACCGCTCACGAGATCGATCCCGGCGTGGGGATGGAACACGAGGTTTCGCACCCCCAGCCGAACGCCGACGCGCGCATAGGACGGTAAGGAGGCCTGCGACGCCAATTGAATCGCGAGTGAGTCCGGGGCGGGGAGCAGATCGTTGAAGTCGTTCGCGAATGCCACGGTCGGAGTGCCGGAGGCACGCCGCCGCAGCAGGCGAAACTCGCCGCCGAGCAGCAGCAAGGACCCGGGCTCGCCCCATCGACGAAGGAGTGTGGCCTCGAGCCTTCGATCCTCGAACGGCAGCATTACGTGTGAGTATGCGCTGCTCTGGTCCGTGAGGTACGCTTGCTCGTGGTCCCTGCTGATCGCGCGCACATCCACCGAGACGCGACCCTCCTCCCCTACGAACGGGTAGGAGAAGACCGAGTTGAAAAACCGCCCGGTTCGCGTCGTGCCCCCCGCGAGCGATGCGTCTACGCGAGTGCCGCGGAAGGCCGTAGTGCCCAACCGTGCGCCCAGGTCCCGACGCTCTTGGAAGCGGCGCCAGTTGACTACGGCGTAGAGGCCGCGCCCGAGCAGGTTTCGTTCGCTGGCGAACGCCCCCTCGAAGCGAAGCTCGTTCTCGATCGAGAGATTGAGCCCAGCACGCGTACTCCATTCGTCCCAGGTCTCCACCAGTACTACCCTGGCTCCGCTCGCCTCCGTGTGCGTCGTGACGCGCGCGCGCGCCACGAACAACAATTCGCGTATGAGGCGTTCCGACTCTTCGAGAGCCTCGCGGTCGAGGCAATCCCCCTCGCTGACGACGATCTCGGCTCGGATCCGATCCGGACGCGTCGAGACGTGCAGCGTGTTGGCGAGCCGGTACGCCCACGGGAAGCGTGCTCGCTCGATCGCTTCAGGGGCGTAGATCGAGTGGCTGAGGATTTCCACACGGTCGATCATGCGTGAGGCGCAGCTCGACTCTGCCTGCCCCGCCACCTGAGAAGCGAAAAGGATCGTCAGCGCCAAAGCAGTGCTTGCGACCCTCGTGCTGCGGGCGTTCCGCGGCGGGCGTGTCGAATCGGGCATGGTGCTGGCGAGTGGGGTCGAGAGGGCGTCTAGCGAGTTCTCGAGGCCTGCGTCCGGAGGAGCGCTCACCTTACCTTGCGGCCTCCGCGCGGGTATCGACACGTTGGCGAAGCCCCGCGACCTGTCAATGGCCGGGCCCCCGGCCCCTCCTTCCCCTAGGCTCCTTTGCCCCAGGATCTCCGCTCCTTCACCGCGAAGTGCCAGTTCGCGTGGTTTGCCGTACTGCTTCTGGTGTGGACGACGCTGCTGCTCGCCTTCCCGTTGGATCCGGACTACACGGCTGGCGAGCTGCTGGACCACCTCACGCTGTGGCTCGAATCAGGCGTTCTCTATCCGGCGCTCGGGGACGGCGGCCCACAACGCGTACTCAATTACCCCCCGCTCGTGCTCATTCTCGGTCGTGCGCTTACCGCCCTCGGCGCGCCGCCCCTACTCGCGGGCCGGTTGGTCAATTGGCTCGGTAGCGCCCTGATCGTCTCTGCGCTGGCGGGCTGGCTGCGAGCGCGCGGCGTACGGGGGGCGGCGCTGCTCGGTACGATCGGGCTGCTCGGCGCCAGTGTTCCCGTGATCTACGGGGCGGGCCAGTTCCACATCGAAATGTGGGCTGCCGGGTTGACGATCGGGGGCTTTGCGCTCGCGGATCGGGGTCGTACCGACCGTGCGCTGTTCGCGGCTGGTGTCGTGCTCGCCGTGGCCTGTTTCGCCAAACAGACGCAGGTCGTTCCGGCGCTCGTTGCGTTGGCTTGGCTCTGGCGGCAGCGTCGGTCGGGACGTGGACTCGCACTGGCCGGATTCGTCCTGGTGGGCGCCACCGGGGCCGCCGCAATGTCGATCGCATGGGGGGGCGAGGTGTGGCGACACCTCATCGTCTACACCGCGGGCACGTACTCGCTCGCCAACCTGGGATTGCAGCTGGCTAGCCACGCCGCGCCGTGGACGATCCTGCTCGGCATCGCGGTCTGGGTGGGTACCCGCTGCCGTACGGGCTCCGGCTCCGACCTCGCCTGGTGGTACTGGTGTGGGTCGCTGCTATGGTCGATGTCCGCCATTCGAAATGGCAGCGGCTATCCGTATTTCTTGGATCTGCACCTGGCGACCGTCTTGATCGCGGGGCCCGTGATATTTGGTGATGGCCGCACGAAGCTCCGCCGTGTGGTGGTGCCGTGGCTGGCCGCCGCCCAGGTAGTTGGCGCCAACATCGGCGTCGGAGCGCTTGTGGCGGTCAACCTCGGGAGGCTCGCCGAGCGCTCAGGTGAGCTTGCTTCCGTTTGTGCGGCGCTGCCACCCGAGGGCCCGGTGCTCGTCGAAGAGCCGGGGCTCGCACGGGCATGCGGCCGCCGCCCCGAACTGCATCCGTTCATCATGACCTCGCTTGCCCGTCGCGGACTGTGGGACGCCTCGACGTTCGAAGAAGACGTGCGCGCCGGCGCCTACTCCGTCGTAGTGGTGCCGTTCGACCCCCGCGATCCGGTACCCCAGGCACAGCGCGACCGTTGGACGGAGCCCGTGCTGGCAGCGTTCGCGCGGGCGAGGACCGTGGAGACCTATCCGTCCGGATGGCGGGTGCTGCGTTGGTGAGCCCGGCCTGGGTCACCTTGATCCTGGCTACCGGCCAAGCGGGCAGTAGCTCTCGACTTACGGAGTGCCTCGGTGTCCGAGTAGCCCAACCCAGGTGGCTCTATGAGGTCGCGAGTGTAAGTTGGGCCTTCCTCCAACTCCCACTCGTGTGACCTACCAGAGCGGCCGCCACTTCCTACAGCTACCCGGCCCTACCAACGTGCCGGGGCGTGTTCTGCGCGCGATGTCGCGCCCGACGATCGACCATCGTGGGACCGAGTTCAAAGACCTCACGGAACGACTGTTGACCGAGCTCAAGTGGATGTTCCGGACCGAGCATCCGGTCCTGATCTACCCGTCGTCGGTGACAGGTGCATGGGAAGCCGCGCTGACGAATACGCTGTCACCCGGGGACCGGGTCTTGTCCTTCGACCAGGGCTTCTTCGCCGGAAAGTGGGCGACGGTCGCCGAGCGCTTCGGGCTGGACGTGCAGCGCGAGTCGTGGGAGCCTCGCCGCGGGGTCGCGGCGGCTGCGGTCACCGATGCCCTGAGCGCAGACACGCGGCAAGTGATCAAGGCGGTCCTCATCGTGCACAACGAGACTGCGACTGGTGTCACGAGCGACGTCGAAGCTATCGGCACCGCGATGCGCGCGTCCGGGCACCCAGCGCTGCTTTTCGTCGACACAGTCTCGTCTCTTGGAGCGACAGAACTGCGACACGACGACTGGGGCATCGACGTAACCGTGACCGGGTCGCAGAAGGGGCTGATGCTTCCCCCTGGCCTCTCGTTCGTCGCCATTGGTCCGCGTGCGCTGGAGGCGCATCGAACTGCGGAGCTGCCGCGTTCCTACTGGGATTGGGACGATCAGCTCACCTTCAACGAGCGCGGCTTTTTCCCCTACACGCCCGCGACCAATTTGCTGTATGGGCTCGACGAATCACTGTCGATGTTGCGCGAAGAGAGCCTCGAGCACGTTTTCGCCCGTCACGCGTGCTTTGCGCAGGCGACCCGAGGGGCCGTCGATACGTGGGGCCTCGAGGGGTTCGCGTTGGACGCTAGGGAGGCGAGCAATGCCCTTACCGCGGTGGTCATGCCGGAGGGATCGGATGCAGAAGTCCTGCGTGCGGCCATCCTGGAACGCTTCGACATGTCGCTGGGCACGGGGCTGGGCGATTTGAAGGGGCGAGTGTTCCGCATCGGGCACCTGGGTGATCTCAACGCGCTCACGCTCGTAGGCACGCTGGCTGGTGTGGAGATGGGCCTCGCGCTTGCGGGCGTCCCGCATGAAGCAGGAGGAGTTGCGGTAGCGATGGAAATCCTAGGAGAGGGAGGGGGCACGTGAAGCGGCAATACGAGCCGTGGGGTGGACGCGGACGCGGCGTGGTGTGTGTCGCGACCTTGCTGCTGGTCTCGGCGTGCGCCGGGGAGGCTGGAGGGTCCAGGCAGCTGAAGTTCGGCCATGTGGGCGAGCCGGGCTCGCTGTTCGCGCTCTCCGCGGAGGAGTTCGCGCGTCGTGCCAACGAGCGGCTCGATGGCTACGAGGTCGTCGTCTACGGATCGAGCCAGCTGGGTGGTGACGAGCTGTTGCTGCAGAAGATCAAGCTCGGCACCGTGGAGTTCGCGCTGCCGTCCTCGGTGATGTCCTCGCAGATCGATGAGTTCGGGCTCTTCGAGATGCCGTACCTGGTTCAGGACCGGGCTCACATGCGTGCGATCGAGCAGGCGGTGGTGTGGCCCGACCTCGCGCCGCTCGCCGAGGCCGCCGGCTACCGCCTCATCGCAGTGTGGGAGAACGGGTTCCGGCACGTGACCAACAACACGCGACCCATTGTGGGGCCTGAGGATCTGGCCGGGATCAAGCTGCGCACACCGCGTGGCGTGTGGCGGGTCAAGCTCTTCCAGGAGTTCGGTGCCAATCCGACGCCGATGGCGTTCTCCGAGGTCTTCATCGGGCTGCAAACTGGCGTGATCGACGGGCAGGAGAATCCGCTCGCCCAGATCTGGGGCTCGAGGCTCTACGAGGTACAGGAGTACTTGTCGCTCACGGGGCACGTGTACACACCAGGGTATGTGGTCGTGTCGCCCTCCGCCTGGGACAGGCTGCCGGCTGAGGTGCGCGACATCCTCGAGCAAGAGGCCAAGGCGACGCAGGCTTTCGTGCACGAGACCGCCACCCGCCTCGATGCCGAACTCATCGACCAGGTCCGTGAGGCTGGCGTGCTC
>Ga0310345_10003650_pt1 | contig 14511 bp, 17 predicted proteins | sample HC15DNA20500_MG_FD_204667 | JGI IMG/M metagenome (GOLD analysis project Ga0310345, IMG submission 204667) | Marine microbial communities from station ALOHA, North Pacific Subtropical Gyre - HC15-DNA-20-500_MG | ecosystem: Environmental > Aquatic > Marine > Oceanic | place: Pacific Ocean: North... | reverse complement strand
GGCATAGACACCGGCCGGGACGGCCTCCGGATCGCCGAGTGCGACGCGTCGGATCAAAGCGTCGGTCAGATCATCTGGATGAGTCACGGTCCCAAGTCGATCGGATGGGACAACAACCACTAGCTGATTCGACAGCAATTCAAACGTTTGATCAATATCAATTAGGCCGGCGTCGATCGTACGCGCCATCTGACGCTCGTCGGCACTGACAAAGACGTCAAACGGGACCCCCTCGATGATCTGTGCCGCAAGGACCTGCGACCCGGCGACGTTGAGTAAAACCCGGATCCCGGTCTCTCGTTCAAACGCACGGCCAACGTTACTAATCACCTCAGACAAGCTGGCCGCCGCGGAAACAAGGATCGGTGGTGCCGACTCGCGCCGACCACCTGTTGTCCCGGTGCATGCTGCCACCAAGCTGGCAGCCAAAGCGACTCGAAGAAAACAACCCATATACATGGCCACTTTAGTATGATTAAAGTCGTTTTTACAAACGACTCAAATCGTTTAATGGATTAGACAATGCCGTTACTCACGGTTCGGGAAGCAGCAGAGCGCCTCGGCGTCGCGTATTCGACGTTGAAACAGTGGATCTACAAGGGAAGTGTCCGGACGGTTCGCACCGACGGTGGCCACCATCGCATCACCGATGACGAAGTGACTCGCCTGCTCTCCAAACGCGGAAAACTCCCTCTCCATTCTCGTCCTCGACAGAAGAAGAGTGCATTAGTGTCACTCAGTGGACGAAACCGACTCCGCGGTGTTGTTGAGGAGGTACGACGCGAAGGACTCCTCGCTCAACTCCGGTTACGAATTGGGGACCAGCAACTCACGGCTGTGATTACGAGTGATGCCGTGGACGAACTTCGTCTGAAGCGCGGCGACAATGCTACGGCGATTGTCAAAGCGACGGAGGTAATGATAGGACGGGAGGATTAATGAAGGGCTACGGAATTGAAAAGGTCGGTGGCAGAATCGACTGCAATTGTAACCCCCAGTGGCCATCTTGCAGTGTCACGATGTAGAGCCCGGGATTGGTCCGGTAAGGGCTTCCGTCCTCATACCGACGACTGGTTACGACGCGAAAGTGAACTTTATCTGCTGACACGTGGGCAACGTCGACCAGGTCGAGCGTACTGTGGTCCCACCTCTCGGCTGCGCGGAGTACGTCAAAGTCGATCACAATATCCTCAGCCGTCTCCCGCACGACAACCTGACCGTTGGCACCAACACTGATGCGTGGAAAGTTACTGATAGCCGCGACCGCCTCGTTGTCGGCGTCATTCCAGGCACGAAAGTACTCGTTAAGCGCAGCCTGAGCCTCAGCCTCGGGTCCGTCTTGAGCCGTCACCGGCGCGAAGACCACCAGTACAATCGCCATCGCCGACACGAACACAAGTCCGAAAACACGGACGGATACGGCAGGATTTGGCATTGCGACGCACCTCCAATTTAACACTCTTTAACTCACGCGTAACGGTAAGAACGCGAAGGTCCGATACTGTGGCAAACAACCCATGCATAAGCCAACTATTATCGCTCACCGTGGCTTTTCAGCCACCGCTCCCGAGAACACGATACCCGCTTTCCTCCGCGCCATCGACGCGGGAGCCGACATGATCGAGTTTGACGTCCGCCTGACTGCGGATAATCGTCTTGTCATCATTCACGATGCAACGCTCGAGCGGACTACCAACGGCCGCGGCGCCGTCGCACATCAGACACTGAGCCAGCTTCGGAAACTCGATGCCGGCGCGTGGTTTGGCTCCGAGTTCGCCGGCTCGGTGATCCCTACGCTGGACGACGCGCTTCAGCTTTGTCATGGCCGAGTCCTCGTCAATATCGAGGTCAAGACCGAAGAGCGGTGTGTAGCCCTACTCTACCAGCTGGCCGATGTCGTTGCCGCCAGGATAAGCGATCTCGGTGCGACACGCTCGGTGGTCATCTCGTCGTACAGCCGACGAGTCGTTTCACGCTTGAGTGATACCGACCGACGGCTTGCAACGGCACTTCTATCAGACCGTTTGTTCACGAATCGTCATGTAACCGTCGTTGCAAAACAAGTTGGCGCGATAGCACTCCATGTCCCGTATCGACTCGCGACGTCGCAGTTGGCCAACCGTGCGCGCCAGCGGAGCCTGATTTCCGCCGTCCATACGGTCAATGATTCGGTTGATATGAGCAGCGCCATCGACATGGGATTCGATGCCATTTTCACTGATCGCCCTGACCGTTTGCGGCGCCTTCTCGATCTCAACGCTGGGTTGGGCGGTAGTGCCTGGTCGAAGCGCCTGCTGGGAAAAGACGCTTCAGATGAGGTCATCAATTCAAGAAACCAGCAACTGTCACTTTCGGAATCCCCGTGCTCCTAAATCATTCCATCGGTAACACACTGTGCCCATTGTTTTTCACGTTACTTCCAGGGACCTGGCCCATCTGAGTTGACTGCCTGTACGACGCTACGATAGGGTTAATAACTTATGCGGAGCATCCGTCACTCGCATCACCGCCATCACCATACTCGCCGAACGGCAGGCCAGTGGCGCTGCGTGTGATGTAGCACTCAGCAAAAACGCTCGCGCACCACGAGGCCTCGCCACCTGCGGCGAGGCCGTTTTTGTATATGGAGTGTATAGCTATGGATTTTTCGAAACTAGATGGACTGATTCCAGCCGTCGTTCAGGACGATGAAAGTAACGAAGTGCTCATGGTCGGCTTTATGAACAAGGAAGCGTTGGCCCGCACGCTGTCGTCAGGTTTCGCAACGTTCTTTAGCCGAACCCGAAACAAACTGTGGATGAAGGGAGAAACTTCAGGCAATACCCTCAAGGTGAAACACCTCTTAACCGACTGCGACGACGATACGGTACTCGTTCGTGTGGAGCGACAAGGCAACGGCAATGTCTGCCACACTGGCGAACGCACTTGCTTCTTCAAGATCTTGGACGTAATCGCATGAAACTGAAACTGGGTATCCCAAAGGGGTCGCTGCAAGAGTCTACTGTGCAACTGTTTGAACGTGCCGGTTTCAATATCTACGTCAGCGCGCGCTCGTATTTCCCGACGATCGATGACCCTGAAATCGAGTGCACCTTGATCCGCGCACAGGAAATGGCGCGATATGTCGCTGACGAAGCAGTCGACGCCGGCATAACCGGAATAGATTGGATTACCGAGCATCAGGCAGCAACGGGTGAGGACGTTATAAGCATCGCGGATTTGGTCTATTCGAAGCAGAGCTTTCGCAAGGTCCGCTGGGTGCTAGCAGTGCCAGAGAACTCCAACTACAAGAAGCCAGAGGACCTTGACGGTGCCCATGTCTCGACCGAACTAGTACGAGTCACGGAAGCGTATTTTAAGAAGGTGAACGTCAATGTCAGTGTGGAATTCTCGTGGGGAGCTACTGAAGTCAAACCACCAGACCTCGCGGATGCGATCGTCGAAGCCACCGAGACGGGATCCACACTTCGAGCGAACCACTTGCGGATCATCGGTACCGTACTCGAGTCAAATCCGCAACTGATTGCTAACCAAGGCGCTATGGACGATAACGAAAAACGGACAAAAATCGAAAATATCGCCTTGCTACTAAAAGCAGCCATGGAGGCCCAAGGGCGAGTCGGACTGATGCTCAACGTCGACCGTGCCAATCTTAATACCGTCCTGGCGCTCCTCCCAGCACTACAACGCCCCACCGTGTCACCACTGAGTGCGGATAACTGGGTGGCAGTCTCGACCGTTCTCGAAGAACGGACTGCACGCGAACTCATTCCAAAACTAAGCGCTGCCGGCGGTCGTGGCATCGTGGAGTATCCGTTGAACAAGATTGTGCTGTAGGGGTAAGGAATGAAAATTATCTCGTCGACGAACAAACGGACTTTACGACGCTTGGTTGGTCATGACCGGACAACCGACATCGCCCGCGAGCGCCGTGTTAAAAAAATCGTGGATGACGTTCGGAAACGTGGCGACCGCGCAGTCCGTGAGTACGCGCGACAGTTCGACAAGCTGCGTGGATCATCAATTGAGATCACGACTGAAGAAATACAGTCTGGCGCGCGCGCCACTCCACAGGCGGTCCGTGCAGCCATCAAAGAGGTAGCACGGCATATCCGGCGCGTGAGCGTAAAACAACTACCGAAAGCATGGCGCACCACCGTAGTCCCAGGTGTCGTGATCGAGCAACGCGTCACACCGCTCGACCGGGTTGGGTGCTACGTCCCTGGTGGTCGATACCCGCTGCCGTCGTCCCTTCTGATGACAGTGATCCCAGCGCGGGTCGCTGGCGTTCGCGACGTATTTGTCGCCTGCCCAAACCCTCAGCCGGCTGTGCTAGCAGCAGCAGTCGAAGCAAAAGTGACACGACTGTTCAAGATTGGCGGCGCCCATACGATCGCCGCCTTTGCGTACGGGACGGCGACCGTCCCATCAGTTGACAAGATCGTCGGCCCAGGCAGCACTTACGTTTCCGCCGCCAAGGCGTACGTGGCGCGCGACTGCCCGATTGATTTCTATGCTGGGCCAACAGAAATTGTAATCGTGTCACATGATGGCAATCCTGAATGGATCGCCGCCGATCTCATCGCCCAAGCTGAACATGACCCAGACGCTCGAGGCATACTTCTCACACCATGTCGAGCACTGGCCCGCGCGGTACGTGCGGCGGTCGTCGAGCAGTTGCATGACCATCCGGCCGCCGTGGCATCGATCACGTCGCATGGTGTAATCGTCGTAACCCGACATATCGATGAGGCAATTGACCTCGCTAACGCGATCGCACCAGAGCATGCCGTGACCGACACTTGTGCCGTGGCCAATCGACTCCTAAAGGCGGGCACTGTGTTCGTAGGGCCGTACGCCGCACAGGCCGCTGGTGATTACGCCACTGGATCTAACCACGTTCTACCGACTGACGGCGTCGCACGATTTCGAGGCGGTTTGAGTACCTCTGACTTCGTCCGTGTGAATAGCGTGCAGCGATTAACTCAGCGTGGGCTTCGTCGACTGGCCCCAAGCGTCATTTCGCTTGCCAACGCAGAAGGCTTACGCGCACATGCAGCGTCGGTGGCACGACGCATCATTTAGACATATAAGCCTGTGGAAAAGAGGACACCGACAATGCGGCGGGCCGTCATTGCACGCGACACAACTGAAACACAGATCACAATGCGCCTTGTGCTTGATGGTCGTGGACGCCACAAAATCAAGACGGGAATACGATTTCTCGACCACATGTTAGAGCTGGTGGCGCGTCATGGAGCGTTTGACCTGACGATCGACGCAACCGGTGACCTCGACGTTGACCAGCATCATTTGGTCGAAGATACCGGAATCGTACTTGGGAAAGCAGTGTCAAAGGCGCTCGGGTCGAGACGCGGTATCAATCGCGCCGGTTATTTCATTATGCCCATGGATGAAACGCTGGGCATTGCTGCAATTGACCTAGGTGGGCGGGTGCACACCAAGGTTGACCTCAAGCTGCGCGCACGCCGCGTCGGCGACCTGCAGGCGGAATTGGTGCACGATTTCTTCGACGGTTTCGCGCAAGGAGCACGCGCCAACGTCCATCTCAAAGTGCTGTACGGACGGTCAAGCCACCACCAGATAGAGGCCTTGTTTAAGGCATTCGCTCGTGCGCTGCGTGTAGCCTGCTCGCGAGACAAGCAGCTCGGACAGATGCTGCCGAGCACAAAAGAACTACTGTGATTGCGTTGTTAGATTACGGCGCCGGGAATCTTACTTCCGTGAGGAAGGCACTCACCTATCTCGGAGCGACGTTCGAAACGCCGACAGTGGGGGAAAACCTTGCCAATGTCGATGCCATCATCGTTCCAGGGGTCGGTAACTTCAACGCGACCACTGCCCTCGACAACCACTGGCGGCGCCACATCGCGAACGTGGTCGCACACGGGTCACCGTTACTCGGAATCTGCCTCGGCCTCCAGTGGTTGTTCGACGGCAGTGACGAAGCCCCCAATGTGGCAGGTTTCGGAGCAATGACCGGACGATGCCACTTAATCAAGCAGGAGGACGACGATACTTCCGTGTCCGGTCCATTCAAAGTCCCACATGTTGGCTGGAATAGCCTGCACCGGAAACGAGACTCGTGGGTACTGGACGGAGTCGCTGAAGGCGATCAGGTGTACTTCACCCACTCGTACGCGGCTCCGGTCACTGAAGATTGCGTTGGCTCAACACACTACGGTGTCGAGTTTGCGAGCGTCGTCGAACGTGATCATATGGTCGGCGTCCAATTTCACCCTGAAAAGTCTGGCGATATCGGTCTCCGAATCTTGAAGAACTTCCTTAACCGCGTCGGCTCTTGACCGCGATGCTGTCTAAACGCATTATCGCCTGCCTCGATGTCCGCAACGGTTCCGTTGTTAAGGGGATCCATTTCAAAGGATTACGCGTAGCTGGTGACCCGGCTGAGTTATCTCGGCGATACAACCGTGACGGCATCGACGAAATTGTGATTCTTGATGTCACTGCCACCATCGAGAAACGGAAGGCGTTAGCTGACACAATTCATGCAGTGGCGTCAGAGATTTTTCTCCCGCTTTGCGTCGGCGGCGGCATAAAGGATGAGGGACACGCAGATGCCGCCATCGAGGCAGGCGCCGATAAAGTAAGCCTAAACACGGCTGCAATGGCCCACCCAGATTTGCTGACTACGCTGGCACGACGCTACGGCAGCCAAGCAGTAGTAGTCGCTATAGACGCCAAGCGCGTCCACAGTGGATTCCAAACATACGTACGAAGTGGCCAGCAGGCGACCAACCGAGACGCGGTCGAATGGGCACGGGAAGCCGCAGACCGAGGGGCTGGCGAGATTCTGCTGACGTCGATCGACCGTGACGGCACGAAGAGTGGTTTCGACTGCGAACTCACAGCAACCGTGTCAGAGGCGGTCTCCATCCCTGTTATTGCGTCTGGCGGCGCTGGAACCTTCGATCACTTCGTTGATGTCTTCACGGTAGGTCAGGCGCATGCTGCACTTGCCGCGTCGATTTTCCATTACGACGAACACGCTGTCAGTGACCTAAAGCAACATCTACACAAGCACGATATCCCTGTGCGATTGTCATGCTGATCCCCTCGATCGACCTCAAAGGTGGGAGGGTAGTGCAGCTAGTTCAGGGCAAACGACCCGCCCTTGCTACCGACGATATCGACGTATGGGTCGACCGGTTCCGCGGTTTCGAACGCGTGCAGTTAATTGACCTCGATGCTGCGATGGGCAGCGGCACCAACGACCAGCTTGTTCGACATATCGCGCAACAACTCCCATGTCGCGTTGGCGGCGGCATTCGAACGGTAGAGCGAGCACGCGAAGTGATCGACTACGGCGCCACAGCTGTGATCACTGGATCATCACTCTTTCGCGACGGGGGTCTTGACACTGACTTCGCCGACACGCTCGCGAACGCCATCGGCACTGAGCGAATCATCGCGGCAGTCGATAGCAAAGGGGGACGTGTCGTCATCAAGGGCTGGACCGAAACCACCACACTGTGCGCCGTCGACGCAGTGCGTGTGCTCGAGCCGTTCTGCGGGGAGTTCCTTTATACCCACGTCGATAAGGAAGGCCTCATGCAGGGAACCGAGATGGAAGCGATCATGGCCGTCCGATGTGCAACGTCTCGGCGTGTCACCGCAGCTGGTGGCATCACGACACAGCAGGAAATCGACCAACTCGACGACGCCGGCATCGATGCAGTTGTTGGGATGGCAATCTATACCGGCCGACTTGACATCGGCCTACACTAGGAACCCCGTGGTAGGCTTGAGTCAAGCTGGCCGTTGACGCCCATGTCGAAACATCTCACTCGACGGGTACCAAGTACACCCCAGGCAATCTAGACCCAAGATCCGACGCCGGGGAAACATGACACGCGAAACACACCGTGGAAGCACCACTGCCTGCGCTGCGCCATTCTCAAGAACGTCCCGTCGCGAAGCAATGGGCCCCTGTCTTAAAAGGTGGCTCGTCTCGGACTGGATTCGCTGCCGCGTGGGGGCCTGGTCGACATCAACTCAAACTTGTGGCGTACAACCATGGTTAGACTCGACCTCAAAACACCGCGTAGTGCCGAGCGTGTGGCTGCAAGCCGTTCAGAGCGGCCGATCGGTCGACACGACTGCTAAGAATACGGGCTTCTAGTCAATGCAGACGTGGGATCCTAATGAATACGCCCGTCATGCGCGGTTCGTCTCAGACCTTGGTCAGCCCGTCGTCGATCTACTCAACCCTAAGCGTGGTGAGCGCGTGCTCGATCTCGGTTGCGGTGACGGCGCCCTTACCGAAAAGCTCGTCACAGCCGGCTGCCACGTTGTGGCGGTCGACAGCAGCCCGGAGCAAGTTTGGGCTGCACTCGAACGTGGTCTCGACGCTCGTATCGTCGACGCCACCGCTCTCGGATTCAATAGTGAGTTTGATGCGGTTTTTAGCAACGCCGTGCTGCATTGGATCACCGAACCGGACACCGTGCTACAGGAAATCCGCAGCGCTCTGGTACCAGGCGGCCGCCTGGTTGCTGAATTTGGGGGCGCCGGATGCGTCGCATCGATCCAAGATGCGTTTGGTGTCGCGCTTGGCAAACGGGGCATCGACGCGGACTGCGCGAATCCATGGTACTTCCCCACTGCGGATGAGTACCGGGGCCGTCTTGAAGCAAACGGCTTCACGATCGACATGCTCAGCGTGTTTCCGCGTCCAACGCCGCTACCATCCGACGTCAGGGCCTGGCTTGAGATCTTTACCCGACCGTTCCTCGCGACGGTGCCAGAAGAGGACCGTTTAGATCTAGTAAACGAAGTTCGCCTTCTGCTTGAGCCGGCTCTCAAAACAACGGATGGTATTTGGGTCGTTGACTACGTGCGGCTCCGCACCGCGGCTAGTAAAGTGACATAGGCTTCCCGACGACTATCCCCTAACGAGGTCGACGCCAGGGTCACAAACCGTAAAAGCCGAATCTGTAGGTCTGCGACTGTACCGCTTATCCTGAGGACCTTCTTACCGCATCGAGCGGACCATCGACCGTGTCAGACGGCAGGGACGCGTTACAATCCAAGTTGCGTAGCCATGTCGTTGAAGTCGGTTGCAACGAGATCAAAGTCTGGGTCTGGAGTTAAGTCGCGTTCGACCAGCGGACCGTATTCCGTCGGACGAGGGACATAGGCGGTGCGAAAACCAACTTGCGCCGACGCCCGCAGGTCACCTTTGTGCGCGGCAACCATCATCACCTGCTCCGGCATGAGACCAAGGAGATCAGCGGCCTTAAGATAAACTTCTGGATCAGGCTTGTACTGCTGGGCAAGCTCGGCGGACAGTACGGCGTCCCACGGGAGCCCGCCGTTCTTCGCCATGTTGACGAGTAGCGCCACATTTCCGTTAGACAGCGACGCCAGCACGTAGCCCTTCCGCAGTCGCGTCAAACCAGCGACCGTATCGGGCCACGGTGTGAGCCGATGCCAGGCTCGGTTCAGCTCGTCGAGCTCATCGTCGCTCAAACCCCCAAGACCATACTTCGGCACCAGTTGGTTGAGGATCATGCGATGAAGGTCGTCGATCTTGGTCCAGCCGAGCTCCCCGCCTCGCACGCGCTGCATCGCTGGTCCATAGCCACCACGCCAGTCATCCGCAAAGGCGGCCCAGTCGGCCCGGATGCCGTGGTCACGCCCCACCGCCTCCCCTTCGAGAGTAATGCTGCTACGCCAATCGACCACCGTGCCGAACACATCGAATGTCATTGCGCGCACGCCTCGGAGGCGCTCACTCAGTTCCTGTCGAATCAACCCCCCGGAGGCGGCCGTGCGCGTAAAGGCAGCCGTCACCAACGCGGCGGAACTGCTGGTGAGAAACTCTCGTCGACGAAGGTTACGGTTTCGATTCGCCATACCCACCTCCCAGATGACATACAGACCTAGCCTAGACCGGCGAGTAGGTCAGTGGCCAGGACCAGCACCGTGAGCCTCCGCCGGCCACGTTTACGTTTAATTCAGCCGTTCAATGATGATGGACCCCAGGAGGCTCTCGTTTTTGGCATCGAGGTGATCGTGAAAGGCTATTTTCCCAACTTCGTTGAGATTCCCAATCTCTCGGGACTGTCCGGGCAAGAGGTAGCCAACCTGGTTCATGGGCAGGCCATAGCTCATGGGTTGGGTGGTCGTCGGATGACATCTCGTGTGCGACGGTATCGTTGTTCACGAACAGTACGCGGTCGCCTTGGCGCTCCGTAACACTCTTCGGACTCACGCTAGCCGACGTGATCGTGATAGTCCGACCGCCAGGGTCGGACGAGGTCGTAGCAGTCGACTGCATGAGCGGTGTATCAGCGCCGCAGCCCATTTCCCACCAATAGCAGGACGCTAAGTAGGCCCCTACCCACGAGCAACCGTCACGTCATTCTCCGCGCCCACACCGTTGTCTTCACAGTCTAACAAACCACAGTTTTCGGAGTAGAATCGAACGTCTCACGCCATGGCAACGGAACCAGTCACCGATACGACCTCATCCACATTGACAGATGCAAGGCTCGTGCAACGGCTGGCCGCCGGCGAAGTCTCGTCGGTAACCACACTGTACGACGCACACGCCACCAGTCTGTTCTCCCTTGCCCAACATATCGTCGATGACCAACGTGATGCCGAAGACATTGTGGAAAATGTTTTTCGTCAAGCTCGTACCGAGGCCAACCGCTTCGACCCAGCGCGCGGCTCAGTGGGGAGCTGGCTGCTGTTAATAACGCGTCGTCTTGCCATCGAGCACGTGCGTTCACGCGGTGGGGGCCAAGAAGCTGACGTCGCCACAGTGCAGCTCCCTGACCCGGCACGACGCCAACAATTCGAAGTGCAAACGACTGACGAGGCCGACCACCTTCGCAATGCTCTCGTGTCGCTTCCGCGGCTCCAGTGCATCGCGGTCGAACTCGCGTACTTCGAAGGTCTTTCGCCATCACAGATCGCTGAGCGCCTTGAGCATCCGGTCGAAGTCATCAGGGACAACGTTCGCCTGGCGCTCCATGCGCTTCGTGCAAGTCTCGAGGCACGTAAATGACAACCGGTTCAGCCCATGCACCATTCGAAGGACTGGCTGGCCTGTATGCGGTCGGCGCGCTGAACGCCGACGACCGTCGATCGTTCGAGAAACATATTGAGCTGTGTCGCAGTTGCGTCGGTGAGGTGATGTCGCTGTTGCCGGTCGCGCATGTGCTGACGCGCGCCGTACCGTACCACGACCCTCAGCCTCAACTGCGCGACCGCGTGATCCAGGCGATTACCGGTGTGTCGACCGCCGAAAAAGTCAACGACCCCACTTTCAAGAAGGTCCCAGGCACGACGAACAGACCGCGGCGGAAGGGGTCTCGGGTCGGGCGTGTCCTGTTCAAACTGTCAGCGGTGCTCTGCCTGGCGATAGCCGGTGGTCTTGGCTGGTACGCGTCGCAGCAGGTTAACTTGGCCCGAGCACTCCAGGAAAACCTCGATGTCGCAAATAATCGTGCGATCCTCGCCGAACTCGAAGCCGTGACTGCGCAACAAGCCGCCCGCGAGTCGAGTCAGCGCGCCGACATTCTCGCAGCCGAAGACCTCGTGATGATTCTGTTGGAGAGCCAGCCAGCTGCACCAGACGCGCGCGGACGGGCGTACTGGAGCGACGGCCTCGGCATTGTGTTGACCTTGATGGGGCTTCCTCCGGTTCCCCCGGGCCGAACGTACCATCTCTGGTTCGTCCCAGCGACGAACCCCGTCAGTGGCGGTTCGCTTTCTCTCGATGACGCCGGCCGTATCGCCGCAACCGTGCATGCGCCAGACGGGGTCACGGCACCAGTGCCGATGGCCATAACACTCGAGCCTGATGGAGCAGGCGTGGCGCCGATCGGAGAGGTCTATTTTCTTGGCCGTCCGAACTAGCGCCAGGCGCGTCTAGGTAAAGTCGACCGTACTGTTTCGTCGTTTGCCACCGAGAATTGAGACAGAGTCGGCGCCGGCTGTCGTCCCACAGAAGAGTGGGACTTCGAACCGTTCCGACAAAAAGCAAGGAGGCTGGATGTGGTGATCTACGGCGTCGCGTTGTTGTCGTTCTGTATGTTGGTGGGTGTATTCGTTGGCGACCTCCTCGGTGAAGTAATAGGCGTCCAATCCAACGTCGGCGGAGTCGGCATTGCCATGCTCCTCCTGCTCGTGTTGTCCAGTCTCGACTCTAAGGATTTCACGCTCAGCCCGATCACCGAAAAAGGCATCGGATTCTGGAGCGCGATGTACATTCCAATTGTCGTCGCGATGGCTGCGAGGCAGAACGTGTTCTCCGCATTGTCAGGAGGATGGATGGCGATCATCGCCGGTGTTGCTGCCGTGGCGGCGAGTTTTGCACTGATCCCGGTGTTGGCGAACTTTGGGCATGGAGACCGGAATGATTCTTGATTCTCTACAACGGGTCTTGTCAGCCAACGCACTGATTACGGCGTTCATGTTCGTCGGGGCATTAGTTTGGCTGTCGTACTTGATATCCGCGAAGCTAACGCGCGGCCACGTCCACGGGTCCGCGATCGCGATCACACTCGGCCTACTGCTGGCATGGTACGGTGGTCTGACAACCGGTGGCAACACCGGACTTGCAGATGTCCCATTGCTCGCTGGCGTCGGCATTATGGGCGGCGCGATGTTTCGGGACTTCGCGATCGTCGCAACCGCATTCGGAGCTAATCTCGATGCCCTAAAACAAGCAGGATTCGTCGGAGCGATCTCGATCGTTGTCGGAGTTGTTTTGTCGTTCTTGATCGGTGGAATCGTTGCCGTCTCGTTCGGCTACACTGATCCAGTCGCGGTAACGACCATCGGTGCCGGGGCAGCAACGTATATCGTTGGTCCGGTGACCGGAACAGCGTTAGGGGCGGGCAGCGATATCATCGCATTGAGCGTCGCGGCAGGGCTCACAAAGTCTGTTCTCGTCATGGTCGGAACACCGTTTATTGCTAAACGAATAGGACTAGATAATCCACACTCGGCGCTGATTTATGGCGGTCTCATGGGCACGACAAGCGGAGTGGCGGGTGGACTTGCAGCAACCGATCCGAAACTGGTGCCGTACGGTGCGATGACTGCAACGTTCTACACTGGGGTCGGTTGTCTACTTGCACCGTCCGTCCTATACCTCGGTGTCCGAGCACTTATCTGAAGGCAATTAGAGAACGGGCGCGAATAAGTCAATCAAGTCGATCTAAATGTAGGCGAATCAACGATTCTTACCGTTGACGTGAGCACACTCCAGGTGCCAGATCCGTGGTCCCGATCGGAAGCGACGATTAGCCGAACGGGAGTCGTAATCGCTTCTCTTAAGGCTCTGGTCGCCCGAGGCTGAGCAGATTCGCGAGGAGCGCGTACGCGCCGCTGGTACCAGCTGGTAGCTGGCGCCACAACCCCAGGCCAACATAGAGCCATCTCCCCTGCCCGGCGCGCGCTTCCACCAACGCGCCGCGCTTGATGCCCGGGTTAAATTCGAACGAATCTTCAATCTCGATGAGATCAACGTAGTTCTCGTCACGCTCGCCGAGAAAATACAGGCCACGCTCCTGCACCCAATTGTCCCAGGTCGCAGCAGTAACACGATTCGGCCACGCGAAAACAGGATGGTCATTCGCAAGTACGCGAATCTGAGCGCCTTCATCGGTAACGCGACCGCGGCTCACCCTCGCCGGGTATGGGCCATACTGAGCCTGGTTGAATTCGAACTTGTTGTACTGCACGATCACGGTCCCACCGTTCTCGACGTACTGTAACAGTCGATCGTTGTAGGCACGGAGGTCCTGACGGCGTTCGTACGCCCGCACTCCTGTCACGATCACGTCGAACCGCGAAAGGTCACCCCATGCCAGGTCGTCGGCATCGATGAATACAAGCGACGCTCCAAGCTGCTCGATTGCTGTTGGCACGGCATCGCCAACACCATTGACGTAGCCAACGGAGAGGTCCGGCGCAATAGCAACATCAACCAGCTTAAAGCGACCCTCGGCTGACCGGCCAAGATGGCGTCGTCCGATGTGCGGGTACTCGACGATCTGAAAACCGCGTGCGAATCGTTCAGCGGCATCTCCAACAACTGCACCTACGCGGTACTCCCCGTTCCCGCTGCTGCCAGCCAACACCTGGAAACGTACGGTTTGCGATTCGTCTTCTCGCGAGAATTGCACGGGCGCGGCCTGAGGCGTTGTTCGCCATCCTGGGGGTAGCGTCAAGGTCACCTCACCTTTTGCAGGACCGGGCCCGCTATTGGTGACAGTGACTCTGACCTCTCGTGGCTCATCACTTCCGATAGGAATGATCGCAATGTCCGGTGTCATCGACAGGGCGAATCTAGGAACGATGTTGAGGTTGGTCCGTTTCTCGCCTGCGAAGATATCGTCAGCGTAGCGGTACTGTACGGGACGTTCAACCTCGACCTCCACGTTCCCGAGCTTGAGCTCAAAAGTCGCGTTGAATGGGGTCGGCCGAAATGGCGCACCAAACGGCACG
>Ga0310345_10003648_pt1 | contig 14513 bp, 10 predicted proteins | sample HC15DNA20500_MG_FD_204667 | JGI IMG/M metagenome (GOLD analysis project Ga0310345, IMG submission 204667) | Marine microbial communities from station ALOHA, North Pacific Subtropical Gyre - HC15-DNA-20-500_MG | ecosystem: Environmental > Aquatic > Marine > Oceanic | place: Pacific Ocean: North... | reverse complement strand
CAAGGGCACGTTCCTGGCGATCGGCGTCGGATACGTGATTTACATGGCTCTTCCGGTGCTGCTCGCGCTGCGCGTCGACACGCAAAGCCTGGTGAGCGACCCCCTGGTCATGCGCAGGATCTCGCTATGGGGTACCGCCATCTTGCTCGGCGTCTGGGGTGCGACGTTGAGTAGTGCCGTTGGCAGCATCCTGGGAGCGCCTCGGGTGCTGCAAGCACTGGCGCGCGACGGAATTCTGCCGCGCTGGCTCTCGTGGCTAGGGAAAGGCAGCGGTGAGGATGACAGTCCGCGGGCTGGCACAGCGTTCACCCTCTCGATCGCGCTTGTGGCGGTGTGGTACGGTGACCTGAACCTCATCGCCCCGATTCTCACCATGTTCTTCCTCACTACATACGGGGTCCTGAACATCGCCGCAGGCATCGAGCGCTTCCTGGGCAGCCCCTCGTTCCGGCCTCGTCTCAGCGTGCACTGGATCTTCTCGCTGCTCGGTGCCGTCGGGTGTGCTTCGGTGATGTTCCTCATCAACCCCTTAGCGACTGTGATCGCGGGCGTGTTCGTGCTGGGGGTCTTCCTATGGCTGGAGCGCCGCGGAATGCAGGCGGCGTGGGGCGACGTGCGCCAGGGCATCCTGATGACCATCACGCGCGCGGCTCTGCTCCGTCTCGGCGGACGCTCAGAAGATGCACGCAACTGGCGACCCCACTTCTTGGTGCTATCCGGCGCACCGACCAAGCGCTGGCATCTCATCGAGCTCGCCGCGGACTTCTCCCACCACAACAAGGGCCTGCTCTCCATCGCCACCATTCTTCGAGATACATCCGTGACGCACAACCGCAAGCGTGCCATGGAGAGAAACGTCCAGGACTACCTGAGCAAGCGGGGCATCGACGGCCTGGTACGGGTCATCTCCGCTGAGGATCCGTTCGTCGGAACCGAACTTTTAGTGGAAACCTACGGCCTCGGACCGCTGGTGCCGAACACGATTCTTCTGGGTGATTCAGAGGAGGCCGAGAACCGGCCACGCTATTGCGAGATGATCGAGCATTTCTGGCACGCCAAGCGCAACGTCGTCATCGTGCGGGACGCCGATCGTGTGGGTTTCGGTGAGCGAAAGCGCGTCGACATCTGGTGGGGTGGCCTGCAGGGCAACGGGGCGCTTCTGATGATCCTCGGATACCTGCTGAAGACGAGTCTCGCGTGGCGCGAGGCGGACATCCGGCTGAAGATGGTGATCCCCGACGAGGATGGGGCGGAGGGCGCGCGACGCAACCTCAAGAACATGCTGGAACGAACGCGCACCGGTCTCCAGACCGAAGTACTGGTGAGCGGCGAGCGCAGTGCTTTCGATGTTCTGCACGACTCGTCCCGCGCAGCGGACCTGATCATCATGGGTATTGCCGCACCCGACCAGGGCGACTTCACAGCCTATTACGAGCAACTCAGGGAACGAACGTCCGGCCTACCCTGTACGGTTTTCGCGCTGGCGTCGGAGGATGTAGCGTTCAGGGAAGTGCTGTTTCGGCCAGAGGATCAGCGGTGAGAGAGGTGAGCGCATGAAACGGTGGGGAAGTTAGGGCGCGGCCATCGCGGTGGCGTCGCTTGCGGCGTGTGGGGACGGCCTCGGTCCGGATGATGCTTCCACCCCGGGTAACCCGGTCGACGACACGATGGACCCTGCTGTCGGCGCCCTGATGTGCAAGCCCTCGGGCTCTACGACTGGCTGGGCGTTCTCCCGCCTCGGCGTGAGGACGAAACCGGCGCTTGCGGTCGGGGACGACGGCACCATGCATGCGGCGTTCATCTTTGAGGATGTGGCTTCTGTACCACGATCATACCCGCGGCGATCAGGTTCTCGGCGCACGCATCGGGTCCGACTGGTCGCTGCATCCCATGCCGAACAGCGGTCAGGACGGCTGGTACGGCTCGGGCACGGTCAGTACTCGGGCACGTTGCTCACCGCGAGCTATGACCCCTCGGGATTCGAGGGAGCCGGTGTGATCTACAGCGAGTGGAATGGGTCCGACTGGACGATCGAGCTCGCCGCGGGCGGGAGCCTCGACTACTCCGGGGGGATGGCACTGGTGCAAGCAGGGGACGGTTCCGTGTACGTCGCGTCCTTCGACGACGTCCTCGGAGAAATAATGCTGGCGACGCGCACCGGCGGAGAATGGACCGTGACCACCGTGGAGGCCGGCGGCGACGCGCTCGACGTTGGCTATTTCTCCGACATGGTCGTCGACCCGGATGGTAGCACGCTGCACATGGTGTACCTCGAGAGAGCCACAGCTTCCACGGGCGTCGTTCGCTACGCGCGCGGGGGGTCGGGAGCCTTCGAGATGATGGATGTCGTCGAGGTCGCCGGCTTCTCCGGTAGCGCCCGGGATATCGCCACCCTGGACCTGGACGCATTTGGGCGCCCGGTAATCGCAACCCAGACAAAGAGCGATTTCACCGTCGTTCGCCTGGTGGATGGAGCCGTACAGCCGATCGCGAGTTTTTTGGCCGCCTCGGGGATCACGTTGGGACAGCAGACCGAGATCGAAATCGACGCCCAGGGCCGCACCCACATCGTGCGGTGGCAGAGCGGTGAGAACCCGGGCACCGTTTGCCACGCCGTATCCGGCTAACAGGGTAGAGCGCTACGCCAACTGGTTCACCGCCTTCGCTGCCTTCTTGCGCAGGATCGCATCGAGAACCCGCTTGCGCAGTCGGATGCCGTCCGGGGTCACCTCGATCAGTTCGTCCTCTTCAATGAACTCGAGGGCGAGCTCGAGTGTGATCTGGCGTGCCGGTTCGAGCTTGATATTCTCGTCCGATGCGGTCGTGCGCATGTTCGTGAGCTTCTTCTCTTTGCTCACGTTAACGTCCATGTCGTCGGTCCTCGAGTTCTCCCCCACGATCATGCCGCCGTAGCACTCCGCGCCCGGCGCGACGAACATGGTGGCACGCTCCTGCAGGTTGAAGAGCGCGAATCCCACCGATTTTCCGAGCCGGTCCGCGACCAGAACGCCGCGGCTGCGACCTTTGAGCAGTCCGGCCCAGCTCCCCCAGGCGTGGAACTGGTGGTGCAAGATGCCCTCGCCCCGCGTATCCGTGAGAAACTCGGACCGGTATCCGAAGAGTCCCCGTGCGGGCACGCGGAAGCGCAGCCGGGTCGCACCAGAGTCGCCCATCGGCCTCATTTCGGTCATTTCGCCTTTGCGAGAGCCGAGCTTCTCGATGACCGTCCCGACCATGTCGGAGGGGACCTCGACTACGGCCTCCTCGTAGGGTTCCTGCAACTGACCAGTGTCGTCGCGCCGAGTGATGACTCGCGGCCGTGAGACCTGGAACTCGAAGCCTTCGCGGCGCATCGTCTCCATGAGGATCGTGAGGTGCAGCTCTCCGCGACCGCTCACAGTGAATGTGTCCGGCTGTTCAGTGTCCTCGACACGAAGGGAGACGTTTCGCTCGAGCTCCTTGTAGAGCCGCTCGCGTACCTGGCGCGTCGTCACAAACTTGCCTGAACGCCCCGCAAACGGCGAGTTGTTCACCGTGAAATCGACCGAAAGCGTCGGCTCCTCGACCGCGATGCCCAGCAAGCGTTCCCGATGCTCGGGGTCGGTCACGGTCTTGCCGATCTCGACGCCGTCGAGGCCAGCCAGTGCGACAATGTCCCCAGCGGCCGCCTCCTCGACGTCGATGTGCTCAAGTCCGCTGAACGTGAACAGCTCGGAGACCTTAGCCTCCTCAGCCCGATCGGAATCGTCCAGCATGCCTACAGGGCCCAGGTCCAGAAGCGTAACGCGTTCGCCGACGCGCACGCTGCCGCGCTCGATGCGCCCAATGGCGATGCGCCCGATGTAGGAGGAGTAGTCGAGCGTAGAAACCAGCATCTGAAACGGTCCTTCCGCATCGACCGAGGGTGCCGGGAAGTACGAGATGATCTTCTCGAAGAGGGGCGTCAGGTCCCCACCCGTGGCGTCGGCCTCTTCAGCAGCCCACCCGTCGCGACCCACCGCATAGAGGAAGGGTGCGTCGAGCTGTACGTCCGTGGCCTCGAGGTCCATGAAGAGCTCGAGAACCTCGTCGTGAACCTCGTGCTGCCGTGCGTCGCCGCGGTCGACCTTGTTGATAACCACCAACGGCAGAATGCCTAGCTCCAGCGCCTTACGTGTGACGAAGCGAGTCTGGGGCATCGGCCCTTCGGCCGCATCGACGAGCAGGACCACTCCATCGACCATGCGCAGGATGCGCTCGACTTCGCCGCCGAAGTCGGCGTGGCCCGGCGTATCGACGATGTTGATCTTCACGTCGTTCCACTGCACGGCGGTGTTCTTCGCCAGGATAGTGATGCCGCGCTCGCGTTCGAGCGGGTTTGAGTCCATCACGCGCTCCTGCACGATCTGGTTCTCCCGGAAGACTCCGGCCTGAACCAGCATCTGGTCGACCAACGTGGTCTTGCCGTGATCGACGTGCGCGATGATTGCGATGTTGCGAATGGGCATGATATACCTGCGGCGCTTGATGCGTGCTGTTGCGCTCTGGAGCGGTCGTTCGGATGTATAGCCTCGGATGTACAGCCCTGAAAGCTAACCGATTCTGGCTCTCAGGTAGTCCCGTTCAGAACACCCACGTGCCCTTGAGGAAGATCGTATTGCCCTGGTCCGAGCGCTCACCGAATTCAGCGCGGCCGCGCTGAAACGCCAACTGGATCGTGCCAAACGGCGGACGGTAACGGTAAACGAACACCAGTTGCGCCTCGCGGCGGTCGATAACCGTGTTGCCCTGGAGGAAGGCGGTTACGTACAGGTCGTTGCTGAAGAACTGGCTTCCGCTCACGACGTGGATCCAGGTGCTCTCGCCCGCGGGATCGGGTGCGAGACTCAGCCATTCGAGCGAGTATTCCAGCGACGAGCCTGTGCTTGGTTTGAAGCGTGCGCTTCCAGACACCAGCACGAAATCGGAATCGAACGAGCGGCCGAACTCGACCTCCGTGCTCGCCGACGTGAACTCGCGGGTGTTGTAGCCGACGTCTATGGAGGTCGAGCGATTCCGGAATTCCTTCTCGAATAGCTTGAACTCTTCGTTATGGGAGAACTCCAACGTCCAGCGGTTACGGAACTCGAAGCCGACATCCTGGTCGATGGACCAGCTACGCCGCGTCCCGTCCTGGCCCCAATAGATGTTGTTGTTGGAACCCACTTCGAACCGTGCGATTGGGCCGCTCTCGAACCAGATCGTCTTCGTCACCTCGGCGTCCACTTCACGGCGGTCGTCGTCACGAATGAAACCGACCGAGTTGATGTTGTCGGCGAAGCGATCGCCCAGATGCGTATAGCGCACGTGAAAATGGCCGGTCGGTGAGTCGTACGCTGGACGTAAGAAAAACGCGGTCGTACCTACGTCGAACTCACCGTAGCTCTGAATGGCCTGCCCGGTGAACCCCAGAGTCGAGGTGAAGAACAGCGTGGCGTCGAGTCCCACGGATCCGTTCGCTTGCCCGTCGAGCCGGTGCTCGGCCCAGGTTGCCCCGACATTCGAGCGTCCCAGGTCGCGCCGGACCCTGCCGACGTTGAAGAAAGGGGAATCGCCCAGCCCAGTCGTCTCGCCGCCGACGCCCATGGCCGCATAAGTCCACGGGCCCTTTTTGCCGACGACGCGGCCGCCACCCTGGATGTCGGAGATTCTGCGGCTATAGAAGGTCTGGATCCGCTGGCGATACAGCTCGTTACCTTCCAGGAAAAAGGGTCGCTTCTCGGGCAGCGACAGTTCGAATCGGGACAAGTTCACCTGCTCGCGATCCGCCTCGATGGTCGCAAAGTCCGGGTTCACCGTCGCGTTAATGGTGACCGCCGGGTCGGGTGAAAAGCGGAGGTCGGCGCCCGTGCCCCAGTCCGTGTCCTGCCCGTCGGCGGTGCGCGACAGGCCGTATACGATCATCTCGGCGAGCTTGGATGGGCGGGGGAGGTTCAAACCTCGCAGCTCACCACTCTGCGACACCCGGGCTGCGTTGTCGATCGGTCCGGCCCAAAACGAAAACTCGAGTTCCCGCCGCAGCGTGCGGCCGAAGTTGATGCCCCACACACGATCTTCTCCCGGCTCGTATCGCAGCGATGAGAACGGTATGGCGAACTCGGCGGTCCAACCGAAGTCGGTCCGCTGCGCCGCCGACTCCCATTCGGCATCCCACGCGCCGTCGAGCGTGCGCCCGTCGTCCGCGATGCGCATGTCTGATTGCGTGCCGAGCAGGTTGGTCATGAAGATGAAACCCGACTGCCGGTCCCTGTAGGTGTCTAAGGTGAAGCCGACCATGTCGTCTTGAGTGAGCTGACCGTCCCGACGAGTGATTTGAGCCGTCGGCTCTTGGGAGTTCCAGACCCGATAGGCCACATAGAGGGCCTCATCGTCCTGAAGTACCATCACCTCTGTGCGCTCGGTCGCGGGCGCACCACGACGGGGCTCATACTGGATGAAATCGGTGCCTAGGCCCGCGCCCGCCCATTCCTCAGCTTCGATGACTCCATCGATCTCCGGCGCCTCATCTGCGATACCGACCGTGATTTGGAAGGTTGTGTCGGCCGGCACCGACTGTGCGGTGGCAACCAAGGAAAGGAGTAGAGCGAACAGGGACGTGCGCCTCGCATGTGGGATGAGCGTGCGGGAGCATCGTTTCGAGTGCAGTGTCACACAAGATCGACCTCCGACCGAGCGCTCGGTACCCGCGTGAGCGAGCTCGAGCGCTTACAATGGTGCGAGCGCTCTAGCAGTAGGAGAGGAGGAGGCCATGAGGACCAGAGCAATTCCGCAGTTTGGCTTGGTGGTAACCGCTGCAATGCTATTGATCACGGCAGGCCCCGCGCGGTGAAGCGCTATGCGAGATACATCGATCCCTGAAACACAGGTGGCAGGCCATTGGGCACGTCACCAGAGACCGGAGCCGGCTTAGTGCCCAAAGTTCGTATCGACCGCACGCCACTCGTGATGCTCTCGAGCATCGCCGTGATGTTGCCCGTCGCCCTGATCGCGCAGGCCACGCCCAACGAGTACGCGTCGGAGGCCCGATCCCTGCTGGCGATGCCTGCGATCGCCGAGGCCATGCAGCGCGTCGAGGATCTCGACGAGTGGTCGCTCGAACGACTCATCGAACTGACGGAGATCCCCGCGCCGCCCTTCCTGGAGGAGTTGCGAGGGGCACGCTACGCAGAGCTGCTCGAGCAGTACGGCGCGGACTCGGTATGGACCGACGAGGTCGGCAACGTCATCGGCCTACGCCGCGGCCGTACCGGTGAGCGGACGATCGGCTTCGGCGGCCACCTCGACACGGTGTTCCCCGAAGGCACGGACGTGACGGTGCGTCAAAGCGGGGACACCCTCTTCGCTCCCGGAATCGGCGACGACACACGCGGCATCGTGCTCGTGCTCACCGTCTTGCGTGCGATGGAGGACGCCGGGATCGAGACCGAAGACGACCTGCTCTTCGTGGGCGTCGTGGGCGAAGAGGGCCTGGGCGACCTGCGGGGCATGAAGCATCTCTTCGCCGAGGGGGCGGAAGCGCCGGACGTCTGGATCGAAGTGGACGGCGGCGGTCTGGCTCGACTTGTCACCATGGGGCTCGGGTCGGTCCGCTACCGCGTCACGTTCACCGGCCCCGGCGGCCATTCCTGGGGCGCGTTCGGACTCGTCAATCCCGCGCACGCGATGAGCCGCGCGGTTCGGCACTTCCAAGACGTCGCCGACACGCTCACGCGCAGCGGCCCTCGAACGAGCTACAACGTCGGGCGCCTCGGCGGTGGCACGTCGGTCAACGCAATCCCGTTCGAGGCGTGGATGGAGGTCGACATGCGCTCGGAGAGCCCCGAGAGCCTGGGCCGCATCGAGGCGGTTTTCCTCGCGGCCATGCGACTCGCCCTCGACGAGGAGAACGCACTGCGCCGTGAAGGCCCGGAGCTCACTGCGGACCTCGACAGGATCGGCGATCGCCCGTCGGGAGAGGGCGACACTTCTACACCGCTAGTGCAACGGGCTCTCGCGATCACCGCGCTCTTCGGGGTCGAGGGCACACTCGCTAGATCCTCGACCGACTCGAACATCCCCATCTCACTCGGCGTCCCTGCTGTGACGATTGGACGGGGCGGCGAGGGCGGTTCCTCACACGCGCCCGAGGAATATTGGATCAATCGTGACGGGCACCTCGCAGTCCAGCGGGCGCTGCTGCTCGTCGTCGCTGAAGCGGGGATGGAGGGCCCCATCTCATGATCGCCGCGCTGCTAGCGATGCAGGTCGCCGGGTCGGCCGCTCTCTCGATCACGCCCATGCAGGCCGTGCCGCACGTCACCTGGGCACCCGAACAGCCCGGCCAGGGTCAGCTGTTCGTCCTGCGTGTGGCGCCGGCGGACGGCCAATCAGTTTCGGCCGTGCGCGGAAGGGCAGCCGGTGAGACGCTGCACTTCGAGCGCGTAGGAAACGGCGGGTTCGAAAGCCTCGCCGCAGTGCCGATCGCAGCGGAGGACAGCATCACGCCGAGCATCACCGTTGTCTATGCAAACGGGCGAGAGGAAGAGCTGTCACCTAGCGTACCCGTCTCCATTGCCGAGTACCGGCATGCGCGGCTCACGGTCGCTCCCGCGCTCGGACGTCCGCTGGACTCGGCACAGCAGGCACGCCTCGCGCGCGACCGTACTCGAGCCGCCGGGGTCTCCCGGCTGGCGCATCGCACGCCCCGAATCTGGACCGAGGAGCTCGTTGTACCACGAGACGCGCGCGTGACAAGCGGGTTCGGGGACGGCCGGGTGTTCAACGGACAAGTCTCGAGCCGCCACATGGGCCTCGACCTGGACGGCGAGACCGGTGACACCGTGATGGCCGTGTCACGCGGCGTGGTCGCGCTCGTAGACGAGTTCCTGCTCGCGGGCAATATCGTCTACCTCAACCACGGTGGCGGGCTGCTGAGCGGGTACTTCCACTTGAGCGAGCAGCTGGTGGCCGCGGGCGACACCGTCGCAGCAGGTACGCCCATCGGCCTTGTCGGGGCCACCGGCCGCGTCACCGGACCTCACCTGCATTGGGTCGTGCGCTACGGCTCGACCAGCGTCGATCCCAGGAGCCTGCCCGGACTGCCGATCGCCCGGTAGCCTATCCGCCCCACGGGGGTGGCGGAGTCTCGATCGGAGCGCGCAAATCGAACTCCACGCGGAAGCGTCGGTCGGATCCTTCGCGCCGCAGCGCGTAAGCGAACCGTCGCCCTGGTTCGACTTCGATCGTCCATACGTTCGTGGCGGCGGCCGGCACTAGTGCCGCGGTGAGGGCGTCGGCGTGGAAGTCTTGCACCAGGTCGGTCCCCTGCCCCCTCGTATCTCCACCGTACTGGGTGATCTCGTCCTCCGTGCCGTCCTCATGCCTGTGATCGTGCTTCAAGCGGATGCCAGCGGCGGTCGTGGTGATGACCCAGGTACGAGAACGGTCCTCACCCACGTAGAACGGAATCCGGACCTCACCGATCTGGCATTCGCGCACATGCATAACGAGTGCTTGGCCCTCGAAGGATGCGTCCGGCGGCTCGCTCTCGACCACGTGACCCCTGAACGCCTGACCGCACAGTGATTCGAGGGAGGCCCAGAACACGAGCTGCGGGTCGGTAGCCGCAGTGGCATCGGGAGGACCTTCCGTGCGCTCAGAGGCGTCCGCACAAGCAACGGCCAGGACCAGCCCCAGCGGCAGCAGCGCGCGAGCCGGCCTCATCTATCCCCCACCTACGTCGAGAACCACCAGGTATTGCCTCCGGGACCCATCACCCCGCACGGTCGGTCCGGGTCACCCTGCTGGACCGGAGCCTGGACCGACTCACCCCCTCTCTCCAGTGCCGCGGCATACGCCTGGTCCACGTCGGGCACGTATACATGGAGCCGAGCGGATGACAGAGCACCGCGGAAAAACCTTCCGGCGGCCCGCCCATCATGATCACTGTGTCGTCGAGGCGGACCTCCGCGTGCATGATGGCGCCATCCTCGTTTTCGAACCTGCGCAGCGGAGCAACCCCCACCGAGGAGATCAAGAAGTCGATGATCTCCTGAGCTTTCTCGGTGACCAAATAGGGCGAAACCGAATTGTAACCGTCAGGCTTCCACGTTGTCGTCATGGTCTTTCCTAGCAGTGTCTTTCACGCGAACGCTGGTCCCAGGTATTCTCTGCGGAACTGGTTGTGCACGAGCGCTTCGCTGGGGCTGCCAATGTGGTGCGTGGTGCCAGCCACGGACCAGAGGATCACGTCGGATATGTCCAGAAGGACGCGCGGCGTCATGGCCCGAGGTCACGACGGCTGTTCCGCGGGCGGCTACACGGCGCAGAGCCTGTCCCAGCATCTCCTGATCAATCGGCGTCAAACCCACGAGCGGTTCGTCCGTGACCAACACTTTTGGCAAGCGAGCAAACGCCAAAGCAAAGGGAGACTCGGACTCGCTCGCCGCTGGACAGCGAATAGACGCGTTGCTGCATCAGGTCCGCCAGGCGGGCGTCCTCGAGAGCTCCACGGTGCAGGACGCTGACGGCCACATTCCCGTCGCCGATGTCGGCGATCTTGATTGGTGGTCGATGGAAGGTCCGAGAGTCTGCCGGACGGTCTCGATCTCCGACGCCAGGATATCGGTCGCCTCCGGCACCTGCGCGGACGCAGCCACCGGAACGGCCGCGAAAAGCATGATAAACATGGTCGGACGAACGTTCTTCCTAGTGACCCCTCAGTTCCTAGTGCGCTGTCTGCTGATAGTGGCGATGCTAGTTGGTGCCACCGAGAGCGGCGACCTCCGCCGCCGATAGGTCGCGGGCGAACACCTGGGCCTGGTCGATCGCGGCCCCTGCGGGGGTCACGGCCGACTCTGGCCGGTCCGAGCACTGTGACGCGGTCAGTCCCCGAGCACGTACGAGAAGATCAGCGGCGCCACGATCGAGGCGTCAGAGTTGATTTCGAAGCGGGGCGTCGAGGGTTCGAGCTTTCCCCACGTGACCTTCTCGTTGGCGGGCGCGCCGGAATAGCCCCCATACGATGCTCGAGCGTCCGTGATCTGGCAAAAATATCCCCAGAACGGGACGTCTTCCTTCAGGTCCTGGATGAGGCTGGGCACAGCGCAGATGGCGAAGTCTCCGGCGATGCCGCCCCCGATCTGGAAGAAACCGACCGACGGCACCGCACCAGCCCCGTGATTGGCCCGATACCACTCGATGAGCGCCTGGAATTGCTCCGTACCGGTCTTCACGCACTGATGATCAGGCAGCAGGCCCAGCATCACGTTGGCGGCGAACATGTTGCCCGTGGTGGAGTCTTCCCACCCGGGCGCGAATACGGGGATTCCCGTCTCCCCGGCGGCAAGCATCCAGGAGTGGGCTGGATCACTCTGATAGTGCTGTGAGAGCGTCGGGTCCCGAAGCAGTTGCAAGAGGAACTCAGCCGGTGTCATCCGGTCACCGTTCTCGGCCGCGCCCTGCCACGTCGCGAGCAACCGAGCTTCGATGTGTCGCATGACCGTCTCGGGAATGCACGTGTCGGTGACGCGGTTCATGCCCCTCTCTTGCAACTCCTGCTCATCCGCGGCCGAAAGATTCCGCCACGAGGGCACGATCTCGTAGTCTCGCTTCGCCACCAAGTTGAAGACATCCTCCTCCAAGTTCGCACCGGTGCAGGAGATCGCGTGCACTTTTCCCTCGCGAATCATGCGCGCAAGAATGACCCCCAACTCGCCTGTCGAGGCGGCTCCGGCCATGGTGAGTAGCATCTTGCCACCCGCGTCTATATGCGCCTCGTACGCCCGCGCTGCCTCGACGAGCTCTCGCGCGTTGAAGTGGCGATAGTGCTTCTCTAGGAAATCCTGGACTGCGCCCAATCAACGACTCCCGGAATAGAGGCTCGACATTTTTTCCTCACGATCTCGGTCCTCGCAACCATAACTTTCAGAAACGTCCCGTGACATAATCCCCCTTGTGATCGTCTCTACCGTCCTATTCGCTCTAGGCGCGGCTACGTTCGCGGCCTTCCAGTGCGCATCTAGGAGATTTCTCGTCTCCTTTTTTGCAATACCCGACCCGCTCTCACACCTGTGAACGCGCCGTCCTTGATCGCGGCCTGGCCGTTCACGAAGACGTGCACCATGCCCTCCGAGTAGTGATGCGGATCGATGTATTCGGCCACGTCACGCACATCCTCTAGATCGAACACGACAATGTCCGCGATGGCGCCCGCGCGTAGTACGCCCCGGTCCGGCATCCCGAACACCTGCGCCGGCAGTGAAGTCATACTGCGGATCGCTTGTTCCAACGAGACCGTGCCCTTCTCCTTCACGTAGAGCCGTATCTTGCGGGCGAACGCGCCATAGCTGCGTGGGTGCGGGACTCCCTCGTTCATCGGCACCAGACCGCCGTCGGACGACGTCATCGTCCACGGTTGCACCATGAGCGTCTCGACGTCGTCATCGTGCATGTTGAACGAGACGATGCTGACGCTGCCGCCCCGGATGAGCTCGATGGCGGTGTCGATCGGGTCCTGCCCTCGCTGCTCGGCGAGAACGCTCAAAAGCATGCCCTCGATCGACTCGTCCGGACGGTATCGGCGGAACTGAATTCGATCAGCGCCCCCGCGGCGAGCGAGGCCCTCCACCATGCCCTCTCGGATGCGAGCCATGAGCTCGGGATCGTCCATTCGCGCCAGCAGAGAGTCGCGTCCGCCTGCCTGCGACCATCTTGGCAGCAACGCCGCGTTTAGCCCGGTCGCCGACGCGGTATACGGATATTGGTCCGCGAAGACCTGCACGCCCTCGGCCCGCGCGCGCTCGACGCGTTCCACGATCGCGGCACCGTATCCCCACACGTCCGGTCCCATGGCCTTCACGTGGGTGAGCACCGTCGGGATACCCGCGACGCGACCTACGTTGATGACCTCCTCGACCGAGGCGATCAAGCCGATGCTGTACGTGGACTCGTCGCGGTGGTGGCTCGTATACGAGCCGCCGAACGGGGCGACCTCCTTGGCGAGCTCCTCGATTTCCTCCGGCGGGGCGTAGCTACCCGGCACATAATAGGTGCCCGAAGAGAGGCCCCACGCGCCTTCTTCCATGCCGGTACGCACGAGCACACGCATGCGGTCGAGCTCGGCGGGTGTCGCGAAGCGATCCCGGGTGCCAAGCACCGCGCGGCGCACAGTTCCATGACTGACGAGCTGTGCGGCGTTCACTCCGAGCCCGTCCGCCAGCAACTCCCCCCGCTGACGAGCCATGTCGAGGCTGCCACCGCCGTCCGGATTCACGAAGACCGTGGTCAGGCCCATCGCTAGCAGCGGCTCGCCGTGGCTGAGCCCACTCGAGGCCAGCCCCGGCCCCGCATGGGAATGCGTGTCGATGAAGCCCGGCGTCACGTAGAGCTCGGTAGCGTCGATGACCTCATCGGCCGCAACGTCGCCCAGAGCGCCGACGGCTTCGACCCTGTCGCCCCTGATGAGCACGTCGGCGCGAATCCAGGGATTGCCGGACCCGTCCATGACACGACCGTTCTTGATCAGGATCGTGCGGTCCTGGCCGGCGAGCGCCGTACCGGAGCAGAGGGCGATTAGGCAAAGAATCGTCAGCACGCTGCGCATGTTTGTTGGTCTCCGGTCTCGGCTACTCTTGCGGCGCGGGGACGCCGGGGCGTTGGCTCGAAAGTATACTACCCGGTGATTGGCCCGACAGCGGCCAGTGGATAACCGGATGGCGGAGGCCATGCGCGACGCAAGCGAACTAGCGACCCTGCTCAAGCAGATCGAGGGACGTGGGTACAAGGCCTACAAGCAGATCTCGGGGCCGTGGCGATTCTCGGACTTCACCCTGCACGTCGACCATGTGCAGGGGGATCCCTTCGCGGATCCCACTCGCCTGCGCTTGAAGCTGCCGGCGGACTTTGTCGCCCTCCCCGATTCGGCGTACCGGACTCGTGCACGCGCGCTGGGTACGGCCGCCTTCCTCGCCAGGGCGTTCGCTCGAGCCGCCCGCGGCGTCAGCGGCTCCGGCACCGGCAAGAGCGGAGAAGTCCGGATGGAGGATCCCGGTCAGACCGTTCTCCTGCAGACCGCCGTGCTAATGAGCGAACACGGCGATCTGGAGGCGCGGTTCACTGTCGGGCTGCCTGCGCACGGGCGCCGCACGCTCGGCCGCCAAGCGTCTGGCTTGCTGACGGCGAGGGTCCCGGAGCTCGTGCGCTCCGCGCTGATCGCGGCGGCGCACGACACGGGCGAGATCGAAGCTCATGCGGCCACCAACGAAGACGCCGATGCCCTCAGGAGCCAACTGGGCGAACAGGGATTGGTCGCCTTCGTGGCGGACGGCTCCCTGCTGCCACGCCGAAGCGGGATCGACGATCGACCGTTGCAGAGCGACAACGTCGTGGCCTTCCGCTCGCCCGAGTCGCTGCGGGTGGAGGTCGAGCTTCCCAACGCCGGTGTGGTGTCGGGCATGGGCGTCCCGCCGGGCGTGACTTTGATCGTGGGCGGCGGATTCAACGGCAAGAGTACGTTG
>Ga0310345_10003647_pt1 | contig 14526 bp, 9 predicted proteins | sample HC15DNA20500_MG_FD_204667 | JGI IMG/M metagenome (GOLD analysis project Ga0310345, IMG submission 204667) | Marine microbial communities from station ALOHA, North Pacific Subtropical Gyre - HC15-DNA-20-500_MG | ecosystem: Environmental > Aquatic > Marine > Oceanic | place: Pacific Ocean: North... | reverse complement strand
CGCGGACTTCACGGACGCCTTCAACGATGGGGGTTGGGACATCTTCGTCTCAAACACGAGCGCCGGTCACCTGTTCCACGTGTGGAACCCCAACACGATGCAGTACGACGAGTTGGCCGTCACCTACGGGGTTCAGGCCAACATCGAAGGCTGGGCCGTGAACTGGCTGGACTACGACAACGACGGGTGGCAGGACCTGTACGTCGTCCACTCCTTCCTCGGCAACCACATGTACCGGAACCCGGGTCCGGGAGGCGGTCCATGGACGAACATGGCACCGAGCCTCGGCTGTGAGATCGGCAACTCGACGAAATACTCCAGCGCGATCGCCGATTACGACAACGACGGAAACGTCGACATTCTGGTGCCACGTCCGAGCAACCCAGGGGTCTTGTTGCGGAACACGCTGAACGGCGGATCTTGGATCCGGATCGTGCTCCAGGGCACCACGAGCAATCGCTCGGGCATCGGCGCCAAGGTGTCCGTAAGTGTCGGCACGGTGACCACGTCACAGACTCTCCGCACAGGCCAGGGATATCTCGGTGGACACGACCTGCGCCTGCACTACGGTCTCGGCGCAGCCACGGTCGCGGACGAGGTCCGTGTGACGTGGCCGTCCGGGCAGACCCAAGTCCTCAACGGTCTGGCGGCGAACCAGGACCACCTCATCATCGAACCGTCCCTCGCGGTGTCCGCCATGCCCATCCCGGGGCTGTCTATCAATCTGGTGATCAACAGCCCGATGGAGCCGAGCGCGTCTTTCGCGACCGGTCTCTCCGCCAGCACGACGACGGGATTCCCGATTGGCGACGGCCGCTTCATCCCCATCGACATGGGCGCGTTGCTCACGCTGACCACGACGCCCGGCAACTTCATCATGCCGGCGCCGAACGGCACACTCGATGCGACGGGACTCGGGTCGACCCTCCTGACGGTCCCCCCCATCCCGTCTCTCACGGGACTGACGGTCTACGCCGCCGCCGCCATCGGCAATCCGAGCGCACCGCTCGGGATTTCGTCGATCCTCGGCCCGACACGCATCACCGTCCAGTGACCCGAGGGCGCCCAAGCGTTAGCATGCGCACGTCCTACCCCGTGGTGTAATCGGCAACACAGCTGGTTTTGATCCAGCTATTCCTGGTTCAAGTCCAGGCGGGGTAGCTCTGTGAACAAGCGGCTCGACAACCGCTCGTGACACCCAGGCTGCCGTGCACCGCCGTCTTGATGCCCGGAGTGCTTGCGGAGCGCGGTCCCCGTGTTTCCAGGCCCCCGGCATCGTGCATTCCGCGAGAAGAGCCCCCCGCCGCATCTTCGGGGCAGGGGGCTCTTCTTGTGGCTATCGCCAAGGGGACGGGAGAGGAGCGGTGGCGCAACCTCGGTCGACTCCGTTCCTCTGCTGGCCTGTCGGACCTGCTACGGCAGGGCGAACGTCAAGGTGAGGCAGTCTGACAGGGTCCATTCCGTTGGAGGACTGCCACCGGGAAGACCGCCACCGAACTCGATCATCCCGAACTGAAAGGACACGGAAACACCGGCAGGGTAGTCCGGGAGGGAGATGCTCTCCTGCCCTGTATTGCTGGGGGGGGAGATCCACACGATATTGGCTCCGAATGCGGGGTGCATCCGTATCCAGCCATCGCTGAAGGGGACACCTTGAGTCTGGGGTGCAGAGTCCCACAACAAGACGGCCTGCTGCTGACGTCCGATGATGACGGGGGGAGTTGTCTCCATGATGATGTCAACTCCGAGGCCAAACCCGTTCGCAGAGGGGCGGTCCTGCCGAATGAACAGATCCGTGCCGCCTCCGGTGCCTCCAAAGGAGAACTGTCCGTCTGCTGAGAACGCGAGGCCGTAGGCTCGTGAGGAGGAACCCACCGAAACGGAGATCCCATACGAGAGGGCATCGACGACGTCGGAGCCGTTGGTAATCCACACGTGGTGGGGGGACGTGTTAGCAGTGGACCTGTCCACGGCGATACCGGTCACTGGCCCCGGCACGGGGGTAGCAATCGACTGCAGCAGGGTGCCGTCGCGTCGCACCTGGTAGACGGTAGCGAGGCTGTCGCACAACCAAAGCGTGTCGTCACTTCCGTCATACGCGATGCCTGTGAAGGCCCCATGTGCAAAGGACGGCATGACAACGGGCCCCTGCGCAGCATACGGGTAGTTCAGGTCGAACGTACCGAAGCCTGCCGGGTTGCAGGCAAACAGACTGCCCCCCGCTGCGTCCACCGACAGTCCCGTCAGCAAGCAGGTCCCCCACGCAGGGGTGGGGCCCGGCACCTGGCCGTTACCGTTGATGACGGTGATGGTGGTGGTGCTGGTGGTGGTCGGCGGGTCGCCGCTGCCGATCACCGTCGCTACCGGCCCTGAGCCAACCAAGCCGCCGCCGGAACCGGGGACGGGATGGCTGCCGTGTGAGTTACCACACTCGTCTTTCATCGGTGCCGGCGCCGGGATCGAATCGGGTGCGTACGGCGGAAAACGACGCATCGATTCCTGCCAGAGCGTGTATCCATCCGAGGAGTAGACCCGACGTGTAACGGGGTTGATGGCCACGCCACCGCCAATGCTGGAAGCGGTGTGTGCCGAACTCGCAACCCAGAAGCCCGGAAGCGGGTCCGACCCTGCGTGCTGGGGGCTCGGGTGGGCTGGTGACGACAGATAAACGACCTCCGTTCCACCCGGATAACCAGGTGCCAGAAGGTGCAGATTCTGAGCCATGACGCTGGTGGAAGTCATGACGAGCAAGGCGAAGAGAAGGGCAAGGTTGAAGGTCTTCATGGTCGGTCTCCCTGTTGATTGTGGCGGCGTGCAGCGCGGCGGTGGCGCCCGGGCTGCGATCTGCTGAGGCCACGTCGAAGGAACGGCGCCACCTCTGATCCGGTCACCCCAAGAGCGACGAACCGGAAGCTCGGGTGACATCGGATTGGGTTTTTCCGCACCCTGATAAGCCGCGGACGCCAAACCCGAGCAGGAACCTGCGGAATTTCAGCCCGTTTCAGTTCAAGTCCCCTCGGGTTCTCACACCCTCCCCCTGTAGAATTCGGGGGTCCACCGTTTCGCCCCTCATCCAACCCGACAGAATCGCTACGGAAGGCCACCCCATGACGTTTCGTGCCCTGACGTCCCTCTCCCTGTGCATCGCCCTTTGCTGCGTCGTCGCCAACGCTCAGGGACCGATCCTGATCAACGCGATCGACACCGGGACGCCCGACTACGTCGAACTGTACAACTGCGGTGGCTCCTCGGTGGACATCTCAGGTTGGACGCTGCAGACGTTCTACGACACCGGGACCGGCGCCACGTCGGAGGTCCCGTTCACCTTCCCGGCGGGAACCTCAATCGCCGCAGGCGGGTTCGTAGTGGCCGAGGAATTCGGAACGGCGGGAAGCCCCGGGACACTGCCCAACTCGGTGAGCGTCGGCTTCAACTACTTCTGGGTCGCCGCGCGGGGCGTCGGCGCCCTGCTGACGGATGCGACGGGGAACGGTGTCGACTACGCCTTCCGCGACTTCTTCGGCCTGGGTGGGTCCCCGTTGATCCCGGGTGGTACCAGCTGGTCGGGCACCTACACCGGCGGCACCACCGACTTCAGCGAACGCAACAGCGATACGGACACGGACACGGCCGGCGACTGGTCGGACGTGAGCAGCGGCACCCCCTCGGCGCTCAACGCGGGGCAGACCGGTAGCTGCACGGGCGCTCCGCCACCACCGCCGCCGCCGCCACCGGCCGGAACGGAGCAGACTCTCCCCGCAGGATTCCTCGCGGTGAACGGCGGCGCAGCCACGAGCTATCCGCAGAACACGACGACGGACCACAAGTGGCAATGGCACTACGATTCCGGCGAGTTCCAGGCCGCGCAACCCATCACCATCACCGAGGTGTGGGTGAGGGCCAGCAGCGCAACCGCCACCGTCGCCGCGTTCGACTTCCCCAGCTTCGTGGTCACCATGGCCTCCAGCCCGACGGACTACACCGTCGCCGGCCACGACCCGGTGTTCGCCGGCAACCTGAACGGTGACGCCACGGTGGTCAGGAGCGGCGCCTGGTCCGGCGCCGCGGTGCCGGCGTCCGGTGGCACCAGCTCCACCTGGATCCCTCTCGGGCTCACCAGCAGCTTCACCTATGACCCCACCCAGGGAGATGACTTCGTCATCCAGATCGAAAAATGCGGCACCGTGGCGACCTGGGCGACCACCATGGACGGGTCATCCGGCACGGCGGGCGCGAACGGTGGTAACCGGTACGGCGACACCGCGAGCTGTGTCGCGGCTACGCACAGCTTCAACAACAACGAGTACGTGCCGATCGTCAAGATCGACTACTCGGTCGGCGGCCTGTCGGCGAACTTCGCCGCGGCCCCCACCGCCGGTTCCGCACCGCTCACCGTTCAATTCATCGACCAGAGCACCTCGGACGATCCTGCGGGTATCCAGACCTGGGCCTGGGACTTCGACAACAACGGCACGGTGGACTCGGCCCAGCAGAACCCAACCCACACGTACGGCCCGGGCACCTACACCGTCTCGCTCACCGTGACCGACACCGTCAACGGTTCGTCTACACGAACGCACGCGGACCTGATCACGGTCGGGGCCTACCAGCTCACGGTCACGACCACCGGCGGCGGTGTCGGGGACGTCACGGTGACACCTCCTCCCCCGCCCCCGGGGTTGAGCGAGGGTTACACCCTGGCATCTCTCGCGGTGGCCACCCCCGTGGGTTCGGGCCCGTTCCTCGGCCTGAATCTGGACCCGCTGATGGTGGCCATCATCTCCACGCCCGCCGGCATCGGCAACGTCCTCCACTTCTTGCCGGCACCGGGCGTCTACCCTGCGGTCCCGTTCCAGGGGGGGCCTGGTTTCTTGGCGGGCTTCGTGGGCACGCCCATGGACATCACCGTGGTGTGGATCGCCAACGGACAGTTGTCGAGCACCAACGTCGTCCAGATCATCCCCTGACCTGAGGTCGACCTCGCATTGAGCGAGGCCGCGCGCGACGACGAATGGAGGAGCCGGGTTACTTGCCCGGCTTCTTTTTTCTCCACGCGCTCCCGCCGTAATAGGGATAGCTATCGAACCTGTCGGCCCCGCCCAGGACCCGCGGGTCGCCCGTAGCGCGCAGCTGCCCTTCAAGCCGGGCCGCGAGGGCGGCCTTGACCGCCGCGTGGCGCGGGTCCGCCGCCAGGTTGCTGATCTGGTCGGGGTCCGCCTTCATGTCGTACAGCTCCTCAGCCGGGCGCTTGGCGAACGACAGGTCGAAGAAGCGCTTGCCCGCTGGATCGTCCTTGTGATCGAGCAGGTAGGTCTTGGTGATCTTCTTGCCGGGGCCGCCGGCCGGGTCGGTGTCTCCGTAGCGAGGCGGATCCCCTACGGGCCAACGATCGGGTTTGAAGTTCTTGATGTAGGCCCAGCCATCGGTGCGGATCCCCCGACACGGATACCCGGAGTGATCAGGGCGGCAGGGGACATGGCGCTCCTTGCCGTAGATCACGTGGTCGCGGCCGGCCTCCACGCGACCGGACGCGGAGGCGTTGAGGATGGGCAAGAGCGAGCGTCCGTTCACCTCGGCCGGGACCTCGACCCCCGCCAATTCCAGGAACGTCGGCGCGAGATCGACCAGCGAGACGAAGTCGGTGACCGTCCGCCCCCCCTTGACGCGCGCACCCCAACGGATGGCCAGGGGGACCCGCACCCCCATGTCGTAGATGTTGCTCTTGCATCTTGGAAAGGGCATGCCGTGGTCACCGGTCATGACCACGATGGTGTTCTCCAGTTCGCCCCGCGCCTCCAGCATGGCCAGCGCTCGGGCGACGTCGGAGTCGAACCGCTGCACCTCGAAGTAGTAGTCCGCGATGTCGGAGCGGACCTGCTCCACGTTGGGATAGAACGCGGGCACCTTCACCTGGTCGATGTCCATCCCGGACTTGCGACCGGACCCGAGGGCGTAGCCTCGGTGCGGATCGTGAGCGCCGAGCCAGAAGCAGAACGGCTTCTTGTCGGGGCGAGCGGCCAGGAACTGCTCGAAGCCCTTCTTGTACGGCTTGCCTGCCGGGTGACTGTCCGTGTAGCCCCCCACCTTCACCCGACCGGGTCCCCAGCTCTTGCGCCAATGACCCACGTGGTAGCCGCGGGCCTCGAGCAGCAGTGGGTAGACCGGGAACCGCGTGCTCAGGGACGACCAGAGGTTGGCGCCCTCGTCCAATCTCCAGTGGTACTGGCCCGTCAGGATCGCGTTGCGACTCGGCGTGCACGACGGGCTCGACACGTAGGCGTGCTGGAACAGGACACCTTCACGAGCGATGCGATCGAAGGTCGGTGTCTTCAGCACGGGATCGCCGTAGGCGCTGGCGTGCGGCCATCCCCAGTCATCGGCGATGCAGAACAGGATGTTGGGACGCTCCTGGGCGTACACGCATCCCATCAGAGCAAGCAACAGGAAAACGGCTTGGGGTAACGAGCGCATCATGGTGTTCCACGGAGAGGCTGCAGGAGCATGGTGAGTCGGTCCGCCCGAAACGGAGGTGAAGGCCCAAGGGGCCATCAAGCTAGCGACCTGCCGTAGGCGAGTCATCAACCGCGCGGGCAACGGACCAGCCACGGGCACCGGAACCGGACATCGGCGCATTCTACGCCGCGTCGGCTTTCCATGGAGACGCCTAGGGGAAGGTCACGACCTGGACGGCGCTGCCCTCGTACAGACCAGGAAGGCACGGCGCCAACTGCATGGCGACGCTCCACCAGGTCTGCCCGGAGAGATAACTGACGACGCTCCAGGGGATCGTCAAAGAGGAGCCCCCATTGCTGTTGAGCGTGCCACCGAACAGCGGATCTCCCTGTAGCCCGGCAGCCCCCTGCGACACCACCTGGGCCACCGGGATGTGCATCCCAAAGACCCAGCCCTGGCCGGGGAACAACGCGTTGACCACGTTGTTCGTGTGAAACAGGTGGTACTGCCCATTCGAGTGGCCGTTACTAACGGTGAAGGTCCGCTGTTGGAGGGCACCAGGGTCACCTGGTAGCTGAACGCCTGGTTGAACTGGGCCAGGTTCTGGTACCACTCGACGCTATCCTTCCAGTACGAAGCCGAGAGCACGTCGGACACACCATCACCGTTGATGTCGGCGGCGAACACCGAGCGACCGCCAATGATCGCCGTGCTGATGACCTGAAGTGGGCCCGACGCCACAAAAAAACAGCCGCGCGCCCCCCGATCCCGGCGGCCGCTCAGCGCACGAAGAGATTCGCGAAGTCGATAGGCCCAGCGGGGACGATTCGGAGCGGACCGCCAGCGAGACGGCCCTTGAGCATCCGCACGGGCAGCGCCTTCCCGTTCAGAGATAGCTCGAGGCGCTCGCCACGAATCGCACCTTCAAATCGATGCCACTTGCCGGGAGCGATCATCCCGGCGTCAATGGTGATGGCAGACGACGGCGTCCCGCGGAGCTGAACAACGGTGGCCTCCGCCCCCTTCTTCAGCCGGACATCGAACACGAACCCGTAGTCCTTGAAGCTCCGGGCCGTCGCGAGCGAGTCACTGCCCGCCCCCACGTGCGAAAGCACCCAGTCCCGGGAACGCCAGGATGACCCGGGCTCCCCCTTCCAGCCTGCCAGGTCCACACCGGTGTAGAGAGACCTGTAGCCGCGGTTCGCGATCGCCACGTCCTCGGGTGCGACGGGGGTCTCGGGCAGCTCCTTGATACGCATGTTCCGATAGTGGACGACGCCGCCCTCGGATTCGATGCAGATGTACCCCTTGCGCGGGGAGCAATCCTTCCCGCGGGTCACCACCTTGCCGTTGACCGCGAGCGAGATCGCGCCGTCGTTGCATGCGATCCGGTAATGGTTCCACTGCGGACTCGGCTTGGAACGGTTCTCCGTCGGGAAGGCGCGGCTTCCACCGTGACCGTTGATCGGAGTCATCCTGGCCCCATGGATCGGGAAGATGTCGCCGTGTGTCGTATGGCTCCTCGTGTTGCCGTAGGCGTTCTCGAGCACCTGCACCTCGACGCCGCGATGAAACGGCTGCCCGCGGGCCGTGATGTCATCTGCCCAGACGAAGATCCCCGCGTTCCCCTTGGGACGCATGTGACGCCACTCCACCTCCATGATGAAGTTCTGGTACATGCGCTCGGTGCGCAGCTCCCCGATCGGCTTGCCGGAACAGACCAGCATCTCGTCCTTCACCGTCCAGGTTGATGGAGCCGTGTTCACGGGCACCCACCCGGATAGATCCGTGCCGTTGAACAGGGGGCGAAATCCCTCCTCCTGGGGTCCGACGCCTTTGGGAACCTCCATGTCCTTGTATGCGCCGTGATAGCGACACATCTCGCAACCACTCGCATACATCATCATGTTCAGTTCACGTCTATGCCATTCGCAATAATCACGGTCCTTCTTGCCCCAGATTGTGCGGCACCGATCACAGTGCGCCCCTTCCTTGACGTTGTGGATGGTGGCTGTCGGCGCCCTCGCTTGCGGTGTCTCCGTTGCCCCTTCGAGGCTCCCCACAGAGCACCCCACCATCGACAAAACAGCGAGCAGGTTGAGGATGTTCATCGAGCCTCCGGGCAGGGGTTGAGCGTAATCTCGCCACTGATGCGTGGCTGTGCCGTTGGCGAGTCTCCGCGGTAACGCTCGGGCACAGCCCCGCTGGGTCTCGTACAACCGCTGGATTCTACCCCGCCTCGGACCCCGTGCGAGAAAGCCGCTTTCGCAGCAAGTCCAACGCCGCCGCAGCCGCGCGCTCTCGGATCTGCATACGGTCGCCGACCAACCTGAACCGACGGACATCTGTCCCGTCCGCCGATGCGAGAGCGATGAACACGGTTCCCACCGGCTTGCCCGAGACCGCCCCCGTGGGACCGGCGATACCCGTGGTGGCGAGGGCGACGTCGGCACCCGCGACCCGGCGCGCACCCTCGGCCATCTCCCTTGCACAGGGTTCCGACACGGCGCCATGGGCATCGAGGGTCTCTGAACGCACGCCCAACACGTCAGCCTTCATCTCGTTCGCGTAGGCGACGAACCCAGCCTTGAAAACCGACGAGGCGCCCGGAACAGACACGAGCAGATCAGCGATGCGGCCGCCGGTCAGCGACTCGGCGACAGCGATGGTCGTCCCGGTCGCGATCAGCAACTCGGTCACGACGGCCTGTAACGAACAGTCTCCCTCGCCCACCACTGCGTCTCCGAGGCGCGCCTTGATGGCTTCCAGGTCCCGTGACACGGCGGCTGCATCCGAACCCTCGATGACGAGGACCAGCTGAGCGACGCCGGGGTAGCTCCCGACGGAAGGATCACGACCCCGCTCCATGAGGTCCTCGAGGAGACTCCCAGCCTCGGATTCCGGCATCCCCACGACCGTGACGGACCGGCGCGCGGGTGCCTCCCCACGCGCCGGGTGCTCCGCCAGCAGCGGCAGGATCCGCGCGGCCGTCATCTTCTTCAACTCCCGCGGCACGCCGGGCAAGGCGAGCAGGAGAGCCCCGGCCAGCTCGGCACGGATCCCGGGGGCGCTCCCCCACTCATTGTGCAAGGGCGTCGATCCCGCAGGCAAATTGGCCTGCTCAAGATTCGCAGGGGTCAGCTCCCGACCGGCACGCTCGAACATCGCGCGAATCTGAGCGACCGCCCCCTCGTGACGCTCGCAACGAACGCCGAGCGCCTCCGCCAACCCGTGGCGCGTCAGGTCGTCAGCCGTCGGCCCCAACCCACCCGACACGATGACGACGTCGGCGACCGCCGCCCCGCGCCGGAGCGCCTGCGCGACAGCCTCGCGATCGTCTCCCACGGTCTCCCGCCCAACCACAGGGAATCCGACCACGCGTAGCTCGTTCGACAGCCACGTGGCGTTCGTGTCGGTGGTGCGACCAGAGAGCAGCTCGTCGCCGACGGAGATGATGAACGCCCGCGCCATCACACGGAGAAGCGGAAGTTGATCACCTCTCCGTCCGCCACTCTGTATTCCTTGCCCTCGAGGCGCATGTGACCAGCGGCCTTTGCGTCCTTGAACCCACCCGCGGCGACGAGGTCGACGAACGGAATGACCTCTGCACGAATGAAGCCACGCTGAATATCCGAGTGGATCGTCCCGGCCGAGTCGTGCGCGCTCGCACCCTGAGGGATCGTCCAAGCACGACATTCGTCTTCGCCCGCCGTCAAGAACGAATGGAGGCCCAAGAGCCCGTACAGCTCGGCGACGAGCCGGTCCCGCGCCGGCCGCTCGATCCCGTAATCAGCCATGAACTCCCGCGCATCAGCCGGATCCAAGCTCGCGATCTCAGCCTCGATGGCCCCGCGAATCGCGAGCACATGGTCGATCCCATCGGGCACAAGAGCCCGGAGCGCTGCCTCGTCGGCGCCCTCGTCTGGCAGGTCCAAGACCACCAACTTGGGCTTCTGCGTGAGGAACCCGAATCCTCGGATCAGCTCCTCTTCGGCATCGTTCAAAGCGACGTCGTCGATGGAGCTACCGCCCTCCAGGACCCCCTTGAGCTTGGTGAGGACCGCGAGCTCCTTCTTGTCCTGATCCTGTGTCTTGGTCGGCTTGAGGACCTGCTTCTCCAGCTTGTCGACGCGGTTCTCAACCATCATGAAATCAGCGACCTGAAACGCCGAGACCAGGTCCTCCATGTCCTTCGTGACGTCGATCTCGGGACGATCGTAGGGATACGCATCAGACTCGAAACAACGGACGACCAAGGCGAGCGCCTCAAGCTGACGCATCGCCCCAAACAGGCGCCCTTCATGCCGGTCATCGACGCCGATGCCCGCCAGATCGTGGCACTCGAACTTTGCGTAGGTCGACTTCTTCGGATTGTAGATTCCGGCCAACTGGTCGATGCGCTGGTCCGGCACCTCGACAGTGCGGAACGGGTCACCGGTACCGTCGGATCCGGTGACGGCCCGGAACAGCGTGCTCTTACCTGATCCTGGCAATCCGACGAACCCCGCCTTCATTCAGTTGCCCTCTCGCTGGACCATCTTCTCGTCCGCGTGAGCTTCGCTCCATGCGCGCCACGCCTCGAGGGCCGCCTCATCGTCAAGCCCCGCGCCGCGCTTCGACAATTTCTCGATCATCGGTCGCAACGCCCGCCGCACCTCATCATCACCAAGGTCGAAATCGGTGAGCATCTGCGGCAAGAACTCTTCATAGGCGACCTCGTCCAACAGGACGATGTCGAACAGCGCCTGTCCCGCCACGTTGAAGAACACCGTCATGCGAACCCCATCAGGGTCACGCACCTCCCGATCTACGACGACCGCCTGACGACGCGTCGCCCGCACCTTGAAGACGTAGACCTTGTCGTCGGTGTCACAAACCACGAGGGCCTCACGTCCCTCCTCCGCGGCGCGGTAGGCGTTGTGCACGGTCTTCTGCAGCCGTTGCTCGACGAAGGTGACCACATCCAGTCGGTTTTCATCCTCAGATTGGTAGAGCCGATCCTGAGCCCGCTGCAGATTCCACGCATCAGACAGCGGAGACCACAGGACGGCCAGGACGATGACGGCGAACAGCATCTTCTTGAGGCGTGGCCTCACCTCCGCCCAGTCGATGGGGGGGCGATCCGCGCCGAGCCCGATCCAAGAGAGGTAGATCCCGAGTTCGTAGAGGCCGATCAGGGGAAGCGCCAGCAGGCACTGGGTCACCGGATCCGGCGGCGTGAGGACCGCACCGGCGACGAAGATGCCCAGGATCATCCACTTCCGCTTCCGTCGGAAAGCATCCGGACCGACGGCCCCCGAGCGGGCCATACCGATCATGATGACGGGAAGTTGAAAGGTGCCCCCAAGCACCAAGGTCAGCACGGTGAAGAGCCCAAGGTACTCCTTGAGGCCGATCCAGTTCTGGATCACAGTCGGGTCGCCGAACGTCAGCAGGTAGCGCAACCCGATCGGGATCAGCGTCGTGTATCCGAAGATGACGCCGACGAGAAACAGGAAGACGCAGAACGGCACGTACTTGTGGATGACGCGACGTTCGTTCGAGTACATCCCCGCGGCGATGAACGCCCAGATCTGGTAGATCCACATCGGCGCCGTGCAGACCAAGCCGACGACGAACGAGACCTTGACGTACGAAAAGAACGCCTGCGAGGGCCCGGTCGTCTTCAACGTCGGATCCTGATTCAAGTCCGACATCACAGCCCGGAACGGCTCGAGCACGAAGCTCATGACCTCCCGATGCCAGATGAAGACCAGCCCGAGTCCGAGGATGCTCCACAGCACCGCCTTCAGCAGGCGACCCCTCAGCTCCTCCAGGTGCTGGCTGAAGCTCATCCGCGATCTGGCGAGCTTGTGTTGGTCGTCCTTGGTCGGCATACGCAGCGAAGCATAGCAGTCTAAAAACCTATCTACGACAAGAGGCCCCGTCCCTGCCTCGGGATCGGAGCCTCTTGCGCGATTTCGCGGCGCTGGAAGCGCGCGAGCCTACAGTTGCAGGAACGCTTGCAGGTCGCGGGCGCGGATCATCTCCACCCCCCAACGCTGCGCGTTTCTGTAATCGTCGCGATCGGTCACCTCGTCGGCGTCCTCGCTCTCCCGCATCCCGATCACGATGAAGTCGGTGTGGATGTCTACGCTGCCCTGGACCTCGGCGCCGAGCTTCCCAAGGATGCGGACGGCCGTCTCCTTGTTGTACTTGCCAGGCAGGTCACCAACGATGCAGAAGCGCACCGTCGCGTTCTTGTCGTAGATGGGGTTGTAGATCACGTCCTGGGCGTCGACCGAGCCCTCCTCGACCGCGCACTCGGACTTGCCGTTCATCGTGTTCGTCACGGTGATCCAGCCCTTCGCCGTCTTCGCGCCGCCCTTGCCGACTTCGAAGACCTTGAAGCGCGTGCCACGGCGCAGCATGTCGTTGGAACCGACATCGATGAAGCAACGTCCGCTGCGGTTGTCGACACCGACCACCTTGCCGTCAGGCAACTGAGTCGCGCGACGGATCTTCTGCTCGCTGTGCATCCCACGAACCTTGGACTCGAGGTCTTCGGTCTTGTCCGCGAGGGAGGCGCGCTCGGTGTTGTTCTTCTCGCGCTCGGTAGCGTTCTCGTCCTGGGTCTCGCGGACCTGGGTCGAGAGCGAATCGTTCTGGTTGCGGAGGTCGTCGAGCTGGCTGTTGAGCGTGCTCTTGGTGGCCTCCCACTCTTCCTGGATGCGCGTCAATTCGCCCTGATGCGACTGGGTGTTGCTGCCGATCTGGGTGTCTCTCTGGGCGACCTCGCCCTTCAGACGCTCGATCTCGGTCTTGAGTTGGGCGATCTCGCCCTTGAGCGTCTGGTACCGATTGATGATCGGCTCCCAGGCAGCGCGGAAGTCACCAGGGCGGGTGCTTGGATCGTCGATCCGCTCACCCATGGTGTCCAGCTCTCGCTGGCTGAGGCTGATGACCTTCTCCGCCACGTCGACCGCAGACGCGTTCTCGCCCGTAGGCTGCGGCATCTCGGTCGGGATCGCGCCACCGGCGAACTTGGCAACCGCGCGGTAGTAATCGCGCGAGAACGCCAACTCGTCTTCAGCGACGCCAAGGTTGAACTCGGCGGTCTTACGATTGGACACGGCATCCTCATTCTCCTGCAGTTCGACGAACCACAGGCCCCCGAAGGCAAGCGCGATCACGAGGACGAAAATGAGGAAAAGAATATGTACTGCGCCTTGCTGGCTCAGAAAGGGCGACATCAACCGACCTCCATCGGCACGATCACCGTGCCTGGGTCACAGGGTTTGCTCCCACAGGCTACCCACCAGAACATCCATACTTCCAGCAAAGCAGCCAAACCCGAGTCCGGATCCCGGGTCACTTCATCAATTGTCTAACGGGGCGGGATTCTATGAGCCGGGTCAAGGGGGCGTCAAGCCAGGGACCCCAGCCGTTTGACCGAGATCACCCCCCCCGGTACGATCCGGCCGCTTCAGCACCGGGTAATCAGCACCCCGCCAGCCCAGTAATATTGGGCCCGCCACACCTCATTCAGCCTTCTCCAGTGGATCTCGCCAGTCCGTGCCCGATCGGACCAGGAAACCTGCCCAGCCGTCAGCCGCACCCCTCATCGTGGGTCTATGCGGTGGTGTCGGTAGCGGGAAATCCACGGTCGCAGGACTCCTTGGGGGGTATGGGGCCCAGGTGCTCGACGCCGATGCGCAAGCGCAGGCTGCCCTTGAGCAAGACGATATGAAGGCCGCCCTCGTGAAAAAGCTCGGACACGACATCCTCGACCCCCAGGGGCGCGTCAATCGCTCAGATCTCGCGCGCCGCGTCTTCTCGAGCGAAGGCGCTGCGCTGCGGGAGTGGCTCGAGGATCTGCTCCACCCGCGAATCCGTGATCAGCTGAACGACGCCCTGGGTGAGGCGCGGAACGCCGCCTCCCCTCCATGGTGCGTAGTGCTCGACGTCCCGCTGCTGATCGAGGGGCCCGTGCGAGAGTGGTGCGACCGCATCGTCTTCGTCGAGACGTCCGAGGAGGACCGCCGCACGAGGACCGTCGCCGACCGAGGCTGGACCGCGGACGAATACACACGG
>Ga0310345_10003646_pt1 | contig 14527 bp, 12 predicted proteins | sample HC15DNA20500_MG_FD_204667 | JGI IMG/M metagenome (GOLD analysis project Ga0310345, IMG submission 204667) | Marine microbial communities from station ALOHA, North Pacific Subtropical Gyre - HC15-DNA-20-500_MG | ecosystem: Environmental > Aquatic > Marine > Oceanic | place: Pacific Ocean: North... | reverse complement strand
ATTGGATGGCGTATCGATGGAAGAGTTGCTGAGAAAGCGAGCCGACGCGGTTGATTCCTTGGCGGTAGCAGAAGAAGTGTGGCTGGCAGCCGGGTCCGCTCTCGAAGCGATCGGGCAGGTTTAGGGCGGCGAGGGGCGCATTGCGATCTGACCCTACATTTCAATATATTAGTCGTTGCCTGTAGCAGCGCACTCTTAACCTGCATCCAGCTGAGATCGTTGGGAAATTTCTGTAAGACAGCAGAAGTAATGGCTGCTTTGCGGCCAAATCTTGGTCTTTCGCTTTATCGCCCTTAGCGTAATGGAGGGCAGGAACGGGAATGGCATTTTTGAGATGCCGGAGCCAAATCACGCCAAGACTGTTTGTTTTCGAATGAAATACCCTCTCCACGTTGTCATTCTTGCCTGCGTATCCGGTGCTTCTTTGGCGGCGTGTGACAATTCAGACTACAGAGACAGCGCTGCTAAGATTTCGGGAGAGGAGCACCTTCGGTTGCTGACTTCCCTGAGCGAAATTGAAGGTTTCTGGCTCATTGAACGGTTCGAAGATTTCGAACCCTCATGGCGAGACAACACACCTTGGCGCAATGCCTATCTTCAGATCGACGACAACAGGATAACCTACAACGTCGGCTGTAATCAGTCCGGTAATCCAGCGTCAATCGGAACGGATGGCATCCTGTACGATACCGGCGACGGATCACGTTTACAAACGTTGAAAGCTTGCGGACCCGAACGCGAGGCCCGCGACGAGCGCTTTTTCGCTTTCTTTGGCAGTAAGCCTGAGGTTCGCAGGGTCAGTCCGGGGCGCATCTCGCTCAAGAGCAATGCAGGCGAATTGGTGCTCATAGAGCCAGAGCTATGGCGGCAGGCGCACAAGCCCGATTTCCACGAGATCCAAGGACGTTGGGTGCCGCAAATGTCTACGTCCTACGATGGCTGGAGTTCGGCCGGGTTTGGAATCGAAGATAACCCAGGTATTGTAACGATTGAACCGGAGCGCCTGTCGTGGTCGCGGTGCCCCGATTTACCGATCCCTATACGATGGACGGCAGACGCGAGGCTCGCAACAACAGACAAGATCGATGTAAGTGATTGCTCAGTCGTCGCTCGGAAGACATCCAATGGACCGGACGCAGTTATGACAATGCTGACTGCCGAGCTCGCAGTGATCCGCACCGGAGCGGACCGGATCGTCCTGGTAGAGGGAACAGGCGAAAAAGGTCGTCAGATCGATTTTCGATCAGAGGAAAGCATCCTCAATCCAGCACCACCATCGCCAATGCCGAAAGGCTACATTCCGCCATCGCCTTTTCCGCCTTAGCCGCTCCGGGTAGCCATGACAGGCAGATGAAGTGCGAGGTGGCAATGCGCTTCGGTCAGCGCATGACGTCGGGCGAGAGATGCCGCATGTAGCGGTTTATGGACGCGACTGACGCCGACTGCCTAATTTTGCGATTGTGGCGCCAACGACCGTTAATGGGAAGTTAGCCGAATAGCGGCTTTGAGGCTCAATCACCCTTGAGCGGACAGTCACCTACCAAAACTAGTCCGCCAGACTGCTTGCTACAAAACTGCCCGTCAGCAAAGCACCCCAAACTTGCCCAATTACCGTCCCGGAAGAATTTCCTATATGCGGCAACTCGCGATTGGTGGGCGACCATCCTCTGATCGTAAAAAGCCTATCATTCTCGCGTAAGAAGCTAGCGCCGGTATCTTTCGTCGTTGGAGGTGACACATACCTTCATCTAGTGAAGAAGAGCTTCACCCCAGTTTGGCAAAGTTGGCCACCCCCGGTGCCGGCTGTCGTGAGTTGCGAATCGGTGCGGGAGACAGCGCGCCAAGCCCCCCCGCCGCATCGACAACCTTCGAAAGCCTGTCATCATCGATCCGGTAATAGACAAGCTTGGCATCCTTCCGGGTCTTCACCAGGCCCGCATTGCGAAGGACCGCCAACTGCTGTGATAGCGTCGGCTGGCCGATCTCCGCTGCGTCGTCGATCTCACCGACATTTCGCTCCATGCCCTTCAAAGCCTGCATGATCCGCAAGCGCACGGGATGAGCGAGTGCCTTCAAGGCTTCGACAAGCTCTTCGTCGGTCATTTGCTAGCCGCTCGCCTGGTTTCCTTCATGAACCAATCGGTCTGACCTTGGGCGGAGAACACAGTATCCAGCGATGCGTCGGGCTGAGCCAACAGGGCTTCTCCGGGTGCCCAGTTTGCCGGGGCCAGGACCGGCCCATTGTCGACAGCCTGAAGAGCGTCGAGCGTCCGCAACATCTCCGGGGTCGAACGGCCGACATTAGCGGGATAGCAGGTCATTGCGCGGATCACCCCGCTCGGGTCGATGAAGAACGTTGTCCGCACCGCCGCGCTGTCGCTGTCGTTCGGTGCCACCATTCCATAGGCCCGTCCAATCACCAGCGTTGGATCCTCCAAGATCGGGAAGCGCACTTCGATTTCGTAGCGGTCACGGATCAGCCGCAGCCACGCGAAATGCGAAAACAGGCTATCTACAGAGAGCGCCATCAAAGCGCAGTCACGTTCTTCGAACTCGCCTGCTGCCTCAGCCAAGGCGATGAACTCGGTCGTGCAAACCGGCGTAAAGTCGGCCGGGTGCGAAAACAGAATCAGCCACCGCCCCCGGTAATCCGAAAGGCGGACATCTCCCGTCGTGCTTCGTGCCGAAAAGTCTGGCGCCACATCTCCGATGCGAAGCCCGGCGCAAGGCGCTGCGCGCTCGTCATCAGCTTTGATCGTCTCAGTCATCTGCCACCCATACCACTTGACAGACCGATGACAATACATATAAACACTTTATGTAATTGTTTGGAGATTAAGTTATGGTTGGCGATCGAAATCTCAATCGCGCCGCCGCACAGATCGAACGCGCGCAGGCTGACAAACGCCTTCGCCCCTCGATTGCGGGGTTCTTTGACGAAGCGACGAATACCGTGTCGTATGTCGTCCACGATCCCAAGACGGGTGAGGCGGCGATAATCGACTCGGTGCTAGACTTCGATGCAGCCTCCGGCCGGACCTCGAACGGTTCGGCTGACCGCATGATCGAGTATGTCACTTCTAATAATCTGAAAGTGACTTGGCTGATCGAGACGCATGCCCATGCCGATCATATTTCGGCTGCGCCCTACCTACAGGAACGGCTCGGCGGGAAGCTGGCTATCGGACGCGACATCATCCGTGTGCAGGAAGTATTCGGCAAGCTCTTCAACGCGGGCACCGATTTCGAACGCGACGGATCGCAGTTCGACAAGCTGTTCGAGGATGGCGAGACGTTCAGGATCGGCGTGCTCGAGGGCATCGCTCTCCACGTTCCCGGTCACACGCCTGCCGACATGGCTTTCATCATCGGTGACGCCGCGTTCGTAGGTGACACCATCTTCATGCCGGACTTCGGCACCGCGCGCGCCGATTTCCCCGGCGGTGACGCGGGACAACTGTTCCGTTCGATCCGCCGGCTGCTTTCCCTTCCGGACGAGACACGACTGTTCCTGTGCCACGACTACAAGGCGCCGGGACGCGACGAGTATGCCTGGGAGACCACGGTCAAACAGCAGCGCGAGGAGAACGTGCATGTAAAGGATGGCGTCACCGAACAGGACTTCGTCGCCATGCGGACCGACCGCGATAAGACACTCTCCATGCCCAAGCTGATAATGCCCTCGGTGCAAGTGAATATCCGTGGTGGACGGTTGCCGGACCCCGAGGAGAACGGCGTCAGCTACATCAAGATTCCGGTCAACGCCGTATGACATTGCCTGGGTTTCCTGAAGCCGCACCCCTCGCCGGACTGGTGGGCGGAGTGCTGATCGGCCTTGCTGCGGCGGTCATGCTGCTTGGCCTTGGCAGGATCGCTGGCGTTTCCGGCCTGGCTGCGAAGGCAGTCGGGCTCGGCGGCAGCGGCATTGTAAGCGGCGGCGCTTGGATGTTCGTCATCGGGCTGCCGCTGGGTGCGCTGGTCGTGATGCTGGCATCGGGTGGGATTGACGCCACCTTTGCGAGCCCGGCCGCTCTTGCAATTGCCGGTCTCGTCGTTGGCATTGGCACGCGCCTTGGTAGCGGGTGCACCAGCGGACACGGCGTCTGTGGTGTTAGCCGCCTTTCGGCGCGATCGATAGTCGCCACGCTGACCTTCATGGCCACCGGCATTGCGACCGTCGCGATCATGAACGCACTCGGACTGGAGGGGCTGTGATGCGGACCGCCATAACCTCTCTTATATCGGGCATTCTGTTTGGTGCGGGCCTCGCCCTTGGCGGCATGACCGATCCTGCCCGGGTGCGCGGCTTTCTCGACATCTTCGGTGACTGGGACCCCACGTTGGCCTTCGTGATGGGCGGTGCTGTCATCGTGATGGCGATCGCGTGGCGGATCGTGCCTCGCATGGCCGGGCCGCTGTTCACAGGCGAATTTCATTTGCCGACCAAGTCTGATCTCACCCCCCGCCTTATCGGCGGGGCGGCCCTGTTCGGTGTCGGTTGGGGGATTGCCGGGCTTTGCCCCGGACCGGGCATTGCTGCGCTTGTCATCGAACCCGCTTCAGCCGCGATTTTCGTCGTAGCAATGCTCGCTGGGATGGCGGTGGTTCGCTTCACAGAAGGAGCTTCGTCGTGAAACTTGTCAGCGTGAGCGAGGCCTTCGCAGTCTCGCCTCAGATCCAAGCCGAGGACATGCGGGAAGTCACCAATGCAGGATATCGCACAGTGATTTGCAACAGGCCTGATGGCGAAGAGCCGGGCCAGCCAGCCGTGGCACTAATACAGGAAGCCGCAGAAGCCGCCGGGTTGAGCTTCCACCATATTCCGGTCTCGGGCGGCGCGTTTCCGCCGGACGTGGTCCAGGCTTTCGCCAAGGTCCGCGAGCAGGCTGATGGGAAGGTGCTCGCTTTCTGTCGAACCGGGACCCGTTCCATCACGCTCGATGCACTCGCCAACATCGAGAATGAAACCGCCGACGAGCGCATCAAACGCGCAGAGCGCGCCGGCTACGATTTGTCCGGCATGCGCGACCGGCTCAGCGAATAACAAAAAGATATTGGAGAGTTTGTCATGGCCCGAAGCCTGAACCACGAAGTCGTTATCATCGGAGGCGGATCGGCAGGGATCGCAACTGCATCGTCGATGCTGAAGCGGCGTCCATCACTCGACATCGCCATCGTCGAGCCGAGCGAAGATCATTACTACCAGCCCGGCTGGACGATGGTCGGCGGGGGCGTTTTCGATGCACCTGCCACGCGCCGCACGACGGCGAGCGTGATGCCGAATCAGGCTACCTGGCTTAAACAGGCCGCCGCCTCGTTTCAGCCCGAAAGCAACCAAGTTACTCTCGCGGACGGCACTACGATCACCTACCGGGTTCTGATCGTCGCTCCGGGAATCCGGCTTGCCTGGGAAAAGATCGACGGTCTGGAGGAGGCGCTCGGCAAAAACGGCGTTACGTCCAACTACCGCTACGACTTGGCTCCTTACACATGGGAGCTTGTGCGCAACCTCAAATCGGGCCGCGCAATATTCAGCCAGCCGCCGATGCCCATCAAGTGCGCAGGCGCGCCGCAAAAGGCGATGTATCTGTCGTGCGATGCCTGGCTGGAGCGCGGTTTGCTAGGCGACATCGACGTCGAGTTCCGGAATGCTGGCGGCGTCCTGTTCGGGGTGAAGGAGTACGTCCCGGCACTTATGGAATATGTCGAGAAATACGGCATCGACCTCAAACTCAACCAGACGCTCGTCGCGGTCGACGGCCCCTCTAAGAAAGCGGTCTTCAAGACCGAAGCCGGCGAGGAGACAGTCGAATTCGATATGCTTCACGCGGTTCCTCCGCAGGTCGCACCGCAGTTCGTTGCAGACAGCCCACTCGCGAATGCCGAAAGCGGTTTTGTCGATGTCGACAAGTTCACACTCCAGCATGTTCGCTATCCTAACGTTTTCGGCATTGGCGACGCAGGATCTACTCCTAACGCGAAGACAATGGCCGCCGCGCGCAAGCAGGCGCCAATCGTTGCCGTCAATGCGCTTGCCCAGCTCAATGCGAAGCAACCGGTGGCAGATTACGACGGCTACGGCTCCTGCCCACTAACCGTGGAACGCGGCAAGATCGTGCTCGCCGAATTCGGATATGACGGAAAGCTTCTGCCGAGTTTCCCGAAATGGCTGATCGACGGCACGCGACCGCGCAAGCTGAGCTGGCTTCTGAAGTCTGAGGCGCTGCCGTGGATTTACTGGAACGGCATGCTCAAGGGCCACGAGTGGCTGGCAAAGCCGCAAATGAAACAGGCGGCGTAACCCGGGGATGATCGACACCCTGCATCTAGGCCTCGGTGCACTTTCGGGCGCGCTGGTAGGCTTTACGCTCGGGCTTGTAGGGGGCGGTGGGTCGATCCTTGCCGTTCCGCTGATGGTCTATCTGGTGGGTGTGAACAGCCCGCATGTCGCCATCGGCACAAGTGCGCTGGCTGTCGCTGCCAATGCCGCAACTGGCCTATTGCAGCATGCCCGCAACCATAATGTACGGTGGCGGTGCGGCTTCATGTATGCAGGCGCAGGCATCGTCGGCGCGTTGGCTGGATCGACACTGGGGAAGAACTTCGACGGCCAGAAGCTGCTGTTCCTGTTCGCTCTCCTGATGATCGTGGTCGGCGCGCTCATGCTCCGCAGCCGCAAGGCGGAAGGCACGCCGGGGGCTGCGTGCAATCGCCGCAACGCGCCCAAGGTTCTTGGATATGGGCTGGGCACAGGCGCTTTCAGTGGATTTTTCGGCATTGGCGGCGGCTTCCTGATCGTTCCGGGCCTGATTGCCTCGACCGATATGGTCATGATCAACGCAGTCGGCACCAGCCTGATCGCCGTCACGGCATTCGGACTCACTACGGCGGGGAACTACGCGCTGTCCGGTCTCGTAGACTGGGCGCTCGCAGCCGTCTTCATCCTCGGCGGTATCGGAGGCGGGTATTTCGGCACCCGGCTCGCCAAAAGACTGTCTGGTGGCGGCCAACTCAAAACAGTCTTCGCTGGTCTCATCTTCGTGGTGGCGATCTATATGCTCTGGAAGAGTTGGAACGCGTTATGACCGCGATCCCTCGTAAAGATGCCCGCTGCATCGAGATCGAAGCCCTGATTGCGTCAGGGAAGGCGATTGCGAGAGTTGCCGCGAGATCAGGATATCCGAAAGGGCTTCTACGGCTGAAGTGATATGCTCCAGATTTCGAGCAGCCGGAACGAGATTGTGCGCCTACGTGTCGCCCGCAAGTAGCTCCCGATAAAGTGGAGACGCGGCAGCATTGTGAGATTTCCAATAGTCCGCTTAGCGGTGTGCCTTCGCCAAAAGCGGACAGTCTCCAAGCGGCCAAGAAACTGTCATAAGGTGCCCATCACATTCCTGCCGGGTGAATCTAAAAATCCCAGAGTTCTGCAGATTTTGGCCCATGGCGCACCCGACATGAATATGATGGGCACTGTAATTATTGGGAAATCTTGGTGTCCCTACCCTCATAACGGCAGCTTTGCGCCCTCATTTCGACCGTATCAGGAACTATCCAAGCGTCCCGCAAGCAGTCATACAGAATTGGCGTTTCGCATATCTAGCGGACCAAAAAGCGGCTTCAGCCTTGGTCGGCTGGTTAGTCTGACAGGGGAGCATACCTCAAAAAATTGGTCGCACACGCGGAGAGCATTCTACGCGTATGATCGACCTCTACCGTTACCAGCCCGGTGGGAGTTGGCACCATTTTCGCTTCGGGCGGGAAGGTGCCGTAACCGGCGAACAGCGCGTGCCAGCTCATGTTCGCATAGTGCGGGTTACCATCGTGTTGGCGCAGGTTGACCTCGCGCAGGTCCTCGTGAGTGAACCAGGCGGTAATCATGCCTTTCAGATTGTTCGACAGCGCGTCGTTGGCCGCATTGTCGCGCCAGTATTGCGTGTCGCTGCGCTGATTGAGCCGGTAGTGCGCGACGATGTAGTCGCGGATCCCTTCGTACTTGGCAGCGATGCGCTGGTTGAACCTGTCGCGATGCGCTGACCCGTAGCCGCCTTTCTCGTAGGCATCGGCAAAATCGAGCGCAGTGGCGATGACGATGTGCAACGCGGTCGCCTCGAGTGGCTCGATGAAGCCTTGCGACAGGCCGGCAGCTAGACAATTGCCGGTCCAGGTCTCGGCGATCCGACCAACCCGCATTTCCAGAATACGCGCCTCGCCTTCGTCCTGCATCCCGATCGCTTCGCGCAATTCCGCTTCGGCGTCTTCGTCGGGTATGTATTTCGATGAATAGACGTAGCCGTTGCCGACCCGCGTCGTCAGCGGGATCGACCACCGCCATCCGGCGCGCATCGCGATACTGTCTGTCTGCGGCTTGAAGCGGGTATCATGCGCAGAAGGCAGAACCACCGCGCGATCGTTGAACAGGTTCTCGCCGAACGGAATGAACTGTGCACCCAGCGTCTGTTGCGCGAGGACCGAGCGGAAGCCGGAACAATCGACGAAGATGTCGCCCTCGATCCGTGTCCCTTCCTCGCAGAGAAGCGCGGCGATCTCGGTCTGGGCGCCCTGTTCCACATCGGTCACCCTGAGGGGCCGGTGCAACACGCCGCGTTCGGTCGCCCAGTCGCGCAGGAACTGCCCCAGCTTGTGCGCATCGAAGTGGTAGCCGTAACTTGGCATGAAGGGGAAGTTGTCCCGCGGGTGCGGACCCTTGTGTTCTTCCGCCAGAACCTCGGCGAGAAACCAGTCGTCGGGATGGGCGGGCACATCGAAACCCCGCCGGCGAAGCGCGCAATTATGTACGAAACCCGGTTCGGTATGCAGGTCGACGGGCCCCGGGAAGGGATGGAAATAGCTCTCGAAACCCGGCCGCTCGCTCCAGCCGGTAAAGCGGATGCCCAGCTTGTAGGTGGCATCGCACGCGGCCATCCAGTCGGCTTCGTCGATGCCGAGGTGGTCGAAGAAGGCTTTCAGCTGCGGGGTCGATCCTTCTCCGACACCGATTATCCCGATTTCGGGACTTTCGACGACGGTGACCTGCCCGCCGCGCGAATGCCAGCGGTGGTGCAGCAGGCAGGCGGTGATCCAGCCCGCGCTGCCCCCACCCAGCACTACCACGCGTGGAGGTTTGCTCTCTGTCACCCCTCGATCGGTACCAGCCGCACGGCAAAACCGCCACCGGGAGCCATGCGCAGGTCGAGGCGATCGGTCGCCGTCAGGTCGCGTTGCTCGATGACGATATCGAAGCGGGTGGGGCCTTCGAAATGCGCCGTTGCCGCATCGCGGTAGATTTCGGCGCGATAGGACTTGCCCGGATCGAGGAAATCGAGCGCCAGTGAAACCGAGCGCTCGCTCGCATCAGTGCCGCCACCGATATACCATTCGGCGCTGTTGCGGTCCTTGCGTGCGGTAACAACGTAGTCGCCCACCTCACCTTCGAGGATGTGGCTTTCGGCCCAGTCGGCCGGGACGTCCTTGATGAACTGGAAGGCATCCTTGTGTTCGGCATAGTGTTCGGGCAGATCGGCGACCATCTGGATCGGGGAGTAGACCAGAACATATTCGGCCAGGGCGCGCGCCATGGTCATCTGCAGAGGTTGGCCGCGGCCCTCCAGGCTGAGGATTCCCGGCGTGTAATCCATCGGGCCTGACAGCAGGCGAGTGAAAACCATGGTCGGAATATGGTCCGGACCGTTCGCAGGAACGCCCCAGGCGTTGAATTCCATGCCCCGCGCGCCCTCGCGGCTGACCCAGTTGGGATAGGTGCGCCGCAGCCCGGTATCCTTGACCGGCTCGTGCGGATTCATCGCGATCTTGCGCTTCGCCGCTTCGGTCACGACTTTCAGGTGGTGGCGCTGCATCACCTGGCTTTCGGTGCATTCGCGCGTCTCGTGGCCATCGGGATGCACGTAGCGCAGGTTGCAGGCGTCGGTGACATAGCCGGACTTGATGGTCTTCACCCCGCGTGCGGCCATCAGGTCGAGCCCGGCTTCGAGCTGGCTTTCGTAATTGCCGACATCGCCGCTGGTCTCGTGATGGCCCACGATCGGCACTCCCTTTTCGGCAGCGTAGCGGGCAAGTTCCTCAAAGTCGTAATCGGGATAGCTTTCGGTGAAACTGAATTCGCTGCCGTTGAAGAACCAGTTTCCGTCCCAGCCGATATTCCAGCCTTCGACCAACACGCCCTTGAACCCGTTTTCCGCAGCGAAGTCGATGTAGCGCTTCACGTTCTCGGTGGTGGCACCGTGCTTCGGGCCCGAACCCCAGGTTTCCTCCTCGAGGTGGAGCGACCACCATACACCGACATATTTGTGCGGTTTGAACCAGCTGACATCACCGAGCCTGTTCGGCTCGTTGAGGTTGAGCTCCACGAGGCTCTCGGCAAGGCCCGCGGCGGCGTCGGTGACGCGGATCGTGCGCCATGGCGTCGCAAAGGGCAGGTCGCGCTCGGCACGTGCCGCGCCTGAGCCCGTGGGCGCCAGTGTTGCACGGAAATTGGTCCCGGTGGTGCGCTTGATCCACATCCCTGCGAAATCGACCAGCGCAGCCTCGTGAATGGCAACATGCGTGCCATCGTTCATGCGGAAGGTGATCGGCGTGTGCGCCATCGACACCGCGTCGATTGGCGTTTCTTCGTAGAGATATTCGTAGCGGTTCCACTCGCCACCGGGAATCCACCAAGCCGTGCCGTCCTGCGCGAGATTGAATTCGGTCAGCTCATCGGCGACCCGCAGTGTCTCACCCATGCTCCGGTCGTCGAAGACATAGCGAAAGGCGACTGCATCTTCGAACACGCGGAAGGTCACGCCGAAACGCCGCTTTTCGTCGCTGTCCTCCTCGAAACGGACGGTCAGTTCGTTGTGATGATCGCGCACGAAGCGTTGCTCGCCCCACGGCTGTTCCCATGTTTCGTCATGGCTTGCCCGCGTCGCGCCGGTAATGGCGAGGCGCCGTTCGAGCTTGTCCTGATCGGTCAGCAGGAAACCAAGCCGGCTTTCCGTGAAGACGGCGTTGCCTCCCTTGTCGATGCGGTAGAAAGGCCGGCCCTCGCCGTTGACATCGACCGTGACGGTGATGGTGCCATCGGGCGAAGCCACGACTTCTTCTGCCAGCGCAGGTGCGCCGATCATCATGGCAAGGAAGGCGAGGAGGGGCAGGAATTTCATAATTCGATCACCATGGCGCTGAGGGGGGGCAGGTTGGCCGAAGTCGCCCCGTTGATGGCGGCCAGCACAGATCCGGTCGCAAGGTCGCCCGGCGCCGCAGCCGTCCCGGACCCGAGATTGAACAGGCAGCGAACCGTCTGGTTTTGTGCGCGGCGTTCGATAACGAACAGGCCGCCGACAGTTTCGCAGCGCACTACGGCGCCATGATGCAGTGCGGGGGTCGCGCGCCGAAGGCTCAGCATTGCACGGGTATGGTGGAGGAACGATGCATCGTCGCCCTCCTGCGTCTCGACCGAACGCGCAGCGTTGTCCTTACCGATGGGCAACCAGGGTTCGCCCTCGGTAAATCCTGAATGTGCGGAGGATGCGTCCCACGGCATCGGTGTGCGGGCGCCATCACGACTGAGCGTAAGCGGCCAGTTGGCAATGGCTTCGGGGTCTTGGAGCTGTTCGAACGGAATATCGACCTGTGTCAGGCCCAGTTCCTCGCCGTAATAGAGGATGATGTTCCCGCGCAGGCAGGCAAGCAGCATCATCTTCATCCGCGCCGCATCGGCGCGCTGGGCCGGTTTCCACCAGCGGCTGACGGCACGGGGCGCATCGTGGTTTTCGAATGCCCAGCTCGGCCAGCCTACACCCTCCTCGTCCGGCCATTCGGCCAGCGCGGCGCAGATCGAGCCGGGGGTCAGTTCTTCGGCATAGAGGAAGTTGAAGCCGTAGGCCGAGTTGAGATGCTCGTCGCCCCGGGTGAATGCCTTCATTTCCGCCTCGGCCTCGTCCCCGCCGACTTCGGCGACGGTGAAAATCCCGTCGTAAGCGTCGGTCAGCGCGCGGATCCGCGCGATGAAAGCCGGAATGTCGGGATGCGACATGTTGTACTTCTTGAGCTGGAAATCGAACGGCCGCGAGCGCGGCCTGTCTGTTGCCGGAGCGGGCGGGTTATTGCGCAATTCCGGGTCGTGCATCGCGAAGTTCAGCGCATCGATGCGGAAGCCGTCGACCCCGCGATCGAGCCAGAACCGCATCGCTGCCAGCATGGCATCCTGCACTTCGCGATTGTGCATGTTCACCTGCGGCTGCGAGTTCAGGAAATTGTGCAGGTAGTACTGGCCGCGCCGCGCATCCCAGGTCCACGCGGGGCCACCGAAGACTGACTGCCAGTTGGACGGCGGCGATCCATCGGGCTTGGCATCGGCCCACACGAACCAGTCCGCTTTCGGATTGGTTCGGCTCGACCGGCTTTCGACGAACCACGGATGCTCGTCCGACGTATGCGAATAGACCTGGTCGATCAGCACCCTGAGCCCAAGCGCATGCGCGCGTGCGATAAGCGTGTCGAAATCCGCCAGCGTACCGAAGATCGGATCGACGTCGCAATAGTCTGCAACATCGTAGCCGAAATCCTTCATCGGCGAAGTGAAGAAGGGCGAAATCCAGATGGCATCGACGCCGAGCGAGGCGACATGCCCCAAGCGCTGCGTGATACCGGGCAGATCGCCGATCCCGTCACCGTTGGAATCCTGAAAGCTGCGCGGATAGATCTGGTAGATTGCCGCACCCTTCCACCAGGGCCGATCGGTTGCCTGGGCGGCACCGGCCTCGAATGCGTCGGCGCTGCTCATTCTGCCACCTCCGAGACGCGGCATACGGCCCAGCCGAAGGCGGGCAGCGTCAGCGCGGCGCTCCCCGGGGCGGAAACCTTCGCCGGGCACGTACCGGCCAGTTCGTCGAAGCTGCGGGCATCGTAGCCTACGACGATGTTGGCGCTGCGTTCTGCATCGGACGTGTTGAAGGCTGCAAGATATTCCTCGCCCGTGTCCGGGTCGAAGCGACTGACGGCGAAGATGCCCGGTTCCTGATCGTAGTGCCGCACAACCTGCCTCCCGCGCGAAAGCGCCGGGTTCGTGCGGCGGATGGCGGAAAACTGCACAATCAGTTCGAACAGGGGGTGGCTTTCGTCGAAATTGCTTTGCGCCGTGGTTGCATCGGTGCCGATCAGGTCGTTGTCGTTGTAGCTGGCCGTGCGGGAGGGGAACATGTCTTCGCGCGCGGCCTGGTCGTTACCATCGCCGACGAAGCCCTGTTCGTCGCCGTAATAGATTACCGGGCTGCCCCGCAGGGTCAGCAGCATCGCATGCGCAAGCTTTACTCGCGCGAGCAGTTCCTCTTGCCCGATTTCGGGCCGATCCGCCTTCACGAGGGTCGAGAAACGGCCCATGTCATGATTGCCGAGGAAGGTCGGTAATGCGAGCGCGGCCTCTTCGCCGCCTTCATACAGCACGTCGCCATCGTACATTTCTGTCAGAACATGCGTGCCTTTGCCCTGGCCCACGGTTTCGCGCAGCGCCTGTGCGAAGGCGAAATCGAGCACGGCCGGGAAGCCATCGCGCCGCGTATATTGCGCGATATACCCATTGTCGGGTGTGTCACGGTAGACCTCGCCGAAGATATGGAAGTTGGGAATACCTGCTTCGTCGGCGGTTTTCAGCATGGCCGGAACGAAGGCCTGCCAGAATTCCGGGTTCACATGCCGCGCGGTGTCGACGCGGAACCCGTCGATCCCGAAATCGCGAATCCAGTCACCATAGATTTCGATCATCCCTTCGACGACGCGCGGGTGCTCGGTGAACAGATCGTCGAGACCTGCGAAATCGCCGAACCGGCTGCTCTCGCCGGCAAAGGTCGTGTCGCCGCGGTTGTGGTAGTAGATCGGATCGTTCAGCCAGTCGGGAACCTTGCTCTCCGCTTCATCCGCCGGGACCACCGGCGTGTAGGCATAGGACGGGTCCGTCAGCTTGGCGAAATTGCCTGCGCTACGGTCTTCGTCGCCCATGAAACCCGGATTTACCGTCGCGCCATCCACGCCGCCCCGCCGCGAATAGGGAAAGTCGCCCTTGCTGCGATAGACGTAATCCGTCGCATCACCCTCGGCGTAGCGGATCACGTCGGCGGTGTGGTTGGTGATGATGTCCATGTAGACTTTCATCCCGCGCGCATGCGCGGCATCGACGAAGGACTTGAACTCGGCACGCGAGCCGAAATGGCCGTCGGGCCGTGTGAAATCGGTTACCCAATAGCCGTGATACCCGGCACTCTCGTTGCCTTCGGGGCCCTGTACCGGCTTGTTCTGGAAAATCGGCGCAAACCAGATGGCGGTTACGCCAAGTCGATCGAGATAATCGAGCCGCTGCGTCAGGCCTTTCAGGTCACCCCCATGGAAGAACCCCTTATGCTCGGGGTCGTAACCCGTCTTCAGACGGTCCCCCACGAAATCACCCCGATCGTTGGAGGGATCGCCATTCTCGAACCGGTCGGGAAGCACGAAATAGACGATCTCTTCGGACGGCGGGCGATCCCGAAAGTTCGTT
>Ga0310345_10003645_pt1 | contig 14528 bp, 13 predicted proteins | sample HC15DNA20500_MG_FD_204667 | JGI IMG/M metagenome (GOLD analysis project Ga0310345, IMG submission 204667) | Marine microbial communities from station ALOHA, North Pacific Subtropical Gyre - HC15-DNA-20-500_MG | ecosystem: Environmental > Aquatic > Marine > Oceanic | place: Pacific Ocean: North... | reverse complement strand
GGCAATTACATTTACCCAAGTATATATTCAAATAGTATTTTCCGTAATAGGTCGACAAAACCTAATTCAAAAGAGTTGACGAGAAGAATTGCACAAATACATATGTGGCATTGTTAATGCGAAGGGGCAAAAAGTATATGCTATAGGTGGTGTTGCAGAACATATACATATATTGATGAGCATAAAACCCAACATTGCTATTTCCGATTTGCTTAGAGATATTAAAGCCAATTCATCAAAATGAATCAATGAAAAGGGCTATATTCTTGGTAAATTTCAATAGCAAGAGGGATTTGGTGCGTTTTCATATGCACAATCCCAATTAGATAATGTAATTGCATACATTAATAAGCAAGAGCAACATCATCAAAAGAAAACTTTTAAACAAGAATATACAGACTTACTTCAAAAATTTAATATTGCTTATGATGAACAATATTTGTTTGAATGGATTGAATAATAATCTAGCGAATAGATTACGATGCCGCTCCTGCGGAGCTGATGAAAATGTATCAATTAGTCTATTATTATTTTGCCCCTATGGGCTGTTAAAAATTTATAAAGCGATTATTGTTTTGCCCCTATGGTGTATTGCGGATGGTAAAAAATTTATTTAGAGTTTTAATTGAAAAAAAATTGCCTTTATAATAACTGCACAGTGCAATAAATAATGTAAAGATGGAAAAGTGTAGCCGAAATTTATGTAAGGAATGAAATTTAAACCGTTGAGGTAGAAAAAATAGCCCGATGGAATAATTATTTGCCTAGATATACAATAATATGATAACAAAAATTTAGAAATGATTTTACAAATGAAAGCAAGCTTGTAGGAAGGAATGGCCCGTATTTTCGACAATATCATAAAACAACAATAAAAGAGAAAATGTCAATGACGCAAAACAATAAGAGCCCCATTGAGGAGATAACCCAATAACGAAAATGAAATAGATGATGGCACCATGTAACAAAATTAAAACCCCGTAGGGTCATTATTTTAATAGAAAAATACAAGTGACAAGCTCCTATAGCTGCATAGGAGCGATATAATTATGGCAAATACAGTCTTGTAGGTATAAATAAATGCCGCCCCTATGGGGTTGAACGAAACACATTCATAAATCAATTATAATTTTCGCCTACGGGCTTTGTTGATTGTAAAAATTTATTTTGAACGTTTAATTGAGTACTAAAAGCAATACATTTTATGATTTCTTTAAGTAACATATGCTAAATATTATACGTTCAACTATTAGAAATTATTCATCATCAAACAAAATAACATGAAGAAAACAGTTGCCTTACTAATAGTGCTATCACTTGTTGGTATTACTCAGTTAAACGCCCAGGTCAAAAGTTTTATTGATCAACCTTATGTAGAGGTAGCAGGTACTGCCGATACATTAGTAACACCTAATGAAATTTTTATTCGGTTTACCATTAGTGAAAAAGACACTAAAAACAAGGTTTCACTCGAGGATCAGGAAAAAGCCATGTATGCAGCTTTTCAACAGTTGGGCATTGATGTAAATAAAAATCTGGTAGTCAATGACATGTCCAGCAATTTTCAATATTACTTTTTGCGGGGAAAAGATGTGGTAAAAACTCGCGATTATGTGTTAAAAGTTGCCACAGCAAATGAAGCCGGTAAGGTATTTATAACCTTGGAACAATTAGGCATTGCTAATGCGGCTATTGACCGGGTAGATTATAATGGCTTAGAAGTTATTAGAAATAAAATAAGAAGCAATGCTGTTAAAAATGCTTTTATGCGGGCCAAAGCATTAACCGAGCCTTTGAATCAAAATATTGGTCGTGCTATTTATATTGGCGATGAAGAACGTAATGCACAGCCTTATACGCAACCTCGTATCATGTTAGCAAAAACCATGGCTTCAGACACAACTACTCAGCCTGATATTAGTTTTGAAAAAATAAAAGTATCTGCCAATATTACGGTGCGTTTTGTGTTGAATTAGTTGCAGAATTCAATTGTATTTAATTAGTACCATTTACACTACCGGTTCGTGGTATCATGAATCGATAGTTTTTTGTATACATTCATTCATATCAACATTTGTATCTTAATTTGATAGCTTCTATTCAGGTACCTCAAAGGGTTTTTTCTTTTCAACATGCATCAGCATTCAATCTGTTGTGCCCAATTTATTCTGAGCATTTCAATGATTAAATTGCTCACAATTAAATATGTCTGTTTTATTGCTGATATTTGATAATATGTTTCAATGGATCCAAGCCATACATCGCCAATGGAAGGCTTTGCACCCAACTACACGCAGCATAATGTTAGCCCGTGCTTTTAGAAGTTTGGGGCAAGGTGCATTGGTGGTTGATTTAACCTTGTATTTAAAAGCTTTACAATGGTCGGGGGTTTCATATTGGCTGGGTATTAAGTTTAGCAGGTATGATGGGTGCTTTACTTAGCTTGGCAGTGGGTATTTCTAGCGACAGAATACGGCGTAAGCCCTTTTTGTTGGTGTATGAATGCATTACAATGATATGTAGTTTACTGGCTTTTCTTACAGCACAGCCTTTATTACTTACAATTGTCATTGTGATTGCAGGATTTGGACGTGGGGCTAATGGGGCTGCAGGGCCTTTTTCTCCGGTTGAACAGGCTTGGCTGGCCGAAGAAGTGCTGCCCGAAAAAAGAGGAAAGGTTTATAGTTGGAACACGGCTATGGGATTTATTGGCATGGGTTTGGGTGCACTCTTGGCTATTGTTCCGGCTTTTGTACATCATCATACTATCACATTACAATACAGCGTGTTAGTGCAGGCAACTGCTTATCGCCCCTTATTCTTAATTGTAACGGTAGCTACTTTGTGTAATTTATATTTATTGTACAGGGCTAAGGAAAATTACAATGGCAAAATAGTTCGTGAACAACATCCGCAAGAGCTTCCTATTCGCCAGCAAGAAAATAAAATGCTTGCAGGGTTAGTTTTTTTAAATGCTTTTAATGGAGTTGCAATAGGATTAACAGGACCACTGATTTCTTATTGGTTTGCCCTAAAATTTGGTAAAGGTCCGGGTGAAATAGCACCCATGATGGCCATCACATTTTTTATAACAGGCATTGCTGCCGTATTTACCGGTAGTATCAGCGAAAAAAAGGGTATTGTTACTACAGTGGTATATGCCCGCGCTATTGGATTGATATTGTTGTTATTACTACCATTGGTTCCATTCTTCTGGATGGCCGCCATTTTGTATATTGCCCGTTCAGCATTAAACAGGGGCTCTGTCGGAGCACGACAGGCACTTACTGTTGGTTTGGTAAGGAATGAACGAAGAGGGTTTGCTACCAGCTTAAATGCTGTTTCCATGCAACTACCCCAATCGGCCGGCCCTTCACTTTCAGGCTGGTTGTTTAGTGCCGGGAATTTGGGATTCCCCTTTTATGCAGGTGCTGTTTGTCAGGCTATTTATTTGGTATTATATAGCCAATTTTTCAAAAACCAAAACAAACCAAATACCAATCCTTCATAATACAATATAATTTAGGCTGATTGAAAAGATAGGGTGTAACTTTATTACATCAATCATACTTTTATGCATTACCAACGTATTAGTTCCGGATCAGTGTATGAGGAACAAATGTGTTATTCAAGAGCAGTGGTAGCACCACCCTTTATTTTTGTTTCCGGCACTACAGGCTTTAATTATGCCACCATGACTATAGCTGATGATATTGTGTTGCAAGCGGAGCAAACTTTTTTAAATATTGAAAAAGCCCTGCAACAAACAGGGGCCTCTTTGCAACACATTGTGCAGGTAAGGTATATTTTGCCAAATGCCGGTTTATTTAGTTTGTGCAAACCTGTATTACAAAAGTATTTAAGCACTGTAAAACCTGCAGCTACTTTAATACAGGCAGGTTTGTTAGATGAACGTATGTTAATTGAAATAGAAGTAGTAGCTATGTTACCTAGTTAAGCAACAATAGATAATGTAGTTAATGAAAATAATGCCTTTATAGGTAAGTTGATTAATTGGATATACCTAAACTCAAATGAATTTTCATTGAGCATATAAGCTAATGATAAAGCTGCACATTGACGCAAATCAATGGTATTTCTTGCCCTTCCTCATTTTACCCGCTTTTACTATTGTGTAGCTTTGCAAAAAAAAATAAAATGACAACTAATCATACTTTTCAGCAACTGATACAAACATTTCCGGAACAGGATACCATTATGCCTGTTTTGTTTATTGGTCACGGATCACCCATGAATGGTATTGAGGATAATGTGTTTAGCAACCAATGGGCTGCATTGGCAAAAAACATTCCCCTACCCAAAGCCGTTATTGTTATATCTGCACATTGGCAAACGAGGGGTACACAAATTACTGCTATGGACTTTCCGCCTACTATACATGACTTTGGTGGTTTTCCCGAAGCCCTGTATGAAGTGCAATATCCGGCACCCGGCCAGCCTGAATTAGCAGCTTTTACTAAAAGCCTGGTGCATACTACTGAAATAGGCTTAGACCATGAATGGGGTTTAGACCATGGTACATGGACAGTTGTTCGCCATATGTATCCGCAAGCACAAATACCAATTCTGCAACTGAGTTTAGATTATACAAAAGCCACTGCTTTTCATTTTGAATTGGCTAATGAACTTCAATTATTGCGCAGAAGGGGTATTTTAATAATTGGTAGTGGTAATATGGTGCATAATTTGCGGATGGTTAACTGGCAAAAATTAGAACAACCCGGATTTGCTTACGATTGGGCAGCCGAAATGAATGCTGCTTTTAAATCGTTTATTCAAACGAATAATAACAATGCCTTAATTCATTATGAGCAATTAGGCACTGCCGCTAAATTAGCTATTCCAACACCCGAACATTTTCTTCCACTCATTTATACGTTAGGCTTACGAAATAATACCGATGAAGTGGTTTTTTTTAATGATATAGCTGTGGGTGGTTCATTAACCATGACATCCGTAAAATTTGGATAAAGGCAATACTTCTTGATGTGTACCTTTATCAGTAATTTTCAAAAAAATAACACGTTAAAAAATTTGGAAACCCTTAAAAAAATTCGTATAAATATATATGCAGCAAAATAGCAGTAACCCCATTCGGGTTATTATTACCGGTGCAACCGGTATGGTGGGAGAAGGGGTATTGCACGAATGCTTACAAAGCGAACAAGTAGCATCAGTATTAATCATTAATCGGCGGCCAATTGGTTTTCAACACCCTAAACTTACAGAAGTAATACACCAAGATTTTATGGATGTTGGTGCTTTGGCTTCCGTTGTAAAGGGTTATGATGCCTGTTTCTTTTGTCTGGGTGTTTCTTCTGTTGGCATGAAAGAAGCCACTTATAATCAATTAACTTTTACGTTAACTACCGGTTTTGCCCGGTTGCTTTGTGAACAAAATCCCGACATGGTATTTTGCTATGTTTCGGGTAAAGGAACAGATAGTTCTGAAAAAGGGGCATTAATGTGGGCTAGAGTGAAAGGTAAAACCGAAAATGCCTTGTTACAAATGCCCTTTAAAGCAGCGTATATGTTTCGGCCGGGAATTATTATTCCAACCCCGGGATTAAAAAACACTTTGAAATTGTACTATTATTTAGGATGGTTAATACCATTGTTTAAATTAATTATGCCTAACACTATTTGCTCGTTACAACAAATTGGAATGGCAATGATAAGGCTGGTAGTATGTGCAGATGCAAAAAGAATAATAGAAGTCAATGACATCAAACGTATAGCAGCAACTGAATAATTAATTCGGAATGAATCATTACAACTAAACTGCTTGAATTTATCAAAAAAATGTTATAAGTATTAATGTTTGGTTTGAATTTGCTGTAGAATGGTATTTTCAATGACCTGAGGAAAATGTGCATATTCCAGCGCATGCACTTTTGTTGCAATTTGTTCGGGTGTGTCACTTGGACTTACCGTACAAGTGGCCTGAAAGATGGGAGGTCCATCATCATAATCCTCATTTACATAATGAATAGTAATACCTGTTTCCGATTCGCCTGCTTCGGCAATGGCCTGATGAACTTTAATGCCATACATGCCTTTGCCACCATATTTTGGAAGAAGGGCGGGATGTATATTAATAATATGTTGCGGAAAGGCTTCAATTAAGGGCAAAGGTATTTTCCATAAAAACCCGGCGAGTATTAGCCAGTGAATATCATGTGCCATTAGTTCAGGCAAATAAGCATCTTGATTGAAAAACCTGTCCCTTTCAATCATTAAAACCGGAATCTGGTGTTGTGCAGCAACCTGAATAACACCTGCTTGGGGTTTATTACAAACAATTAGGGCAACGGAAATAAGGGAATGGTGTTTAAAATACTGCAATAAATTGGCTGCATTGGTACCGGTACCTGAAGCAAAAATGGCTATCCGTTGTTTTAATTGAACTGAGGACATGAATCAATTATGTGCTGATTATATATATAAGATGTAACTGGTAAAGTTGTGGGTGCAATATAAGCAATACTTTTTTAGAGCGAATTAGAGTAGGTTGACAACGATTAACGTTGAATTTTTTCAAAACGAAGTGCATTGGTAGAATACACAAAAATGTGTATGGTAAAGGGTATTAAAATCAAATAAAAATGCAACAACCCGCTAAAACCCACGCCAGTACTGACTAAAATTTTTTTTGCAACATTGAGTTTTTGTCAGCCCCGTGTCATATTTTTGCACTCGTTCAAGGATATTTTTCCACATTAGACCAACCAGATTGTGAATATGATACCTCATCGCATGATAATCCGAACTGTAGTTGCAGGAGTTTTTGTATGTTTTTCGTTTGCATTTGGCATAACTGTAAAAGCCCAAGATGGCAAATCGTTATTTAATCAGAACTGTGCATCCTGCCATGCTATTGATAAAAAGTTAGTAGGCCCAGCCCTAATGGGGGTAGAAGACAGGTGGCCCAATAAAAAACATTTGTACGAGTGGATTCGGAATAATCAGGCCTTCTTAAAAACCGGTGATCCTTATGCCAATAAGTTGTATGAAGAATACAACAAAACGGCTATGAACCTATTTCCGCAGTTAACCGATGCAGAAATTGGTGCTATTTTAAAATATATTTCTGATTATAAACCCGCTTCAGCACAACCTGCTGCCGGTGCTGCTGTTGGTGAGCCTGCTGCAGAAAGTGATAATACCTTATTATTTGGTATTCTTACTTTAATATTGGCAGTAATTGCATTTACATTAATGCAGGTAAACAGCAATTTGAAAAAATTAACTGATGTTAAGGAAGGCGTTGAAAGTCCGGAACCGGTTCCTTTCTGGAGAAATAAAACCTATATTGCTATTGTAACTGTTATCCTGTTTTTGATAGGCGGTTATTTAACTACTAAAGGTGCTATTGGTTTAGGACGAAACATTAATTATGAGCCCAAACAACCCATTTTTTACTCACATAAAGTACATGCCGGCATCAATCAAATCAACTGTTTGTATTGCCACAGTGGTGCAATGGATAGTAAATATTCAAATGTGCCTTCTGTGAACGTTTGTATGAATTGCCACATGGCCATTAATGAATACAAAGGCGAAAAATTATACACCGCCGATGGGGAAGAGGTAAATGGTACCGAAGAAATTAAAAAATTATACGAATACGCCAACTTTACACCTGGCCAACCCTGGGATGCCAGCAAAGCCAAGCCCATTGAATGGACTAAAATACATATGTTGCCTGCACACGTTTACTTCAATCACTCTCAGCATACCCGTGTAGGTAAAATTCAATGTCAGATTTGCCATGGCGAAATCAATAAAATGGATGAAGTAAAACAAGTGTCTGAATTAAGTATGGGCTGGTGTATAAACTGTCACCGTACTACTCAGGTTCAATTCAAAGACAATGGATTTTACAGCATTTATGAAAAATATCACCAAGATTTAAAAGATGGTAAAATTGATAGTACCAAAGGCGTAACAGTGGAAATGATTGGTGGTACAGAATGTCAAAAATGCCACTATTAAGGTTCATTGGCATAAAGTAAATTAAAGGAAACATTAACCGCATCAACGATAAAATGTAGAGTGCCGATATCGGCTATTTTACACCTAACAAAACAAATTATGGAGCAAAAAAAACACTGGCAAAGTTTTGGAGAGTTGACAAATTCTGAAGGTTATCAGGAATCAGCAAAAGATGAGTTTAAGGAAGATTTACCCGTGTGGGAAGACGATAAGGGTTTGTTTAGTGCTGCCACTCCCCGTAGAGATTTTTTAAAATATTTAGGATTTAGTACTGCTGCTGCCATGGTTGCAGCCAGTTGTGAAGTGCCGGTTCGTAAAATTATTCCTTTTGCGAATAAGCCCGAAGATGTTATTCCGGGTGTAGCTAACTATTATGCTACTACATATATTCAAGATGGAGAAGCAGTAAGCGTTCTGGCTAAAGTAAGAGATGGTCGCCCCATTAAATTAGAAGGAAACGATTTAAGCCCCATTACGCAAGGCGGTACTTCAGCTCGTGTTCAATCTTCTGTATTGGATTTGTATGATACTGCCCGTTTACGTTTTCCTACTATAGATGGAAAAGAAACTACTTTTGAAAATATTGATGCAGAAGTTGCCAAAGCCATTAATGGTTTAGGCAGTGCACCCATAGTAATATTAACTACTTCTATTGCATCGCCATCATCTAAAGATGTAATTAACCAGTTCATTGCCAAACACCCCGGCTCACGTCAGGTAATTTATGATGCTATTTCATATAGCGGTATGTTGTTGGCTAATGAGGCTACTTATGGTAAAAGAGCTATTCCTTCTTATAAATTTGATAATGCAAAAGTAATTGTAAGCCTTGGTGCTGATTTCTTAGGCACTTGGTTAAGCCCAATTGAATTTGCAAAGCAATACGCTAAGAACAGAAAAATTAATGAAAAGGCTCCTACTTTAAGCAAGCACTATCAATTTGAAAGTATTGCCAGCCTAACAGGATCAAATGCAGATGAAAGATTTTTACACCGTCCATCTGAAACCGGAGCAGTAGCTGTTGCACTATTAAATGCTATCAATGGGCAGTCTATTAACTTAAGTGATGCTGCTTTAAAAGAAGGCGTGAAAAAAGCTGCTGCAGATTTAGTTGCCAACAAAGGCAATGCTTTGGTTGTAAGTGGCAGCAATGATGTAAATGTTCAAATTATTGTAAATGCCATTAATGAGGCTTTACAGGCAGGTGGTAAAACTATTGATTGGTCAAGTACTTATAACACCTACCAGGGCATTGATACAGATTTTGCCCGTTTGGTTGAAGATATGAATGCCGGAAATGTTGGTGCATTATTAATTGTCGGTGCAAATCCTGCCTATACATGGTTTGATAATGCCCGCTTTGTTGCCGGAATGAAAAAATTAAAATTTGCGGTTTCATTCAATCCTAAAAATGATGAAACAACGCAATTGTGTAAATATGTCATTCCTAACCACCATTTCTTAGAAAGTTGGGGTGATGCAGAACCTAAAACCGGTTATTATTCTTTAATGCAACCTACTATTTATCCATTGTTTAAAACTCGCCAATGGCAAGATAGTTTGTTGAAATGGAGTGGAGCACCTACTGACTATTTAGGCTATTTAAAAACATTTTGGAGTGCTAAAGCAGGTGGTGAAACCGGTTGGGAGAAAGCCATGCAAGATGGTGTTTTAAATCCTGCGGCTACCCCTGCATCAATTGGTGCGGCATTTAATAGTGGAGCCGTAAACGGGGCTTTAGCTGCCATAGCTGCCTACAAAAAAGGTGGAAAAGTGGAAGTGGTATTGTATCAAAAGGTAAGTATGGGAGCCGGACAAACAGCATCAAACCCCTGGCTACAAGAAATGCCCGATCCTGTTACCCGCGCTACCTGGGATAACTATATTATGATTTCACCTGCAATGGCAAGAACCTTGTTAGGCATTGATTTAAACATTGCTCGTGAAGCAGATAATTATGAAGTTACACCCGATAAGCCTGTTGTAAAAGTTACCGCTAATGGTAAGTCTTACACTTTACCGGTATTAATTATTCCGGGTGTTCATCCTGATACAATAGGTATTGCATTAGGATATGGTCGTACCAAAGAAATTGGTAAAGCAGCAGATGGTGTTGGTCAAAATGTATTTCCTTTAGCCAGCATGAGTGGAGCTACTTTAAGTTTTGCCGCTTTTGATGCTACTGTTGAAAAAACAGGCACTACTTATCCGGTTGCTTTAATGCAAACCCACAATGTGTACGATACCCCACAAGGAAAGCGTACTGAGGTTATGAAAGAATTAACCTTAAGTGAATTCAAGAAAGACCCGGAAGAAATTATGAATGACCGTCAAAAAGAATTAGCTCCATTTGGCGGATTGAAAAACTTTGAAAAAGAGGGTACTATTTATCCTTATTTCGATAAACCAGGTATTCACTGGGGTATGAATATAGACCTTAATGCTTGTACCGGTTGTGGTGCTTGCGTTATTGCTTGCCACGCAGAAAATAATGTACCTGTTGTAGGAAAGCCGGAAGTATTGCGTTTCCACGATATGCACTGGTTAAGAATTGACCGTTATTATAGTGGTAATCCTGACAATCCGAAAGTGGTATTCCAACCCATGATGTGCCAGCAGTGTGATAACGCTCCTTGTGAAAACGTTTGTCCTGTAGGTGCTACTAACCACAGCAGCGAAGGTTTAAACCAAATGGCTTATAACCGTTGCATTGGTACTCGTTATTGTGCTAACAACTGTCCTTATAAAGTACGTCGTTTTAACTGGGCAGATTATACCGGCGCAGATAGCTTCCCCGATAACCAAAAAGGTATTGTAAATGATGTAGTATTAATGATGAACGACGGCTTAACCCGCATGGTGTTAAATCCTGATGTTACTGTACGTTCTCGTGGTGTAATGGAAAAATGTTCATTTTGTGTACAACGTTTACAAGAAGGTAAGTTAAAAGCTAAAAAAGAAAGCCGCCCATTAATTACCGGTGAAGACAATAAATGGGATTTAAAAACAGCTTGTCAGCAAGCTTGTCCTACTGATGCTATAGTATTTGGCAATGTAAACGATTCACATAGTGCCATTACTATTACCCGTAAGGAGAATGAGTTAAGATTATTTAAGTCGTTAGAGCAACTGCACGTGTTACCCAATGTTACTTACTTAGCAAAAGTTCGTAATGTAGAAGAGGTAGCAGAAAAAGCAGAAGGATAAAATATATTTAGCAGAAAGAGCAGTATACTTTGAAAATGTAAACACAGTTTCTTAAACATAAGAAACGCAAAACAGTAAGAAGCAATGCATTTAAAGTACGAATCACAGTTAAGAGAGCCGTTAGTAAATGGCAGGAAAACCTACCATGATGTTACGGAAGAAATTATTCGCCCTATTGAAGCGAAACCGGGTAAGCTTTGGTATGTAGGATTTTATATAGCCGTAGCATTATTGCTTTTTGGCGTATATAGTGTTTACCGCGATGTTACTTATGGTATTGGCCAATGGAACCTAAATAAAACCGTAGGATGGGGTTGGGATATTACCAACTTTGTATGGTGGGTAGGTATTGGTCACGCCGGAACATTGATTTCTGCAATTCTATTGCTATTCCGTCAGGTTTGGCGTACCGGTGTAAACCGTGCTGCTGAAGCCATGACCATTTTTGCGGTAATGTGTGCAGGTCAATTCCCCATCTTCCACATGGGCCGCGTATGGTTAGCCTTTTTCATCATGCCTTATCCCAACACAAGAGGACCCGTATGGGTAAACTTTAACTCGCCATTGTTGTGGGACGTGTTTGCGATTTCAACTTACTTTACCGTTTCTGTATTATTCTGGTATAGTGGTTTAATTCCTGATATGGCAACCGTTCGCGACAGAGCAAAGACTAAATTACGCAAACTATTATATGGCGTTGCTGCCTTTGGCTGGACTGGATCAACCAAACACTGGCAAAGAATTGAATCTTTATCATTGGTATTGGCCGGCTTGGCTACACCGCTGGTACTTTCAGTACACACTATTGTATCTATGGACTTTGCCACCTCCGTTATTCCCGGCTGGCATACCACCATCTTCCCGCCGTATTTTGTGGCCGGTGCGGTATTCTCTGGTTTCGCAATGACACAGTCATTATTGTTGGTGGTAAGAAAAGTATATCACTTGGAAGATTATATTACTATTGGCCACATTGAAGCCATGAATAAAATTATTGTGCTTACCGGTTCAATAGTTGGGGTGGCTTACTTAACTGAATTGTTTATGGGTTGGTATAGCCAAAGCAAATATGAAGGTTACACTTTCTGGTATAGCCGTGCCAACTTATTCAGCCCTTATGGATGGAGCTATTGGGGAATGATGACTTGTAACGTGTTAACCCCACAAATTTTTTGGTTACGCAAAGCAAGAAGAAACTTGTTTATTACGTTCTTTATTTCAATATTAGTAAATGTGGGTATGTGGTTTGAGCGCTTCGTAATTATTGTAACCTCCATTTATAGAGACTACTTACCATCATCCTGGTCAGTTTATTACAGCCCAACTATATGGGAAATTGGTTTCTACTTAGGAACATTTGGTTTATTCTTCACTTGCTTCTTCTTGTTTAGTAAATATGCACCCGTTATTGCCGTACATGAAATTAAGTATGTATTGAAAACTACCGGAGAAAGCTACAAGAATGAAATGGGATCTATTGAGCGTGAACCAGTTGAAGAATTTGCACATGAATATGCGCATTAATTGAAAGAGTTGCTGATAGAAAAATTAATTGACGACCTAAATTAATTATATGGCTAAAAAGAAATTTGTTGTAGGCTGTTTTGATAATGAGGAAGTTTTATTTCCGGCTGTAAAAAAAGTGAGAACTGCTGGGTATAAAATAAGAGATGTATATACGCCTTTCCCGGTTCATGGTTTAGACCATGCATTAGGACTGAGAGAAACCAGTTTACACACTGCAGGTTTTATTTATGGTATTACAGGAACTGCTACTGCATTAGGTGGTATAAGCTGGATTTTGACTTACGATTGGCCCTTAAATATTGGTGGTAAACCACACTTTGCCCTACCTGCCTGGATACCGATTACGTTTGAGTTAACCGTATTGTTTGCAGCAGTAGGAATGGTTTATACTTTCTGTTATTTATGCCAACTAGCGCCTTTTGTAAAAAAACACCATTTCCATCCACGTGCTACTGATGATTTATTTGTAATGGTAATTGAGTGTACTGATAAAACCAATGTTGATGATTTGAAAGATTTTTTATCGAGTAATGGTGCCATTGAAGTAAATGAACAAATAGCTGAAGAAGGCTGGTGGTGGGGTCGTTATGATAAAGACGACGAAAAAACATTAGAAAAAGAAATAGTTGCTGCTTAAAATAATTATTGAACTGATTTACAATGAAAAAACTATCTATTTTAGTCGTTTTGTTTGCTACAACTGCAGTATTAATTAGCTGTAGCGATATTAAGCGTAAGCCCAATCGCATTTACATGCCCGATATGTTTTATAGCCGTGCCTATCAAACTTATTCCGATCATAGTAATTTAACTAAAGAAGGAGTTTTCTATAATGAAAAGCCGGTTACCGGTACTATTGCTCGTGGTGAGGATATGCCTTTCCCTTTAGCGAAAGATGCTCCTGGTGACACAACCAATTATGCTGCTTCAAAACTTATAAAAAGCCCAATTGATAGCTTAACCCCACAGCAATACGTAGAAACAGAGCGATTGTTTTTAATTAATTGTGCTATTTGTCATGGCCCTAAACTAGATGGTAACGGCCCATTATATAAAGGAGGCGAGGGTCCTTATCCTGCTAAGCCCGCTCAATTAGTTGGTGATGCAAAATATGAAGCAATGCCTGAAGGCCAAATGTTTTATTCAGTGGAATATGGCAAAAACTTAATGGGAAGTTATGCTTCACAATTAAGCCGACAACAACGCTGGCAAATTATTCGTTATATTAAAATGAAACAAGCCGAAGCAAAAGCTAATAGTGCAACGGCTAGCAAATAATTGTAATAACCAATACTGCATCTAACTAATAATAAATGAATTATCATGGCAGAACACACATTAGATTTTAAAGAACAATTCGAAATTCCTTCAGGCATGAAAAAATGGTCATTAGCCTTAATTATTGTTGGGCTTTTGACATTCCTTATCGGATTGTTTACCAAAGGAACAGGAACACAAGAAGAGAAAGCTGTATTCTTAGGCACTTTAATGTATAATACTATATTTTGGACATTGATTTGTAATGCTTCCATGTTCTTTATTTGTGCCACAACATTAGCAATGGGTGGTTGGCAAATGACTTTTAGGCGCGTTGCAGAAGCTATTTCAACATTAGTGCCCATATTCGGTGCTATTACCCTTGTAATTTTATTTTATATTATTGCTACAGGTAACCATGAAATTTATCATTGGTTAGATAGCAAACAAGTAGCTGCTGATGAGGTTTTAAAAGGTAAATCAGGATTCTTAAATGTAAAATTCTTTATTGTTTGGTCAAT
>Ga0310345_10003644_pt1 | contig 14528 bp, 16 predicted proteins | sample HC15DNA20500_MG_FD_204667 | JGI IMG/M metagenome (GOLD analysis project Ga0310345, IMG submission 204667) | Marine microbial communities from station ALOHA, North Pacific Subtropical Gyre - HC15-DNA-20-500_MG | ecosystem: Environmental > Aquatic > Marine > Oceanic | place: Pacific Ocean: North... | reverse complement strand
TCTGATGCCTGAGCGACTCGCCCGGCCCCGTCAAGGACAAGCCCGCCTGCGGCGGGTCGCTGCGCGATCCTTGACGGGGCCGGGCGAGTCGCTCTTACGGCATCCGCGATGGACGGCTCCGGAGAACAGGCGCTCCCGGGTGGCGCCTCGGGCGAGCGTCGCAGGCGCGCGGGCGGCGAGGCCGGCGCTGAAGCGCCGCGGGCGGGTCTGGAACCAGACGCGCCCCCGGACGAGGTCCGGGGGCGCGGGTTAGGGCGGCGTCCGGGCGCGGGCCGACGCGCGGGCGTCAGTGGGTCTGGATCGAGGCGATCTCGTACTGGCCGCCGTCCAGCTCGCCGAACAGCTCGTGGACCTGCGGATGCTCGACCGGATCGCCGGTCTCGTCGGGCAGCAGGTTCTGCTCGGAGACGTAGGCGTGGTAGTAGCTCGTCTCGTTCTCGGCCAGCAGGTGATAGAAGGGCTGGTCCTTGATCGGGCGGCTCTCCTCCGGGATCGCCTGCCACCACTCCTCGGTGTTCGCGAACTCCGGATCCACGTCGAAGACCACGCCGCGGAACGGGTGGATCCGGTGGCGGACCACCTGGCCGATGCGGAACTTGGCTTCGCGGTGCATGAGGCTGTGGGCCATGCGGGTCCCCGGCGTCTTGCGAGTCTCTTGGGCGTGATTGTCCATCCCGAAACCTAGGAAATCGTTCACGCCCTGTCCAGAGCGGCGCCGCAGCGCAACATCGGGACGGCTCCCCGCCCGCCCCGCCCCGGGGCCGGATCGACGCCCGTCCCGCCCCATGCTAACGCCGTCTCACGTCCCCGACCGCCGCCGCCGCGCCGCCCCCGGGGCGCGCGCGCCGGCCGGAACCAGGGAGCCGCCCAGGGATGGACATCGCAATCCAGGTGCTCGAGATCGTGGCCCCGGTCTTCCTGCTGGGGCTGGTCGGCTTCGGCTGGGTGAAGACGGGGCACGAGTACCGGGTCGATTTCGTCACCCGCATGTGCTTCTCGATCTCGGTGCCCGCGCTGCTGTTCACGGCGCTCGCCAATGCCGAGCTCGACCCCGACGCCTTCGCCCGCCTCGCCGGCGCCTCGCTGCTGGCCTATCTCGCCGCCGGCCTCGGCCTGTGGGCGATGCTGCGCGCGGCGGGGCTGTCGTCGCGCACCTGGCTCGCGCCGCTGACCTTCGGCAACACCGGCAACGTCGGCCTGCCGGTGGCGATGTTCGCCTTCGGCGACGAAGGCCTCGCCCAGGCGGCGGTGATCTTCGCGGTGATGGCCTGCCTGAGCTTCACGCTCGGGGTCTGGATCGTCTCCGGCGGCGGCTCGCCGAAGGAGGCGGCCCGCCAGCCGATCTTCTACGGCGCCGCCCTCGGCCTCGTCTTCGCGCTGACCGGGTGGGAGCTGCCCCTGTTCCTGATGCGCTCGCTCGAGCTCGCCGGCCAGATGGCGATCCCGCTGATGCTGGTGACGCTGGGCGTCTCGGTCGCACGCCTGACGGTGAAGGGCGTGGGCCCGGCCATCGTCCTCTCGCTCCTGCGCCTCGCGGTCTGCGGGGCGGCGGGCTGGGCGGGGGCGCGGGCGCTGGGGGTGGACCTCTCGGGCACGCACGCGCTGATCCTGCAGATGATCATGCCCGTCGCCGTCACCTCCTACCTGATGGCCGAGCGCTACGCGGCCGAGCCCGAGCGCGTCGCCGGCGCCGTCGTCGTCTCTACCCTCGTGGCGGTGCTGACCATCCCGCTGGCGCTCGCGCTGATGCTGCCGGACGCGGGGATGTGAACGCGGCGCTTCAACGTCGGGCCGTACTGCGCTATATTGGCTCGCAATAACGAGCAGACGACCCAACCGACCGATACAGGCGGACCCGACATGATGGCGCGCATCACGGCCGCGTCGCTCCTGGCGCTGGGGATCCTTTCCGGCTGCGCGAGCGATTCCCAACCCGACAACGTCGAGAACGCCTGCGCGATCTTCGACGACCGCCCCCATTGGGAGCGGGCGATCTTCCGCGCCGAGCGCAAGTGGAACGCCCCCGCCCACGTGGCCATGGCGATCATCTGGAAGGAAAGCTCCTACCGCCCCGACGCCGCCCCGCCCAAGAAGTACATCCTGGGCTTCATCCCCAACGGCCGCATCTCCTCGGCCTACGGGTTCAGCCAGGCGATCGACGGCACCTGGGACTGGTACATGAAGGAGACCGGCAACAGCGGCGCCGACCGGGACGACTTCGACGACGCCTCGGATTTCGTGGGCTGGTACATGGCCAAGAGCAACAAGCTCGACGGGATCCCGATGACCGACGCCTACAACCAGTACCTCGCCTACCACGAGGGCCACGCGGGCTATCGCAGCGGGCGCTGGAAGAACAAGGAATGGCTGCGCCGCGTCGCCGCCGAAGTGCACCGCAAGTCGCTGGAATACGAGCGCCACATCGCCGTGTGCACCTGACCGGCGCGGCGGCGGGGCTCAGGCGATCCCCGCCTCCCGCGCCGCCATCGCCGCCTGGGTGCGGTTGCGCGCGTCGAGCTTCCGGCACAGCGTCTTCACGTGCAGCTTCACCGTGACCTCCTGCAGCGCCAGCTCCCGCGCGATCTCCTTGTTCGAGAGACCCCGGCACAGCCCGCCCAGCACCTGACGCTCCCGCTCCGAGAGCTTCTCCTCCAGCGGGTGCGTCTCGGCCTCCGGCTCCGGGGCGGTCATGAAGGCGACGGGGGCGTAGATCTCCCCGGCCAGCATGAAGCGGACCGCATGCACCAGCGAGGCGGCGGCGATGGTCTTGGGCAGGAAGCCCGCGGCGCCGGCGTCGAGCGCCTCCCGCGCCACCTGTCGGCTGGCCGCGCCGGACATCAGCGCCACCGGCCTCCCCCCGTTCAGCCCCAGCGCCCGGCCCAGCCCCGCCAGCCCGTCCATCCCCGGCATCTCGTAGTCGAGCAGCACCAGGTCGAAGGGCCCCTCCGCCTCGATCCGGCCGACGGCCTCGGTCAGGGTCTCGGCCGCATCGACCTGCAGGTCGGGCTCGCGCGAGAGGAACGCGCTCAGCGCGTCGCGCACCAGCGCGTGGTCGTCGGCGATCAGCAGGCGCATCGGCCGCGCCCTCCCGCATCCGAGAGGCCTGCGCCGCCGGACGGACCCCCGGGCGGCCCGGCCGCCAGGGGATCGAGGCCGCGACGGGCGGCGATGAGGTCGGCGCCGCGGGGGGCGACGGGAGGGGCTGCGCCGCAATGGGCCATGTCTCGTCTCCGGCCGGAAGGGAATCAGTCCCCGGCAGAAGACCCCATCAGCGGTTAGCTTTCGGTGTGCGGGCCGGCGCCCGCCTCGGCGGCGGCGGCCTCGCCCGGCGCGCGCAGGCCGGCCGCCCCGACCTCGGGATAGGCCGCGGCGAGCATCCGGCGCGCCAGCAGGTCGTAGGCCTCGGCCCAGGCCCGGCGCGCCTCGGGCGTGAAGGCGGGCCCCAGGTGCCGCTCCAGCATCCAGATCAGGGCGCGGCCGACGGCGGCGTAATCCTCGGGACGCACGCCGTAGTCGACATGGCGCCGGGCCAGCGCCTCCACCGGCGCCTCCAGGGCGCCGGGACGGTCGAGGGCCTCGACCACATAGGCCAGCGTCTCGGTCAGCTTGCGCCCCTGCTCGGTCGGATCGCCCGAGAACAGCGCCCGGCTCTCGGGCGCGATCTGGAACAGCCGGCCATAGAACAGCCCCGCCGCCAGATCCCGCGCGGCCTGCACCGGCGCCCAGCTGGCGCGGATCGCCGCGATCTGATCCTGGTCGAGGGCCATGCCGTCCTCCGCTCGAAGCCGCGCGGCCATCCTAGCGCCGGACCGCGCCGCGTCGAGCGGGAACCGGCGCCCCCGCCGCGGGGCGTCTCGGGCCAACGGAAACCTTGCCCCGTATCCGGAAGAATACGGCGTCGGGCGACACCTCGCCCGACGCCGATCCTGCGGCCGGGAACGCCTCGGGATCGGGGGGATCCCGCACGGCCGGGGAGCCGTCGCGTTCTCAGCCGCGCATGCGCCCATCAAAGCGACGCGGGCGCGCAGAACCCCGGCATAAGCCACACCGTCATGTTGGACCGGACCGTCTGGGGGGCGGCCGGGCCGTCGGGGCCTGCGGTGCGGGGCGAGTCTGGGAAATCGCCGCGAACCTTGAAAGCAGGATGAAACTGATCTTTCATCTCGTCAATGGGAATGAAATCACCATTTCAAGGCGAATCGCCACGGCCCGCTCCCGCATCGCGCGAGACGCCCGAGGCCGCGCCCTCCCCCGACCTCTCCCTGATCCAGCGCATCCACCGCATCTACGCCGCCCTGCCCGAGGGCGAGCGGCGCGCCGTCGACCTGGTGCTGGAGGGGCCGGGAGAGCTGGCGCTGTGGTCGGCGGCCGAGCTCGCGGGGCGCGCCGGCGTCTCCGCGCCCACCGTCTCGCGCCTTTTCCGGCGGCTCGGCTACGCCTCCTACGACGAGGCGCGGCGGGCGTCGCGGGCGCTGCGCGCGGGCGGCTCGCCCCTCTACCGCAGCGATCCCGCACCGGGCGTGGCCGAGGCCGACGGCGTGCTGGCCCGCCACCAGGCGGCCGAGATCGCGGCGATCGAGGCGACCTTCGCCCGGCTGGACCCACGCCGGATCACCGCTGCCGCCCACCGGCTGGCGACCGCGCCGCGGATGCGGGCGGTGGGCTTCCGCAACAGCTACTTCGTCGCCGAATACGCGCGGATGCTGTTCAGCCAGATCCGCCCCGACGTGCAGCTGCTGAACTGGAACGGCCAGACCGCGGCCGAGGCGCTGGGCGACGTCGGCCCCGAGGACGCGGTGCTGCTGGTCGACCTGCGCCGGCGGCCTGCGGGCTTCGCGGCCTTCGCCCGGGCGCTGGTCGCGACCGGGGCCGACGTGGTCGCGATCTCCGACGCCCCGCCCCGCGCCGAGCCCCGGCCGAAATGGACCCTGCCCTGCGCCGTTCACACGCCGCAGACCTTCGACGCCCCCGGCCCCGCCTTCGCCCTGGTGCGCCTGCTCGCCTCCGAGGCGATGCTGCGCCTCGGCCCCGCCGCCCGGCGCCGGATCGAGCGGATCGAGAGCCTGCACGACTCCCTCGACGACCTCTCCTGACCGCGGCGCCCCTTGCGCCCGCCCGCGGCGGCGGTCTAGCGTCCGCCCAGACGCGACAGGGGCGCCCTTCGGGGCTGAGACGCACCCTTGGAACCTGATCCGGATCGTACCGGCGGAGGGAGTCGCGACGGGACCGCCGCGGCCGTCCCGCCGCACCCTCCCCGCCGCCCCAGGGAGGACCGACCATGAGCCCGACCGCTCCGCTCTCGCCCGGCGCCCGCCTCGCCGCGATGCGCGCCGCCGCGCCGCTGGTGCACAACATCACCAACTACGTGGCGATGAACGTGATGGCGAACGTGCTGCTCGCCGCCGGCGCCTCGCCCGCCATGGTCCACGCGCGGGAGGAGGCGGCGGACTTCGCCGCCGTCGCCGCGGCGCTGACGGTGAACATCGGCACGATCTCGCCCCCCTGGGCCGAGGCGATGGAGGCCGCCGCCGCCTCCGCCGCCGCCCATGGGCGGCCCTGGGTCCTCGACCCCGTCGCCGTCTTCGCCTCCCCCTACCGCAGCGAGGCCTGCGCCCGCCTGGTCGCGCTGAACCCGGCCGTGATCCGCGGCAACGCCTCCGAGATCCTGGCCCTCTCCGGCGGCATGGCCGGCGCCCGCGGCGCCGACGCGGGCGACGAGGTCGCGGCGGCCGAGGAGGGCGCGCGCACGCTCGCGAAGGGCGCCGGCGGCGTGGTCGCGGTCACCGGCCCGGTCGACTACGTGACGGACGGGACCCGCGCCCTGCGGGTGGCGAACGGGCATCCGCTGATGCCGAAGGTCACCGCGCTCGGCTGCTCGCTGACCGGCGTGGTGGCGGCGTTCCTCGCCACCGGCGAGGACCCGCTGCAGGCGACCGCCGCCGCGCTCGCCTTCTACGGCCTCGCCGGGGAGCGGGCGGCCGAGGGCGCGCAGGGCCCGGGCGGCTTCGCCGTCGCCTTCCTCGACGCCCTCTATGCGCTGACCCCCGAGGCGCTCGACGCCGGCGCGCGGATCGAGGCCGCATGACCCGCCCGCCCTTCGATCCGCGCCTCAGCCTGGTCACCGACCCCTCGGCCCGCGCCGGGGTGGTCGCGACCGCCGTCGCCGCCGCCCGCGGCGGCGCGGCCCTGATCCAGCTGCGCGACAAGACCGCCTCCGACGCCGAGCTCCTGGCCGCCGCGCGGGCCCTGCGCGCCGCCCTCGCGCCCTTCCCCGGGGCGCGCCTGCTGGTCAACGACCGGCCCGACATCGCGGCCGAGGCCGGCGCCCACGGCGCCCATGTCGGCCAGAGCGACGCCGAGGTCGCCGAGGCCCGCCGCCTCCTCGGCCCCGACGCGATCCTCGGCCTCTCGATCGAGGATCCCGCGCAGCTCGACGGCGTGGACTGGTCGGCGGTCGACTACATCGGCGCAGGCCCGGTCTTCGCCACCCCGACCAAGACCGACGCCGCGCCCGCCATCGGCTTCGACGGGCTCGCCGCCATCGCCGCCGCCTGCCCGGTTCCCACGCTCGCCATCGGCCGCATGTCCGCCGACCACGCCGCCGCCGCCCGCCGCGCGGGCGCGGCCGGCCTCGCCGTCGTCTCGGCGCTGTGCGCCGCGCCGGACGCCGAGGCCGAGACCCGCGCCATCCTCGCCGCCTGGGACGCCGGCGCAGCCCCGCAAGGAGACACCCGCCGATGACCGCCGCCGCCCCCCGCGCCGTGCCCAACATCCTCTCGATCGCCGGCTCCGACCCCTCCGGCGGGGCGGGGATCCAGGCCGATCTCAAGGCGATCTCCGCCAACGGCGGCTACGCCATGGCCGCGCTGACCGGCCTGACCGTGCAGAACACCCGCGGCGTGCGCGAGGTGCACATGCTGCCCCCCGCCTTCGTCGCCGCCCAGGCCGAGGCGGTCTTCGACGACGTGCCGGTCGACGCGGTGAAGCTCGGCATGCTCGGCGCGCCCGAGGTGATCGAGGCCGTCGCCGCCGTCCTCGCGGCCCGCCGCCCGCCCTTCACGGTGCTCGACCCGGTGATGGTCGCCAAGGGCGGCCACCGCCTGCTGGCGCCCGAGGCGGAGGCCGCGATCCGCGCGCTGCTGCCGCTCGCCGACGTGCTGACCCCCAACCTGCCCGAGGCGGCGGTCCTGCTCGGCGCGCCCGAGATCGCCTCGGACGCGGAGATGTCCGCCACCGCCCGCGCGCTCCTCTCGCTCGGCCCGAAGGCGGTGCTCCTGAAGGGCGGCCACCTGCCCGGCGACCGCCCCAGCCCCGACCTGCTGGCCTGGGAGGGGGGCGAGCTGCGCCTCGACGGACCCCGCATCGTCACCCGCAACGCCCATGGCGCGGGCTGCACGCTGTCCTCGGCGCTCGCCACCCAGCTCGCCCTGACCAGCGGCGACCTGCCCGAGGCCGCCCGCCGCGCCAAGGCCTACGTCGCCGCCGCCATGCAGGCCGCCGACGGGCTCGACGCCGGCGGCGGGCACGGGCCGCTCGACCACTTCTTCGCCCTGCGCGGCTGAGGGCCGCGCGCTCGGAAAGACGTCGCGGCTGAGGGCCGCGCCATCCGAAAAGCGTCGCGGCCGAGGGGCGCGCAAACGAAAGGGCGGCGCGCCCTGCCGGCGCGCCGCCCCGCGATCCGTCCGGCGAGGGACCTGCCGGCCGCCTACTCGACCTCGCCCATCACCTGGGCCTTGGCCTCGATCAGCAGCTCGTCCATCTTCGCCCGCAGCCCGTCCGCCGACTGGCCCTTGGCCTCGAGATCCGCCTTCACCTTGCGGAACACGTCGTCGTCGCCGGCCTCCTTGAGATCCTCGACCACGATCGAGCGCGCATACTCGGCCGCCTCCTCGCCCTCGAGGCCCATCAGCCCCGCCGCCCACAGGCCCAGCAGGCGGTCGCGCCGGGCCTCGGCGCGGAAGCGCATCTCCTCGTCATGGGCGTACTTGTTCTCGAACGCCCGCTCGCGATCGTCGAAGGTGGTCATCGCGGTCCTCCGCTTGTGCACATCCGGGCCTCCCCCCGGCGTCTCCCGAAGATAGGGACTCCGCTCCGCGGAACCCAGCCCCACGCTGGCGCCCCCGCCTTGAAGAATCCTTGCGACAGGTCAAACGAGCGACTAAACGGCAGTCCCCGGCGCGCGGGATCCTCCCGCGCGCCCGTCGATCCTTTTCCGGGGCTCCCTATGGCGCGACGCAGACTGGTCTACGAAGGCAAGGCGAAGATCCTCTACGAGGGTCCGGAGCCGGGCACGCTGATCCAGCACTTCAAGGACGACGCGACCGCCTTCAACGCCGAGAAGAAGGACGTGGTGGACGGCAAGGGGGTGCTCAACAACCGCATCTCCGAGCATATCATGACCGGCCTCAACGAGATCGGCGTGCCCACCCACTTCATCCGCCGCCTCAACATGCGCGAGCAGCTGATACGCGCGGTGGAGATCATCCCGCTCGAGGTCGTGGTGCGCAACGTCGCCGCCGGGTCGCTGGCCAAGCGACTGGGGCTGGAGGAGGGCATGCACCTCCCCCGCCCGATCATCGAGTTCTACTACAAGGACGACAAGCTCGGCGACCCGATGGTCACCGAGGAGCATATCGCGGCCTTCAACTGGGCCTCCCAGCAGGACGTCGACGACATCATCGCGCTGGCCCTGCGGGTGAACGACTTCCTCTCGGGCATGATGCTCGGCGTCGGCATCCGCCTTGTCGACTTCAAGATCGAGTGCGGGCGCATCTACGAGGGCGACTACCAGCGGGTGATCGTGGCCGACGAGATCAGCCCGGATTCGTGCCGCCTGTGGGACGTGAAGACGGGCCAGAAGCTCGACAAGGACGTGTTCCGCAAGGACCTCGGCGATCTCGCCGACGCCTATTCCGAGGTCGCCTCGCGCCTGGGCATCATGCCCCGCCGCCAGGGCCGCGCCGCCGCCGGGCCGAAGCTGGTCCACTGAGGGCCCCCGGGGATCCGGCGCCCGGATCCCGCACACGCCCGGTCACGAAAACGCGCCCGCCCCCCGCGGGCGCTTTTCTTTTGCGCCGCCCCCCGCGAGGGTCGCCGCCGACACGACCGCCCGAAGGCCCCTCCATGACCCTGCGCATGTTCGCCGCCACGGCGCTTGGCGCCGCGCTGATCGTCCTGATGGCCTTCGCCGCCTGGACCGGCCTGCGCCGCGCGGCCGAGGGGGACTACGCCCCCGTCGCCGCCTACCCCGGCTTCCGCCACCTGCCCGGCCCCGGCGGCGCCTCCGCCGGCGGCGCGGCGATGGTCGGCCTCGACGCCGCCGAGCGCCCCGCCCCGCCCAGCCCCGCAGAGCTCTGCGGCCTGCTCTGGTCCGCCCCCGGCGTCCCGGCTGAGGGGCCGGCCGGCGCCGCCGCCCGCATCGCCGTCTTCTCCGACGCCAACTGCCCCTGGTGCCGGCGCCTCGACGAGATCGTGGTGGAGCTCGCCCGGGACCGTCCCGACCTGCGCATCGTCCACCACGAATGGCCGGTGCTGGGCGAGGGGTCCGTCATCGCCGCCCGCGCCACCCTCGCCGCCGCCGCCCAGGACGCGGCCGAGCCGATGCGCCGCCGCCTCCTCGCCGCCCGCTTCGTGATCACCCCGGCCTATGTCGAGCAGACCGCCGCTTCCCTCGGCCTCGACCCCGAGCGCCTGTCGCGGGACATGCAGAGCCGCCGCACCGACGCGGCGCTGACCGCCACCGCCCGCGCGGCGCAGGCCCTGGGCCTGCTCGGAACCCCCGTCGTGGCGGTCGGCGGCACCCTCGCCACCGGCGCCGTCTCCCGCGCCGACATCGACCGGATGCTCGCCGCCGAGGCCGCGCGCCCCGACGCCCCCTGCAAGTGAGGCGGCCCGGCGCGAAGCGCCCCGAGGGGGACGGCCGGGCGGGGCGATGCGGAGGCGCAGCCGACGCGAGGGCCGCCCGCGCCGTCTCCGCGACCGCCCGCCCGCTTGCCCCGTCGTCCATTCCGCGCTATCGCCGCGGCGAAATCCCCCCAACGGCCCCGGGAGACCCGCCATGAAGGCCCGCGTCCACGTCTCGCTGAAATCCGGCGTGCTCGACCCGCAGGGCGAGGCGATCCGCCACGCGCTCGGGACCCTCGGCTTCGAGGGCGTCGAGGGCGTCCGCCAGGGCAAGCTGATCGAGCTCGAGCTCGCCCAGACCGACCCCGCCGCCGCCGAGGCCGAAGTGAAGAAGATGTGCGAGGCGCTGCTCGCCAACCCGGTGATCGAATCCTACAAGATCGAGATCGCCTGATGCGCGCCGCGGTCATCGTCTTCCCCGGCTCCAACTGCGACCGCGACATGCAGGTGGCCCTCCAGGCGGTCGCCTCGGCGCCGGTCGAGATGGTCTGGCACAAGGAGACGGCGCTGCCCAGGGGCCTCGACCTCGTGGCCCTGCCCGGCGGCTTCTCCTTCGGCGACCACCTGCGCTGCGGCGCCATCGCGGGCAAGTCGCCGATCATGCGCGCCGTCTCCGACTTCGCCCATGCCGGCGGCCACGTGCTGGGCGTCTGCAACGGGTTCCAGATCCTCACCGAGACCGGCCTGCTCCCCGGCGCGCTCCTGCGCAACGGGAAGCTCAAGTTCCTGTGCAAGCCGGTCCCGCTGACGGTGAAGACCTCGGCCAGCCCGTTCACCTCCGCCTGGAACGCCGGCGACGTGGCGACGGTCCCGATCGCCCACCACGACGGCGCCTATGTCGCCGACCCGGAAACGCTGGCGGAGCTGGAGGGCGAGGACCGCGTCGCCTTCACCTACACCGACGGAGCCCCCAACAACGCGGTGCACGACATCGCAGGCGTGCTGTCGGCCAACCGCCGGGTGCTGGGCATGATGCCCCACCCCGAGCGGGCGGTGGACCCGGCCCACGGCGGAACCGACGGCGCGCCGCTCTTCCGCAGCCTCGCCGACGCGCTCGTCTCGGCCTGAGCGACGGGCGCCCCGCCCGCCGCGCCCCGGGCTCGACCCGGGGCCTCGCCCGCCCCCTCGCAAGGCGCCGCCCCTCCGCGGCGCCTTCGTCGTTTCAGGCCGCCCGAGCGCCCGCCGCGGCCTCCCGCCGGCGCCCCGCCCAGGCGCCCGCCCGGCCCTGCCTTCACGTCGCACCGCGTCGCGCGCAAAAACCTCTCCGCCCCCTCTTGCCACCCCCTGCGCGCCCGGCTACACCCCGCCTCGTCGAGCGGGCTATAGCGCAGTCTGGTAGCGCGTCCGTCTGGGGGACGGGAGGTCGTAGGTTCGAATCCTGCTAGCCCGACCAATCGAGCGCCAGCCGGCAACGGCTGGCGCTCTTCGCATGCGGCCCCCGGTTCCACCCCGGCGCCGACAGCGAGCGGAGGGAGAGCCATGACCGCGCCCGCGCAGCCCGACCCGAGGCCGCAGGCCCCCGGCGTCCTGCCCTCCCAGGCGCTCCGCGCCCTGATCGCCGAGGGCCGGATCTCGGCGCAGACCCCGATCCCCGCCCCGCAGATCCAGCCCGCCAGCCTCGACCTGCGCCTCGGCGCCGTCGCCCACCGGGTCCGCGCCAGCTTCCTCGCCGGCGGCGACGCGACGGTCGAGGAACAGCTGGAGCGCTTCACCATGCACTCCATCGACCTCTCGGCGGGCGCGGTGCTGGAGAAGGGCTGCGTCTACGTCATCCCGCTGCAGGAACGCCTGGACCTTCCAGCCAACGTCTCCGCGGCGGCCAACGCCAAGTCCTCCACCGGCCGGCTCGACCTGCTCACCCGCCTGATCACCGACCGGGGCGAGGAGTTCGACCGCGTCGACCCCGGCTATTCCGGCCCCCTCTACGCCGAGATCAGCCCGCGCAGCTTCTCGGTCCTGGTGCGCCCCGGCATGCGCCTCAACCAGATCCGCCTGCGCCGCGGGTCCCTGACCTTCTCCGACGACGAACTCCGCGCCCTGCATGCGCGCGAGCCGCTGGTGGACGTGGCCCCGATCATAGACCACGGCCTCGCCTTCTCCGTCGACCTGACGCCGCGCGGAGACCAGCCCGTCGGCTGGCGCGCGAAGCCGCACACCGGCCTCATCGACCTCGACCGCATCGCCGCCTACGACCCGGCCGAGTTCTGGGAGCCCTTGTTCCCCGCCCCGCGCGGCGGCCTGATCCTGGACCCCGGCGCCTTCTACATCCTGGTCAGCCGCGAATCCGTGGCCATCCCCCCGATGTACGCCGCCGAGATGCAGCCCTACCTCGCCATGGCCGGAGAGTTCCGCGTCCACTACGCCGGCTTCTTCGACCCCGGCTTCGGCCACGCCTCCGCCCATGGCGCGGGCTCCCGCGGGGTGCTGGAAGTGCGCTGCTACGAGGCGCCCTTCGCGCTCGAGCACGGCCAGGTCGTCGGCCGCCTGGTCTACGAGCCGATGGCCGCCGTCCCCGACGTCCTCTACGGCGCCGACCTCGCGTCCAACTACCAGGGCCAGGGCCTGAAACTCGCCAAGCAGTTCCGCGCGCCCTGAAAGTCGCGGCGCAGTCGCGAAGTGTAATGAGATAACATAACGCCCGCCTGTCACCCAATATTCACGCTCGGATCGCGCCCCCTCTGCTATCGCAGCGCCGACGCAACCCGATCGAGGAGAGGGGACATGCTCCGCAACACCGCCGCCATCGTCCTGGCGCTCGCCGCCACGCTGCCCGCCGCCGCCCAGGAGCTGCCCCAGGCCTCCAGCGAGTGGTTCACCGACGCCCAGGCGGTGATCGAGGCGCGCAAGGCCGCGACCCCCAACACCAACCGCGCGAAGAACGTGATCCTGTTCGTCGCCGACGGTCTGGGCGTGGGCACCAACTACGCGGTCCGCGTCTTCGACGGCCAGCAGAAGGGCCTGCTGGGCGAGGAGAACGTCCTCCCCTACGAGGCGTTCCCCCACGTGGCCCTGGTCAAGACCTACAACATCAACGCCCAGACGCCCGACAGCGCCCCCACCGCCGGCGCGCTCAACACCGGCGTGAAGCAGCGCTTCAACCTCATCAACCTCGGCGAGAACGCGATCACCGGCGACTGCGCCTCCGAGGCCGGGAACCAGCTGACCACCTTCGCCGAGATCGTGACCGGCATGGACAAGTCGGTCGGCATCGTCTCGACCGCCCGCCTGACCCACGCCACCCCGGCCGCGGTCTTCGCCAAGACCGCCAACCGCAACTGGGAAGGCGAGGCGCCCGAGGGCTGCACCGACATCGCCGCCCAGATGATCGAGGCGATGAAGTCCGGCCTCGTCGACGTGGCGCTGGGCGGCGGCCGCCGCTTCTTCCACGGCGAGGAGCAGATGGACGGCGACGGCAAGGGCGGCCGGCGCAAGGACGGCGTCGACCTGATCGCCGAGGCCCGGGAGGCCGGCGCCCAGTACGCCTGGAACACCGAGACCGCCCAGGCCCTGAAGCTCGACGGCTCCGCCCCGATCCTCGGCCTCTTCGACGCCTCGCACATGAAGTACGAGCATGACCGCCCCGAGGGCGAGATCGGCCTCGTCGACATGACCCGCATGGCGATCGAGACGCTCTCGACCAACGAGAACGGCTTCTACCTGGAGATCGAGGCCGGCCGCGTCGACCACGCCAACCACGCGGGCAACCTGCACCGCACCCTGACCGACGGCGTCGCCTTCGCCGAAGCCGTGGCGCTGGCCGACGAGCTGACCGACGACGCCGACACGCTGATCATCGTCACCGCCGACCACGAGCACGCCATCGCCTTCAACGGCTACTGCGGCCGCGGCACCCCGATCACGGGCCTCTGCCACGACGTCGCCAACGAGGGCGTGAAGCACTCGGACGAGCTGGTCACCGCCGACGACGGCAAGCCCTACCCGGTGGTGGGCTACCTCAACGGCCCCGGCTCGGTGCTCAAGAAGCAGGAGGACGGCAGCTACTCGGGCGAGCGCGAGGCGCTGACCCAGGCGCAGGCGACCGACCCCGACTACCTGCAGCAGGCGCTGATTCCCAAGTCCTCCGAGACCCACTCGGGCGAGGACGTGATCGCCTGGGCCAAGGGCCCCTGGGCGCATCTGCTGGGCGGCACCATCGAGCAGAACGTGATCTTCCACGTGATGCACGCGGCCGCGACGGCCGAGTGATCCTGGCCTAGACTGTCCCGGGGGCCCGCCGCCGCGCGGGCCCCCGCCCCCGTTCCGGACCGGCCCCGGCCGGCCCGGACCTCGAGACCCCGCGCCGCCCCCTGCGGGCGCCGCCGCGGCGACCGGACGACCGCCATGACCCTGCGCCTTCCAGCCCTCCGCCCCGCCCGCCGCGACCTGCTGCGCGCGCTCGCCGCAGCGCCCCTCGCACTGCGCGCGCCCGCCGCCTTCGCCTCGGCCGCCGACGGCCCGATCCGCCTGCGCGAGCTCTACGAGAAGGACCTCTCCTTCTCCGCCCTCGCCCTGTCGCTGGAGGGCGAGCGGGTGACGATCGAGGGCTTCATGGCCCCGCCCCTGAAGGCCGAGAGCACCTTCTTCGTGCTCACCAACCGCCCGCTCGCCGTTTGCCCGTTCTGCGA
>Ga0310345_10003642_pt1 | contig 14532 bp, 9 predicted proteins | sample HC15DNA20500_MG_FD_204667 | JGI IMG/M metagenome (GOLD analysis project Ga0310345, IMG submission 204667) | Marine microbial communities from station ALOHA, North Pacific Subtropical Gyre - HC15-DNA-20-500_MG | ecosystem: Environmental > Aquatic > Marine > Oceanic | place: Pacific Ocean: North... | reverse complement strand
CATATCGATTATTATTTTACTGGGAATAACGGCCGGTTTGTCGCTGTATTTACAAAAGAATTCGATTTTAAATATCAGACGTCAAACGCTGGTGAAACTGTTACTATTAGTGTTGAGAATGCTAACTACCACCCAAACTTCAAACAAAAGAAGACCAAACTTCCAGACAATCCATATCTTAAGTCTTACAATACCAGCATTCAAGAAAGACAAACTGTTGAAATTACATTGGAACTGCACCCAGATATTAATATCAACTATTCTTCAACCGACGGTCAATCATCTACCAGTGCAGGGAGACCTGGTGGCCACACCTTGTGGGTTGACTTCAGTAAAATACCTCGGTTGCCCCTACAAACAACATTCAATAACCGTGCTACCTTCATTAGACAAGGTAAGGGGAAGATCTCTACTGAACTGAAATCTGAGGCTGATGACTCAAGTGTGCAGCCTCCGACCGACTCAAAAGTAGAAAACACGAACCAACCTTCACACGTTAACCTGACTAACACTACTTTTAGCGTCTTACAAGAGATCCCCAAAACGACAGTTCAGACCACAGCCGAGGAAAAAGGAAAAACCGTTTGGCCTCGAATCGTTGGTATTTGGCAAATGTATCTCCGTATTCCAATAGATCTGATTATTCTACTGGGCTTGCTGCGACTCGGATTGGGATTGCGAAGAAATCATCGGATTATTCGGCAAGTTGCATTACGGCAAATTCCGTCAGAACCAGTGAACGGATCCGAAGAGCGCAAAGCGATTAAGAGTAACCAAAGTTTCGATAATTTACTTCAGTCGCACCTTGAACAAACCGAGGCTCGAGATATACCTGAAAACGGAATGCCCGCCGGAGATGTAGAGACAGAGAAAATTCCGGTGGAAGAGATCGACAGCACGCAAATCGAGGAGATTAACGGCCTAGAGATTGAGCAACTAAAAAAACAGGTGAAGCAGTTACAAACGGAAGAAGGATTGAATTCGACGGAAATCGCTCACAGGTTGGGGGTACCAGGGGAAAAGGTGTCTCTCATCTCTAAGCTGGGTGACGACTAACGGCTGAAACTTTGGGACGGATTAGACCAAGCGGTTAAACCGAGACAGCCGTCTTGAAATACTCGAGGCTTTGACGCGCGAGCGACGGCGCCGGATAGCGCTGATGAAACCAGATTTTCTTTGTGAACGAGGCAAACTACGAGAACGAAAATTTCTGACTTTAGCCATCTGTGAAGAATTAAGAAGACCCTTTCCGGTTCGGCCAACGGATCCCATTGCCATAACTGATTTCCTTGCGGCAAGATGATTATTAAGTTAACATACCTTCGGCAGAAAGGTCAAGAGCAACTTTATTAATTGTCGATAATTAGCCTCTTTTCTTGGTAACAATTTCGTTTTATGTCTAGACGACCGGATTCACATCCATCCCTGAAACATCGACTCGACTTTACTCGAAGACGTGTCCGAAACGCCCACTGGGAACTTGACCGTCGCGTTCGCCGGGCTTTAATGCCGCTGGATATACAGGAAGATGTCGGTATCTCAAATGTTAAGGGCGACATCCTAGTGATTACGCGGCATGATCACACCTATAGAAGAATTAGATCGGTTTTAGAATCTGAAGGTCTCAGGTGTGACCGTGCTGAGTCTAATAGCGAAGGGATCGGATTTCTTTCGCTGGCCAACTATCGAATGGTGATTCACGATCAACTAGGTCGCGATTGGCGAAGTACACGGTTGGTTCGTTACGTTAGTCGCTACCAGCACTATATTAAAATTATCTCTTTGGTCCGAGACAAAGCCTCTGGTCACCGAGCTATGCGAGACGGTGGCTACAGCTACCTGATCGGTAGAGACTTTGATGACGACCGACTGCTCAAATGCCTAACTAGTTCTCTGCGGTTGGAACATCCCGTTTGTCAGGTCCTTGCCCAAGGTGAATCTTGCAACAAATCTTGTGTTAGTAGTTATCTGACTAGCGACGATTTCATGGAAGAACTGCTGGAAAACCCAGACTCAGATCCGTATCTGGCCAACTGAAACTCGAGCCTTATGACTAAGAAACTCTCGTCTCGAGAGACCGCTTACTTCATCTGGCCCCTTACCTAATCAAGTTAGGGAACATGCTTTCATACATTGCACCTCATTGAAGAAACTTTAATGAGACCGACAATCAGCCTGCTTTTCCTCGTCTCTTATCTTTTAGTGGCTAGCAGTCCGGCGGAGCAGATAACCTCTGAACCCATCCTCGATTTTGGCTTTGCTCAGTCTAATGTGGCTAATTCTAAAATTGTTGCCTTCGCCACTACATCTAACCAGGTTATCTTACTGCCCATAGATCTCACTAGCGAATCGCATAAACTAACACCTGAACCTTCGATTCCGGTTACTAATGTGAAACGTGTCGCCGTTTATGATCAGAAACTGGCCTACGTAACCAAAGGCGATGTGATCCATATCTTGAATAATTGGGAGTTTAATCCAACGCGCCCAACCTTAACGCTGAGTCCACCCCGACGTGAAATTGCCGACTTATGGTTTTCCGAAGAAAACTTGTATGTCGGCTTGGTAGACGGAACAGTTTTGGTCTACGATTCTAAGTCGATGGACAAGCGGCCCATCCACACTATTGGCTCAAACCACAGTTATATTGATCTAATCCGTTTTAATCCTGTCCACCAGCAATTTTTAATCTATAGCCGTGGTTCTCTATCCCTCTGGAATTTTGCCACTCGTCGTTCGATCTGGCAAACAGGCGAGATCGTACAATCAATTACGTCCGTCCGATTTAGCCAAACGGGCGACCAGGTTGCGCTGCAATCTGGCAACCAGATCTTCGTTTACCCAACTACCCAGGCTTCTGGTCTACAGTCAGACGCGCAGGCCGTTGCCGTTTTTGACGGTAAAATCGACCCTATTTCCGCCTTTTGTTTTGGCGCACGTAACACGTTACTGACAATTCAGCGAAGTGGACGCGTCAAAAAGTGGACGACCTCAACACAATCGAGCCAAGGAATTCAGCAACTGCCCAAAAAGAACTATACGAATATTGCTTATCTGCAGCCGTCCACTCAATCTGGTAGATCAGATTGGTACTTGGTGACAACCGACAAAGGAGAAATCGTCAGTTATCTGATGACGCCCAAGCGAGTTTCAACTCCACCCAAGTCGGTTGCCGCGACGAAATCTACCAAGCCCAAGGTGAGTCGCCGCAAGCCAGTGACAGTCTCGACGGACCAGTCCACCCAGACAAGCCGCAAAACACAGCCTGAATTAACCGTTAAACTCAACCCCAAACCACCGTACGGCATCATAGTTGGACAAGAGTTACACATCCACTTCCATCCGTCCCGAGAGGCGGTCATACTCCCGAGGAAAATACCTGCTAATGCTAATTTCATCGCTGATGGGCGTACTCTAAGTTGGCAACCAACCCAAACACAAGTTGGATCATCCGATTTTCAGTTTTACGCCATTACTGAAGATAACCTGTCACAGCCCCTTTCGTTTTCAGTCACAGTTGCGCCCAACCAACCACCACGTTTCGTTGCGGTTGGTGGTCGATCACCGACCTCTGAATCGATGGTATTTACGGTTACCGCTGGAGAAGATCTGAATCAGACACTGGTTGCTGAAGATCCAGAATCGGACCAACTTGTATTTTCGATCAGTCAGAATCCACCGGGTATGGCCATTGAAAATATTGGTTCTCCATCAGATTCGACCACTCAGCGAGCACAGTTAAAATGGGTGCTAGATGCTGATCAATCGACGGAACAACCCATCTACGGCGTATTTCCATTTCAGCTTCACCTAAATGATGGGTTCAACCAAGCGGATTTATCGGTTCAAGTAAGTGTTCAAGTGCCGCCAAGAGCTAAAGATGTTGATATTGATCGAGTTGAGACAGACACTGCTACTACGAAGGAATTGGTGGAGTCTGACAAAGGAATAAGACACATCTCAGTGGATCGGGACATGGTACTCGTCTCTTCAGACAGTGAGCCAGACTTTTTCATCGACCAGTACGAAGTAACCAATCAGGCCTTCGTTCAGTTTTTGAACCAGACCAATTTGGACGTTTCCCAACTGATCAATCTCTCTACCCCCTATACACAGATCCTAACAGACGAAAAGGTGTTTCAAACTCAAACCGGTAAAGAGCAGTATCCGGTTGTCGGTGTCAGTTGGTTCGGTGCCAACCAATTTTCCAAATGGAAGGGAAAAACGCTACCGACAGTTGCTCAGTGGGAAACCGCCGCTTATCAAAAGGATAGACGATTGTTTCCGTGGGGTAGTGAGCTGTTAGATTCAGTTGCGATCGACTGGCGAACCACAGGTCCTACAGAAGTCGGCATCTTGGATGTCGATAGGAGCCCATTCGGTGTCTTCGATCTAGCCACCAATGTCGCTGAATGGACCGGTTCAGAGGACGCGGGAAAACGAATTGTAAAAGGGGGGTCTTGGAAAAGTCGTCATCCGGACAGCCTAAGAACCGCCCGCCGTTTAGCTCTTCAACCCGATCAGACTTTATCCTGGATCGGCTTCCGTTGTGTTTGGGTGCCCTAAAAAAACAGTATTTTGTTCTGTTCTTCTTTGCTAACCCATCAGTAGAGATTCCCCCTACTTCAGAATCACCATTTTGCCGGTGTCGATAAAATCCTCGCTTGAATTTTTGGCCTTAAGAACATAGAAGTAGACACCGCTAGCTGCCCGTTCGCCTTGGGCCGAATACCCATCCCAATAGGCCGCTTTCCCCTGTTGATGATACCGTCCTCGCTCTTTCAAGCCGAGATCTATTGTCCTAACCGGTTGGCCCGTGGCATCGAAGATATCGATGGTAACATAAGCTAACTCCGCTAGTTCATACGGAACCCAGACCTCTGGATTGAAAGGGTTAGGGTAGCTTTGTAAGACGCGGGTTCCCACTAAATAGGTTTCAGCATGTTTCATCGGTTGATATTCTGGAAAAACACGATCTATCTGAATACTTGGTGTTCCCATAATACCGTCCTCGTTCATCGGCACCACCGCATAAACGTAAAAAACCTTTTTCTGGTTGAACTGAGTACTTTTGACATTTACATCTTGGAATGGACTAACGTCGATGAATCGAGTATCGGTGGCTCGAACAACGCCGACTATATTGACATCGTTATCTGGAATTCCATCGCCATTCTTATCTCCAGCCTGTAGAACCGCAGCCAAGTCCTTAAAAGTTAGTGTGTCGTGTGGTTTATACTGTTCCTTTAAACGAAGTTGATAATCGAATCGCTTGCGGATAATTGCCACTTGCTGAATATCGGTTATATCCTCCAATTCCCACTCGACCAATACGCCTTGTCGATCAATGGTTGGCTCAGATGGATCAGCGGTTGCATTATCCGGTATTTCGGCTGTTCCAGCTTTAACTGTTCCAAGAAAAGACACTGACCTTTTTAAGGTAATTGGACGTGCTTTGGGAACAGACAAGCGGCCTTTCGGCGGTTCCCCCGCCACGTAGCGAAACTCACCTGGATGTATTCCTTTCTTCGTTTCTGTATTATAGTAGGGCATAATGACCCGTTCGGTTCCAGGCCGAACATTAATCATAATTAAGGTCAGTCGCTGAATATCACTACCAAATCCATCAAAGGTAATCTGTCCAGTTTGCGATTTTTGGTAAAGGAAGATCTCGTCTACTTCTGAAGACCCATCGGTTTTCTCAATAATAACTTTAGCCCCCCAACCGCGAAGGCCGGAACTGCTATGACGAGAAAGATCTCGGGATACTTCGTCATAGGTCGGTTTGGTCATTACACTCATATCCACAGGCGCTAGATCAAGGGCATCGACTTTAATGGCAAACTTATCGATCACCTGGCCGAGTGGTGGATTGAACTGGATGTAGCGAGATGAAAAATGCTTCGGAATTGTGTATCGATCAATAAAAACATTGGTCGGATAGGTGTGGTGAACGTCCGTTGGTCGAATAAAAACGGTCGGAATTCGATGCCCATTGAAGTAGTGGCGCCCATCGTCACGAGGTCCGGTAAAATAGTTCCAGACAGTAAAGGTTTTGAAAGTATCCACTAAATTAGTTCCATATTGTGAAAACAGTTCAGTAAATTCACCTAGTTCGCCTTTTGAACCATTAGAAAAGGCTTCTAGATACTTTCGCATGATATCGGTTTCAAAGTGTTGGGTCATAAAAAAGATCCAAATCATATTTCCATAGGCGTGTACGCCTGCCTTGGAATCGATCTGCACATCAGGCACTGAAAACCATTCGTATAATTGACGTTGAAAGTAGTTCCAACCATCGGATTCTCCTAGTGGATCCGGATCATCAATACCATCTAAATCCTCGTAAAAATAGAGTTGACCATCCTCATTTTCTTTGATGTGATAGTTTCGCCGTCGTACCTGATCCCGAACTCTCCAGAAGGTATCGGGAGCATCCGCGTCAGGTTCCACCCAGGTATCTTCCGATAAAATCACTTTTCGTTGTCGAAGTTCTTCGGCTAAATCGGTCCAAGCTCGCAAGCGGCTTCCATTTAACAGCATCAAGTAATACTTTCGCTGTTTGGCCTTGTCCTCGATAATCCACCGTTTTTCGATCGTCGGCTTGATATCAGCACTGCTGTATCGAATAAACTGAATTTGATCATTACGAACAGCCAATTCTGCCGATAGGGAGATGTTTCGATCGTCGAAAGCATCGATAACCACCAGTGGCACTTGCTGGTTATCTAACTGCTGGGCAATCACGTTACCTGCAGGCAGACCACTGAAAGCCCAAGATAGGTTTCCGTATTTTAAATCTGTAATGTACTGTTCTTTTAATCGTTCCTCTATCAGCCCTCGCCCGTTAAACCCAATCTGAAATACGCGACGCCCTCCATCGTAGACAATAGATTCCATCCAGGTGGCCGATGACTCCAGCATCATTACCACCGCTCCAGTGCTGGCATCGGAGTTGTAGGCCATTTGAATACCATGAAAAAACTCATGCGCCATGGTGGTTTCAATATAGACATTACCTTCCGATTTACCGTAACCGGCTACGTCGTAGATATGGGAATTCATCAGATAGTAAGGTGGACGGTTCATGGCTTTGGGCGACATGCGGCCATCAAACCATTCACCGACGGTCAAGCCCAAAGAACCGAACTTAATCAGATAGATATCTTGCCTAATATCACCGCCATTAGAGGCTTCCCAGAAATCTTCGCGTGGGTGTTTGAATCCCATGGTCATAATTTCGATTCGGTAGGACTTTTCCGCTGCATCGGCCATCAGATCGACATAATCCGGCACACCGTTACGCGGGTGAAAGTCAAGTACCTCGGTTGGCGCATGCTTCCCTGTCATAGCATAGTGTAAGCGAAAATGGGGTGTCTCAAACTTGTACGGAACGTCAATATTCCCAAAGGCAGCACCATAACGACCGCGTTCATTGGGACGGGCAAAAACAGCCCGCAACTCATTTTGGGTTTTTGGTGACAGTTGGTTCCAGCCTCTGGCCAAAGTGATGATGGCCGGTGTAAAGCACTTCTCGATTTGGTGGGGGGCAAAGTCTGTCTCTGTATCTAGCAACTTATGGCCTACCCGAACAGCTTCAGCCAGTTCGGCCGTTAAGCCCCAAGTACGGGATGTCATCAAAAGAGTCATCCAAAAGAAAACCGCCAGCAAATATATACTGCAGACCTGGAAGGTGCCAGCCATGATTCTGCTTTTCAATATTGGTGAAGAAGCTGTTTTCAGCAAAGGGTTAATCATCCATGGTCTCTAACGGTTAAACCAATCGGAATAGCTAAAATTATGGTAACAAACTAACGGATGAATGTCAATGGGTGTTGGCCGATTTTGAAGCGTCAGACGTGACCGGATGTTGAATCAATTACCAACATGTGCTATGCTATTGAAGTAACGGTCGCTTGGCGAACAAGTGGGATTCAAACCCTTTAATCAGTGCTGAGCGCAAGTATCTATATCGGTTTCATTGGCCCTATGAAAAAGTTATCGATTGTCATTCCGGTCTACAACGAGATCGAGACGCTGGAGGAAATTCTTGCCCAGGTCAAAGCGGTGGAACTCGAATTGGATAAAGAGATTATCCTAGTCGATGACTGTTCGACCGACGGCACCAGAGAACTGCTGCGGGAAATTCAACAACAAGAAGCGGATAATGTCTCGGTTCATTCTCACTCGGTCAATCAGGGGAAAGGGGCTGCACTCCGAACCGGATTCCAATTTGTAACCGGCGATCTAACCATTATTCAGGATGCCGACCTGGAGTATGATCCTCAAGACTATCCGAAGCTGATCCAGCCAATTCTAGATAGTGAGGCTGACGTGGTCTATGGATCCCGCTTCACAGCAGGCCGAAAAACAGCGCTACTCTCCAGTTACCTAGCCAACCGGTTCTTGACTTTTCTCTCTAACTTTGTCAATGGTTTGAGTTTGACCGACATGGAAACCTGTTACAAAGTTTTCCGAACTGAGATTCTAAAATCTTTTACCCTAACATCGGATCGGTTCGGCTTCGAACCGGAGATCACAGCTAAACTAGCCAAAAGAAAGTGTCGGTTTATGGAGGTCCCGATCAACTATCGGGGACGCCATTTCACCGAAGGTAAAAAAATCGGCTGGAGAGACGGAGTAGCGGCCGTTGGTCATATTATCCACTTTCGCTTTTTCGATTGAGCAGGTAACCCAACCTGATACCTAGACAGCCCTAGTCAAAAGGTCACAATCTTTCAATTCGTTTCTTCCAGTTGGTGTCTGTCAAGCGTAAAAATCAGCCCTGCCGAAACGCTGACAGACACCATGGCGCAGATCAGTGGTATCTGTTGGCCTAATCCAATCAGCAGACTGGCGACAAAATAACCGGATAAAAAGCCAACACTCCAGGCCAAATGGAGAAACCCCACCCCGCGACCTGTTTCGTCATCGCTGGAGAACCGTTTGATGAAACGGGGCATAGTGGTCGATAATGACCAGGCGGCGCCCGAGGCTAGTGTCCCAGCCACGAAAAAGCCGGTGGCTGAATGGGCTGAAAGCATCAAACCAAATAAGCTGGCCAAGATCAGAAAATGCGAGCCGATCGCCGGTTTTATGACGCCGATCCGGTCGCAGATCATGCCCGTCACCTGCAGACAGAGACAGGCAAAAATATCGCTACTCCCACCCAAAAAACCGGTAATTTGGATATCGGCTAGGCGGGCCATCAGCAATGGCATCAGAAACTGGATACTGCCCCAGGAGAAGGTACTGAAAAACCGGATGCCGGCCAGAATAGTGACGTTTCGCCGCCCAATAATCGGTGCGTAGTTTTGCCATAGGGTAGCGAGAAATCCTCGACGCCTATCTGTCTCAATCTCCGAACCAGGATCTGTGTCTGTCTCGGGTTCTGTTACCGGGATCATTGTTTGTTGTCGAGGCAAAACCAGGACGGTTACCAGCACCAGTAGCAGTCCTGACCCCACGGTTCCGAAACCGAAGGCGGCGTAGCTGTATTGCTTGATCAAGACGCCGGCTACAGACTTTCCCACTGCTTGGCCGAAAATACCACTTAAAAAGTAGGCGGCCGTAGCGCGGCCAAGGGCCGAAGTTTTAACGGATCCGATCAAGTATGATTGTCCTCCGGCTGACTTCAAGCCAGAGGCTATCCCTTGCATACACAGTACGACCAAGATTACCATTGCGCTTCGACTGGTAAAGACAAATCCGACCAGAAAACCACCCGTAATGCCCAGCACCAGCGTTAGCTTTCTCCCAAATCGATCGCACAGTGCTCCTGCCAGCAGTGCGGAAATACCACCTAACCCAATCGGGATGGCACGGAGCAATCCTGCGATCCAAAGTCGTTGGCTCAGTGTATCCTCCATATATTTAGGAAACAGATACTGGATCGGTTGTGAAATCAGGCCCAGACCAAACAAAATGGCGCATAGAATCCACAGTTGACGACTACCCATGGCGCTGTATCTAAGATCCGGCTGTAAGTTGATTTAGAAGCCCGGCGACTACCATTTCGGTTGCCACCTCATTTTCCCTATCGAAGGGAACGATAAGGTCAGCGTATTTTTTGCAGGGTTCAGTATAAGTCGGATAATTGGGAATCACGTCGCGTCGATACCAATCGATTTGCCACTTTAGATCACCACCACGGTCGGATACATCTCTCAGCATTCGTCGCAAAACCCGTTCGTGTGGATCTACCTCCAGGTAGAGCTTGATCTGCAATAGATCTCTTATTTTCTGAGACCAAAAAATCAGGTGCCCCTCTAAAATGACCAGATCAGACGGTTCTATGATTTCAACCGTCTCCTGTCGTTGTGCCATGCGGGTACCGGCAGCGGGCGTCTGAATCGATTGCCTATCTGATAATCGCTGGAGATGATCGATCAACTGATCCCACAACACCGCATCTGGATGGTTAGCGGTGATGACTTTCTCTCGTTCCTCCGGTGAGTACTCCGAGAAATCCCGAAAATAGTGATCCTGGTTGAGGACAATCGGTGAAAAGGCGGAGAGCCGGTCGGCCAGTTTTTTTGCCAGCGTGCTTTTTCCGGCTGCTGATCCGCCCATGACACCGATCGTAACCGGTTTGGCTTGGTTCATAGGTAATTTTTCCTTTCAATTTCCAGTAAAGATTTCTGCTCCTGCCACTTGTTAGTTAAGGGTAAAATTGGTAGGTGTGTGTATTGAAGATCACGCTCGACAGACTCCAGAGACTGCCCACGACATAGTCGCCTAGCACCAGTCCTAGAAAAAACGGAACCGTTCGCCGATAGCTTCTAACCCCGCCATGCCGAAGAATCCCCCATTTTAGACATAGGCAGATCAACAACGGAATCCAGAGGTCGGACATTTCCTGGTTGCCGGCCATCACGTAACCCAGCGGATGCAGAGGCAGCCAGAAAAACTTCAGCCGCAGGTAGACCAGAACCATCATGGCAGTGAAGCCGACCCCGACAAACAAAACAGTTGTCCAGTCTGTACTGGTGGGATAGACCAACCAGCCCGTTAAGCGCCGAAAATACTCACGCCCGTAGCCGGTTGACCAATTTTCAAAGTAGCCCGAAGCAGCGCCATAAAGATAATAGAGGTGAAGTTGCACCCAGAAGGCGATTAAGCCGCCCAATACAGTGGCAATGAGAATAGCAGCTATCATCTGGTAGCGATGAATAGTAGCTGTTTCGGCGATTTTGAAAGCTTCCATCTGGTGCGGCATCTGTTGAGGTCGATAGTCCCGGTTGAAAAAACAGATCGACAGAGCCGTCAGGTTTCGTGCGCCAAGTCGCCGGGTGCCCACTAGATCGATCAACAGGTAACGAGGCGCTTGCCAGTGGTAGGCGTGGACAAAAATGCCGGCTTCGGCCCGAATCCGGGTAGTGATAATCGGCGTCACTAGAAAAAGCCCGGTAAAGGTCACGGCCAGCCAGGGCGACATTCCCGCCTGCCACACGGCCAGCGCAAAGGCCAACCCGGCCAGGAGTATGCCCCAAACGGCTACCCGATAAGGAAGGGGCTCATTAGCATCGTCATTTCTAGTCGAAGAAGATCCAACGGCTATCTTCAGCACCTTTTTCAGGTGTGATCGGCCGATCCAGATAAAAAAGAGGCACAGGCCGAAAAAGGCACCCAGCGTCTGCTCATTCAGGTAAGGGAAATTGCCCTGGAGTCCGAAGGCATTGGACGCCGCCATCTGGTTACGGTAGATAAAATAAAACAACAGGGTCGAGAAAAGAACGTCCAACGGCATCAGAAACATAATTCCGATGGCGAAGGGATAAAAGGCGACAATCACCGTACCGTAGAAACGCAGAGGCGGCTCACTGAAGCGGTAAAAATGACGTGTGATTGGCAATCCTGGTACTGAAGGAAAAAGGGTACTGATTCCATTTAGCAGGCTGATTCCGCCAGCGAGAGCAATGCCCAGCCAGAGTCGCTTGTTACGGAAAATACTTGAATCGGGTTTGGCCATCTCCAACGGTAGTTGAATGATGGGGAAGGTGAGCCGTTCACGATCTGCCCATTGGCGGCGTAAAATGGTGTTTAGACAGAGGAATATGACCGCCAATAGCGAAAACAGGAGTACCCAACTCAAAACGACCGGCACCCATGTTAGCAGATGGAGCGGGAAATAGATGCTCGATTCTCCCTGGTAATAGCCTCGTAACACCGTTCGGTTCGAGACGGTTAACCAGGTGGGCAGATGATGCCAGAATAACTCCCGCCACTCGTTTTCTTCGGTGGCAAACCAGGTGCTATGACCTAAGACCGAGAGTACCGCTTGCAGGACATCGCATCCGGCCAAGGAGGTGGCTAGGCTCAACATCACATAGAGCAGCAGTAGTTCTTGTGGCTGAAAGGTCCAACCAATTGGGAACCAGCCCAAACGAGTACCGTAGCGAGCAACGGTGTTGATGATCAAGACCAACACCAGAATGAAGATCACGTTGGAGAGAGGAACCACCCAGGTTGGGAAGGTATAGCGCACCAACTCCATTTGGAATAGGAAGTAGCAACTGATGGGCGTAATCAGCAGAAACAGCAGCGTCAGTCTGCCCAACCTGGGTTTCAGAACAGGTGAGTTTAGTGTTGAAGCGGTTCGACCATCTGCTATATGTCCCATCAAAAATCGAGAGGATTCATCCCTAACCTACCTCTCCGTTCGCAGAGAGGTAAGCTTGTCGGAGGAACAGTAGACCTCCTCTTCCTTTCTCTATTGAGATGTCAACTAGGTACTTAGCTGACACAGGCTGTCCTATTCGGGGTTACTAAGCTCCCCGGCACAGTTGGATTAGTAGATCGGGTCGATTGGAACCGATGGCATCAACCCCCAGGTCGATCATTTGCTGCATCTCTTCAACCGTGTCGGGGTTCCAGGCCCGAATTTTAAGTCCGGCTTGATGGGCCTGCTGTACCAGTTCAGCCGTGAGGTGTTGATGGTTAATATGAATGGCTTCGGCCCCCATCTCGGTCGCCTGCAGGCAGGCATCAGCCGGTGGCTCCGTCCAGAGGGCACCGAAGCGCAGGTTCGGATTTAGTCGGTGGGTTTCGACCAGTCGTGCATGAACAAAGGAGGTTAAAATGACCCGTTGGTTGAAGGCCTGATCTTCAACCATCTGCACCACCGGTTCGGCGGTATCGGGGCCTTTCAGCTCGATTTGCAAGATGATGGTTGGTGATTGGGTGCGCACCAGGTCGATGACCTCTAGTAGGGTCGGTACAGACTGCCCTTCACCGGCGTCCAGTTGCTTGATCTGGGTCAAAGTCGATTCAGCGACCCGTCCCGTGCCATTAGTAGTGCGGTCCACCGTTTGATCGTGTATGATCACCAGTTGTTGATCTTTAGTCAGATGAACGTCTGTCTCGATCTGATCCACGCCTAGATCAATGGCCATCTGCATGGATAAGAGCGTATTTTCAGCCACCAGGTTGGCAGCCCCTCGATGACCCGTAATAATCATTATCTTTGATGACTCCAGTAAATCGGATTGATTCTATCCAATCAGGTTTGGCTTGTCAAGACAGTACATTCTTGACAGGGCATAAGTTTTCGTTTGTCAATTGTCATAAGTCTTGGCGGCAGGGTTCCACAGTATTGTAGATTATGTTGAGATCAATTGACTCGGGATTGCTACCAGTTAGCCGACTAGCAAGGGAAATTGGCCGCCATTTGTAACCTAAAGCAGGGATCTTAATTGGCGTTGGTGGCCTAATTGGGCCGCGCTGGGGTGGGTTAATGGACAGATGGGCTGTTGTCTTTTCTAATCCAGGTAACATTGACCGATCTAAATATATTCATCCTTGGTTTAGTGAGTTTCACACGCCGTTCTAGGAATTGGGGCTTTTAACGTGGGGAGCTATTCTGGTCCGATGAATCAGGATAATGTTTAGGCATCTTTCATCAATAACCCCCTGTATTATCTGATGAGTGTTTGAGGTAATTCCTTCCAGACTCTAGAAAATGACAGGAAAGGAACATAAAACGACTTCTTCAAACCAAGGATGATGACCTCTTCAACAGCGAAGTCGGCTTAGATAAACAGAGCTTAGCTTTGGTCTTGGACCAGTTGTCTGGCTACATCTAAAGCCGGAAACACGGCCTTTCTATACCCTTTCAGGTCGAATTTCTAAGGTCGAAATAGTCGAGAAACACTTGGCACATCTGCTGCCCCAGCAATTCCCAGTCTTGCCCAAAAGGTACTTTTTGCAGGCCCGCGATCCAGTCGCAGTTGAGCTCTAGGATACAGGCGTCAATGCCGTACCGTTGCAACAACCCTTCACCGAATGTACCTGGATTCCGAAAACTGCTGACGGTTTTAGTTGGACCCGAATTACCACCGATGCTACCTTCGGCAAACCAGGTATGTTGTCGCATCAATTGTTCAAATTTCTGCATATTTGCAAGGTAGGGTTGTGGGTTAGAAACAGGGTTGCTGACATGTATTTTGCCACTGTTATCATTATGCAGATCTATCGCCAGGTGGGGCAGGTTATCACCATCGCACATGTTATTCAGGACGGTTTCTAACGCGA
>Ga0310345_10003641_pt1 | contig 14535 bp, 9 predicted proteins | sample HC15DNA20500_MG_FD_204667 | JGI IMG/M metagenome (GOLD analysis project Ga0310345, IMG submission 204667) | Marine microbial communities from station ALOHA, North Pacific Subtropical Gyre - HC15-DNA-20-500_MG | ecosystem: Environmental > Aquatic > Marine > Oceanic | place: Pacific Ocean: North... | reverse complement strand
TTCGTACGACCAATAAATCATCATGGCCTTACCCTTGATATAACTTTCAGGCAGCGGGCCCCAAAATCGACTGTCCTCAGAATTATCTCGATTATCACCCATCATGAAATAGTGATTATCGGGAACGGTGATGGGACCAAAATTGTCACGCCTGTCCAGGACAATCGCCCCAGATTCCAATGCCGGCAACTGGTTCCCCAAGTACGGTTCATCAAGTCTCACACCGTCAATGTAAACCTGCTTTCGACGAACCTCAAAATTCTCACCGGGCAGACCGATGACGCGCTTTATGAAGTCCCGCTCGGGTTCCTGGGGGTATTTGAAAACCAAAATATCACCACGCCGAACGTCCGCTTCTGGGAGCACTGCACGCTCAAAGTCAGTCACAACTGGCCCGAACACGAATTTGTTTACCAATAAGTGGTCGCCGATAAGCAAATTGTGCTCCATAGAACCCGTCGGAATTTTAAAGGCTTGCACAACCCACGTTCGGATGAACAGTGCCAAAATCACGGCAATGATAATTGACTCAAAATACTCCCGAATCATTGATCTTCTAGGCAGTTGAACTGAACTCATGATTCTGTCCCAATTTTGAGTACAGCCAGAAAAGCCTCTTGCGGAATCTCTACTCGACCAACCCGCTTCATCCGCCGTTTTCCCTCCTTCTGCTTTTCCAGTAATTTTCGCTTGCGGGTTATGTCTCCGCCATAACACTTCGCGAGCACATTCTTGCGGAGTGCGCGGATCGTCTCGCGTGCAATGATCCGAGTACCGACAGCTGCCTGAATTGCCACATCAAAAAGCTGGCGGGGAATTAACTCACGCATCTTGGTCGCTAACGTTCGACCCCGCTGAAATGCCATGTCTCGATGAACAATGACTGACAGGGCATCGACGGGTTCACCATTCACCAAAAGATCAAGCCTCACAAGGGGAGATTCCCAATACCCAGTCACCTGGTAGTCAAGTGAAGCGTAGCCTCTCGAGACGGTCTTAAGTCGATCATAGAAATCGAGAACAACCTCGTTAAATGGCATTTCATAAGAAATCATGACCCGATTAGATGCATGATATTCCAAAGTTTTCTGAACTCCCCTTTTCTCCTGACACAGAGTCAAAATAGCTCCGACGTAGTCCGAGGGAGTGAGGACCATGGCGGTAATCACGGGCTCTTCAACTTTGGCAATCTTGCCAACGTCCGGCAGCTTTGCCGGACTGTCAATCTCGGTTACTTCGCCGTCCGTAGTTGTTAACCGATACAACACGCCTGGGGCAGTGGTCACGAGAGCCATGTCAAACTCTCGCTCAAGACGCTCTTGAACAACCTCCATATGCAGCAACCCTAGGAACCCGCAGCGAAACCCAAATCCGAGCGCTACGGAAGTCTCCGGTTCAAAAAAAAAGGAAGAGTCATTTAGTTGGAGTTTCTCTAGGGCTTCACGTAATTCCGGATACTGATGGCTCTCGACCGGATACAGGCCAGCAAAAACCATCGGCTTCAATTCCATGAACCCCGGGAGCGGTTCCAATGTCGGCCGCATGCTTTCCGTAACCGTGTCACCGATCTTTGCGTCACTTACGTTCTTAATGCCAACAATGACAAAACCCACCTCCCCCACACCGATGGACTCCACGGGAACTGGTTTAGGCGAAAATACCCCGACCTGTTCAACCTCGTAATCCCGTGCAGAAGCCATAAACCGAACTTTCATCTTGGGACGAATCTCGCCATCAACAACTCGAACCAGAACAATAACTCCTCGATATTCGTCGTACCAAGAATCAAAGATCAACGCTTTAAGAGCACTTCGCGGGTCACCTGTTGGCGAAGGTACACGACTGACGATCGCTTCCAATATCTCTTCAACTCCTGTTCCTTCCTTCGCACTAGCGTGAATCGTGACTGATGAATCAAGGCCAACAAGGTCCTCAATTTGGAGGGACACTTCCTCAAGTTGTGCGCCAGGAAGGTCTATCTTGTTGATAACCGGGATAATCTCCAAATTGCCATCAACTGCAAGATATGCATTGGCAACAGTCTGTGCTTCGACACCCTGGGAAGCGTCTACGAGCAGCAGGGCACCTTCACAAGCCGATAGTGACCGAGTGACCTCGTACGAAAAGTCTACGTGTCCAGGTGTATCAATGAGATTAAGTACATAAGTTTCATTGTCACGGGCGGTGTAGGAAAGTCTGACCGTCTGCGCCTTGATCGTTATTCCCCGTTCTCGCTCAAGGTCCATACTGTCGAGCACCTGAGCCTCCATCTCACGAGGTCTCAACGCCCCAGTCGCTTCTAACAATCGATCGGCAAGCGTGGACTTGCCGTGGTCGATATGCGCGATAATAGAGAAATTTCTTACGCGATGATGATCCATCAACTATTCAGCAAGGATTTGAGCCAGTCCGATCTTCACGGTTACCGGCGGTCGAGTTGAACATACGCCTGAGGATACTCCGGACCGATGTACTCGGCGCGCGGTCGAATTAAGCGATTGTTGGAATACTGTTCCAGGACATGAGCGGTCCACCCGGACACTCGACTCACCGCAAATAGCGGCGTGAACAAAGCAATAGGAATACCAAGTAGATAATAAGTCGACGCCGAGTAGAAATCGACGTTTGCATCTAGTTGTTTTTCAGTTTTCATAACAGCTTCGATCCGTTGTGATATTTCGAACCACCGATTATTCCCAGTCCGCTCCCCTATTTCTTTCGACATGCGACGAAGATGGGTAGCCCGTGGATCTTCAGTTCGATAAACACGATGTCCAAATCCAGGCACCTTTTCCTTTCTCTTCAATTTGTCACGAATCAATTGGTCCACACGCTGGTCGTCAGCGGCCTCTCCAATCCCTAGTAACATCTGCATCACGGCAGCATTGGCACCACCATGTAAAGAACCTTTCAGCGCTCCGACACCCGCAACAACCGACGAATACAAATCGCTGAGTGTGGCGGCTGTGACCCGGCCAGCGAATGTCGAAGCATTCAACTCGTGGTCAGCATGAAGAATCAGCGCCACATCCAAAGCCCGAGCCTCTGCGGCGGAAGGCCGCGTTCCATTCAGCATCAACAAAAAATTTGCTGCGTGCCCAATTACAGGATCCGGTTCCACCATATTGGCACCAGTTGACAGACGGCCATAGGTTGCCACTACACTGCCCATTCTTGCTGTAAGCCGAACCGCCTGACGATACCTAGATTCGAGAGAATTATCTTCAGCTTCTTCGTCAAAATGCGACAATGCTGACACTAGTGTTCGGAGTCCGCCCATGGCGTCGGTTCTCATGTCGACCGGAAGCGAGCGCATCAACCGAATAATTCCGTCGGGGAGCAACCGCGCCGCTGCCAACTGTGATTGCAGATCGCCAAGTTCTCCACGAGTAGGAAGACGGCGATGCCACAGAAGAAAGCAGACCTCCTCAAAGGTCGCGTGTTGAGCTAATTCGTGGATGTCGTAGCCGCAATAAGCCAGCACTCCTTTAGTGCCGTCGATGTGACAAATCGTTGAGGAAGCTGCCACGACACCTTCAAGTCCAGCCTTCGGTGGAGAGGATTTTGTAGTCGTCATATTTTCGGTCGACCAACAGAAGTTACAACCACGGCGTCGGCACCAAATTCAACGACGTAGTCTATCGCAAGAACCCCAATGGCGAGACACGAGAAATTCACCAAAACATCATGAGATCAGTCGCCTGTAATCAGTACTCGAGCAGAGAAGTTACGCTTGGATACTTGCTGCACAAGTGACTTCAAGCCTGTGTAAAGAAATCCTGACTGGAAGAGTATAAGAAACGGTAGCGTTAACAAGAGACCATGCGAAACCGCATAGATGATGCCCGCCGTGAAATATAGCCCTAAACCGACCTCGAAGACAGGTTGTGCAACAGCAACTTGGCGATATCCCTTGGTTAACCATTCGTCGCCTTGACGTATGACTCCATATTTCGGGGTTCGTCTAAACGGTGTCTTTGTCCCCATCCAAGCACCTAGTACAGCTACGGTATTGTTTACGGACAGACCAATGCCAATCGCCATAGCCGCAGGAATATAGCGCATCTGCGCCATCCAGTCGTCCCGAACAACCTGCTGACTAACCGCATAGAAATTAACAATTGACAGTGTCGCGGCACAAAACAATGGCATATCAATCAATAAAACCGACGGTACTGCATTCATATTTCGAACGACTAGGGCCGGAACCATGACAAGTGACAGAATTAGCATTAACGGATGGTTCAGGTTCGCGGTCAAATGAAAAAAAGCTTCCAACTTAACGCGATTGGGAATCCGAGCTCTCAACAGCTTCGGCAAGAGCTTGAGCCCCGTTTGAATCGACCCTCTCGCCCATCGATGCTGCTGTGTCTTGAAACCCGTCATCTCAACAGGAACCTCGGCTGGCGCAACTAAGTCTTGTAGAAACACAAAACGCCATCCAGCGAGTTGAGCGCGATAACTCAAGTCGAGATCCTCAGTCAGCGTGTCATGCTGCCACCCGCCCGCTGACTCGATCGCCTCACGACGCCAAACTCCAGCGGTGCCATTGAAATTAAAGAATAGACCGCCTCGATTTCGTGCACCATGCTCCAAAATAAAATGTGCATCCAGAAATATTGCCTGCACACGGGTAAGGAGTGAGTATTCACGATTCAAGTGGCCCCATCTTGCTTGGACCATGCCGACTTTCGGATCGCGAAAAGGAACCACAATTCGAGACAAAAAATCAGGTGGCGGAACAAAATCAGCATCGAAAATCACGATTAATTCACCGCGGGCTTTCGTTAGCCCATCCGCCAAAGCACCAGCCTTGAATCCTTGTCGATTCTTACGATGGAGATAATGGATATCAAGCCCGAGAAGGCTAGCTCTTTCAACTGCGTTTCGAGCAATTTCCTGAGTCTCATCGGTAGAGTCATCGAGCACCTGCACCTCGAAACAGTCTCTTGGATATTTCAAATCGGCAATCGAATTAACAAGGCGGTCGACCACATATTTCTCGTTATAGACGGGAAGCTGGACCGTTACAAACGGGACTTCCTGGCATCTAGTCGATTTTTCACACAACACAACTTCCTTGCCTCCCTCTCCCACAACCGGTCGGCGATGTTTTGTGTAAAGATACACAAGGTAACAACGATGCAAACCAAATAGACTCAGGCAGACAAGAACGACAAAATAGAGTCCGAGTAGCAAGGATACGAATGAAGTCATCGGCGGAACGTCGATGGATGAGTGACGATTACAATTCCTCACTCACGGTACATTTCGATGGTCCACAAGTCAAACAAACCAAACTAAACGAATAATAAACATCAAATTCATCGAATGAATCAGCAATCGTTACGTGACATTCTTGATCGAGTCGAGAACCGAGAGCTCAGCGTTGACCAAGCACAAGAGAAACTCGTCAATATTCTCAAACACCAACCGTTCGAAGATGTAGGCTTTGCCCGAATCGACCATCATCGCTCACTCCGCACTGGCATGCCAGAAGTGATTTATGGAGCTGGAAAAACACCAAACCAAGTGGCAGTTATTGCTGAGCGACTTGTCTCGGCGGGACAAATACTGCTAGTTACACGGACAGACGAACCTACATATGAGGCGGTAAAACAGGTTGTTCCAAATTCTAGATTCCACTCTCAAGCTCGAATAATTACTTTGGAGCACCCAACACCGCAGACCGGCAATGGCGTAGTACTAGTAGTTGCAGCGGGCACCTCAGATCTCCAAGTTGCTGAGGAAGCTAGAGTGTCGTCTGAAACACTAGGAAATCACACCGACTGTTTATACGACGTCGGAGTGGCAGGAATCCATCGGCTCTTAGCGGAACAAACCCGTCTTGAAACTGCCCAAGTCATCATAGCAGTGGCTGGAATGGAGGGCGCACTGCCAAGCGTCATTGGAGGACTCGTCAGCATTCCGGTGGTAGCAGTTCCCACAAGCGTCGGTTACGGTGCAAATTTTGGTGGATTGAGTGCACTTCTTGGTATGTTGAACAGCTGTTCGTCTGGTGTAGCAGTCGTTAACATTGACAATGGATTCGGCGGTGCAGCGATGGCGAGCGTCATCAACCATCTAGACTCAGGAACAGAACCATGACCGAAGAAACGCTCCGGTTGCTAGAGTTCGACCGGATCGTTGAGGCGGTAAGAAGTTTTGCTCTAACCCCACTAGGCGAGAAAAATCTTGGTACATTACATCCACTCACGGACTCCAAAAGTGTGCAAGTTGCTCTTGCTCAGACCACTGAAGGTGTCCGCTATCTAAGAGCCAACAATCGGTTCCCCCTCCAAGCAACTGCTGAAGTAGACAAAGCACTGACAGCGCTGGCGGTTGAAGGACGTGCCCTCGAACCAAATCACTTATTGGCGATAGCAGAACTACTCACATCAATTGTTGCAGTTCGCCGCGGGATTGCCCAAGCTTCAGATGGCCCTTTTCCATCACTCCATGCTGTATTGGATGGTTGTCAGTCATTCGATCGAGAAATTTCACAAATTGAAAAAAAAATAGACCCCACCAACGGTGTTTTAGACGATGCCTCGAAACAACTTAAGGGAATTCGAGACCTGCTGCGAAGACAGCGTGATCGTTTACGAGGAACTCTGAATTCCTATCTAAGAAACAAACAGACCAGTCAGTATCTGCAAGAACAAGTAATCACAGAACGAAATGGCCGATACGTACTCGTCCTAAGGGCCGAACACAAACACTCAATTCCTGGCATTGTGCACGCTAGTTCAGGAAGTGGTGCAAGCCTATTTCTGGAGCCACTGAGCACCGTCGAAATTAACAATGAAATTGTTGCCATTGAACAGGCTGAACAGGTCGAAATTCAAAGAATTCTTCTTGAATTGGCAAATAACTTACGTAAAAGGGCGATTGATCTTAGGGTCACATTGACAGCTGCAACCGAAATCGATGCCATCCAAGCACGCTCAGCGTTTTCTCTATTACTTGACGGCATCGAACCATCACTCTGCTCGGCAAGTCAAATTAGGTACCTCAAGGCCCGCCATCCCCTTCTAATTCCAGAAGTACAAGCCCGTTTGCAACCGATAGATCGAAGACCTAACAACGAACCAGTTCCCAATGATGTAGTAGTTGACCCGCCAAACAACACCCTCGTAATTACAGGTCCCAACACGGGAGGAAAAACGGTCGCACTCAAAACCGCCGGACTGCTTGCCTTGATGGCTCAAGCTGGACTGCACATTCCTGCCGCCCACGGCTCAATGACGCCTGTTTTTCAAACGGTTTTCTCAGACATCGGTGACGAGCAATCAATTTCCGACAACTTGTCAACGTTCTCTGCTCACATAACCAATATCGTCTCCCTGGATAGGCGGCTGAAGTTACCTTCACTAGTCTTACTTGACGAGATCGGAACAGGTACAGACCCGATCGAAGGCGGCGCACTTGCTACGGCTGTTGTCGATCATTTTCGGCAACGTGGTGCGCTAGTTATTGTCACAACACACAACGACGCGTTGAAATCCTATGCCTCGACAACATCGGGTGTCGTCTGTAGCGGCATGGGCTTCAATGCTGAGACTTACGCACCAACATATCAACTTATCTACGGCTCGCCAGGACGGAGCCTCGGGCTCGAGATCGCTGCACGGTTAGGTATGGCTGACTCAATTATCCATGCAGCAAAACGGCAACAGGGCGATAGGGAAACTCAACTTTCCGCGCACCTCACGAAGATCGACGACAACCTGCAGAAACTCGAAACCGAAAGAAAGCAATTGATCAAGGATCGGCAAAATTTAGCAGCCTCGCGTGACCAGCTAATTTCCGATCGCCGAGCTCTGGACATGCGCGAAGCTTCCTTCAAGGAACAAATGACCTCACGTCTCGATATTCATGTACAAGAGGCTCGCGCAGAAATTGACGCGGTTGTTCATGACCTTAAATCCAGAGCGTCCCAATTCGCCCGTAACACGCCCAAAAAGGCTCACAGTAAACATATCGGTCTTTCAACAGGCGAAACGGGACAACTGCGAACTACGGCTACTCGTGCCGTAAGTCGCATTGCAACAAAAGCAACGACGTTCAAAAAATTAGGAGAATTCAGCGACGGTAACAATACATGTGCTGCCAAAAATTTCTTCACATGTGCGAACCCGCCGAGGATTGGTGAAACTGTGATCGTAGGTGTTCTCGGGATCAAAGGACGTATGCTAAGCCTTCATGATGAACAGGCCGAGGTTGACGTCCAGGGCAAACGTCTTCAAGTTAGAATCCAAGAACTTCGCCCCATGACCCAAAAGGAAAACGACTTAACGTCACCGGTGATGCCAACCGGCGGTGTGACTCTTATTACAAACACAACCGAAGGAGACCTCGGTGACATCAACGTAATTGGCTGTAACGTTGAACAGGCACAAGCAAAACTTGAAAAACATCTTGACCAAGCAATACTCCAAGACCAGCAACGAATTCGTATAATCCATGGCCACGGAACAGGTCGCCTTAGGCGTTCAATCGGAGATCTGCTGAAAAAACATCCCCAAGTTATTCGGTTCACGCCAGCACCACCTGATCAAGGCGGAAGCGGCGTCACTCTGGTGGAGCTTAAGGATTAAAGGTGGGACGATTTCCACAAGGTTTCGTCGACGACCTCAAATTACAAGCGGACATAGTTCAAGTAATCCAAGAATATGTTCCATTGAAAAAATCCGGAGCGACCTTTAAAGGCCTTTGCCCATTTCATGGTGAGAAGACACCGTCATTCCATGTCAACAGTGACAAGGGTTTCTTTCATTGCTTCGGCTGCGGTGTCGGCGGTGACGTCGTTAAATTCGTCGAACTCCAAGAGAAACTCAACTTTCCAGAAGCAGTCCGTCAACTTGCACAGCGGTTCGGTGTGGAGGTTCCTGAATCAAATGATTCAGAACGCGATATTGTTACGGAAGCGCGTCGTGAAGGTTTGCTTACTCTTCATGAATTGGCAGCAAATTATTTTCAAGAACAACTTAATTCGCCCTCTGGTCGGCACGCACGCCGTGTACTCGAGGAGAGAGAGATCACACCAGAGACCATTAAACGTCTCGGGCTAGGGTATGCTCCCCCACAGCGGGAAGCGTTGACGCGTCAGCTACTTGCTTCGGGTCATCAACCAGATTTAATTGTGGCAAGCGGATTGGCTATTCAACGAGAAGGAGACAAATTAATCGATCGGTTTCGTAATCGACTTATGATTCCTATCTGTCGAACTACCGGTTCGGTAATCGCATTTGGTGGCAGAGCCTTGGAAAGCGGACAGCAGCCAAAGTATGTTAATTCTCCAGAGACTGAACTCTACACGAAGGGCCGTACACTCTATGGCTTGCATCTAACGAAGGATGCAATTCGACGTCTTGGATACTCTGTGATGGTGGAAGGCTATTTTGATTTTGCACAAGCACTACAAGCTGGAGTAGCACCACTTGTCGCCTCCTGTGGAACGGCCGTTACGGACCGCCAGACGCGACTACTGAAGCGATTTACGTCAAAGGTAATCCTGAGCTTCGACTCAGACACAGCCGGCCACAATGCTTCAACTCGTTCGGGAGAACTGTTAGTTTCAGAAGGATTGCAGGTCAATGTAGCTGTTTTAGATAACGGCGAAGACCCAGATACAAGTTTGCGGCGTCAAGGCCAGGCTCATTACATAAAGAAGTTAAAGGAATCAACACCGTATCTTGAGTTTGTCTTGGACCGAGCCGCTCATCGTTATGATTTTTCGAGAGATGATCAGAGACGTGCGTTTCTGACAGAAATGCTTAGTATTGCGGCAAAGATTCCGGATGCTGCCTCCCGGGACCAATTTGCGGATAAACTGGCGCACAAGGCACGTGTCCTAGAAGATGTAGTTCGAACCGAGATTCGACGAGCCGCGGTGGCTCGACGAACAAAGCTTACGGTAGAGACTTCTGGCTCGGCGGCTAGGGTAACACCGGCGGAACGTGGAATCATCTGGGCGATAATGCACAACACTTCGGAAGCACAACAAGTAATTACAGAATTGGATTTTGAGGATTTAGATGGTTTGGCAACATCGCCGATCTTGCAAGTAGCCAAAACGTTAGGCGACTGGCCTGTCAACTCGGTCAATCAGGCTCTGCTCGACAGAGTGACTGACGAACAAGCAGCACTAACCAATCGGATTGCTTCGGAACCTGAAGCACCGGCACGTATAGGTGGCTGTGCAATTGCATTGAAACGACTGCGCTTTGAACGAGAACGGAACACGCTCCAAAGTGAAATCGATCGGCGGCAATTAAAGACAACAACTGAGCAATCTGGAGACGAAATTGTAAACGACTTACTTAAGCGTAAGCACGACTTACTTCAGCGCATTGCTACATTAGAAGAGTAGAATCGAGCGGCGCTCGGCTTTGTCCAGCCCTCGTCGCGTTAGTTGATGGCGTAATAATTTAGGGGGAAACACTTGTCGATTGAAGAGAAATACGACGAGATTCGTCAACTAATAATCATCGGTAAGGAAAAAGGCTATCTGCTGTACGAAGAAGTGAACGACGCTCTTCCCGCCGACTTCATCTCTTCCGAAGATCTCGAAGATCTCTTTGGTGTAATAGGCAATGCCGGTATTGAAATCGTCGACTCAGAAAACCAGTATCGAGAAGAAAAACTTCTTGAGCGAACTGTTAAAGGAAAAGACACTACTGATACTGAAGTCACACCTCCCACCCTCGACAAAACAAATGACCCGGTAAGAATGTATCTCAGGGAAATGGGTACCGTCCCACTCCTTAACCGTGAGGGTGAGGTAGAAATCGCCAAGCGGATTGAGCGAGGCAAACTCTCTACGCTGAAAGCAATCTCTCGAGTACCAGCTATCTCAAAGGTGATCATTCGGCTAGGAGAACAACTTCAGACCGGCGAACGAACAATTCGAGGACTGGTTACATTTAAGGACGACGAGTTAACTGATAGCCGGATCGCCGACCGAGCAAGGTACGTTGTTCGGCAGGTCGATGCCGTTCAAAATAAACGAATAGAAGTCGACAAGACAATTGTCAAACTCACTACCGTTTCAAGACGAGACCGCCGAAGATACAGACGAGCATGGTGGCGTGCAGGGCGGACCCAGGTTGAACTCTCTCAATTGATTCGGCAAATCGAATTCACTGATCCAGTCAAACGCAACTTGATCAATGTGATCAAGAAATCCGTGGAACGCGTGCAACATATCCAACAACAGATCGAATTTCTGAATCACCAAGTTAAGAATGAAACGCAACGACGACAACTAAAGGACGAAGAGCGAAAGAATTTGATGAAACGGCTTCGTGAACAGCGAAGGGAACTTCGGGCTAGAGTAGGTGACCTAGAAACGACACCAGCGAAACTAAGCCGTACTCTTTCGGTTGTAATGCGGGGAGAACTTGAAGCCGAGGACGCAAAACAGGAATTGGTCGAGGCCAATCTTCGATTAGTCGTTTCTATTGCGAAGAAATACACCAACCGCGGACTGCAATTCCTTGACCTCATTCAGGAAGGTAACATCGGCCTAATGAAGGCCGTTGACAAATTTGAATATCGCCGGGGCTACAAGTTCTCTACGTATGCCACCTGGTGGATTCGACAAGCGATCACACGTTCAATCGCAGACCAAGCAAGAACCATCCGCATCCCCGTTCACATGATAGAAACGATTAACAAACTAATCCGAACGTCACGGTCATTAGTCCAAGAGTTTGGACGCGAACCAACTTCCGAAGAAATCGCCGAGCGGATGGATATTCCTGTTATAAAAGTTCGAAAAGTTTTAAAGATCGCCCAAGAGCCAATTTCTCTAGAAACACCAATCGGTGATGAGGAAGACAGCCACTTGGGAGATTTTATTGAGGACAAGCAAATTGTATCGCCGGCAGAGGCCGTTATCAGCTTGAACCTAAAGGAACAGACTGACTCAGTTTTGAAAACATTGACGCCGCGAGAAGAAAAAGTCATCAAGATGCGGTTCGGAGTCGGAGAAGGAAGCGAACATACCTTAGAAGAAGTAGGCCAGGATTTTGCCGTGACACGTGAGCGAATTCGTCAAATCGAGGCCAAGGCCCTGCGAAAACTAAGGCATCCCTCACGAAGCCGAAAACTTCGAGCTTTTCTCGAAGACGGACCGGGCGGATAGTCAGGGCCCATAGCTCAGCGGTCAGAGCCGCCGGCTCATAACCGGCTTGTCCCAGGTTCGAATCCTGGTGGGCCCACCATTCCTTGATCATGCTTATCAGCCTTAAAGAGTGGAGTCACAACTACGATTCGCCCATGTTCAAGATGATTGGGCAGGTCTCTCGTCCCATCACGATCAAGCAGGATCGTGCTAGTATCTGATTTTGAATGATCGTCGGATTAATAGCCCCCCATCGTCTGGCTCAACACAGAACCTCAGGCTGCCGAGCCGACGATACCTTACACACCACAGCGCCCCGTTTATCCGGGGCTTTTTTTTTCCCATCGGGACAAACACGATGCTGCTCGAGCTCGAACATCTAATCCGACTGCAACAAGTTGAAGGCAGAGCCACAGGGGCCCGTGAACAGATCAATAATATTCCAATAAAAATCGAAAACTTAGAACTTCAAGTTTCGGACCGCCTTAAAGCAGTCGAAGATATAAATCAAACCCTCGAAGAACATCGAACCTCACGAGTCATTTTGGAAAAGGACATTTCCGAGATCCAGAGTCGGCTTAGCCGATCCAAAGAACAGCTCATGGCAGTTAAAACCAACAAGGCATACCAAGCGATGCAAAAAGAAATCTCGAATGGCGAAGAAGAGATCAAGCGCTTGGAAGATGAACTGCTTGAAAAAATGCTCGAAGGCGACGATTTGAATGGAAACTTAAAACAAGTAGATCAACTATTAATAAAAGAACGAAACATCGTCGATACTGAACATGCACGTATCGAAAAAGAACGTATTGAACTAGAGCAACAGATCAAAGTACTTCAGGAAGATCGAAACGAAATCGTTGCGCAGTTACCTACCCAAACCGTCGCTTTGTTCGAGATGCTGGCCCGTGGCCGCAAAGGCATAGCAGTGGTTGAGGCAGCCAATGGTCGGTGTAGCTCCTGCCAAGTAAGACTACGGCCACAGCTTTTCAATAACGTCCGTTCTAACAACACGCTCATCCAGTGCGAGAGTTGCCAACGAATTCTGTACTACTCTGAACCTCGTCACGCAACAGGATAATGGTTCAAGCCCCCGTAATTGCATACATCGATGGAGGGGCGAGAGGAAATCCAGGCCCTGCCGGATATGGCGTTAGAATCGAAACAGCCGACGGTAAATTGATCGAGGAATTGCACGACTCAATTGGTGTGGCCACCAACAATGTTGCGGAATATCGTGCTTTGGTCACCGCACTTACGTATCTTGATCAACACGGCTTTCGGAACGCAACCATCCGATCGGACTCACAGTTGCTAACCAAACAAATGCTGGGAGAGTACCGGGTCAGAAGCCCAAGCATATCCCCGCTTCATCGAGAGGCATCGGTCCTAGTCGAGCGCTTGGGTAATATCCACTTCGAGCATATCCCGCGTAACATGAATGCTGAAGCCGATCGATTAGCCAATGTTGCAATGGATGTCAACGCTGCTAGCCAACATCCAATCCGGCAAACAAACATCGCCAAAAAACCGAGAGAGAACCAAGAAACTTCCGTGATATCAATTGGCGTCGACATCGAATCAATCAGCCGCGTAGATACTCTGTTACAACGATATGGCGAACGATTTCTCAACAGACTCTTTACCGAGCATGAAGTTGCCTATTCACAACGACGAAAATTTCCGGCTCAACATCTTGCTGCGCGTTTCTGTGCAAAAGAGGCCACAATGAAGGCTCTGGGAACAGGACGATCGCTAGGTGTACTCTGGAAAAATATAGAGATTGTCAGAGTCTCAGGACCTCCTCGACTCACATTACACGGCGGCGCAGCCAAGCGATTCCAAGAATTAGGAGCTGATCGTTCACTCGTGACAATAACGCACGCAGGTGATTTCGCGTTTGCTCAAGTGATGTTGTTGAAGTCCTAGTGACAACTATTGTCGACGGACGTTCTATCAGGACACTACTTTCTCCGTAGGAAGGCTGGCGTCTCAAGCGACGTGTCTAACTCCAGACCCTCACTATCGTCATCGTCGTTATTCTCTTGATCATGTGTGCCCGCTTCCACAGCATTAGCCTTCTCAGAAGGCGAACGTCGAATAATAGCAATGTCATCACCCACCGCCTGTGCCATCGGCGTCTCTGCCTGCCATTCGGCATAGTTCCGCAGATCAACCGGTGTTGCATCTGACCGTGAAGCTAATTGCGGATCTGCGTGTGGCAAGCCAAATCCTGTTGCAATAACAGTAATCTTCACCCGACCCTGCATAGACGGATCAATGACCGCACCAAAGATGATGTTGGCTTCATCATCCGCAGTTTCGGAGATGATTTTTGTTGCTTCGCTAACTTCGGCGAGGGAGAAATCTGGTCCGGCCGTAACGTTGACGATCACACCTCGAGC
>Ga0310345_10003640_pt1 | contig 14535 bp, 11 predicted proteins | sample HC15DNA20500_MG_FD_204667 | JGI IMG/M metagenome (GOLD analysis project Ga0310345, IMG submission 204667) | Marine microbial communities from station ALOHA, North Pacific Subtropical Gyre - HC15-DNA-20-500_MG | ecosystem: Environmental > Aquatic > Marine > Oceanic | place: Pacific Ocean: North... | reverse complement strand
ATAAGAAGGAAGCAAATACCCTTGTGTTCAAATTAAAACGTTGCTCTAAAAATTCATAAGCTGTATATACTTTTAATTGGCTGAATATAGGCACGAAACTGATGCAAATAACAATCATTGCCAAAGGCAAACCAAAATAGTATTGCACAAAGCGCATACCGTCAGTAAATGCCTGGCCGGGGGCAGAAAGAAAAGTAATGGCACTGGCCTGTGTACCCATTACACTGAGTAAAATTAAATACCAAGGCATAGAGCGATTGGATAAAAAATAGCCATCCAGATTTTTTTCTGTTCGGCTTTTATACAATCCGTAAGCTATAATGCCTGATAGTATAAGTATAAGTACCAGCCAGTCTATTCGGTTCATGAAAAATAATGTGTAAACCAGGAAAAAAATAAAATTTCAACAATCAATACAACCACAATCAGTATATACCATTTGTTCCATCCCGACCAAAAGGATATATTTTTATTAGATGACATGGCTGCATTCATTTTTACTTACACTACACTTTTTTTAACTAGCATTTTATGCAAACTAATTAGCATAAACAGCTGCTTTGCTATTGCATTTTACGGAATAATTGGCAAACCGGAAAGTAATAACTTTTTTTGGAGCTATTTTTTAAAAAGTTTAACCAATTTGCATCAGCACGTTTATTTACTATTCACCAAACTTCCGGCAAACAAGCCTATTGCCAAACCAATAATCAACCCTATTTTCACATTTTTAATTAAAAAGCCCAGCGCAATTCCAATAATTAATAAAGTAACAAAGCCTATTTTTTTTCGTGGATGCATGTAATTAGTTGTGTTTAGGTAATGCAATTAAATTAGCCATTAATTTATAAGCACCGGGCACACCTGCAGGTAATTGCCTAAACAAAACCAAACTAACATAAGCTACATTGCCTTTACCATAAGGGGCAATTAGCAAACTACCTTTTGAGGGGGCCTCACCGCTATCGTGCATTTGAAGCGGCATTTCAAAATGTGTATCGTTGGTTTGTGCCTGGTAAGTGCTTCGCTCTTGTACCCATCCTTCAAAGTCTTTTTCCGTAATGGTGTTTGGATAATTGAGTACACTATGTTTGGGTAATACAAATTGCACAGGCGAATTTTCTTCTGTAACCCGTGGACTACCATTTACCAAAAAAGCATAAGGCCCTGCCTTTACAGGTTTATTATTAATATAATTGCTTTTAAAATATTGAATAATCAGGTTGCCGCCATTATAGATGTAGCGATTAAGAATATCGTTTTTAGTGGTTAAAAACTCATGAATATTATAGGCACGAATGCCAATAATAACGGCATCAAATTGACGTAACTTTTCATCCGTAATATCCTGCTCCTGCAACATTTGCACCGAATAACCTAATTGCTGAATGGCTTCGGGTAGTTTATCGCCTGCACCGGCTACATATCCTACTTTTGTACCCACCACCTTAATTGGCTCGGTAATTACTTTTACACTGTCGGTATAAAAATAATGTATGGTTGGAATATGGTTGTAGGCTATCCGTTTTAAATTGTAATGATAGGTTTCTTTTTGCCCCAGCACCGGCAAGGTTACCGAAGGTTGAATAATTTGTGTTTGATTGGTTTGAAATACCCTGTTTAAAGGAACGGACCATGCATAATTTTTCCCGTTTTCAAATTGCAATACCGTATCTTTTGAATAAATATCGTTAGTACCTTGCTGTAATTGAAAGGTTACCGGTACAGAAGCGGCATTATAATTGGCCTGTAATTGCAAATGCATGTCGGGCGTACGAATGGGTTTCCCGTTACGAATAACATTATTCAAAGCTACATTGGGTTGTAAGCCAACAATAACGGGCGGCGTTACAACAAAGGGGTCATACACTTCTCCCCTAACAGGATCAACATACTTGTATTGCACCGGCTTTTGAATAGTGAAGGCAATATCATCTACCTTAAATGTAAAAGTAGCGGTATAAGCAGGTTTACTTTCCGGCCTGCCAATTAAAGTTTGATCAGTAACCGTAAACATTCCTTCATTCTCCATAGGTTTTGCCAACCAATAAGGTTGAGAAATGGGTTGTTGCAATGCCACGGGAAATTGTTTATCGAAGGCAACATTGTTGTTGGTTGATAAGTTGGTTTGTAAGGTTGTATCAAACAAAGTTGTTTGTTCACTGGCCAAGCTAATTTGCTGCAACTGTACAGCAGCGGGTAACCGTTTGTTCACAAAAAATTGCAACTGCATTTGTTGGCCTTGCACAGCATATTCACTACTACTGGTAACTTCGGCCATTAAACCACTACAAGCAACCATTAAATCTTTCACCTCTTTCAACTTCTCTTTTGTCCAATTATTTTGTTCAGGCAGTTGTTGTATGGCATGATAGATGTCCACCAAAGCAGGTAATGAATGCTCAGGATGTTGAATATCATATTGCTGCAACAATGCATTTACTTTTGGAATAATGGCAGTGCCGCCTTTAATTCTTGTCCAGGTAATATTAATTCCATCCATCAAAGTGCTATCGGGTGGAGTACCCCCTGTAGTAGTAAAATATTCCGTAATACTGCCTTCTCTTCTTGGTCGGCCTTCGCCTTGGCTTTTGTGCATGCTTCTTGCTTCACCGCCAATTTCGCCATAATTCTCTCCCAACAAAGGATTGTATCCCCCTACTTCAATTTTCAACTGATCATTGGCTGTTGTATTAACGCTACCAAAGTTGTAAGTGTTCCACATAATGCGCTTGGCTTGCCAGGGCTTCACACCATATTGAAATTGTTCGGGAAATTGGGTTGGGTCGGCTGCAGCTTTAAAAGCTTCATTGGCTAAAATAGCCGAAGCCCAATGGTGGCCATGGCCTGCACGCTTATCGCGTGGAAATCGGGTAATAATAATATCGGGCTGGTATTTGCGTATTACCCATACGATATCTGCCAATACTTTGTCTTTATCCCAAGTATGTAAAGCCTCATCGGCACTTTTACTAAATCCAAATTCATAAGCACGGCTAAAATATTGACCACTGCCGTCAATACGGCGGGCAGCCAGCAATTCTTCTGTTCTTATTAAGCCCAATTCAAAACCCTGTTCATCGCCAATTAAATTTTGCCCCCCATCTCCACGGGTTAAACTTAAATAAGCCGTTTTATACAATGCCCCTTTCGCTAAATAGGGCAATAAAGTATTGTTTTCGTCATCGGGATGAGCAGCAACATATAAAACACTACCCAATACATTTAATTTTTTCATTTACAAGTAAATCGTAGCACTATTTTCAATAGGCGGTATTTGTGCCCACACTGGCTCATTGCATAGAAAAATAAAAATGCCTGCCAATAATAAAGTAATTTTTCGCATAATATATTTTAATAATTAATTTCTGAAAGCCAACAGAAAAAAATTGATAATGGGTGGCAACCCTTATGTAAAATGTTTACGAAGATAACTGAACCTTTTAAAACTTAACAAGGCATCAGGACGAATGGCTGCATTCATCGCATAGTTCATTAATACCTTTTTAATGTATGGGCTTTTGTTGAATGGCCTTTGCGGCCCGTAAACCGGCTTCAACTGCTCCATCCATATACCCACCAAATTGCTGTGCTGTTTCAGTGCCCGCCCAAAATAAACGTTCGTTCATATAACCTTTGGTGTATAAATAATGACCGTTATTTTGGTGGGGCAATAAGTGGTTTTGTTCTTCACCACAGCCCACCCAATTATTACACCACACATAGTCGGTATATTGAATAAAGGAATTAGCCATGGTACCAAAATAGCGCTGAAATTGTTGTGCCACACATTCTTTTCTTTGCAAGGGTGTTGCTTTGTTCAATTGGGGTAATAAAAATCCTTTTAAAGCAAAATGCTGTTCCGTTGCATCAGTATGGTCGTACATTTCCGTAGCCGGACCTTTATCGCTGTATATAGTGCTAATATTGAATGCTTGTTTCCAAAATGGGGTTGTATAGGCTAAGGCAAATTTAATGGACCCCGCCATCCAAGTTTGGGTATGCTGCATTACTTGTACTAAATGATTGGGTAATGCAGGTTGGAAAGTGATGGTTTTTGCAGCAACTTGTGGGGGAATGGCCATAATAACAGAAGAAGAAGTGTATGAATGACCATTGTTACAAATTACCTGCAGGTAATCATCTTTCCATTCAATGGCGTTTACTGCTGCATTTGTATGAATGGTTGTAGGGCCTATGAAATTAGCAAGATATTGTATAATAGAAGAACTGCCACCGGTTATTCTATAATAAGGCTCTGCCGGAGGCATTGCATACTTTTCCAGTGTACCTTGTGCTTCAATAATGGCATCCCCACCCTGCCATTGTTCAAATAAGGTTATTCCGGATTGCGTTAATAATTGCCGCAAATAGGTATGCTTCTTACCCAACCAGGTAGCTCCCATTTCCATAGGTGTGCCATTAATTCCGGTATAAGTTTGAATTCTACCACCGATATGAGGCTGAGCTTCTAACACCAATATTTTTTTTCCGTATTGCTGTAACTGCTGCGCTGCCACTAATCCACTTAAACCAGTACCCACAATAATTACGTCATACATACCTATACATTTTTCAAAAATAATATGTGCCTGATACACTAAGTATTGCAACACCATGCAAACCCATCCTTGCATTCCGGCATTATCAACAAAAATACCATTGGGTTGTTGTATAGATGCAACCAACAATCAATAAAAAATCTCTTTTTAACAATAACATTATTTAAAAAATTACTATTTAGTTACTCATTAATAGAAAAAAATGATGAGAAACTACTTTAAAATATTGTAGCTTCGGCAACTGAATTATAAGATAGATTCCATTCAACTATTACAAATTTTTCTTAACCATGAATGCACCCATTAAAACAGCGCTACTTTCATTTGGAATGAGCGGTAAAGTATTTCATGCGCCTTTTATTGATGCACATCCTGGCTACCAGTTAAAAGGAGCCTTGGAAAGAAGCAAAAAACAAATACAACAAATTTATCCGCAGGCAAAATCGTATGATACCATTGAGGAATTGTTGGCAGATGAGATTGACTTAGTAATTGTGAACACCCCTAACGATACCCACTTTGAGTATACACAAAAAGCATTGTTGGCCGGCAAAAATGTTGTTTTAGAAAAGCCAATAACCGTTACAGTGAAAGAGGCAAAGCAATTAAAGCAATTGGCCATTGAAAAAAATAAAATAATATGTCCTTATCAAAACAGACGCTACAACAGCGATTATTTAACCACTAAACGCATTATTGCATCGGGTGTATTGGGTAATATTGTAGAAGCGGAGTTAAGGTTTGATCGCTACGCACCTCAATTAAGTTCAAAAGCCCATAAAGAAACGGGTAAACCCGGTACCGGTGTTTTATACGATTTAGGATCGCATTTAATTGATCAGGCATTGCAACTATTTGGCAAACCCGAAGCCTTATTTGCCGATATTGCTTATACCCGCCCCGGAAGTGTGATTGACGATTATTTTGAAGTATTGTTATATTATCCTAAAACCAGGGTTCGTTTAAAAAGCGGCTATTTTATTCGAGAACCTTTACCTGGATATATTGTATTTGGCACCTTAGGTACTTTTTTAAAGTCGAAAGCTGATGTGCAAGAGAAACATTTAATTGAAGGTCTAAAGCCCACCATGCCTAATTGGGGCATTGAACCGAAAGAAGAAGAGGGCTTATTGCATACCGTAATAAATGGTGAAGTGGTAAAAGAGCGTGTACACACCGAAAAAGGCGACTATATGGGTTATTTTGAAGATTTATTTCAGGCACTTGTGCATGGTAAACCCCTACCCGTTACCATTGACGAAAGCACTGAAGTGATTAATATTATTGAAAAAGCATTTGAAAGCAATCGGTTAGGCTGTAAAGTGTCATTAAGTTAATCTCAATTGTTCGGCTGTGTGTTATACGATGCCGGATTTTGATGAAATATTTTTTCTAACAATTCGTACAATTGGGGATGGTGTTCCGCCAACAAATGAGGTTGTGAAAAAAAATATTCACTTACTACTGCCAAAAATTCTGCAGGATTGGTGGCTCCATAAATATTAATGTCGGAATGCTGTTCCTGCATTTGCCGGATTGTTTCATGCATTAATTTCACCCAAGGCAAAACGTAAGCTTTGTCTAATAAATTTTCTGGAATACCATCGGTAGCACCATCCGACTTGTCTAACAAATGCACAAATTCATGAATAGCAGTATTACCTTTTGAATAATGATTCAAATAACCTTCCCTTACTGCATCTTGCGATAAAATCATGATTTGATTCATTACCCCGGTACCTACCATACCTAGTACATCGCGGTTTTCACCTTTTATATCAAAGGTTTGCGCTTCAAATGCATTGGGATATAATAAAATATGTTTTAAATTGAAGTATTCCCATTTAGGAAATGCCCAAATAGGAATAATAGCACTGCTGCCAATTAATACCTTATCTAAATCGGTTAACGTTGTTTTTACCGGGTGAATGGCTACATTATTTAAAAATTGCATTACCCTTTGCTCAAATTTTGTTTTATCGGTTGCACTTAATGCCTTATAAAATGTTACATTTTGTAGCAGCAGTTGCCGCCAATTATTAGGCATGGGTTGCACTTTTTGATGGCGCGGCCAAAAAATAATAATAGCAATAAGTGCAATTGTTACGGCAATAAGTACCCAAGCAAGCATAAGTAACTATTTTTCATTAAAAAAAATCTACATACCGTGTATGTAGATTTTTCTATAAAAGCAGAAGAATAACATTACATTTTTTTAGCATCTTCCAGAAACTTAGCCAATCCAATATCGGTTAATGGATGTTTCAATAGGCCTAAAATGGAATCGAGCGGGCATGTGCAAACATCAGCACCGGCTTCTGCACATTTTACAATGTGTAATGAACTGCGAATAGAAGCAGCTAATATTTCAGTTTCAAAACCTTGTACAGAATAGATGTGTGCAATTTGGGCAATTAACTCAACCCCATCCCAATTGCTATCATCAATACGGCCTAAAAAGGGTGATACATATTTTGCACCTGCTTTGGCAGCCAGTATAGCCTGACCGGCTGAAAACACCAAAGTGCAATTGGTTTTAATGCCGTTATCAGTAAACCATTTAATGGCCTTTACACCATCTTTAATCATGGGTACTTTAACCACAATATTTGGATGAATTGCAGCCAATTTTTTTCCTTCGGCAATAATGCCATCAAAATCGGTAGAGAATACTTCTGCACTAATATCACCATTTACCATTTCACAAATGGTTTTATAATGATTCATAATAGCGTCAGTGCCTTTAACGCCTTCTTTAGCCATTAAAGAGGGATTAGTGGTTACACCATCTAAAATACCTAAATCATTGGCTTCTTTAATTTGAGCCAAATTAGCGGTATCAATAAAAAATTTCATGATAAACTATTTAAACCGTGAATAATAGACTGAAGGTGAGGTATCATTTCACATAGTGAAAAGAAAAAAATGGCAGGCTACTCACATCGCACCGCTACAACCGCCTATCCTTGCTGCATTCCTGCCCTGGGGAGGTTCAGCAGGAGCTGGTCGTGTAAGACCTGCCGACTGCAAATGTAAGACAAGTAATTAAATTATTGCGAATTGACTGTATCGTTTTTTTTAACCAACATTCCTATTCATGTAAAATGTGAATAAAAAACACAGAGTTCTAAACAACTTTCTTTTACAAGTTTTGTGACTTTAGTTCTATTCAAAAAAAAAATTCAGTTTTAATTTTGTAACAATATGGAGTAACGCATTGTTATTCTTACCTACCTAAACGCATTCACCATACCCGGCTAAACAAATACTTTACAAAAAAAGTTTGGCAATGAAGGGTAATAAAAAAATTTACATATTTCTTACAGCTTGGTTCCTCATTAACCTACTGCAAGCCATATATACCAACATTCAAGAAGATGAAGCTTATTATTATTTATACAGCCGGCATTTAGCTTGGGGATATTTTGATCATCCACCATTTGTTGCACTATTTATACATCTCAGCAATCTTATTTTTCATAATATTTTAAAAGTACGTTTTTTCAGTGTTGTTTTACAACCGATAGCCCTATGGTTTATTTGGGAACAATTAGATTTAAGAAGTAAACCCGGCAACCAACAAATTCTATTCTTTTTTCTTTCGGCATTTTCTGTTGTCATGTTTACGGTATATGGTTTTTTAAGTACCCCGGATGCTCCCCTGCTGTTTTTTACAGCCCTTTTTCTATATGCTTACCAACAATTTCTGCGTAAAATTACTTTATGGCATATTGTGCTTCTTATTGTTAGCAGTACCGGACTTTTGTATAGCAAATACCAAGGCTTTTTAGTGATAGTACTAACATTACTTTCTAATCCTGCATTGTTTAAAAAACGGGTAACCTATGTAATTGCAGGTATAACAATACTGTTGTTTTTACCACATATAGTTTGGCAGTTTAACAATGGCTTCCCATCTATTAAATTTCATGTAGTGGAAAGAGCAGTGACATTTAAATGGACCTATTTCTGGGAATATATTCCTAACCAACTATTATCATTTAATCCGATTATTTTAACAACGGCTATTTACATTATTATAAAATACCATAGAAAAGATTTATATCATAGAGCGCTGTATTTTAATGTAATTGGTTTTATTCTTATATTTTGGTTAACCACATTTAGGGGACATGCGGAACCGCATTGGACCATAGCTGCGGCTGTACCCATGTTAATCATTATTAATGAATACTTAACAGCAAACACTTCCTTTTTAAAGTTTAGCAGAAAACTAATTGTAGCCACTGTAGTTTTAATTTTGGGTTTACGCACCGCATTAATATGGAATGTGCTGCCCAAACAAATGGGCTTTTCGGGTAATGCACAGAAATATGAAGCAATAGCAAAAACGGCCAACAATAAACCCGTGGTTTTTATAGACAACCATATAGAACCTGCATTGTATTTTTATTTTACGGGTAAACCTGCTGCATCTATAGCCACTATTGATAATAGAAATTCACAATTCGATATTTGGGAAGAATATAAAAACTGGATAGGCAAACCGGTATTGGTTGTTGGAGATTTACCTGATTCATTGGCTGCTGAGTCTGTTCCCCATTTACAAGAAAAAGTGTGGGATACGAATGCTTTTTTCCCTACACAATTTTTACAAGTTAATTATACTATACCCGCTAAAACCTTACACGGCGGCGATACCATTCATATACCTATTACTATTAAAAATCCATTACCTAAACCCTATTACTTGCACACCAAAGATTTTAAAACCGATGTTGGTATATTGTTGATGCATAAAGGACAACATGAAATAATTAAAAGTTTGCACCACCCTACATACATACAAATTGCAGGCAATAATTTTATTATTGATACTTTAAAAATCGCCCTTCCTGCTTTAAAAAAAGGAACTTATAAAATGGGGGTTTGGACAGGCAATAATTTGGGACAAACCTTGAATAGTGATGTTTCAACCATTGAAATTGGGGATGAAGAAAATACACAATAGCTATCGTTGGCGATTGAATCGGGAATTAATGGTTAGGTTTCCCACTAATTCATCGTATCGATCGTTTAATGACCGATAGTAAACAAAAATAGTATAATCGTTTTCGGTTTCCCAACTATTACCATCGGTAAGTTTTAAAAATCCCGGTCCGTTGGTTTCATCGGCAGGGCGTGTAACATAGGTATAATTGTAATATCCCTGTTTTAAAAATAAGGTTTGTTCATAAACCCCTTTATCTGCATTAAAATGCATTTTATTTCGTTCGGATAACTGATTGTTAGTGAGTGCACCTAAAATATAAACATCTTGTCCGGTAAAGGCATGATTACCGGGTGGTACAAAGGTGAAATGCACATAGGCATAGTCGGTTTGCCACCAAGGATTCACCATTTCGGTAGTACTAATAGTGTACCATCCGTTGATATCATTCATTAACAAATAGGGTTGTCCCGATAAGTCATAATCATTCTTCAAATATACCTGATAAGGGATGCTTGATTTATCAACTGAAGCTACTCTTTCACTTTGATACCGAAAACTTTCTAAATTAGCCCAACGGTATTCTTTGCCCCCCGGGAAAACACAATCTTGTTCTGCATTATATTGGTAAATATTATTATTAATAAAAATGGGTTGAATACCGGTAATAGCATTGTCCCAGCGATAATTTTGCATAATCATTACCTTTAATTGCTGCTGCGGATTTAAAATATTCAACTCTTTAATATTAATGCTTAGCTGCACTTTTTGATGGGTTAAAAACAACTGGCTATTGAATGGTTGGGCAATATTAGCTGCAATATCAACCCTGTTATGCACCACAAAAAAGCGGCGAGTAAATGCTAGTTTAGAAGTATCGCCATCTAAAAAAACTTTTAAAATATAGTTTCCGCTAACAGCAGGCATGGCATTGGCATCGGGTAGTAATAACTGATAAGCCACATACCTTTCGGGTGTGATGGATGAAATGCGGTATTGATTAATGGTTTGCTGTTGAAATCCTTTTAAATAATCGAAAATACTTACATCGGCAGGTTGCCAATCGGCATTACATAAAACAAACGTATAATAAAAATTACGGGGATAACTAACCATATCATCAAAATGCAATTCCAACTGCTCGCCAGAGTTTAAGTGGATAACGGGCATGCTTTGCTGATTGTTTTGAATAAAAAAGGAAACATTACCAATGGTAGGCATATAAACCGAATCAACATATACCTGCGCTTTTATAAACGACATACAACAAGTGAACAATAGCAGTGATAGCCATTTCATGTTTCAAACTTTTAAATAAAAATACAGTACAATGCTTGAATGTCATAATTTAATTGTGTTTTGCCGATTGGCACCTACCCCTTAGTTTTGACTATTCAAAATACATTGGTTTGAATGTAGCTTTCCACATAGCCCGAAAAATTACTTTTAATCATCAAAAAACCTTTTCAAGGTTTATTATTCGTTTGGCCATTGCTGCCACAGCAGTAAGTGTAATGGCTATGATTGTTACCTTGGCTTTTGTAAATGGTTTCCAACAAACTATCTCACAAAAAGTATTTAGCTTTTGGGGAAACATTCGGGTACAACATTTTGAAACCGACAAGGCTTTGGTAGCCGAAGAAAGCCCAATTGAACGAAATGATACCGTTGAATATATTTTAAAACATCAACCGGGCATTAGCAATTTTCAGGTATTTGCTACTAAAAGCGCGGTGTTGGCGCACCAAGGAGAAATTGAAGGAATTTTATTCAAAGGCATTGATGCAGGTTATGACAGTGTTCGCCTAAAACCCTACTTAACGCAGGGGCATTGGCTTGATTGGAATGATAGTAGTTATTTAAAGCAAATTATTCTTTCCAATAACATAGCCAATAAACTAAACATTAAAGTAGGCGATACTTTACGCATTTTTTTTATAGCCACCGACGGCAGTAGTAATACTTATCGCAAATTAAAAGTAGTGGGCCTGTATAAAACCGGTATTGAAGAATATGATAAACTTTTTGCTATTGGCGATATTAGGCTGATTCAATTCATTAATAATTGGCCGGCTAACGCCATTGGCGGTTATGAAGTTTTTGTGAATAACTACAAAAACATGAATGCCATTAATAATGATTTATTAAATGAACTTCCGAATGTTTGGGGTAGTAAAACAATAGCAGATGTATATCCGAATATTTTTGATTGGCTTAATATTCAAGATGTTAATCGCAACGTAATATTTATTGTTATGTCCATTGTTGCCATTATTAATTTAGTTACCTGTTTACTCATATTGGTATTAGAACGTACCCGAATGATTGGCATTTTAAAAGCGATAGGAGCACCGGACCGTCTAATACAAAATATTTTTTTGTTGTATGCATGGTTCATTTCCGTTTTTGGTATTGGTATTGGGTTAATTGCAGGGGTAGGCATTTGTTTGCTACAACAATACACAGGTTTTATTCATTTAGATGAAAGCAACTATTATGTATCTGTTGCCCCGGTACATTTAATAGCCTGGCAGGTAGTAATGGTATGTGTAGGCACTGCTATAGTTTGCTTACTGGCATTAATGATTCCTACTGCCTTGGTAAAGAAAATACAGCCCGTTAAAGCAATTATATTCCGATAAGATGTGAGATTAATATACCGCTAGCCACTGCCGCATTTAATGATTCTGCACCACCTTTTTTTACAATGGTTACCGGCTCTGTTAGGTATGGAAATAATTCGGGGCGAATACCTTTTCCTTCACTGCCAATTACCAAAACAGCATGATTATATTTTTGAATTTGTTGCACAGGTTTGCCATTTAAAACGGCCCCTAATACCGGCACTTTCACTTGCTGTAACCAAGTTGGTAATGGGGTGTACCAATGTTTTACGCGCAAAAAGCTGCCCATGGTGCTCTGAATAACTTTAGGGTTATACCATTCCACGGTATCATTGCTACAAACAATATGTTGAATACCAAACCAGTCGGCAATACGAATTATGGTACCCAAATTGCCCGGATCCTGAATACCATCTAACACCAATACCCAATCATGTATTTGTCCGCTTAAAATAGTCTCGGGCTTTTGTTCTACCACTAAAAGCACTTCATTGGGGGTTTGCAACTGACTAATACGTTCTAATTCAGCTTCTGTAATAACTTGAACAGGCACATTTATTGTCTTGTGTTGGCTATACCAAGCCTCTGATGCATATATTTTTTTAATAGTATAATCAGATGCCAAAATTTCATCGGCAATTTTTACCCCTTCTGCTAAAAATACCCCATCTTCGGTACGTTGTTTTTTGTGGCACAAAGATTGAATATATTTGACCTCATTCCGACTAAGCATTGATATGTATTTTAAACTAAAGCAATTATTTTTATATATTTCCCTTTTGCTGCTATTGGTATATTTAGCTGCTTGTTCTATTGTAAAAAATTACCCCATTAATAAACCCTTTGTTTTTGACAATAAAGTTGAATTAAACGGTAAGGTTTCCAAAGATGAGAAAAAACGCTTAAAAAATGAACTAAGTAATTATTGGGATGATAGCTTACAGGCCAGATACATAAACGAAATTAAACTTTCGTTTAAACAACCCCTAATTAGTAAGGTTTTAAAAAACCCTCCGGTTTTCGACTCAGTCAATATTAGTCGTACCATCCGTTATATGAATGCTTATTTAAACTCGCAAGGATATTATTATGCGCAGTTTAAAGATTCAGTACCCAAATTCGATACCGTTAAAAACCAAATTAGAGCAACCATTATCATGCAAATTAATTTGGGGAAAAACATTACTATTGATTCTGTAAGTTACCATCTAATTGATACCGCCATTCAACCTATCGATTCCAGTTTACAAAAAATGGCTTTAGCTAACAGCAATAAAACCCTACTAAAAAAAGGAACACCATACACCAAACAAATTATAAGCAATGAGTTAGACAGGCTTACACTTTTGTTTAGAGATAGTGGTTATTATAAAATAACCAAAGACAACTTTTATGCTGAAATAGACACCACTAACACACAGCTTTTGCAATTGGCATTCGATCCGCTTACACAAGCCAAATTAATTGAAGAAGCTAATAGGGCCCGATATGAAAACCCCAAATGGAATGTGGAAATTAAGCAAAGGCAAACAAAAGACAGCTCTTTATTAGTACAATACTATATTCATCACATTTATTACTACCCTGAATTGAAAATTACTGACCAGCCTGACAGTATAATGCTGCAAAAAAATTTAAAACAATTCAACTACAAGCATTTAACCATGCGGTATAAAGAGGGGAAGTTTATTTATAAACCCTTAATTGAACACACCTACTTGCGATACAATCAACTATACAGTGAAACAAAATATTATAAAACCATAAACGACCTTAGTCATTTACCGGCCTGGCAACAGGTTGACGGAAAGGTGGTACCGTATACCAGTGATTCATTAGACTTGTTCTTATTTTTAACGCCAGCCCCCAAACAAAGCTATAGCGTAAATTTGGAAGGCAGCCGTAATACCGGCGACATTACCATTGGTAACTTGTTTGGTATTGCTACTAACTTTTCCTACACCAATCGCAATATTTGGAAACGCTCTATTCAATCGTTAACCAACCTTCGTTTAGGAACTGAGCTAAATATTGGGCAAGCCCAAAACCCCGGTGTTACAGGTGCTCCCTTGTTACAAACTTTTCAAGTTAGCCTTAGCCATGCTTACAACTTTCCTAAATTAATTATACCCAGAGTTATTGACTCTAAGTTTTTCAGGTCGGCAGATAATAAACGCACCTTATTATCAATGGCAGGCTCCTATACCGACCGCCGCGATTATTATCAACTTCGTTCTTTAACTACCAGCTGGGGGTATGAGTTTTCAAAAAATGCACGCAAATCCAATGCCGTTACAAGCATATCATTCAAGCCTTTAAATGTGGAATTGTACAAAATTGATACGCTTCCAGGATTAGATACGTTGTTTAAAAACAATCCTTTTCTACGTAACTCCTT
>Ga0310345_10003639_pt1 | contig 14536 bp, 15 predicted proteins | sample HC15DNA20500_MG_FD_204667 | JGI IMG/M metagenome (GOLD analysis project Ga0310345, IMG submission 204667) | Marine microbial communities from station ALOHA, North Pacific Subtropical Gyre - HC15-DNA-20-500_MG | ecosystem: Environmental > Aquatic > Marine > Oceanic | place: Pacific Ocean: North... | reverse complement strand
CGACGAGCTGGCCGCATTGGTTAGTGCGGTATTTGTATAGCATAATGATAGCGGAGTGAATTGCGATGGCTATCGCTCGTAAACCGAATAGCAAGCCCAAGCCCCCGATGGATGAGGCGGCGGCTGATGCCTTCATTGCCGGAGCGGCCAAGCCGAAGGCCGCGCCGGTCGGGGGCGAGGCCGACGAGGCGGGGCAGGGGGCCGAGCCGCGCAAGTCGCCGGTGATGCTCCGGTTCGATCGGGCGTTGCTGGCGAAGGTCGATGCAGCGGCCAAGCGGCGCGGGATCAGCCGCAGCGCATGGATTCAGTTCACGGTGAGCCGCGCGCTTGATGCCGGCGAGGGATAGGGCAGGCGTGGGCCGATCTGGCGGAGGCTAGGCGGTCTTGGCGCGCGAAAGGTGAGTTTTGGGGTAGGTCCTCACCGTTGGGCGGCGGGCTGGTTGAAATCCACCAGCACCGGCATTTCCGGTATGTCTCCGCGCAGCTTCGCCCGTCGCACGATGCTATGTTGGTCGATCAGGTTTTGTGCGTCACGGCGGCCGCTCATGGTTTTGGCGAGCCACATCATAGAAACCCGCTCGACCTTACGGCCTTTCTTGATCGGCGTGAACTCGACCCAGAAGGGGCAGAGCTTGTTGATTTCGTCCTTGGCGACCTTGAGGCAGTATTTGTTGAAATCGGCGAAGCGTTCCAACTTGCCTTCCGGCACGTTGAGCAGGCCGCGCAGCTCCGCAATCGTGAACTCCTCGCTTTGCTTGTATTCAAGGCCAATGCGGCGTTCGATCATTTCATAAAGGCAGAGCGCGTATTTCGACTCGAAACAATACATCACCTGCGTCTTGAGCCGCGCATAGACCTCGCTGTTACGCAAAATCTCGATCAGTTCCTCGGGGATGCGGTAATGCAGGAATCCGTCTTTTTCGAGGCTTTCGTCGCTGGGGCCGAGTAGCTGGACGCGGCGCTTATAGCTTTTGCCGCCCTTGCGGATCGTGACGATGGCGATGGTGCCCATCAGACGCAGCAGTGAGCTTTCTATGCGCTCGTTGCCCTGGTGCGTGCCCTTGAGCGCGGATTTGGCGATCCGGTGAATGACTGGCTCGCCGATCCGTTCCCAGGCGTTCGCGATCAGCAGATTGTAGATTCGGCGATCGGCGAGGGTGAGGGGCGATAGCTCGACAATATCGACCAGCTCGCCGGGCTTGACGATTTCCCCGTAATTGGCGGGATCGAACGGATTGCCGCGCCCCTTTTGCGCGAGGGTGAGGGCGGTATCGTCGCCTAGGGCGACCTTTGCCTTACCATTGGTTACAGGTGAGCTTGCGCGAGTCATGCCCTCACTTTAGCAGCAACGGTGAGCTAGGCAATTTCTAAAACTCGCCGATGGAGGGCGGGCAGGGGATACCCCAAAACTCACCGTCGATTTTGGGGCTACCCCAAAACTCACCGGACTCGACCCCAACACTCACCTTTACCGACCCCAACACTCACCAAAGGCTACCCCAAAACTCACCGGACTCGACCCCAACACTCACTTTTCGGAGCAATTTTTCGCAGTCTCCTGCGGGTTTGAGGCACCCTGAATCTTGAATCCAGAAGAATCTTAGAATCAGAACGCAAACGGTGAGTTTTAGGGTAGTCCTGCCTGTGGATAACTCTGCGCTGACCGTACCATTAGGCTCGAAGAAGAAAGAAAGCACCGCCTCTTGGGGCTTCGCCCCGCCGGCTCGCGGCCTTCGGCCGCCCCGGATCGCTAAAGCGATCCTCCCACCCGGCATCCCCACTAATGAACCGGCTTCGCCGGTGTGCTTTTTCTTTTATTGGAAATGTTTAAACGCTGCATCCTTACCGCCACATCAGCACCAACGGCCAGGTAGCGAATTGGCTTTCCAAAAAAGCCAGGTGGATAGGGCGGCAGTCCGATCGAGAGGGCCGGGAAGGCGGAAACGTCGTCCCTAGTGCGATTTCCGGGCCACTGGAGCGCATTTCAAACGTGGGGAAGGGGGAATTGAGGTCGGAACGACAAATGCGCTCTACGGGCTTCCTGGGCTGCCAATTTTCTGGAAGCTAGATCTTCGACCTTCGGGCTATCATCCACCGTCGCGCCGATTGCTAACGGTGAGGTCATACCCCAAAACTCACCTTTAGACCGCCAGAGCGCGATTTTCCGCGCCTTCGGGCGATTTTTGTCGCAGGCGGAGGTATAGCAAATCGTCATCGGATAGATATACAAACGATATTATAATGATTGCGGGTTGTTGTGATGGACCGCAGCGCCCCCGCTCGCATGAGGATGGTCCATTCCCACCCATGGTGGCCCGTATGAGGTTTACAGAAGCAGATCATCAGCCGACCATCAGAAAAACGGCCAGTTTCCTTGCAGCGACGGCCGACATGGCCTATGTTACATGTAACAATTTGAATTGGAGTAACCTTGGTGCCAGCACCAGTAACAGAACGAGTCCAGAAGCGTCGCGACGCCCTGCGCGCGGCCGGTCTGCGACCGATCCAGATATGGGTTCCCGATACCCGACGGCCAGGATTCGCGGAGGAATGTCGACGACAGGCGCTGGTAGTCGCAGCGGCCGACGCGGCGGATCGCGATCTAGATGCCTTCATGGATGCAGCCCTGGTCGATCTTGATCCCGAGGGTGAGGCGTGAACCGAGGTGATCTGGTGACGATCGCGCTGTCCGGTGAATTTGGCAAACCGCGCCCCGCCCTCATCATCCAGTCGGACCAGTTCGACCAGACCGGCACCGTCACGGTGCTACTGGTGTCGGGCACGCTGGTGGACGCACCCCTGATCCGCACGACGATCGATCCGACTCCGGCCAATGGTTTGAGGAAGCGGTCGCAGGTCATGGTGGACAAGGCCATGTCGGTGAACCGCGACAAGATCGGGGCGACGATCGGCCACCTCGATGCCGAAGCCATGCTGCCGGTCACGCGAGCACTGGCCGTCTTCTTCGTCATTGCCTGATCCGACAATGGCGAAAAACGTGGCTACCACTGATAATGGTCTCTTTCCTCCTGGGGACAGGAGGGGCTTTGCGGTTCCGGTTTCACCCGGCCATTCGCTGCTGCTCCTGAACAACTACATGCGGACGGATCTGCTGCTCGGTATCCACCGGCACGTTCATCTATTGCAGGACCAAAACGCGCCGGGATCGCCGATCCACCATCTGGCGGACAGCATCGCCCATGTCGTGGCCACATATGACGGCATGAACTTGTTCGAGTGTGTTGCCCGCAACACCCTGCACATCGACGCTGATTTCGAGTTCCGCCCCGAGCCGGACTATGCTCACGACATCAAACTCATGAAGCATCATCTCGGTTGTCTCCAACGGACGATCAGGGACTTGTCTCGCGACGACTAAGGCCCAGGCCGTTTTTTTGGGGGCGCCACCCGGCATGAGGTGAACTCCGACTGCCGGAAAAGAGAGCCGGCCCGGACGGGAACCGGACCGGCTTCAGGCACAGCGCAAGGTCAGGAGGAGCGGGGGTGCCGCAGACCTTGAACTGCTGTCACGCACTGTTGGGGGCACACCATTGCGCAACATCGAATTGAGCGCAACCGTGATCGGCGGCGGGGTCACCGCCAGCCTATGCGCCATCGTCCGCTTCCGCCTCGAACGCACGTTTGCCGCGCCGCTTCCACAGCGCCAGGATGTCGCCGGCGTCGTTCCCCCGGACGCGCGCGGCCAGATCGAGCATCGCGCCATAGAGGGTGGCACGATCGTCGTCGGTCAGCTCGACCAGGCCGGCTTTCTGGACGAGGCCGCCAAGCTCAATCAGATGACGGGTGCGTTCACGGCGAGCCACGACCCATCCTCTCGTATCGGTGCGGCGCTGGGCGGCTTCAACGCGGCGTCTCGCCTGGACCAGTTTCGCTTGCGCCTTCGCCGTTGCTGCGAGCGCGTCGGGCAGTTTCCCGGCTGCGTTGCTGAAAGTAGGCGGAGCCTTTCGCGCGCCACACCTCCCTTGCATCCGCATCGGCTTCCACGGCGGCGATGAGCACGCCCGCGAGGGTTTCAGTATCGAGCACATCAGCTCCGCACGCTGTCACCAGTTGCCCAAGCTGCTCGATTTTTTTGGCCTTGAGCACGCGGGCCTTGGCATCCAGCGCTTTCAGCTCCGCGTCATAGTTCCGAACCCTGCGCATGGCATCTCCCTCGCACACATCGACAAGTAGCAGCTTATCATACCGCGATACGAGAACAGAGCTTTGACCACAACACGAACAATGTCAATCAGGCGAACGGAGAGAGTTTGAGTGCGCGCTTATACGTCGTTGCCGACGTGCGCTAAGAAGGGTAGTGTAGAGGCCGTCATGGCGATCTATCATTTCTCGGCCAAAGTGATCAGTCGCGGACGCGGATCGAGCGCGGTGGCGTCTGCTGCCTATCGTTCGGCAGCCGAGCTTCACGACGAGCGGCTTGGGCGCACCCATGACTTCACGAACAAGGCCGGCGTCGTGCATTCCGAAGTGTTGTTGCCGGAAGGTGCGCCAGAGCGGTTAGGCGACCGCGAAAGGCTATGGAACGAGGTCGAGGCTGGCGAGATCCGCAAGGACGCGCAGCTTGCCCGTGAGGTGGAATTCTCGATTCCGCGCGAGATGAACCGGGAGCAGGGCGTCAGCCTGGCGCGCGACTTTGTGGCCAAGCAGTTCGTGGAACGCGGCATGGTCGCGGACCTCAATGTGCATTGGGATGTGGGCAAGGATGGCCAGCCCAAGCCCCATGCCCATGTCATGCTGACGATGCGCGAAGTGGGGCCGGAGGGGTTCGGCCAGAAGGTGCGCGAGTGGAACGGCACGGAGTTGCTGAAGGATTGGCGCGAGGCGTGGGAGGTCCATGTCAACGAGCGCCTGGCGGCACTCGATATAGACGCCCGCATCGATCACCGGACGTTGCAGGCGCAGGGCATCGAGCTAGAGCCGCAGCACAAGATCGGCCCCGCTGGATCGCGGCGGTTGGAGCGTGGTGAGGATGCCGAGCGGGCCGATGACCATTTGCGCATTGCGCGCGAGAACGGCGCGAAAATCATCGCCGATCCGGGTATTGCGCTTGATGCGATCACGCGGGGGCAGGCGACGTTCACGGTGCGTGACCTCGCCATGTTCGCGCACCGGCACAGTGACGGCAAGGAGCAGTTCGACCAGGTGCTGGGGGCGGTGCGGTCTTCGCCTGAATTGGTGGCGCTGGGGCAGGATGGGAAAGGCCAGGAGCGGTTCACCTCACGCGACATGATCGCGGCCGAGCAGCGGTTGGAGCGGGCGGCCGATACGCTTGCCGACAGGGCTGTGCATGGCGTTGCCGAGCGGCATGTGAGCCGCGCGCTGGAGTTGGCGGAAGGGCGAGGGCTTGTCTTGTCGGCCGAGCAGCGCGGGGCGCTGGAGCGGATCACGGACCGGGACGGGCTGGCGTCGGTGGTGGGGTATGCTGGCAGCGGCAAGTCGGCGATGCTGGGGGTGGCGCGCGAGGCTTGGGAGGCGGCGGGCTACGAGGTGCGCGGTGCAGCGTTGTCGGGGATCGCGGCGGAGAATCTGGAAGGGGGATCGGGCATCGCCTCGCGGACGATCGCCAGCATGGAATATCAGTGGGGGCAAGGCCGCGAGGCTTTGGGGCCGCGCGATGTGCTGGTGATCGACGAGGCCGGCATGATCGGCACGCGCCAGTTGGAGCGGGTATTGTCGGCGGCGGAACGGGCCGGGGCCAAGGTGGTGCTGGTCGGCGATCCGGAACAGCTACAGGCGATCGAGGCCGGGGCGGCGTTCCGTTCTGTCACCGAGCGGCATGGCTGGGCCGAGATCACGGAGATACGGCGGCAGCACGAGGACTGGCAGCGTGATGCGACCAGGGCGCTGGCGACGGGCCGCACTGGTGAGGCGGTGCACGCCTATGAGGCGCGCGGCATGGTTGCGGTTGCCGAAACCCGCGAGCAGGCCCGGGAAGCCCTTGTGGAGCGCTGGGACGCGCAGCGCGTGGCCGATCCGGATCAGACCCGGATCATCCTCACCCATACCAATGCCGAGGTGCGCGACCTCAACCTGGCCGCGCGCGATCGGCTGCGCGATGCCGGCGAGCTGGGCGAGGACGTGCGGGTATCGGCCGAGCGGGGTGCGCGCGAGTTTGCGAGCGGCGATCGCATCATGTTCCTGAAGAACGAGCGCGGGCTTGGGGTCAAGAACGGCACCTTGGGGAAGATCGAGCAGGTATCGCCGGAGCGCCTGGCCGTCCGCCTTGATGATGGCCGACAGGTGGCGTTCGACCTCAAGGACTATGCCCATGTCGATCATGGCTATGCCGCGACCATTCATAAATCGCAGGGGGTGACGGTCGATCGCGCGCATGTGCTGGCGACCCCCGGCATGGACCGGCATTCGGCCTATGTGGCGTTGTCGCGGCACCGGGACGGAGTGCAGCTCCATTACGGCCGCGACGACTTTGCCGATCAGCGCCAGCTTGTCCGCACGCTTGGCCGGGAGCGGGCGAAAGACATGGCATCGGATTACCCGATGTTTCGGGACCCCGATGCCGGGGTGCGCGACTTTGCCGAGCGGCGCGGGTTGTCGGGCGAGATCCGCATGGCGGATGCGCCCGAAAAGCGCGGAATTGGGGATGACCGCGGCGTTGGCGCGGCGAAGGCCGCGCCCGAGCAGCAACCGCGGCGCGGGATGTTCGATGGCCTGCGTTCCGGCTTCTCGCGGCCAGCGCCGGAGCAGGTGCCTGCCGGCGACAAGCCGAAGCGGTCGATGTTCGACGGGTTGAAGCTGTCGGCCGGACCGGCATCGCCGGCGCCGGCGAAGGCGGCCGAGCTTGGGCAGGATCGCAGCTATGTCCAGGCGGTCGAACGGACGGCGCGCGCGGCGCAGGCGATCATCCAGGCGCAGGAGCGCGGCGCGCCGGTATTGGAGCATCAGAAAGTCGCGCTCGAGACCGCGCGCGGCACGCTCGAGCAAATCCGGCCCGGTGCCTCGCGCGACATGATCGCGGCCATCGAGCGCGATCCCGGCCTGATCGGCGAGGCGGCGGCGGGGCGTAGCGGGCCGATGCTCACGGCGATCAATACCGAGGCGCGGGTGCGCACCGATCCCGTGTTGCGTGCCGATCGGTTCGTGGAGCGCTGGCAGGGGCTGCGCCAGGAGCGCGACCAGCTTTACCGTGCCGGCGACATGGCGGGCCGCGAGAAGGCCGGGCAGGCGCTTGCCGGTATGGCGAAAAGCCTTGAGCGCGATCCGCAGGTGGAATCGATCCTGCGCGGGCGCACCCGCGAGTTGGGGTTGGAGATCGGCAAGAACCGCAGCCACGACTTCGGACGCGGCGATCTTGGGCGTGAACTGGCGCTGGAGTTAGGCATGGGCCGGGGCCGCGATCTTGGCATGAGCCGGTAGGAGAGAATATGGTCGAGGGAGAATATCACGACGATGCCCAGGCTGGCGATGATCCGGCGGTGGCGTTCGATCGGTTGCGCGGGGAGGTGGCGTTGCTGCGCCGTGCGGTCGCGGATATGGCGGCGGCGCGCACGTCGATCGAGATACCGAACTATCAGCCGACGCTGGAGCGCACCGAAAAGGTGCTGGGGCTTTTGGCGCAGCAGGTGGACGGCGTGCGCAAGAGTCCGGCCATGCAGATCACCCCGGAAACGCTGGGGGATCGTGTAAACGCCTCCGTCACCAAGGCGACCAGCGAATTGCGCAGCCTCGTGCAATCCTCGAAATCGTCGCTGGACGGGGCCACCCGCGATCTTTCCGGCCTGGTGGCGTCGGCGCGGCATGGCGATGAACAGAACCAATGGCTCTATGTGTTCGGCATCGGCGGTGTGGTGCTGGGGCTGTTGCTCTACGCCGTGCTGGCGGGGCCGATCGCGCGTATGATGCCGGCAAGCTGGCTATGGCCTGAGCGCATGGCGACGCGCGTGCTGGGCGAAAGCGACCAATGGGATGCAGGGCAGCGGCTCATGCAGCGCGCTTCACCGCAAAGCTGGCACCTGATCGTTGTGGCGGCGCCGCTTGCGGACGGGAACCGGCAGGAAATCGAGAAATGCAGCGCGGCAGCGACCAAGGCCAAAAAGCCGGTGCGCTGCGCGATCGAGGTGAAGCCGGTGATCGGGGGGTGAGGTTGCAGGCTTGCGCCGGCGCAAGTCAGGCATCGAGAGCCACCGCCTGCTTTTTCTGGTCCCACTCGGCCCGATCAGCACGAATGATGGCACCGAAATCGCGCCTAACATCGGCAACGGACGCGCCGTCATAGAAGCTCAAGGCGCTGTGAAGTTCAGCGCACTGACGCATCCGCAGGTGCAGGAAAGCGAGGCGGTCAGGATTGGGGGCCTCTTTCCGTTCTTCCTCGTCGAGGGCGGCCGAACACATCCCGACCACGTAGTTGATGCTGTCCCTTGCGCCGTCATAGGCAACGTCCTGATCTGGCATCCACTGGGGTTGTGGTTCCGTCATATCTTCCCTTCCCTCACTTGCGCCGGCGCAAGTCCGTTGCTGCGCTGCCCAGCTTTCAAATCAAGACTCTCTCCACCTCGTCGAGTATCACATCGTCGGGCCGGCGATCATAAAGCTGGGTGGTGCGGGTTGAGCTATGGTTTGCCATCGTTGCAGCCGTTTCCAGCGTTCCGCCGTTTTTCAGGTAGGTGGTGATCCCGGTCGCGCGGAAAGAATGGTTGCCGATCGCGGTTTCGATGCCGATCGCGGCCGCCCGCCGGCGGATCATGGCGTGCGCGCTCTGCTGGGGGAGGGGGGTGTTGCTGAGGCGCTTCGTCTTGCGCCCAATTGTGCGGAACAACGGTCCTTTGCGATCTTCGCGCAGGCCGCACCCGTCGAGATATTCGGCCAGATAATGCTCAAGATTGTGGTGACAGGGCATTTCGTGCCGCTTGCCGCCTTTTTCGTGTAGCCGAACCCAGAGGCGCCGGTTTTGTACAAAAACATCCTCGACCCGCATGGTGACCGCCGCGCCGATCCGCGCGAACGAATAGACCATAAGGCCGATCAAGGCGCGGTCGCGCAGGCCCGGATCGGTGGAAACATCGATGCTGTCGAGCAAGGTGCGGGCTTCGTCGGCCGCCAGAACCGGCGTCTTGCCGCGCCGTGCGCTGTATGCTGGCCCGCGCACCGATGCGGCGGGATTTACCGGCAAGATATGACCCGACACCAGCCAGTCGAACAAATGGCGCACGCCCGCAAGCCGCTGCTTGACGCTGGGGGCCGCCAGTTCGTTTCCCAAAGCCTCGATCCAGGCTGCGACGTGGAGTGGTTGCACGCCGGTGAGCGTGACGACACCGCGCGCTTCACACCAGGCGAGGAATTCGCCAGCGGCACGAGCATAGGCGCGGCGCGTGTGCGAATTGCGAATGGTGACGGCAAAGAATTCCAGAAAGCGCAGGCGCGTGGCATCGTCGGCCGCCGAGACCAGCGCCGGAAGCGCCAGCCCGGTTGGAGCGATGGGGGCAAGTTGGTTCATCGCGCGATCTTCTGCCAGTGCGCCGGCTCCGGGCGCGGTTTGGCAATCCATCGCTTCATTTCGGCGCAGACTTCTTCGTGGGGTATCCCCGGTCTGGGATCGTCGATCGCTGCCTGCACCATCCGGCGTAGCAGCTCGTCGCGCAAATCGCGGTGTGGTTCCATTTCGATGAAGTTCTGGGCCATCACGAACACCGCTTCGGAAGGATCGGCGAACCCGCCGCGCTCGACCTGCTCCAGCAGCCAGTCGGCCATACTGCCGGGAAGATATGCTTCGAAGCGCAGCCCGCCGGCACGCGCCTGTTCGCGCAATGCCTTGGCCTGCTCCCGCTCGGCGTCATTGTCGGCGAAAGCGTTATCGAGTTGGGTCATGCGCGCTTGCTCCCGTGAACGGTTGCCCGGCCGCGACGGACATGGGCGGCGGCATCAATGACCGTCACCGCGCCATGCGAGAGATCTTCGACAGCATCGACCATGCCGAAAATCTCGATGCGGCCACCTTTGTTGTAAATGCGGCCCGCGACGGTTCCGTGGATGATCGCGCGCGCGCCTGGTTCGACGGTGAGGTCGCTGCCGATCGTCCGTGCAAGATCAGCTTGACGCCGCTCTGCAGGACCGCGCCCTGGGTAATGAGACCATAGACAGCCAAATCCTCCCCGATCGTAAAAGGGCCTTCGATCGTCTCATGCACCGCGCGCATTTCCATCCCCGTCCTGTGTCGCCCATCATTATGTGATAATGTCCTTTATCACACAATTACCGCGAAGCAGAACAACATTTTTCCGGCAAGCCGAGGGGAAAGCAGCCTTCGGTGCGTAAACATATGTGTGATGCCTGCGCCACCGCCGCGGCTTTAAGGGATCGGAGAGAGAAATGACCCCCGATGGAATTTGGAGGAGCACCGCAAAAAGGATCAAATCATAGTGCCAGCGCCGGCTCCGTCCCTTTCTCCTGTCGCTAACGATTTGCGTCGGGGCATCGTTGGGCTCGCTGACGTTAGCGCGGTAAAGACGCATGTTCGTGGTGAAATCCCACTGGTCTGGCTGATCGGTGCGATCGGCCTCAGCCTTAGTGCTGTCGTTGCGCTTATGGCTCGGTTTTCTATGAACGTCTCGGTCGGTCACGCCGGCACGCTCATCCTAGCGGTCATTGGGTTCGCCGCAATAGTCCGCTTGCGGCTTCGCGGCGCTCAACCCAGACGGCAGCAAATATGGCGTGATGCGAGCGAGTATTACGGCCTATTCATCAGTATCTGCGTTATCGGTGCCTTGGCCGCCTATCCAATGTCGGCCGCGAGTTCTGGCTTCGTGGACGCAACGCTGCAGAGGATAGACGACGCAGCAGGGTTTCATTGGCTGGCATGGTACCGGTTCGTTGCCGAGCATCCCGCCATCCAATGGCCTGAGCGCGCGGCGTATCAAACGATATTCCTGTCACCCGCCATATTGCTGGGATACTTCGCATGGGCAGGCTGCAGGGCACAAGCACGACTTTTTTTGGCAACATTTTGGCTGACCGCACTTGTTACGCTGGTATTGTTCGCTTTTCTCCCCGCGAAAGGGCCACTCGCGCACCTTTGGCATGGGCCGCTCCCCTACGTTCCGGTCAGCGCTTTGTACCAAGCTGATCTCATTCCCGCTCTTCGAAATCATGCGGGAAGCCCGATCGACTTGGGTGCGCTCCGCGGGCTAGTGGCCGCGCCCAGCTTCCACGCCGCGAGCGCGGTGCTCTATGTATTTGCAGCATGGCCGGTCAAACATCTGCGTTGGCCTTTCGCGATGATGAATTCAGCGATGTTGCTCGCCACTCCTGTGGAAGGAACACATTACCTCGTAGATCTGATCGCCGGCGCCGCGGTGGCATGCTTCGTACTCGTTTCAACAATAACGGTGATGGCTAAGATGCAACGCCAAAGTACGAAAGAAAGCAAATCAACGTGTTGGTGGACACATAACATTGTCGGTTTACCACAGCGCTGCAAAGCGTCCTTACATCTCCGCATGACTGGACCTGGGCTGCATTTGTCAAATGTAAGACGAAAGGGGATAAAGTGAGCAATCCACCTCTCTGGACAGCAAGCCGATCACGCATGAGCTTGGCGCCGTTCGATGGATGGGCTCCTTCGAGGCACGCCATCATGAAGTTCTTCCGCGGTCTTGCATCATCACGACAACGAGGCTCCTCACCATGTCGCACCGTGCTCGTCGAACATATATTACCCGCTGTGGCGATGGAGCGCGGTTCCGTCCTTTTCATTGGCGTCCGTGCATATACGGCGCACTATCCGCCCATCCTGGAGGCGTACGGCGGAGAATGTTGGACAATCGACGCTGATCCGTCAACGGTTCCGTATGGCGCACCAGGGCGCCACATCATTGGCAATATTAGGGACATAGAAAATTTGATACCTGCGGGAACCTGCCAATCCGTCGTGATGAATGGTCTCTTTGGCTTCGGGCTGAATAGCTATCGCGCGCAGATCGAGGCGATTCAAGCGTGCGCAGCAATACTACGGCCAGGAGGTCTGCTCGTCCTTGGCTGGAATGACCGACGCGGTCACCCATCCGCACTCGAAGAGCTTGCGACGACGTCTTTTGACTATCGTCCCCTTCGCGAGCTGGAGGCACGTATCTGGATACCCGGAACCGACCACAACTACGCGTTCTTGCGCCGCCGTTAATCTGTCAACAACTATGAGAGATGTTAGCGCACGGCGTCGATCAAATAGAATATGCAGAAAGGCGGGTGTTTTGATATGTAGGTATAATACAAGCGTTTTGGTGATCATAGCGGCCATTCTTTTAGTGCTTTTTTATTCACCTGTACTTTCCATATCTTTACACTATTCCCGTAACTACAATGAGGGATGGAATGCATTTCTAGCGCTTGCTGCTCAAAACGGTGGCCGACTTTATGAAGGTACGGAAAGTCTCTTTATAAATAATTATCCTCCACTTTCGTTCTTTTTATTGGGGAATCTTGGCCTATCATTGGGCGATAATATTTATGCCGGTCGCGTTACTTCGTTGCTTTCACTCGCTTTTGTCGGAGTGGCAATTTATATATCCGCCCAGATGCTGCGCGCGACGAAGCGCCAAGCCGCGGTCGGAACGCTCTTTTTTGCACTATTAAACGCCACTTTCTTCCGCGAATATGTCGCAGCAAATGATCCGCAATGGCTAGCACACGCGGCGATGATGCCGGCTCTGATGCTTTTGCTCGCCAGGCCGGCGCCAACGGCAGGGTCGGTGATCATAGCCTGTATATTGATCGCGATAGGCCTATTGATCAAGCACAATCTTGTGGCCCTACCGCTTGCTATAAGCATATGGCTTTTTCGTTTTCATCGAACGAAGTTTAATCTATGGGCATTGACAGGGATTATCTTAGTCATTCTAGCTACTTCTGCTTCATATTTTTTCTATGGAAAAAATATATTTTTCGCCATATTCGCACATGTTCGGGTGTTTTCTTGGTCGCGCATGGCCGTTCAAGCGGCAATCGTGTTGCCATTCATGTTGCCATTCGTTGGGGCATTGAAGACGTTAATGCGAACGAGATCTTCAGACCATCGCGACGATTTGATTCTTCTGTTTGCTGCCTTGGCAATCCCCTTGGGAATCATCCAGCGTGCCGGCGAGGGCGTGGATTACAATGCCCATTTTGAAGCCTTCATAGCTCTCACAATCGCATTAGGCGCGGCTTTATCGCGATATAAGCCGGGGATCTACTGCGGAAAGGAACAGGCCTCTTTGTTTCTAGTGGTTAGCGTATTCGCAATACCAACATTGAGTCTTCCCTATTTCATCGTTAATACAGTTAATGAAATTTGCTCGACAAAGAAGACGATGCGAGACTGGTCGAAGGCAATAGGCAGTGTCGCTTCGATTTCTGGGCCGGTCGCCTGCGATGTGCAAGCGATCTGCTATTGGGCAGGAAAACAGCGCGAAATAGACTTCTTCAACTATGGGCAGAGGCTGCGCGCTGGTTATGGCGATCTTGCGTTAGCGCGGGCGCTGAAAGATCAGCGCTATGCGGCGATCGTACTGCACGAAGAAAAGCCTCTGCGCGACCTCAGAAAGCGCATTTCCGACCCACTTTCCGATCTTATATTCCGGTATTACAAAATCGATCAGCATCTACCTGCGGGGTTTGTTATCCTCCGGCCTATTTCTCCGATGAGGGACGCGACAGAAAAGCTGACTTTCTATGCAGACCATTCTTCCCCTGTCGTTTCACTCGCCTCGCTCAACAGGGACACCAGGTAAAAGGCGCGCCGCGTCTCGTCCTGCAGGGTGAATCGCGACGACCAGTTGAAGGCGTCGTGGATGCGCCGCGACCGGCGCGATTCCGGATCAAGCCGGAAAAAGTAGTGGTTGACCAGCATGCATAGGCCGCCTGGTGCCAAAAGGTCCGCGATACGCAGCGCAATGACCTTCAGCAGCGTGTCCGGCAGCGGGGACAGGTAATAGAGCACATCGGCGACAACCACGAGATCGAAGCTGCCATCAAATGATCCCGGCAGGTTGAGGACGTCATGTGCCTCGAACAGCAGATTCGGCTGATCGGCGTGCAATGCGCGAGCGCGGGCCACCGCTGAGGGAGAGATGTCTATCCCTACAACCGATTCTGCTCTGACGGCGAGATGGCGCGACAACAGACCCAGGCCGCAACCGAGGTCGAGCGCGCGCCGGTAGCGCCTGGCGGGCAAGAGCGACATCAGCACCTCGTATTTGCGGCTTTGATACCGATAGCGAGACGAGGCTGCCGCCCAAGGATCGGGATCAGCGGCGTAGAGCGTTTCCAACGCACCGGCGGTCCCCAGGACAGGGCGTAGTCGTTCGATCCGGGCGTCAGTCCGTGCGCTGCGCAAAAACAGGCCCACGTCTCGCGGATGCATGAAGGCGGACATGATCTCGGAACTCCAAGAGCGCTGAATGTTGATTGCCACTGAGAAGTGACCCGGGATTTCCATCGAGAATTGACCCGGGTGGATATGTGTCCCCCAGTGCGGGGGCAGGGTCAAGCGGGTGATTTGGCCTTTCGTGATTTGGGGGCTGCGGCG
>Ga0310345_10003638_pt1 | contig 14539 bp, 26 predicted proteins | sample HC15DNA20500_MG_FD_204667 | JGI IMG/M metagenome (GOLD analysis project Ga0310345, IMG submission 204667) | Marine microbial communities from station ALOHA, North Pacific Subtropical Gyre - HC15-DNA-20-500_MG | ecosystem: Environmental > Aquatic > Marine > Oceanic | place: Pacific Ocean: North... | reverse complement strand
GCATAGATACCATCCTCCATGAATACGCTCACGCGATTTCATGGAAGCATGTCTCTATGGATCCCTATGTATTCGATCACTCTGAGGAGTGGGGGATCGCGATGGCGAAGGTCTATCGCGAGTTCAATGACGAGGGTGGCGACCTTGAGAGCGGAGAGTTCTAGTCGTCTTCCCTATGCACCTTGAGGAAGTTGACGAATTCGTCAAAGGTCCTGACTAGCCTCAGCGGACACGCTAGCCACTCTTCCCTTATACCCCTCTTTGAATCGAACCCCGACTGAGGAACCCATTCATCCCTTGTCTTGCCGGGTATTGCCAGTATGCAACCGCTTTCCTGGGATACGATAAGGAAGGCGAACGGTGCCCCCTTGGATTCGATCTTCTCGCGCGTGTCAACAAACATAGGATCGAAGGGGAAATCGAATGGCTTGGAGAAGTCTCTTGTGCTGCTCTTCACCTCAACATCCCTACCCTCGACCACCATGTCCCTCACGTCACGGTATCTCTTTCTCTCCGATACATGTGGCCTCACCTCAAACCTCGGTACAGATACCTCAAGACCGTTGATGATTAGTTGATGGGCAACGTAAGCTTCCCATCTTCTGCCCGTTCCAATCTGTTCCCTGAACAACTTGTCATTCTTGTGCCAGGGAATATTTTCCACACTCATGCTTGCCCCCCTGTTTACTTGTAGCTGGCCATGACCAAACCAATCTGCGCTAGCGAGTACCCACCCCAGACCAACGCCCATCTCATGTCACCCTCCCTGATCCACATGACGCAGGTTATTGCGTATAAGACACCGACGATGGCTGGTAGCCAAGTTGTCACGACTCGTCCTTCCCGTCTGCCGTCCAGGAATTTACTATCTTTCTTTCAAGATCATTTATCTTCATCTCGGTAGACGAGATCCTCCTTTCGCAGGATTCTATTTCATACAGTGAGCCACGAACCTTTCCAGAAGACTCGGATAGTTCTTCTAGCCTCTTCCTTTCCTTGGCCAGTGAAATGGTAAGCTCCTTGTGCTCCTTGTTCCAAGACTTAACGGTTCGTACACCGATCACATCTTTCCCTCCATTCGGTCCACCTTTCTCTGTAGATAGAAGATTGCCTTCTTCAAGCAGGAGAGGGGGTCGTCAACAGATCCCTTGCGGTTGTACCTGGAAATATATTTTATTGCGTTCCCGAGGTAGTAGTCCCGATCTAATTCCCAGTCTTCAATGACATGAAGGGTTTCAAATGCTCGGCCATGGGTGTAGTGGGGAGGGCGCAGGATCTCTTCCTCCTTAGAGATATCCATTTGTTCGCTCGGTCTCAGGCTTGATCCACCAAATCCATCTGGATAGCTCACCAGATCCTCTGCGCCTATACGGTTATCGTCTATGTCTTGCAGTTCGTGTATTGCAGCCTCTACCTGCTTGTTCAACTCCTCTTCGCTCATCCGGTTTTCATTGCTCATGTATGTCTCCAGTTTTATAAATCTTTCGATGAGGGCCACTGCCTCTCTTCTACCCCTTGTCCCTTGTCTCATGTCGGTACTCCATGATTAGCGATCTGAATTTCTCCCTGGCTGCCTCGTCCTCCAGCAACTCCGACCTGCTTCCGATATCCAGATACTCCCTCAGAAGCTCTGCTGTTACACTCTCTTTGTCCGTGTCGATGTCCCACGCAATCCCACCCTTGCTCAGCATCCAGTCCTGGAAGCTATCCTGCCTGCACATCTCGCCAGCCGTTGACACCGCAATCTTACCCTTGCGCACCTCTTCGGGTACGACAAAGCTTTCGTCATCAGCGATCTCAAAGAAAACTATTCTGAACCTAGTGCCAAGTGAGGCGTCGAGCAGGGATCTCGGGGCTTCGTCCGGGTGAACCCTGAATCCGAATACCCAACCGTCCTTGTCCTTCCTCAGGATCATAAGGCTGCACTCTATGGATTGTGCAGCATCTCTAAGGTCTCCCATGTCTATCTCCTGCTAGTTGAGCTTGCCCTTTAGTGAATCGACCAAGCCTGTAACTTCTTCGTGGGCGTCAATAACTGCGTCAAGGATAGTCCTTGCGTTTTCCGCACCGGATGCACAGGACACTATTAGCCCTGCACATATAATGGACGCATCCTCGGGGTCCAGACCCCTTTCTTCAAAGAAACCTATAAGCTCGACAACATGTCTCCATGCATCGCCTTCTTCCATTTCAGTCAGCTTCATTCAAACTCTCCCGATCTCCGAAAAAAATTGTTGCCCATTCGATAGGGTCGATGCCCTTCATCGCCCACCATTCCCCTTCCTTTCCGCGAGTATGGCATGAGGCATGACATGTAGCGCAGAGGGGGACTGTCCATTTGTCTGAAACCTTCTGGCCCCAGCCCCTCTCTTCCGCATGCCTTAGGTGGTGGGCTTGGACGCAAAAGGGGGAACCGCACGCTAGGCACGGCTCCCCCCTAACGGTCACAAGGTACGAGCTAGAACGGAATTTCTTCTGCTTTTCCATTGGAAGCAGCCTTATCCCTATCCTCTGCAACCTCCATCGTAATGAAGGTGTAGGGGTTGCCCTTCTTTGAAACCCGATCCCACGCAGCGCACTGGATCTTTACCACGTCCTCCCCGGTCTCCTTGATCTTGTCAACGAGACTCTTGAGAACCTCCTTTGAGATTTCTCCGGGACCCGTCTTGACGGGGTGCTTATCGGTCTTTGCGTAGTTATTGTCATAGAGCCATACCCGGCCCTTATCCATTCGATTGTCCATTGTTCTCCCTTTTCCTTCCATATATGGGTTTGAGTTCTACGAACTCACATTTTACAGGCTCGTCCTGTTGATCAAACCAGCTTCGCTTGCACCACTTGCAATCCAACCCGTCCTCAAACGAGTGGCCAAGAGACTTGGCGAGGTTGCTGCCACGGGCGGAAAGATCCTTGTCGCGTATAGCGCGCTCCCTTTGCCGCCTGAGGTACCAGCCGCCAGAGTCGCCGCGCCCGAAGGGGTCCTTGGCACTTTCCGTGCTGCTACGCCTCACTCTGAAGCTCCTCCTTCCTCTTGGTGAATTCAGCCATGCACTCGGCGTGAACGTCCGGGTGGCTCTCCTTGAGCTTGTTAAGCTCCTTCTCGTTCTCCTTGTAGTATTTCATCAGGGATGCCATTTCCTTGCAGTCCTTGATGAACTCACGGTAGGCGAGGTGGACCGTATTCGGGGCAGCCATGACCATCGCTCTTTCCGAAACCAGTGCAGTTGCCCCCGGAGACGTTACTGACTCCTCGGTGCCCCTGGACTTTCCATTCGCCTTCGGGCTAGAAGCCTTCTTCGCTGGCTTGCTGGCAACCTTCTTTGCCTCGGGGGGATCAGGGACTCCCAACTCCCCACTGAACAGCCTGTGGCCCAACCCCCACATCGCTAGGCACTTGACGAGACAACGCATACGCGAATCTGAAATTTCCCTGGACGTAGGCTCCTTGATCGCGTTGTTGCGGAAGTCCATTACTGGCAACCACATATCGCGGAGGGCGCCACGGATAAACACCGTACACTCCACCATGCAGCTTCCATCGGGGTAGAAGAACTCCTTTGAGAAGGTGTACTCCGCTTCGGGGTAGTGTTCCATGACAATTCCCCATGCCGGTGCCCAAGGCAGGTACGAAAGGCCACCCTTCTCCTTCACATGTTCGGCTATGTCAATCTTGGACAGCTTGTTCCAGACCTCTTTGTAGATCCTTCGCGAAGCTTCCGTGCTCTCTGTCTTATCAGTCATCAAGAACTCCTATGGTTAAAAAAACTATCTTGCATACGGGTAGAGACCGTTCTTTATATTCCAGCGGTGGGCAGCGCATCGATGGCACACGCCCCAACTGCCGGACTTTCTCTCGCTAACAGTCCCTGGTTTCCATTCCCAGAAAAATCTCATTTCTCGGCTACACCGATTGCAGTTCACGGCTAGGTTGAAGGCCGTAAAGTCTGTGTACCTCTTGTCCATTATCTACAGACCATCCTCTCTCTCCTGGATCTCTTTCCATTGCGAACACTTGCTCGCGACGGGGCAGTACGACTTGCATCGAACCGACTCCCCCCTCCTGACATCGACCGTTGCGTTGCCGCCAATCTGGAAGACGTGTTGCTGGGCCTCTGCGAGGGAGTCGAAAACCCTTAGCGCCCTTTTGGTTTTGGTGCCAGCCTTTGTTGTGCCATGCACAGCATATTGAGTAGGGCGTTCCCACCGCTCAAAGGAATCGCACTCAGATAGCCCCGGCTTCCTGTGAGCGCCCACCATGATCGATAAATATTCATCTCGCACTTCCGGCTCCCATAGCGTGATGGGTATCCTCACGATAGGGGCTTCCGGGTACTCGGCAGTGCGCTCCAGCCCGCTTGCGGTCCAGTCTCGTATGATCGCTACGATCTCAAGCCCGGTAACCCTGCGCCCGTTGGCTTCAGCAAGTGCGGCGTAGACGTTCAACTGCTGCTCATGCTCCTTCTTCCCCTCCGGGTTGGCCCTTACTGCAAACGCACCCATCGTCTTGTAGTCGCTGATGAGTATCCCATCACCATGTGGTGTTTGCAGATCGATCTGCCCGCTGATGGTCATCCCGTCATGGTGCATGTAGAGGCGTTCCTCTACCGCCGATCCCGGAGGAGCACCTTGCTCCAAGATGTTATGTACCGCCGTGCCCAGTATTGACATGACGCGCGTCGATATATCCTCTTCTAACTCTTGCCCGTAGCGGGCCTTGAGCTTTCGGATTCTCGGCGAGTCGATCAACTCTGTTGTGCTTAGGTCAGCGTGGCCACGCGAATGGGCGTTACGCTGGTCGAACCGTATGAATGCTTCGGGTAGATTGAAGCGATTGGTCACTCTCACTGTGGACACCTCCCTTTCGGGTCAAACAGGATGTGCAAATTAACACGGTAACCCATTGCCCGCAAGTGAAAAAAAATGTAGGATGCCTGCCATGTCAGGTTGGGACTATGACTGCTGGATCGAAGGTGAACCTGCAAGCGCCAAGAACCAGCGAAGAATTGTCCTGCTCCACGGCAAGCCGCGAGTGATCAAGAGCGCCAAGGCTCTTTCCTATAGTACGTCATTCGCCGCTCAAGCAAAAAAGATCCCTCTATTGGAGGGTGACGTTGCCCTCCGCATTGACGCCTTCTATGCGTCGAGGAGGCCAGACCTTGCATGTCTCGACCTAATCCAGGATCTCCTTCAGGGGGTCGCAATAAAGAACGACCGTCAGGTAAAAGCGGCGGAGTGTTACTGGAATCTCGACAGAGAAAACCCCCGGGTAAGAGTGCGGCTGAAGTTGCTCCCGAGCGAGTCCTCTGTAGGCACATCATTATTCAAGCGATCCACGATCTGGGGTGCGGAGGACAATCTCTCCGAAAAGATGTCGGCAGGTTCTTGAATACACGATGGTTCTCCGCTCTGTGCGAGTACAGCGACTGGGGCGAGGAGTGGGTGAGGAATATATTTTCCTCCACTGATCTACTCCGTGATCCAGTGCGTCGTCCGGTTACAAGGCAAACAGTCCACATGCTCAAGGCTGTTGCCGAAGTTGGTCTTGATTGAAAAGCTAAACACAGGAGAAAGTTTCTTATGTCCGCAGACCTTTTCAGTGAGTCCGTGATGGTTGCAGCAATGGGCTCCGTGCAGTCCAGAGTCTCATGCCCGTCATGCGGACCCGACCGTAGGAAAAAGAACGAGAGAACCCTTTCGGTAACCGTCGATGGTGACTGGGCTCTCTATAACTGTCACCACTGCGGCGAATCCGGCAGGGTGAAGCTAGGAGAGGACAGTTGGATGGTCTCAATCGATCCCCCTCGTACCCAGAGGGCAGCACCTATTGATCGCGATCCCCTTGCAGACTCCCAGTTCAAGTACCTTGAATCCAGGGGCATCAGTCGTGAGACTTCGGAATCTCACGGTGTGATCTCTGGATCAGTATGGATGCGCGCAAGAAACGCCGAAGTTCGTTGCATCGGATTCCCCTATAAGAACGAAGACGGGACAACAGCCGTCAAGTGGCGTGATGGAGCCAAGAACTTCTCGCAGCAGGGCGTCGCCAGGACCCTGTGGCGGATCGACCAGTTTACGGGCGGCGATCTTGTCATTTGCGAGGGGGAGATGGATGTTCTCTCCTTCGCAGAGGCATCCATCTTGGCAACGAGCGTCCCCAACGGGGCACCAATAGGCGAAGTAAAGAATGGTGCCAGTAAAAAGTTCTCATATCTATGGGACTGCAAGGACAAGATCGAATCCGCTGATCGAATCATCCTAGCTACCGACAGGGACACACCCGGCAACGCCTTGGCCGAGGAGATTGCCCGCAGGGTTGGCAAGGCACGTTGCTGGAGAGTCCCATTCCCCGAGGATTGCAAGGACGCCAACGATGTCTTGGTCAAGCACGGCAAAGAGAGGCTTGTTAAATGCCTTGAAGAGGCAACCCCGTGGCCCGTGTCTGGCCTTCGCAATGCGAGTGAGTATCGACAGGAAGCAATAGACCTTTTCACAGGTGGCTTCGACAAGGGAATCAAGTCGGGTGTCCATGACCTGGATAATATTTTCAGGGTGTCACCCCAGACCCTGACCGTTGTGACGGGAGTGCCGGGTTCTGGGAAGAGCGCATTCCTGACATGGCTATCGGTTGTCCTGGCAACCAAGAGCAACTGGAGTTGCGCTGTCCTGAGTGCCGAGACTTCATCGCAGGTCCACATCCTCCAGATGGCATCCCTCTACATGAAGAAGCCCTTCCGTGGTGCCAACAGGATGACCGAGGAGGAACTGAACACGGGCCTTGATTGGGTCGAGGGTCAATTCGTTTTCCTTGATGAGTCGGACACTGAGATCCAGAGTGTAATCGACCGAGCCCATGCGGCAGTGCTCCGCAATGGCGTCCGTCTTTTGATTGTTGATCCATACAATTTCCTTACCGGGTCCATCGATGATGGCTCCACGCAAAGCATCAACCAGCTACTCGTTAGCCTGAAGGGCCTTGCTGTTAGTCGTGGCATAGCCGTCTGGCTAGTTGCTCACCCAACCAAGATGTACCGACAGGGAGACGGGAAGGTCCCGGTACCTGGGGGGTACGATGTATCGGGGTCGGCCTCGTTTTTCAATGTCGCTGACGCCGGTCTATCTTGCTCAAGGCTTGAGGCTGGCAAGTCCCTCATCACCTGTTGGAAATCACGGTTCCCGTGGCTTGGCCATCCGGGCGAAGCCGTGCTTGACTTCGACGTGGACACTGGCGAGTTCTCTGCGATGACCTTTGGTTCCGACTTTGATATTGCGGATCTGGATTTCGATGATGAGTGAACCGCTTACCGACGAGCAGATCAGGAAGAGGGCCATCGGCGTAGAAGACGTTGATCCCAAGGGTCTGGTCAAGAGGCATCGCGTTCTATCTCAAACCATTTTTGACATGCTCTTCCTGAAGGAACTGATCGACCAGTCACAGTATGAGTCTGCCCACTTATTCATGGATGCAATCTCAAGGAGCGGGGCCGCAGTCCGGTCTGCAAATCTGGACACCGAAGTCTTCACACCACACAGGGACGTGGGGAATATGATCGGCGAGCGCAGGATGGCCTTCTCTTCTGCGTACCGGAAGATGGTCGGAGACATTGGGGAAGAAACATCCAGGGAAATTCTCAGGTACTTCTCGGATGTCTACTCATTCCCGGAGGGCCACGATGAGCATGTCAGGATTGCAGCTTGGATATCCCCGGCGCTTGATTCTCTTGCGTCCCACTATGGGGTGGATTCAGTAAGGGATCCGCGAAGGTTGATTCGTGTCCAGGTTGGTGCGGGTCCCAAAAAAAATGAGGGGAAGGGGCCGTGACCCCCTCCCCCCACCACAGGAGAACTCGTAAGCATGACCAATGCACTACGGCTCAACGAGAGTATTGCATCCAGCTACGATATGGTCAAGCTGTCCTCTTGATGGACCTAGTGGTATTGGTCTAGTCCTCCCCGTTAAGCTCTCGGGTGGTTGTGGTGTGCGGCGCAGCATTTGCGGCACCCTCGGTCTACGCACCTGTCTTCTCCGGGCAGAGCGAACGGCGACGCCTTGACGCGTATCCCGCAATGTCGGCAGGTCGGAGCCGTCCCCTTAGCGGAGACAGTATCCTCCTCCCGCACCCCCTCGTATCTCGCCCCCATGGACGCTAACAGGGTATAGGCGTCCTTGATTGCCTGAGCGTCGTCCCCCTCTGCAACCCCAGCATTTTCGCATACGCTGAGCACTTTCTTGAGGGTGCCAAAGAGAATCGGGGCATCGCCGTTTTGTTGCGACCCATCCTCCAGTGCCTGTATGGCTACCTGAAGAACTTTCTCCGACTGGTTCACTGCCCATCCACGTAGGTCCGGGTCTTGCCCGATGTGGTTGAAGATGTGAAAGAAGATAGCCTCTGAAACATCCTCTGGCTTCTCACCGCCCGCCAGCGAGACCCGTGCATGCCTCTCGGCATCGACGCAGATCGCATCTAGCTCACCCATTCGACTCATAGAAGCCCCTCCTTTTGAAGATATTCCTTGATAATAATATATGTTTGATTGGCCAGGGACCTGCTGTTTTCCTCTGAGTATTTCTTCAGGGTATCCAGCACCTTACGATGCTCATCTTTGTTGGGCATGCTGATCCCGATATAGAGTCTTCCGTCCTTGCTCACCTTGTTTCTCCCATTTTTTTGTTCGCCTCTATCATGGCGTTGTAATCGACCTCTCCGGCCCCATCGCAATACATGCAGGGTTCACGCTCACCCTCCTCTCCACCGAGGGTGGCCACGTAGCTTCCACGCATGCCGTCGCACGCAGGGCATTGCACTTTCATTTGATTCCTCCTGTTCATCAACATTAGCAAAGCTTTATCGCTTTTCAAAACATGTGGTTTAACTAACCCGGGTTAGTCAAACCAGGAATATTCCTGACACGACCAGGACCCCAGGGGCTGCCGACACCATGGCTAAAAATATATTCCCTACCGCCTGTCCTGTTCTTTGGTGCTCCTCAAATAACCCCCTTAACCCCCCGCGAGCGGCTCTTTCGCTAGCCACTATGGGTACTTAGAGGGATTGAGCGGAGCAGCAAATAACCCCCCGATAACCCCCCTTTAATAGCCATAGATCCATACTTAAATAATGGCTATTTCAGAAATTGGATGGGGGTCAGGGGGGGGTTAGCTACGACTACGATTGTTGTCAGGGCTAATAGACTTTGCCTTTCGGTCACTAATCCATGCCTCCAGTTCGTCCGCTTCATACCGGACGCCCCGCCCCAGCCGTACATACCGTGGGCCTTCACCTGAAGATCGCCATCGGCCTAGTGTCCGGGGGTCAACCTTTAGCCGGTTGGAAACCTCTGCCTGAGTCATCAACTTCTTTTCCATGCCAACCGCCTGGGTCATCAACTGCTTTTCCATGCCAAGGTTGGTGCCATCTGTCCCCCCGATAGATCCGGGGTTGTACCGGGCGTACAACTGGGAGATACCACTGTCCAGAAGCCTGGGAACGAGTTCAACATCCTTCCATCCCTTATTGCGATGGGTCAGGTACCACTTCTTTGTCGATGCCCCCCTGCGGTCGGGGAACTCATCGATCAGAGCCCATTCCATCGGCCTACCCTTCAACTGGGCGAGAATCCTGTTGTATTTCGTCGGCCTCCCCCTCGACGCTCCCGCAAACTCGGGAAGCTCATCCACAAAAGTCACCTTTACTGACATCACTTATCCTCCTGTTGTTTGATTTCTGTACCCACAAAGAGTGCCCTTGTACCTGCCACCCACGAACCTCCAGGGTTGTACCGGGCATACAACTGGGAGTTACAACTCTCATCCAGAACCCTGGTCGTAAGTTCAACACCCTCCCATCCCTTCTTGCGATAGTTCAGGTACCACTTCCTTTGCCCCGCGGTCCTGGGATCCTTGAACTCATCGATCAGAGCCCATTCCATCGGCCTACTTTTCAACTGGGCGAGAATCCTGCTGTATTTTGTATCTGATTTCTGGCGCGTGGTACGGGGAACCTCATCCACAAAAGTCACCTTCTCTGACATCACTTATCCTCCTGTGCTTTCTTCTTTCCGGCCTTTAGAAGATCCCAGTACCCGTCCATCGGGCAGAGCTTTCCATCGCTATCTATATAATGCGGCCTCCATTTGTCGCTGAGTGAATCTATTTTATGCACAACAAATTCCCACGGAGTAGTAGAATCGAACTTTTTATTTTTACCACTCATCACTCATCCTCCTGTTGTTTGATTTCTGTACCCACAAAGGGTGCCCTTGTACCGATTGATTCAAATACCTCTTCGGGTTCCTTGAGGTCATCGGGTCTACTGTCATCGTCCCATTTTCTCTGAGATCCACCATCTCCGAACGGGGTCTCGCCAACCATCCGGTCGCCGAATCCGAACGGGAACGTCCTATTCGCTTCGATCACCCAGAGATGGAATTGATTGCAAGTGTCATGGAGTCTCCCCTCTTTCGGGTACAACTCTACGGCCTCCGCATCTTTACCGAACAGTTCGTTCTTCATCCTCTGGGTATCCCTCCAGTCTCGGTGAGCCGTCTTGTCTACGTTCCTGAAGGAGACGTGGAAAAATTCACCAAGCTCTTCAGACTGGTGCGGGACGACATGGACCTGAAGCCTTGAATTCAGGTAGACCCTCTCTCTTTCGTCCGTCCATTCGGGGTGGTCCATTGCGTTGGTCACATCCTCAAACGGGGTCCAGTCGGGAGGGGAGGCCCCGATCCTCTTCAATGCTGCGGCGAAGACCATTGTTGCGTCTCCACGATTGCCATTAAACAGGGTGAATCTTTGGGAATTAGACCATCGGCCACGGCGCCTTTCCTGGATTGCAATGACAGCCCTCCACCCGGTGCCCTTGTCCGCATTCATTATCTGACTGGCATTCCCAAGCCGCCTCCTCCTATTCCTGCTTCCCATCACTCATCCTCCTGTTGTTGTTTATCGTATTCCCTAATCACCGGATGCGCGTGAGAAATGATCTCAATAGTGATCTCATTTATGAATTCAACAATCTTATCCCGTAGCTCAACATGCCTGCCAGGGAATATAACTGCACCAGTGGCTGCCCATTCATCGATGATGCAGTCTAGTTTTTCCAGTTCTTCTTCGTTCATCACTCATCCTCCTGTTGTTTGATTGGCGGGTGGGGCTCCAGATCAGAGCAGGATTCAAAGTACCCGCAGGTACATACGAGCTTGCACTTGATCGGAGTCATGTCCTTCCCGCATGCGGGGCAAGTCAGCATGACCTGCCCTTGAAATATAAATATTCAGCACTCATAGGAGCACCATCTTTGGATGCACACTCCGCAGTCCCCGGATGCACCGCTGCATTCAATGCTACAGAAGGCATTGATACACACGTTGCACATGTCCGAGACTGGTGGATTCATCTCGCCGGAACCTGACCTGGACAAGATCGCAATTCCCATGACGATGTAGAGAAAAATAATAAATTTAGTAAAGGGATCCGTTAACATTGGTCATCCTGTAGTTGGGTCGGCGACCCCCAAGACCTCCCAGTACAAGGGGGCCGCCTTCCACATTAAGTAATTTCGATTTCAATCACGTCGCCGAAGGGCGGCCTGTTGCTCCAAGTGCCCCTCTCCCATACGGGTTCGGTCGATGCCCATAGGACAGGACATCCCGGCTCTTCACCGTAGGTGCTACTGCCGAGATCAGTAAACATGATCACGAAGTCAGGAACCCTGTCCAGCCTGCGTATCCAGTTGAATACCGGGGCAAAGGAAGTGCCTCCCCCCACATCCATCTTCCTGGGAAGCTCATCGTACTGCTCAACCTCCACAATCTGCCTCTGCTGTACCGTGTTGTTGAACGGAACAATCGTGATCAGCTTGCAGGGAGTCGCCTCCCGCAACTCCTCCATCTTATCGATGAGCACACCGTGCTCTTCTCGTCCAACGGATGAAGAGATGTCCATCGCAAAGACAATGTGATTGATTGCCCTTCGTTCCTTTGCGGGGATATACATCCCGCTCATCAGGCCCCTGCGATCAAACCTTCTCCACGTCTCGCCTTCCTTGTCTCCTATGTCGGACCACTTCTCTGCGAGCCGAGCCTGCCACCCAACCTCGGGAGACACGATGGCATCCATCGCCCTCTCCTCTGAAGCGGAGGAGCTTTTACCGGCAGACTTCTCGGCGCTGCGGGCATGCTCAATGTTCTTGGCAAGATCCTTGAGTCGCTTCTCCTTCTCTTCTTTTCCTAGTTCATCACCATGCTTGTTCTTGCCATCAAGGACCTTCCCGTTGGGCTTCCGATGCTTCTCCCTCTCTTTCTTTTCGCGATCAGCCCCGTCGTCCTTTGCGGGTGCCCCGTTGCCATCATCCTTGGGCTTACCCTTTTCGGGTGCCCCCCCGCCATCATCCTTGGGCTTACCCTCTTCGGGCTTCTCGCCCTGGGTCCCCGGACCCGTCTGGTCACCCGGGGGCGGGCTTCCGGTAGGCCAGTCGGGCGGAGGGGGCTCAGGCGGCGCCATCGGGGGTGGGTATATATCTGCGTAGATCCTTTCCGCAGACCAACCACGGTACTTCTCGTCGCAAGCCCAGTTGTCATCAATTTCCTGGCCTGAATCCCTGAGAATAATATTTATGGCGTAGTCACATGCCAGATTCCACCACCATTGGTCTCGCCCGTCCCTTCTCAGGTGATGGCCATTGGCAACATGGGCGATCTCATGGATGACAACGGTCTTACGCTTGCCCATCTCCTTGGACATGAAATATTCTGGGTTCACAAAGATGCTGGACCCATCCGTTGCCAGCGTATCGATCTCGGTACCTCCAAAGAAGTCACCGATCTCCACCGTTAGCCCGGACGAGACCATCCCATAGAATGGTTCATCTCTCAGTGCGGCAACGCGCACACTCCTCACGGCCTGCTCGCAAGCCTTGACCAACTCCTCGGCGAAGTCGGTAGGCTCTGTCTTCTGGGGCCTATACTGCATGGTCATATCCCTCCTGTGTTTTTGTTAAAGGCTCTGAGTCCTGATGTGCTTGAAGTCAACGAGGAAGTCGGAGTAGGCATCCGAGTTCGCAAAGTCCTCGTTCGCATCGTGGCAGATCCGAATAGCGAAGACGGCAATCTCCTCCTCAAGCCTACGGATATAGGTGATCAGCGATCTCACAGATTGACGGCTTACGCTAGCCCCCTCCTTCCTCATCTTGGACAGGGTGTCTGAGATATTCACAGCCATGGCGAACTGCCCGCTGGGCGGCTCACCCGGACTATCGCCGGATCCGGGAAGCGGGGCGCCCTCCGGGTCTTCCAGGATCTCCTCCCACGTTGCTAGGGATTCGCTGTTCTCCCAGAAGCCACGGGTGATGGCCCATGTTCCGTTTCCAATACACCCAGGCCCGTGGTGGTCAAGGATATCCACATCGCCACCATCTCCAGCATCATCCATCTCGTAGAGGAGATTGGAAAGCTTCTGCCAACCACGGGGCGTGGGGTTCACGCCCTTCGCCTTCGGGTTGTATTCGTACAGAAGCGTGGGTCGCCACCGGATAGGCCCGATCACCTTGGGGTGGATGTCGTTCTCATAGGCCCAGTCGATCCACTCCTTCGGATCCACGCTCATGTGGTAGGAGACAAGCCTCCCCTCCACCAGTGACCGGGGGAGCTTGATCGCGTTGCATCCATCCTCTGGCCGGTTGGTCGCCGCCATGTAGACGCAGTTGCTTTCCTTCATAACGCCACGGATTTCCCCGTCCTCAAAGAGAGACTGGATCGCAGCAAGCATCGCCTGATTGGCATTGCCGAGTTCATCAAAGAAAACAATGATCAGATCAGCGTTGACACCCTTTATGTTGCCAAGAATATCCTTGATCAGAAGGTGGTGGAGTTCGCCCTTATCGAAGTCAGGTGCGAAAGCCCCGCCAACATCTACCGAGTCACCTCCAGAGAGGATCACCTTGTGGACATGCACAGACACCTCGTCCATACCCAGGTTCCTGGATCCGTTTCTCTCCTTCCACTCCTTGTACCCAATGGCAACACGCTGCGTCTTGCCTGTACCCGGTCCTCCGAAAAAGCACGGAAGCGTAGACGATCCGGCACCACCACGAAGCTGGGCCTCCACGGCGTGGTCAATCATTCGGTAGAACTTTTCGCCCGTAACCATGGGCACGTTGTGTTCATCGGTCATTGGTCATTCTCCTGTTAAGGGATTGAGTTCGTAGCAATTCTTGAGGACGATTCGCTCGTCATACGCGATCTCCGGCAGGAGGTCGTCATCGTATGTAATGTCCGGGAGCCCCGCCTCTCCGGGTTCCGGGTTCGTAAACTTTTCAATGGCTTCGGACAGTGAGTCTGCCTCCACCTCTGCGGCGCCACCCATCGTGAACTCGTAATATATTTCAAATGTCTTCATCTCTCGTTCTCCTGTTGTGGAATGTTTAGTCCTTGGCCTGTCCAAAAGATCCAACTCTTGAGAGGAGATCCTCTGCACTTCTCTTTACCCGCTTACGCAGATGGGGATCCTCGCGCAAGCTCTTGGGATCAACGGTCCCAATCT
>Ga0310345_10003636_pt1 | contig 14546 bp, 13 predicted proteins | sample HC15DNA20500_MG_FD_204667 | JGI IMG/M metagenome (GOLD analysis project Ga0310345, IMG submission 204667) | Marine microbial communities from station ALOHA, North Pacific Subtropical Gyre - HC15-DNA-20-500_MG | ecosystem: Environmental > Aquatic > Marine > Oceanic | place: Pacific Ocean: North... | reverse complement strand
GCGAGGCCCCCATGCCGTCGGCCCAGCCCGCGGCCACCACGACCGTCACGGAGTCGTCGAGCAGGTCCGCTGCCTCGGGGGCCGCGCCGAGCACCACGACCACCGGGTCGCAGCCGCCCCGGCGCAGCACCTCGACACCCCGCTGGAGCCAGGAGCCCCGCTCGTCGTGGACCAGGGCCTTGGGCATCCCCATCCGCGAGCCGGCACCCGCGGCGAGCAGCAGCCCGGCGGACGTCGGAGCCGGGCCTGGGCCGGCGTGCGGATCGGCAGGTGTCACGGGTCGATCGTGCCAGGCGCGCGCGACCCGTCGGGCGCACCAGGCCAAGAGATGTCCTAGGGTCGCTCCCGACCGAGGGGAGAGACGTGGATCACACGCGAGGAGTCGCCGTCGTCACCGGCGCCGCCGGCGCGATCGGCACCGCACTGACCGCCACGCTGACCGACGCCGGCTACGACGTGGTCGGGCTCGACCTGCCGACCGCCTGCCCGCCCGACCGGCTGGCGAGCGGGGCGATGGTCGGCTGCGACATCACCGACGACGCCGAGGTCCGCGCGGTCTTCGAGCGCATCGTCGCCGACCACGGGCGGATCGACCTGCTGGTCAACAACGCCGGCATCTCGGCGATCGGCACCTTCGACGACCACGACGTGGAGACCCACCGGCAGGTGCTCGCGGTCAACCACCTCGGCTCGGTCTCCTGCACCCAGGCCGCGCTGCCGGCGCTGCGCGAGAGCCGCGGCCACGTCGTGGTGATCAGCTCGGTCGCGGGCTTCGCCCCGGTCGTCGGCCGGCCGGCGTACGTCGCCGCCAAGCACGCCGTCACGGGGATGTTCGAGTCGTTGCGGCCCGAGCTCGCGCGCGACGGCGTCGGCGTGACCCTGGTGCACCCGACCTTCCTCACCACCCACCTCGGCACGGCCGAGGGCGGCACCGAGCGCACCACCACCGGCTCGGCGGTCACCGCCGACGACGTCGCGCGGGCCGTGCTCGAGGGCGTGCAGAAGCGCCGCCCGCGGGTGCTGGTCGGCCGCACCGCCCACGTCGCCTGGCACGTGCGCCGCCTCGCACCCGGGCTCTACGAGCGCCTGATGACCCGCCGGATGACCGCCACCGAAGGAGCCGACCGTGGCTGACCTGCCCCGCGACGAGGACCTCACCTGCGCGGTGATCGGCGCCGGCCCCACCGGGCTGGCCGCCCTGCGCACCCTGCAGCGCTACGGCGTCCCCGCGGTGGGCTACGAGCTGGCCGACGACGTCGGCGGGCTGTGGCACATCGACGGGCCGCGCAGCACGATGTACGAGTCGGCGCACCTGATCTCCTCGAAGACCACCACGGCGTACGCCGAGTTCCCGATGCGCGAGGAGGTGGCCGACTACCCCAGCCACCGCGAGCTGCACGGCTACTTCCGCGACTTCGCCGACACCTTCGGCCTGCGCGAGCAGATCCGCTTCGGCACCGAGGTGACCGCGGTCGAGCCCGACCCGGATCCAGCAAGCGACCACTGGCTGGTGACCAGCACCGGCCCTGACGGCACCCGCACCGAGCGGCACGCCGCGGTGCTGCTGTGCAACGGCACGCTGAGCGAGCCGTCGGTGCCCACCTTCGAGGGGTCCTTCGACGGCGAGGTCATGCACACCAGCCGCTACCGCGACGCCGACGTCTTCGCCGGCAAGCGGGTGCTGATCATCGGCGCGGGCAACTCCGGCTGCGACATCGCCGTCGACGCCGCCCACCGCGCGGCCTCGGTCGACCTGAGCGTGCGCCGCGGCTACTACTTCGTCCCGAAGTACCTCTTCGGCAAGCCCGCCGACACCCTCAACCAGGGCAAGCCGCTGCCGGCGCGGATCAAGCAGGCCGTCGACTCCCGCGTCCTCAAGGCGTTCACCGGCGACCCGGTCCGCTTCGGGTTCCCGAAGCCGGACTACAGGATCTACGAGTCGCACCCGATCGTGAACACCCTGGTGCTGCACCACATCGGCCACGGCGACGTGACCGTGCGGCCCGACATCGACCGGCTCGACGGCGACGGCGTGCGGTTCGTCGACGGGCAGCGCCACGAGTACGACCTGGTCGTGCTGGCCACCGGCTACCGCCTGCACTACCCGTTCGTCGACCGCGACCTGCTGGCCTGGGACGGCTGGTCGCCGCAGCTCTACCTCAACATCTTCCCGCCGCGCCGCACCCCCGCGCAGAGCACGCTCTTCGTGCTCGGGATGCTCGAGGCCAGCGGCATCGGGTGGCAGGGCAGGTACGCCCAGGCCGAGCTCGTGGCGGCGTACCTCCGTGCGCGGCGCGACGACCCGGCCGCCGCCGCCGAGATGGACCGCCGCATCGCCGGCCCCAAGCCCGACCTCAGCGGCGGCTACCGCTACCTCGCGCTGGAGCGGATGTCCTACTACGTCAACAAGGACGCCTACAAGGCCTCGCTCGCCGAGCACCTCGCGCTGCTCGACCCGCTCCCCGCCCCCGAGCCGTCGGCTCCCCGCACCCACGAGGAGGTCCGGTGATCCCGCTGCCCCTGTTGGTCGGAGCGGACGCCGACGTCGACAGCATCCGGATCGCCTTCGAGGAGGGGTCGCTGACGACGCTGAAGATCGTCATCGGCGCGATCCTCCTCGGCGTCGCGCTCGAGACCCGCCCCTCGGACTTCCTCGCCGCGGCCAAGCGGCCGGGGTCGATCGCGATCGGGGTCGTCGCGCAGTTCCTGGTGCTCCCCGCCCTGACCTTCGTGCTGACCCTGCTGCTCGACGTCCGCGGCTCGGTGGCGCTCGGCATGATCCTGGTGGCCTGCTGCCCGCCGGGCAACGTCTCCAACATCCTCACCCACCGCGCCCGCGGCGACGTGGCGCTGTCGGTGTCGATGACAGCGGTGGGCAACGTGCTGGCCATCGTCGCGATGCCGCTCAACGTCGCCTTCTGGGGCTCGCTGCACCCCACCGGCAAGGAGCTGCTGCAGGACATCTCGCTGGATGCGGTCGACATGCTGGTCGAGATCGGCACCGTCATCGGCATCCCATTCGTCGTCGGCATCGCGATCGCGACGAGGTGGCCGCGCTTCGCCGAGCGGGCCGGCAAGGTCGTCGGCCCCGTCGCGTTCCTCGCCCTCGGTGCCGTGATCGTGGTCGGCGTCGCCGGCAACTGGTCGATCTTCGTGACCTACATCGGCATCGTGCTGGTGGCCGTGTTCCTCCACGACGCCCTCGCCCTGCTGCTCGGCTACGGCATCGCCCGCGCCACGGGCCTGCCCGAGCGCAGCCGCAAGGCGATGACCTTCGAGGTCGGCATCCGCAACTCCGGCCTCGGCCTGGTGCTCGTCTTCGCCTTCTTCGACGGCCTCGGCGGCATGGCGCTCGTCGCCGCCTGGTGGGGCATCTGGGACATCATCGCCGGCCTCGCCGTGGCCCAGTGGTGGGGCATGCGGGCCGGGCGGCGTACGCCGGAGCCGGTCGCATGAGCGCCCCCGGCGCCCGCACGGTGCTGGTCACCGGCGGCAGCGGCTTCCTGGGCTCCTCTGTGGTCCGCGGGCTGGCCGCGGCCGGGCACCGCGTCGTCAGCGGCGACCTGCGGGTCCCCGAGCAGCCGGTCGACGGGGTCGAGCACGTCGTCCTCGACGTCACCGACGCCGCCCTGGTGGACCGGGTGGTCGGCGAGCACGGCACCGAGGTGGTCGTCCACCTCGCCTCGATCGTCACGCCGGGCAAGGACTCCTCCCGCGCCAAGGAGCACGCCGTCGACGTGGACGGCACCCGGCACGTGCTCGACGCGTGCCTGGCCCACGGCGTGCGGCGCGTGGTGGTGTCGTCGTCGGGTGCGGCCTACGGGTACCACCCCGACAACGGGGCCGCCCACGACGGCTGGCTGCACGAGGACGACCCGGTGCGGGGCAACGAGGCCTTCGCCTACAGCCACCACAAGCGGCTGGTCGAGGAGATGCTCGCCGACCTGCGGGAGACCCACCCGGAGCTGGAGCAGGTGGTGCTGCGGATCGGCACGATCCTCGGGGAGCGCGTCGACAACCAGATCACCGCGCTGTTCGAGCGGCCGCGGATGCTGCAGATCCGCGGCTCGGACTCGCCCTTCGTGTTCATCTGGGACACCGACGTCGTCGCGATCATCGAGCGCGCGGTCACCAGCGAGGCGACCGGCATCTTCAACGTCGCCGGCACCGGCGCGATTAGCATCCCCGAGATCGCCGAGGCGCTCGGCAAACCGGTGCTCGCGCTGCCCGAGGGTCTCCTCCGGGCGGCACTGGCGGTCGGGAAGCGGCTCGGCCTGACGGCGTACGGGCCCGAGCAGACGATCTTCCTCAAGCACCGCCCGGTGCTGGCCAACGACCGGCTGGTCGAGGTCTTCGGCTACCGGCCGTCCAAGACCTCGCGCGAGGCGTTCGACGCCTGGCGCACCGCCCGCGGCCTCTGAAGGTTCCGCCTCGTGTGGCTCAGCGCGGTCCATGGGCCGCGCTGAGCCACACGAGGCGCGGAGATGCGGGAAGGCCCCGGTCGCTGTCGCGACCGGGGCCTTCTCAGTGGTGCTTGGGGCTGGTGACTCAGCGCATCGACTCGGTCTCGACTCGCGTCGCACGTCCGTCGCTTCGCTCCGTGCGTGCCGACGCGGCTCGACCTGGCCGCTGGCTTGTCACCCCCGAGCGAGCTCGGGTGTGACAGGGCGGCTCAGAAGTCCATGCCGCCCATGCCGCCGTCGCCACCGGGCATCGGGGCAGCCTTCTCGGGCTTGTCCGCGACGACCGCCTCGGTGGTGAGGAAGAGCGCCGCGATGGAGGCGGCGTTCTGCAGCGCGCTGCGGGTCACCTTGGCGGGGTCGATGATGCCGGAGGCCAGCATGTCGACGTACTCGCCGGTGGCGGCGTTGAGGCCGTGGCCGGGGGTCAGGTTGCGCACCTTCTCCGCCACGACGCCGCCCTCGAGGCCGGCGTTGACCGCGATCTGCTTCAGCGGGGCCTCGGTGGCCAGCTGGACGATCTTGGCGCCGGTGGCCTCGTCGCCGTCGAGCTCGAGCTTCTCGAACGCGCCCGCGGCGGCCTGGATGAGGGCCACGCCACCGCCGGCGACGATGCCCTCCTCGACAGCAGCCTTGGCGTTGCGGACGGCGTCCTCGATGCGGTGCTTGCGCTCCTTGAGCTCGACCTCGGTGGCCGCGCCGACCTTGATGACCGCCACGCCGCCGGCCAGCTTGGCCAGGCGCTCCTGCAGCTTCTCGCGGTCGTAGTCGGAGTCGGACTTCTCGATCTCGGCGCGGATCTGGTTGACCCGGCCCTCGATCTGCGAGGCGTCGCCCGCACCCTCGACGATGGTGGTCTCGTCCTTGGTGATGACGACCTTGCGGGCCTGGCCGAGCAGCTCGATGCCGGTGCTCTCGAGCTTGAGGCCGACCTCCTCGGAGATGACCTGGCCACCGGTGAGGATCGCGATGTCCTGCAGCATGGCCTTGCGGCGGTCACCGAAGCCCGGGGCCTTGACGGCGACGGACTTGAAGGTGCCGCGGATCTTGTTGACGACCAGGGTCGACAGCGCCTCGCCGTCGGTGTCCTCGGCGATGATCAGCAGCGGCTTGCCCGACTGCATGACCTTCTCCAGGATCGGCAGCAGGTCCTTGACGTTGGAGACCTTCTGGTTGGCGATGAGGATGTAGGGGTCCTCGAGGACGGCCTCCATGCGCTCCATGTCGGTCGCGAAGTACGCCGAGATGTAGCCCTTGTCGAACCGCATGCCCTCGGTGAGCTCGAGGTCGATGCCGAAGGTGTTCGACTCCTCGACCGTGATCACGCCCTCCTTGCCGACCTTGTCCATCGCCTCGGCGATGGCGTCGCCGACGGTGGTGTCGCCACCGGCGGAGATGGTCGCGGTGGCCGCGATCTGCTCACGGGTCTCGATGTCGGTCGCCATGCCGAGGAGCTTCTCGGAGACGGCGGACACGGCGGCCTCGATGCCGCGCTTGAGGCCCATCGGGTTGGCGCCGGCGGCCACGTTGCGCAGGCCCTCACGGACCATGGCCTGGGCCAGCACGGTGGCGGTGGTGGTGCCGTCACCGGCGACGTCGTCGGTCTTCTTGGCGACCTCCTTGACGAGCTCGGCACCGATCTTCTCGTAGGGGTCCTCGAGCTCGATCTCCTTGGCGATGCTCACACCGTCGTTGGTGATCGTGGGGGCGCCCCACTTCTTCTCCAGCACGACGTTGCGGCCCTTGGGACCGAGGGTCACCTTGACGGCGTCAGCGAGGGTGTTCATGCCCCGCTCGAGGCCGCGACGGGCCTCCTCGTCGAATGCAATCAGCTTCGGCATAACTCCTGCGATCTCCTCGCACGAAAAAGAGTTGTGGACGGCCCGGCTCGTCGCCCGCGACGGACGGCCGCTCCACCTGCGGACCCTTCCCGGAGGTGGGGTGCGACCTCGACTCCCCGGACCGGGGTGTCTTGGCACTCTCGCTAGGAGAGTGCCACCGTCATGTTTAGCACTCGCACAGGGCGAGTGCAAACGTCAGGGTCGGTCGGTCAGACCATGCAGCAGACCGGTCACCACGTCGGCGAAGAGCGCCGCGTTGCCGGGATGCACGTCGAGGTAGAGACCGGGCTCGATCAGCTCCAGCTCGCTGACCGCCAGGCGGCCGTCGGCCAGCCGCATCATGTCCACCCGGGCGTAGGGCAGCTCCCGCCCCAGCAGTCGTACGCCGGCGGCGACCGCGGCCGCCGCGAGCTCGGCGCACTCCGGCTCGACGGGCACCGGGCGCGAGACGCCCCCGAAGTGCTCGTGCACGCGGACCTCCCCGCCGGCCGGCTGCTTGTCGACCTGGCTGACGACCTCGCCGCCGAGCACGAAGACCGACCGCTCCCCCTCGGTCCGCACCGACTCCACGACCGGCTGGACGACCCACGGCCCCGCCGTCAGCCCCTCCAGGCGCGGGTCGCGGACCGAGTCGGCGAGCACCACGCCGAGGCCGCCGGCGCCGGTGCGCGGCTTGACCAGCACGGTGCCGAAGTCGTCGATCGCGGCCTGCAGGGCCGGCACCAGGCCGTGGTCCTCCAGCAGGCGGGTGGGCACGACCGGGACCTCGGCGCCCAGCTCGAGCAGGTAGGACTTGTCGGCGTTCCACGCGAAGACGTCGGCACCGTTGAGCACCGGGGTGACCGCCTCGGTGCCACGCACCCAGGCGAGGAACTCCCGCAGCCGACGGTGGTAGTCCCAGGTCGAGCGCACGGCCACCAGGTCGGCGGCCGACCAGTCCACGGCCGGGTCGTCCCAGGTGACCCACCGGGCCGTCACGTCACGCTCGGCGAACGCGGAGACGAGGTGCTCACCGCCGTACTCGCCCTCGGGGAGCAGGGCGGAGGTGGCGAGGAGGACGGTCGGCATGCGGCCCAGGCTAGGAGGGCTCCCCGAGCGTCTCGGGCGGCAGGTGCCCGAAAGGCAGCTCGGCCCGTTCACCCAGCGCCGCCAGCACCGAGGGCAGCATCGCCTTCGCGGTGCGCTTGTAGCCCAGGGCGCTGGGGTGGAACCGGTCCAGGCTGAACATCTCGTCGGGGTTGGTGATGAAGAACGGCCCCACCACCTCGGCCAGCGACACCGCGTGCGCACCCGAGCGGACCGCGGCGGCGGCCTGCGCGGCGGCCAGCTGGCGCGAGGCCCGCGAGCCGAGGGCGCGCAGCGGCTGGGGCACCGGGCGGAGCGCCCCCAGGTCGGGGCAGGTGCCGACGACGACGGCGGTGCCCCGCTCGCGCAGCCGCGCGATGGCCTCCTCGAGGTGCTTGACCGAGTCGGCCACCGGCACCCGGTGGGTGACGTCGTTGCCGCCGACCACGATGACCGCGACGTCGGCGGCGTAGTCGCCGGGCAGCGCGTCGATCTGCCCGGCCAGCATCGAGGACTCCGAGCCGACCACGGCCCCCGTGCGCAGCCGCACCGAGCGGTGCAGCGTCGTGGCCAGCGCCTTGCTCAGCCGTCCGCCGAGGGTCTCCTTGCGGATGTCGGCGCCGAGCCCGGCGGCGATCGAGTCGCCGAGCAGCAGCAGGTCGACCGGGTGGCCGTACGACGGCTTCCACACCCGGTCCGCGTCCGGCGCCTGCTCGCCCAGGGGCTTGCCGATGATGCGCCGGGCGGTCTCGGCCTGACGGTGGAGCAGCTCGCGGGCGGCGTACCCGAGTCCTCCGCCGGCGGCGCCCACCACACCGGCGACCGCGGCCACCGCGACCAGTCGTCCTCGCGCAGATCTGTCCACGGTGCATGGCTACCGGCGGCGCCTGAACAGCAGGCGAGGAGAAAGTTCACCCCACGTGTCGATCGGGGCCCACCACACCCGTCATCTCGGTGACAGACTCGATCCACCACCGAAGGGACCCACCATGACCAGCACCCCCGCCGTCGAGTACATGATCCTGCTGACCGGTGACGAGCAGGCCTACGCCGCCGCGAGCGAGGCCGAGCTCGGGGCCGTGATGCAGCGGCACATGGAGTTCGCCGAGCAGCTCGCCGCCCGCGGCCACGTCGTCACCGGCGGCGCCGAGCTGCAGCCCTCCGGCACCGGCAGGGTGCTGCGCGCCAGCGGCGGCTCCTACACCCTCACCGACGGGCCGTACGCCGAGGGCGCCGAGCAGGTCGGTGGCTTCTACACCGTGCGCACCACCGACCTCGACGACCTGGTGGAGGTGTGCAAGATCCTCGCCGAGGAGGACGACGGCGCCATCGAGATCCGTCCCTGCGTCGACCACAGCGGCGGCGAGTCCTGACCGACTGCCACGCCGACGCCGCGCTGGCGGCCGCCGTCCGCGAGGACTGGGGGCGGCTGCTGGCGCTGCTCGTGGCGCAGTTCCGGCGCCTCGAGCTGGCCGAGGACGCGCTCGCCGACGCCGTCGAGGCCGCGGCCCGCACCTGGCCGACGTCGGGCGTCCCCGGCGTCCCGGCCGCCTGGTTGCTGACCACCGCCCGCCGTCGCGTCGTGGACCGGCTGCGCTCGGAGGAGGTCGCGGCCCGGCGGCTGCCCGAGCTGGCGGTCGACCGCGCCCTGACCGAGGAGGTGGAGCAGATGGACCCGGCCGAGTGGGTCCACGGCGAGGTCGCCGACGAGCGGCTGCGCCTGGTGCTGCTGTGCGCCCACCCCTCGCTGGCCCGCGAGCACGCGGCCGCGCTCACGCTCCGGCTGGTGCTGGGCGTGCCGACCGAGGAGATCGCACGGCTCTTCCTCGTCCCGACCCCGACGATGGCCGCCCGCCTCACGCGGGCCCGCAAGCGCCTCGCCGACGCGTCCTTCGACGTGCCCACCGGCACCGAGCTGGAGGAGCGGGTCGCCGTGGTCGGCGAGGTCGCCTACCTCGCCTTCACCGCCGGGTACGCCCCCGGCACCGGTGCGGACGTGCTGCGCGCCGACGTGGCCGCCGAGGCCATCAGGCTGGTGCGCGTCCTGCGCGACGCGCTGCCGCCGTCGTACGCCGGTGGGTCGGAGCTCGACGCGCTGCTGGCGCTCATGCTGCTGCAGCACTCGCGCCGGCACGCGCGGGTCGCTCCCGACGGGACGCTGGTGCTGCTGCCCGACCAGGATCGTGGGCTGTGGGACCAGGCCGCGACCACCGAGGCGCTCGCGCTGCTTTCGCCCTGGGTCCACAGCCCGCCGGCGCCGTACCTCCTCCAGGCGCTGATCGCCGCCGAGCACGCCGTCGCCGCCACCCCATCCGAGACCGCGTGGTCCCGGATCGTCGGCCACTACGACGCCCTGCTCGGGCTCGGCGACTCCCCCGTGGTGCGGCTGCACCGCGCGGTCGCGGTGGCCGAGGCCGACGGCCCGGAAGCGGGTCTCGAGGAGCTGACCGGCCTGGTGCTGCCCGGCCACCGGCTCCCCAGCGTGCGCGCGACGCTGCTCGCGCGACTGGGCCGGGTCGAGGAGGCCCGCGACGCCTTCGAGGAGGCGCTCGCGCTGTGCGGGAACGCCGCCGAGGCCGAGCACCTCGCCGGTCGGCTCGCGGACCTGTGATCCCCGGCCACTGATTCCGGCCCCTGATCCCCGGCGGCACCGCTGTCGGCGCCGCGGTCGGGACGGAGGTCCCCAGGATCTGAGTACGTCGACTCACGCGCGCCCCCGCGCACGAGGTCGACCCTGGAGCCATGACCACCACCACGCCCGCCCGGTTCTCCTGGCTCTCCGGCGAGGTCCGCTCCTGGCAGGCCGCGGGCCTGATCGGGGAGGACCAGGCCGACGCGATCCTCGCGGGGTACGCCGCGGGGCGTCGCCTCTCCGTCGTCCGCCTCCTGCTCGCGGTCGGCGCCTGCTTCGTGGGCACCGGCGTGCTCTGGCTCGTCGCGGCCAACCTCGAGTCGCTCTCCCCCGGCGCCCGGGTCGCGCTCGTGACGGCCGTCTGGCTGTCCGCGGTCGTCGGGGGCGAGGTCCTGCACGCCCGCTCCGCCCCGGCGCCCGTCGTCGGTGCGGTGCGGCTGCTCGCGGCGCTGCTGGTCGGTGCGCTGGTGTTCCAGGCCGCGCAGAGCCTGCAGGTGCCGGCGTACGAGCCGTTCCTGCTCGCCTGCTGGGCCGCCGCCGCCCTGGTGCACGCCTACGCCGCCGGGGCCGTGACGCCGCTGCTCATCGGTGTCGTCACCGGTACCGCGTACACGCTGTGGGCCGTGCTCGGCAGTGCGCCGTCCGGACTGGCGCTGGTGCTCACCCTTGCCGCCGTGGGGCTGGCGGCGGTCGGCCTGGCCGCGGTGCACGACGCGCAGGCCCCGGAGTTCGCCCGCGTCTGGCGCCTGTCGGGCACCGGCCTGCTGCTGCTGTCGCTCGTGGTGTCCGCGATCCCCGGGCTCGACCTCGGCGCCGAGGCCCTGCCGCTCGACCTGGTGGTCGGCCTGGTCGCCACCGCCCTGCTGGTCGGGGCGGGGCTGCTGGTCGGTGACCGGCTCGCCCGCGCCGAGCTGGTCGGCGGGGTGGCGGTCCTGGCCGTGGGCGCCGGGCTCGTCGTCTGGCAGGTCGGCACGTACGCCGCCAGCGACCCGACCGCCCAGGACGTCGTGCGTGCGATCGCCGGCCTCGCGGCCTGCGCGACCGCCGCCGTGGGCGCCGCGGTGGTCGGCACCTGGCGCGAGTCCACCGGCCTGGTCGCGCTCGCGACCGTGGCACTGGTCGCCACCACCGCCCTGCAGGCCTTCACCGTCTTCGCCCCGGTCCTGACCGGCGCCTGGCTGTTCCTGCTGCTCGGCGCGCTCCTCGTGGCCGTCGGGCTCGGCTTCGACCGGATGCGCCGCCAGGTCGCGGCCGCCCTCTGACCTGTCTCCTGCTCCGTCGACCCCAGGACTCCCGATGCGACTGCTCTCCCACACCCCCACCCGGATCGCCGTCGTGGCGCTCGCCCAGCTGCTGCTCGTCGGCGTCGCGGTCGGCCCACGACTGTCGGCCTGGGCCACCGGCGAGGAGTACCTCCTCGAGGTCACCGGCTTCGACCCGCACGACCCCTTCCGGGGCGCGTACGCCCAGCTGGACTACCCCGGGCTGCCGTCCGGGCGCCGGGTCCCCGACGGGACGGCGTACCTCCCCCTCCAGCGCGACGGCGACGTCTGGGTCGCCCCCCGCGCGGTCACCCAGCGGCCGGACCACGGGCCGTACCTCACCTGCGAGGGCGACGGGTGGGACCTGCACTGCGGGATCGAGTCGTGGTTCGCCCACGACGAGGAGGCGCTGGCCGTCGAGGACGCTCTGCGCTCGTCCACCGGCGTGGCGGTCATCAAGGTCGACTCCCGCGGCCACGCCGCCCTCGTCGACCTCCGGCTCCCCTGACCTGCCCCCACCTACCCCGCCCCTGCCCGCCGAACCGGCGTTTCAACACGCCAGCTCGATGCTCGCCGAACCGGCGTATCAACACGCCGGCTCGACCCACCACACATGCCGAACCGGCGCGTCCTTCCGGAAGGACGCGCCGGTTCGGCGTGGGTGACCGGGTGGGTCAGCCGCCGGCGACGGCGGGGATGACCGAGACCTTGGTGCCGGCCGGGGTAGGCGTGGCCAGCTCGTCGAGGAAGCGGACGTCCTCGTCCCCGACGTAGACGTTCACGAAGCGGCGCAGCGCGCCGTTGTCGTCGAGGATGCGCGCCTTGATCCCGGAGTAGGAGGCGTCCAGGTCGTCGATGACCTCCGCGAGGGTCGCGCCGGTGGCGCTGACCTCGGACTCACCCCCGGTGTAGGTGCGCAGGATGGTGGGGACGCGGACGGACACGCTCACTTCGGGACTCCTGGGAGGTGGGGGTCAGACGAGGCCGGCGTCGGAGAACGCGGCGTACGTCGGCTTGATGGTCGCTGCGGGGCCGACCTCGTCGGCCACGGCGTCGAGGGTCTTCAGACCCATGCCGGTGTTGATGACGACGGTCTCCAGCGAGGTGTCGAGCTGGCCGGTCTCGACGAGCTTCTTCAGCACGCCGACGGTGGTGCCGCCGGCGGTCTCGGTGAAGATGCCCTCGGTGCGGGCAAGCAGCAGGATCCCCTCGCGGACCTCGTCGTCGGTGATGTCCTCGACCGCCCCGCCGGTCTCGCGGCAGATGTCGAGGACGTAGATGCCGTCGGCGGGGTTGCCGATGGCCAGCGACTTGGCGATGGTGTCGGGCTTGACCGGGCGGATGGCGTCGGTGCCGGACTTGTAGGCCGAGGAGACCGGCGAGCAGCCGGTGGCCTGGGCGCCGAAGATCTTGACCGGCTTGTCCTCGACGAGGCCGAGCTTCACCAGCTCCTGGAAGGCCTTGTGCACCTTGGTCAGCTGCGAGCCGGAGGCGACGGGGATGACGACCTGGTCGGGCAGCCGCCAGCCGAGCTGCTCGGCGATCTCGTAGCCCAGGGTCTTGGAGCCCTCGGCGTAGAAGGGGCGGACGTTGACGTTCACGAACGCCCAGCCGTCCTCCTCGCCCGCGATCTCCGAGGCGAGCTTGTTGACGTCGTCGTAGTTGCCGTCGACGGCGACGAGGCGGTCGGTGTAGACGGCCGAGTTGACCTGCTTGGGCTTCTCGAGGTTGCTGGGGATGAAGACCACGGTCTTGATCCCGGCACGGGCACCGGCAGCGGCCACGGCGTTGGCGAGGTTGCCGGTCGAGGGGCAGGCGAAGACCTTGGCGTGCAGCTCGGTGGCGGCGCTGAGCGCACAAGCCACGACCCGGTCCTTGAAGGAGTTGGTGGGGTTGGTGGAGTCGTCCTTGACCCAGAGCTTCTCCAGGCCGAGCTCGCGGCCGAGGTTGTGGGCCTCAAGCAGCCGGGTGAAGCCGGGCTCGGTGTTGGGGCTCTGCTCGATGTCGGTCGGTACCGGCAGCAGCGCCTTGTAGCGCCAGATGTTGCGCGGGCCGGCCTCGATCTCCTCGCGGGTCACCGTCGGGAAGTCGTAGGCCACCTCGAGGGGGCCGAAGCACTCCGGACAGGCGTAGTGGGGGCCGAGCTCGACCTCGTGGCCGCACTCGCGACACGAGAGACAGCGCGCGTTGCCGAAGGCACCCTCGCGCAGGCCGGTCTCGGTCGTCGACTCCGCCGGGCTGGTCGCCTCGGTCGCGGTGGTGTCGGGCTGGGTGATGGTCGCAGCGCTCACTGAGTCCTCCTCCTCATCTTCCCCACCGCGTCTCTCGCGCCGGGCCGGAATTAGCACCGTTTCCACGAACGCACGACCAGCGGGTGCCGGCGCGGAGGCTCGTGGCGGTTGCCGGGACTTCGACGGGCCGTTCCCTCAGTCCCTCTCGATGAGCTGATCAGAACTGTACGGGCGGGTTCCGGCCGATCGCGAACCGGGGTCCGGAATGCGGACTGTCGTCTCGAGATGTGGAACGGATGGTGGGTCGCCGGCGTGCAAGGTTCGCCGCGCCCAGAAATCAGGAGCGCAGGTCGCGGGCGTCCGCGGTCAGCTGGGCGAGCAGCTGCAGCACGCCCTCGGGGCCCTTGACGACGACGTCGGACATCGGGACCAGCGCGGACTGCTCGCGGGAGGCCGAGCACACCCGCAGGGTGGGCAGCCCCGTCTCCTGCAGTTCCCCCAGCGCCTCGAAGGCCTCCACGTCGCCGAGGTCGTCGCCGGCGAAGAGGAAGCCACCGGCGTCGAGCTCGTCGGCCAGGGTCCGCACTGCGACGCCCTTGTGCATGCCGGAGGAGCGGATCTCCACGACGTGCCGCCCGGGCTCCACGATCAGGTCGTGCTGCCCGGCGAGCTCGCGCAGCGCCGGGAGCAGCGCCTCGAAGGCGCGCTCGGGGTCGGGAAGACGTCGCGTGTGCACGGCGACGGCGAGGCCCTTGTCCTCGATGAAGGCCTCCCCCGCGTCGTGGCTGCGCAGCAGCCGGGGCAGCTCGCGCTCGAAGGTCGCCAGCCCCTTGGGCGGGCGCGGGGAGACGATGCGACGCCGCGAGGAGGACCAGCGCTCGTTGCCGTACTGCCCGAAGAGGTAGAGCTCGCTGCCCGCCTCCCCCACGGCGGCGCCGACCTCCTCCAGCCCGCCGAGGTCGAGCGCCTGCCGCGCCGGTCGACCGGTGATCACGGCGACGGCACGCACCTCGGCGGCCAGCGCGACCAGCACGTCGCGGGCGTCGGGGTGGATG
>Ga0310345_10003635_pt1 | contig 14547 bp, 10 predicted proteins | sample HC15DNA20500_MG_FD_204667 | JGI IMG/M metagenome (GOLD analysis project Ga0310345, IMG submission 204667) | Marine microbial communities from station ALOHA, North Pacific Subtropical Gyre - HC15-DNA-20-500_MG | ecosystem: Environmental > Aquatic > Marine > Oceanic | place: Pacific Ocean: North... | reverse complement strand
GGTTTGGTGTCTGTTGCCCTCATCATTATACTCCGAATGATGAAGGCAAATTAAGGCTCTACTTGTAGCGAGACCATACAACAGTACGCCCAAACATTGGTGCACCTATATATCCCCTCACCTCAAGTTTTCCTTTCTTCATTTTAATTCTACAAGAGTAGGTTTTACCACTTTCAGGATCATAGATTTCTCCATCTTCCCACTGATCATCATCAAAAACAAACCCTTTTATAAGGTTTAAGCCCACTATTGGCCTATCTCTTAGCTCCTCCTCAGGATTTTCCTTATCTCGTTTCAGTGAACCATCTTCATTTTTAGGCTCCTTTAACCCTACAATCTTGCCGTTGTACTTACCATTCTCTTTATAAACCTCAATTCGCGCCTTTCCTTCATCGGTTAACCAAGTACCCAAAATATCATCTGCTTTTTGGGCATGTGCCAGACTACTTAAAGCTATCAAGGAAATAAAAACTAGTATCAATCTGTTAATCATAATGCAATATAGATTAGCATAAATTAAGCCAATAATAATTCCAAGAAATCTGAAACATGCGGTAAACAACACAACCCACTCCGTTCAATCCAAGATTTTCTATAAACAGTTCCATACCTACTAAATCGTTATTTCTACCGATTGTAGAGTCTTTCAATGTATTGAAAGAATTCTCTTTGAAAAAACACCTTTTTCAATCAATCTTTCAAGATAGGCGAAACCTGCCAACAAGAAGCTTATAACTCAATGAAGAAGACGCTCATTTTTTTTACTCTTTTTATTCTCGTTCACTTAGATAGTTACTCTCAAGAATACAGCATTAAAGATTTTAATCTTGATGGCAATATTGATGCTTGGTTCAAGGCCAATTTCGATTCTGCCAATGTTAAGCCGATGATCGGTGCTCTACCTATAGTTTCTCCACCAAGAAGGAGATCAAGCGTGTTTTTTGTAGAAAAGTCTCAAGACTGGGTAACTGCAGATCTTACATATGACAGTCATTTCTACAGCAATGCTAAGCTTAGATATGACCTTGAGAAACAGGTAATATACATTCTTAACCCATTGAGTTTACAACCAATTACTCTCAATCAGAATCTAGTAAATAAAATAGAAACCGAGTTAGGAGTACTTAAAGCTAGGAAAGATTCAAAGGGCTATTATCTAGTTCTTTCTAAAGGAAATAATTTCTCGCTCATTAAAGAAAGCTCAAAACACTCAGTTGTAGAGGGTACCGAGTTTCAGTACCAACGCGTAGACAAGTACTACTTACTCTTCAGTGACAGAAAAGAGGTAATAGTAAATGCTCGATCATTACTGAAACGTTTCCCAGATTATAAGAAGGAAATAAAGAAGTTCATGAGAACAAAGGAATCGAGGCAGTTAAAAACCTTGGATAAAGAGAAGCATTTAATTCACATCGCAGAGTATTGTGATTCAATAATCACTTCATGAAACATTTTTTAATATTGATGCTTTTGCTTTCATGCTTGAAGGTTGCCGCACAAGACTTATCATTTACATTCACCAATACTTATCAGGGCGCTAGCATTGAAAAAGTAATAGAAGACATAGAGAATAGTTCTAGCTATCGCTTTTATTACAAAACTGAATGGATAGACTCGCTTGAGTTTAGTGGATCGTTTAATAAAGCACCATTAAACAACGTTTTAGCAAGTATTTTCGAAGGCACTCCTATAAGGCACCATATTGAAGCCAGAAAGATATACCTGACCAATGGCATAGACATTATAACCTCGCCACAACTAATCTCGTCTTTGGTGGCTCAGAGCAACACTGAAGAAACGCCTGAGGCAACCACACAAGAAGAATCAGGTAAAGAGATATTGTTTACCAAGGAATACAAAGGAGAAACCCAAAACGACAACGATCTAGAGAACTTTGTTTTTGAAATTGGAAGCCGTGCTCAATTCACAGCAGGTAAAACGTCTACTCTTGTTGGTTATGTAAAAGAAAAAGACACTGGAGAGCCTATTGAAGGAGCAATTGTATATACTCCAAATGGGAATAAGTCTGCCGTTACCTCAGCAGATGGGTTTTACAGTCTCAATTTGGTTAGTGGCCAACATGTAATTCAGGTTCAGTTTACTGGTATGAAAAGAACGAAGCGAAACCTGATTCTTTTCTCTAATGGTCAACTGAATATTGACATGGAGGTTGATGTAATAGCCCTTAATGAAATTGTTGTTGAAGCTAACCGCGGAGCAAATGTTGAGCAACTAGCAACTGGAATGGAAAGGTTAAGCATAGAAGATTCCAAAACAGTACCTGTTGTACTTGGGGAAAAAGACATTCTGAAAGTAGCGACTACTTTTGCTGGCGTTCAAACTGTTGGCGAAGGAGCGGCTGGCTTTAACGTTAGAGGAGGAAAATCAGATCAAAACCTTTTCCTTTTTGAAGGTGCAACGGTTTATAATGCATCTCACTTCTTAGGCTTCTTTTCCGTATTTAACTCAGATGCTCTAGAAGGCTTAGAGGTAATGAAAAGCGGAATTCCAGCTCGCTTAGGAGGAAGACTATCATCTGTTTTTGATATAACAACCAAAACAGCGAACAAAGAGAAAATTGGAGTGGAAGGAGGAATATCACCGATTACATCACGGGTTACTGCCGAAATTCCAATTGTAAAAGAAAAAGCCTCCCTCTTGGCTAGCGGACGTATTACATATTCTGACTGGATTCTTGAAAGCATTAAACATTCTGACTTTAAGAACAATAAAGTGTCGTTTAGTGATTTCATTGTGAAGTATGACCATGAGATAAATCAAGACGATAGACTAACCGTTGCAGGATACTATAGTAAAGATGATTTTCGTCTAAATTCAGACACACTCTTTTCATTCTCAGATTTTTCTTATGTGAACCAAATGGCTTCGGCCAAATGGGGGCACCGATTCGATGGAACATTTGATGCATCCCTTACCGCTACTTACAGTCAGTATAGCTATGACTTTGAAGCAACTCAATTGGCCGCAAATGCATTTTCTCAAGATTTTGGAATTAGAGAAATTGGAATCAAGTCAGATTTCAATAAGGACTTTAATGCTTTTCACTTCTTCAATTTTGGGCTAGAACTAAAAAGATACAGTATTAACCCAGGTACAAAAACCCCAATTGGAAGCGAATCTATTGCAACTAGAGTAGAATTAGATAGAGAACAAGGAATTGAAGGAGCTCTCTACTTCTCCGACAAACATGAGTTCAGTGATAAGCTAAGCTTCAACTATGGGCTCCGATACAGCTTCTTTACTTATTTAGGCCCTGGCACAACTAATCTCTATCTGGATAACGCACCGAAAAACGGAGATACTAAAATAGGTGAAGAAACACACGGAAAAGGTGAGTTCATCAAGACATATCATGGTCCGGAGTTTAGGTTTGCAGCTAGATACTTACTAAATGAATCCAGCTCTATTAAGCTTAGCTATGATAGGAGTAGACAATATTTGCACGCCCTTTCTAACAGTGCTTCACTTTCACCAACTGATTTATGGAGGCTCTCCAATACCTATATTAAACCTCAGGTTGGTAATCAACTGTCTTTAGGTTACTATAAAGACCTATTGGATGGAGAGTTAGAGAGCTCTGTTGAGATTTATGGTAAAAAGCTTAATAACCTGCTAGACTTTAAGACGGGTGCCGACTTTCTATTAAATGACAGAATAGAATCTATCGCATTACAAGGCCCAGGCAAATCTTATGGAGTAGAACTCTCTTTAAAGAAGTCTGGCAGGCTGAATGGTTGGTTCAACTATACTTATGCCAGAACTCTACTTAAACTGGATGGACAATTTGAAGAAGAAGTAGTTAATAACGGAAACTACTTTCCTACTAATTATGACAAGCCACACACCATTAACCTAGTTAGTAATTACGAAGTCACTCATAGGTTCTCGCTCTCTTATAACTTTGTTTATAACTCTGGGCGACCTATCACCTTCCCTACTGGCTTATACAGACTGAATGGTATAGAAATTCTTAATTACTCGGATAGAAACGAATATCGCATTCCAGATTACATCAGAATGGACATTGGCCTAACTCTTAAATGGGGGCACAGAGTCACTAAAGGAGCTCATTCATTTTGGTCGGTTTCAGTATATAATGTGCTAGGCCGTAAAAACCCGTTCTCTTTATATTTTGATTTGGATAGAGGTGAAGTAAAAGGATACAAATTATCCGTATTCGGTTCTCCTATACCTACCATCTCTTACAACTTTAAATTCTAATGGAGATGAAGCTTTACACTCAAAACAGCCAAAACTTTATAATTGCACTTGTTATCTTTTTCAGTGCAATTCAAACCAGTTTTTCGCAGACTGACAATGTTCGTGAGAAGGTCTTCATCAACTTAAACACACACGACTTGCTGGTTGGTGAAACCCTTCAATATGCCACATCTAGCATTAGCTATACGAACAACAAAATCTCTCACCTCAGCAAATATGTGTATGTAGAATTGATTGGAGAAAATGGGGTAATCTTTCAAAGAAAGCATCAATTGATTGAGGGAAAAGCCTATGGTGAGTTTTTCATTCCATCAGATATTGAAACCGGATCTTATTTTCTGGTGACTTACACTCGCTGGATGCAGAATTTTAATGATGTATCTAAGTCTGAAATCTCTATTATCAACCCATATAAAGACTATATCAACCCACAGATTACCAATGAGAAACTTAATGTAGAATTTGGAACAACCTCTGGTCAGATTGTAGCAAATGTTACCAATAAGGTAATCTTAAAAGCTAGTAAAGGTGGAAAGCCAGTAGCTATAGAGGCAAGAGTTATAAATCAAGATGGAACTATTGAAGAGGTATCTACTGATAATCAGGGATTTGGTTGGTTTGAGATAAGCCCTAATGAGAACGAGTCTCTACAACTTTTGGTAGAAGGCCAAGGTGATGGCTTCAACTTCTTTGATTTGCCTAAACCAGTTTTAAACGGAATTGGCCTTAACATTACCCATGAGGAAAGAGTAATGCTTCTTCAACCTGTAGGAGCTGTCCAAAATGGTACTCTAACTATTTACCACCAAGGCAAATCAATAGTTGAGAGGAAGATAGAAACTAGATCACCAGTAAGAGTTCAAAGAGATGATCTCCCAAAAGATGTGTTCACCGTTGTTTTTAAAGATGCAAGTGGTAGAGAGCAGTTCAGATCTCCTTTATTCAATGTTGAGGTTTCTGAAAAGAGAATTAATAATGCCTTTACTACTCAAAGCTTAGCAACTATAGATCAATATTTACCTGCTGGCAATTATAGTATTAGTATTAGAAAAGCCTTCTCATCTGAAAAGCCACGTCAACATGCAGTTGCAGACCAGAATCACGTGGCTAATGGTTTACAAGAGTTACAAAACACATCAGTTTTCAGTGCTATCGAAGAGCAACCTTTACCTGAGAAGGTAGGCCTACTTCCCGAATATAGATACCAACTTTTAGAAGGTACTTTAAAGGCAGAAGACCCTGCAATTTCTGTTCAGAATAAGCATGTAATTCTAAGCCTTACAGGTGAGAATGATATGAATATGGCCATTGCGCGAACTGACGAAAAAGGCAGATTTGTACTTGAGTACGAAACCGTGCATAGAGGTTCAATGACACCTGCACACTTAACAATACCAGACTTTGAGCAATCTTATACTGTGGAAATAGAAGAAAATTTCATCAACAATCACAGCTTAGATTTTGAACCTCTAATTATAGATTCAACATATTACTCGGACATTAAGGAGAGAAGTATAATAAGCCAGATAGAGAATGCCTATTTTACTCCTATTACGGATACTATTGCTGTTAAAAATAATGTACCTCCTACTATCCCTTATTTTAATGCACACTACGAGTTTGATGATTATACTCGTTTTAAAACACTTAAAGAACATTTCGCAGAATACATTCAAGTTGCTGGTGTTAGAGAAAGGAAAGGCGAAAAAAGATTTGTACTCTATAGCTTAGACGAAGGCTTCACCTTTGAGACAGACCCAATGGTGTTCCTTGATGGCGTTCCGGTACCAATGAATGAAATTTTGGAGTTTAGCCCATATCGAATTAAAAGTGTAGATATATTTAATAGACGCTATTTTCTAGGTTCATTAGTAGCAGATGGAGTATTGAGCTTTCAAACATTGGAAGGCAACTTAGGTGGTTTTCAGTTCGATAGAAATCACATGGTGTTTGAGTTACTCTCTCCACAACCAGCTCCGAAAACTTCATATAATTCTTTTAATTCAGAAGATAGAGTACCAGATTCTAGAATACAATTGCTCTGGCTACCAGACTACAAAGTGAATAAAAATGAAACCGTACCTATACAGTTTCAAACCTCTGGAATTGCAGGTGAGTATAGAATGTACATCGAAGGATTCACCACCAATGGAGAACCTGTTTCAATCATCAATACATTTACCGTAAACGAGCTCGATAATGAATAAGATTAACGTGCATAAGTCATTGAAAATTTTCCTTCTAGCCTTAGCTTCCTTTGCTCTGGTTGCTTGTGTAGAAGAAATAGAAACAGAATCGTTTTCTTACGAAAAACTCCTAGTTGTAGACGCCAACATATCCAATATTACTAAAGCTCACCAGGTGCGGTTGTTCTATACCTCTCCAGTTGATCAAGAATCTCAAAGTGAATCTACTGCATTAAGCGGAGCCTCGGTTTGGGTAGAAAGTGAAGATGGCGATGTAGTGAACTTCACTGAGCGAAATGCAGGTACTTATGAGTCGCCTAATGATTTTGGAGGTACACTTGGTAAAAGTTACGCGCTTTTTATTGTAACTAATGAAGGAAAAAGGTACCAATCTACATTTGAGCAATTAGAAGAGGCTCCTGAGATCAGCCGCATCTACAACCGTTTAGGTGTAGAAGAAGCAGATTTAGCCACAGATCCAGTTCCTGGAGTACAGTTTTTTATAGATGTAGATGATGCAAGTAATGGAAGTCAGTTTTACCGCTATGAATGGAATGATGCTCATCAAATTATAGTGCCTTACATTAAGCGCTACGATTACCAAAGAAACTCATCTCCTTCCATAGTTCCCTATAACAAAGATGTGAGAGAGTGCTATAGAGAACAAAACTCTAGTCAACTCATTTTGGCAACCTCAACTATAAGTAATGGACAAATTAAAGAACTAGACATTAATTTCGCTCCTGCATCATTATTCGACCTGACAACAGCCTATAGTCTAGAAATTGTACAAAGAGCAATTACTCCAGAAGCCTACAGTTACTATAGAAAAATTGAGCTCTTCAACGAGTCGAATGGCAGCCTATTCGACAAACAACAAGGGGCAGTAATAGGTAACATGGTGAGTATAGATAACCCTAACGAGAAAGTTTTAGGTTATTTTGAAGTATCTGGAGCAACCAGTAAAAGAATCTTCATTGACCCTCTGGATTTCGACCCTGAGGTAGTTCCATATTTAGACCGAACCTGTGAGAAGTATTGGTCAATTCAATTTGAAGGATCAGTACCAGACTTCTATGAAGCAACAGATGTTGCTGAAGAAATGAGAGGTTCCGAAATTGCAATAAGAGGTCTTTATGAACTCTATGATTACGTAGAAGGTACTGGAGAGAAGCTATTCGCACATAAACTTTGCGTTAATTGTACCAGAAGTGGCGGGCTTGAAAAACCAGACTATTGGCAGTGATTTTTGCGAGCTGAAGGGAAACACATAAGTTATCTTCAACTATTTTTGGCAGATTGATCTATAAATCAATGGAGTCAATATTATATGTCTACCCATCAGCTACTTGGCCAAACACTTCATCTTCTTCCTGAAAAAGGTATTTTTTGGGAAGAAAAAAACTACCTCATCTTGGCCGACCTTCATTTGGGAAAAGCGGGGCACTTCCGCAAGTCAGGCATTCCTATCTCTGACTTAATTCATTCTAAAGACATCCTAATTCTGGATAAACTCATTGCCAAGTTCAAGCCTCAGCAAGTGATCTTTCTAGGCGACCTATTCCACTCGGATCATAACCAAGGCTGGGAAGTCTTCAAACGATGGATCAAATCTAAAGCGCCTTTGCCATTTAAATTAGTATTGGGCAATCACGATGTCTTAGACGAAAGTAGCTATAGAATCTCCAACCTAGAGGTAATGGAAAAACTCAGTCTCCACCCTTTCGACCTAACTCACATTCCTGAAGAAACTGAACTATATAACCTGGCAGGGCATATCCACCCCGCAGTGCGTCTTACTGGTAAAGGCAGGCAATCATTGCGCTTACCTTGTTTCTACTTCGGTAAAAAAAATGGACTCCTCCCGGCCTTTGGCAACTTTACAGGCACTGCTAAAATCAATATTGATAAAACCGATGCGGTTTTTGCTATAGCAGATAACAAAGTAGTTAGGGTTAATTAGGACATTAGGTGATTGGTCAATTAGGAATTTGGCCTGTAGAGTCCAAATAGGACCGTTTAACAGTCTTGCGGAGATCCAAAATGAATACTATTGAATTTTGTGGTAATCTGAAGGTTCTCAACACCGATTCAAATAAGAGAAAAGCTGTTTAAGCATTTAAGCGAAGTAGTGACTCAATTATTAAAGGATGTCATCTTCATATCTTTTGCAAAGAAAGAGATGACATCCTTTTTCAAAGAAACCTAAAGACACTATAGCCCTCTTATAGCTACTCTACCCTCAATGCTTTGACAGGATTAATTCGTGAAGCTCTGATGGCATTATATGCGATTACCATTAGCATCAATAAAAATGATAGCAATCCGCTGATAAGGAAAACCACAATTCCCACATCTATTCTATAGGCAAAATCGCTTAACCACTGATTCATGATATACCAGGTTATCGGAATAGAAATAACGAATGCTAGTAATAACTGAATACCAAACTGACGAACAAGAATATTCATGATTGTCATTGGCGAAGCACCAAGAACTTTGCGTATTCCAATTTCTTTAACCTTGGTATTGACGACCAAAATAGTAAGTCCTAACAAACCAAAGGAAGCAATAAGAACACTGATTATGGTGGCAATTCCCGCGATTTTATTCACCCTAGCTTCGTCTTCATACATCAACTTCAAACGCTCATCTACAAAGTCAAAAACGAGCTCTTCATTCGGAAAAGTCTCGGCCCAAACATTCTCCAGAAGCGCTTGAACGCCTAACAAACTCTCACCTTTATATTTAAAAAACACTTTCGGAATGGGGTAACTATCGAAGGTCAAATCGCTGATACCTTGGGTAATTGGCTCACTATTTTGAGAAATAACAAGTGGCTCAACTTGGGTATGTAATGACTGAAAATTGAAATCTTTAGTAACCCCAATAATAGTATGTTTCCCAAACTCTTCACCTGGTAACTTTTTGCCAACGGGATCTTCCGTTCCAAAGAAATACTCTGCAGCAGACTCATTGATAAGAATAGATTCTCGTTTATCAATCTCCAAATTCGGGTCGAAATCTCTACCAGCAACCATCTCTATTCCAAAACCAGAAATGAAATATGGGTCGGTTAATACCAAGTGAAACTGACGGAATTGATCATTGAGGTCTCTGAAACCCATGGTTGTCCACCCAGGTGTTCCGAAAATATGCATTGTTGCCCCTAAATCGGTTACCTCAGGGTATTGGCTTAGCTTCGCTTTGATGATTTCTGCATTCTCAAATCCAGAATCGATCTGTCGAAAAATGCCCTCACTTCCATCTTTAGGATACATGTTTAGGTAAACCATAGCCTCTTTCTCATAGCCCACATCAGAATTTTGAAGAAAATTCAACTGTTGTTTCATAACTAAAGAGCCAGAGATCAGGAAAATGGTCAGCAGCAACTGAAACACAATCAGCGCTTTGCGAAGCACACCTACTCCTCTTCCACCCGAAGAACCTCCACGAATTATGGCTATAAGTTTAAGGTTTGAGAGCACAAAGGCAGGGTAAATACCCGTAGCAATTCCGACAAAAAGAACAATTAGACCATAAACGGCAATGCTTTGCGCATCTACTGGAATCTCTATTTGGGTTCCTGCCAAGTGGTTGAAAGTTGGTAAAAGCGCGTAAGCTAAACCGATTCCTACTAGGGTTGCACAGGCGGTTATTAGAATACTTTCGGACAAATACTGCCAAATTAAGCCTCCTTTTTGAGCACCAACTACCTTTCTAATACCAACCTCCTTGGCCCGTCTAATAGATTGACCAGTTGAAAGAGTGGTATAATTAATACATGCCATAATGAGCACCAATAGCCCTATGGTAGCCAATACGTAAACATAATTAGGGTTTCCGACAGGATAAGCCGATGCAGGAAAATCTGGGTTTAGGTGAATATCTTCTAACGGTTGAAGACCAAGTACATACTGTCCCTCCTCAATATTATCGCCCAAAACAGAATTAATCATTGCAGGAAACTTCGATTCTACTGCATCTTGAGCAGTGTTTTCCTTCAACAAAACAAATGTTTCAGGGCCTATATTGAACCATGCCTGCTGGGCTCTTGCGCTGTAGAACCGTTCCATATCTTCATTCGATACAATCATATTCATCTGAAAGCCTGTATTCTTAGGCATATCAGGAATAATCGCGGAAACGTTATAATTCACCTTTTCCGACCCTAACTGAACGGTAAGCGTCTTTCCCACCGGCTCATCAGAACTAAAGTATTTTAAGGCATATGACTCTGTGAGTACAATGTCATTTCTACCTAGCGGATTGGCCTGATTACCCTTGAGCAGTTCGAATGAGAACACATCGAAGAAGTTATTGCTGACCATTGCAATGCGTTCGTTCAACCTGTTTTCACCCTCACCAACTAAGTAGTTTCCGTAATCAACCAAGGTTGTGGCTTCTACCTCTGGAATGTTCTCTTCTAAGGTTGGTGCAAGCGGTAAAGGAGAAGAAGTGTAGAAGAACCGCTGACCTTCGCCATAGTCTTCTTCAGACCATGTACGATAGATCCTATCCCCATTTTCATGGAACTTATCAAAGCTTACCTCCTGCTTAACATAAAGCGAGATGAGAATAAAGCAGGCCATTCCTATGGCTATACTACCTACATTAAGAAGGGTATTGGTTTTCTGCTTCCAAAGCACCCTAGCCGCAATTTTGAAATTGTTTCTTGTCATTTGAATGAAATTTGAGTTTGACTTTTTGATTTGTTTAATGTTCGAAAGGCGAAAAAATCTTAGCACATCCCAATGGAAAAGCAGCCTAGCCTTTGCCGGACTTTCCTCTACCCTTCTTTCGAAGAGTTCGAATACATCGCCTTCAATCTCTTCTAAGAACTCGCTTTTGCAGTAAAGCTGTAAGAAGCGTCTGGCGAGCCTGGGAGGTGATATTTTCCTGTTAATACTCAAGATTGACCGAATGAGATATCAGGAATTCTGTTGTAAAGCTTTGCACGCATAGACTGTGCATCGTCTAATGCTTTTTTACCGTAGCTGGTTAATTCGAAGTAACGTTTGCGTCTGCCACCTCTTTCGTTAGTGGCTCCACCCATAAAACTCTTTACAAAGCCTTTATCTTCTAGCCTTCGCATAGCAGAATGAATGGCAGAAATATTTACTGACCTACCAGTTTCATTTTTAATATCATCCATAATGGCCACTCCATAGGCCTCTGGATATAATGCCCCTACCGTGAGCAAAACCAGTTCTTCAAATTCTCCTAGATATGTTCCTTTCATATTAGCGCAACATTAGTTACACAAATATAAAAGAAATATTTCTTTCACTTATGTACAACTAATTAACACCTGTTAACTGAAAGAAAGGATTGAACTGTTTAAATACTGAAGTGAACTGTCTAGGATATTGCCAACAATCATCAGTTTAGAAGAAATACTAGCTAAAAAAGAACCTCATCTATCTGCCTGATTAGAAATGGTTAATTCCTGATAGGCTAATTCTATTGAATCTATGGCAACTTGGTTACCGTCAGACTTTAGATCTGTCGAAGAGATTTTAGTTGGCCACGCATTTATAAGAGTCCATGTAATGACTACTTTCCCAATTTCATCTATGAGTTTAATAGTTACTGTTTGTCTTTTGATTGTATTCAATTTAAGCTCATCGTATAATTTCCAAAATGAACCTGAGTTCAAGAAGACACCTCTCTTTAAAGTAACGTTTCCATACTTAGCAATTCCTGGCATTTTTACTTGACCAAAATCAGGGCTATCGCCTTTTCTATACTCTATCAACTGAATCTCAGAATCCAGGCCTGATACTTCTTGAAACAAGATATTCTGCACAATATCTCCCCAGTCTACCTTAAACCTGTAGTTCGGCAATGGCCATCCCTTGCTATTCTCTGAACTATTACTGCTCATACTTTAAGACGATTGTTGTTGCTGTTCTAGGCTTATAACTATGTATTCCGCAGGGAGAACAACTGCCAATTTTACAATTACCCTTAAGGTGCCATTCATTATGTCTTCAGCAGTCATTGAGCTTCCAAGACCAACACTTATCGAAAAAGCATCATCAGATTTTGCCCCTTGAAGTGCCCCTTGTTTCCAAATGTTATATAGAAAGCTACTAATCATGCTTTTAATAGCAATCCATGTGTTTGCATCATTCAGTTCAAAAATGTAGGCTTTCATTGCTAATTTTATTGACTGCTCAATCATAGTGATTGTCCTTCTTACATTGATATACCTCCAGTCTGGGCTATTTCCGTCTAGAGTTCGAGCTCCCCAAACTAAAACTCCCCGCCCCATGAATGCACGAATAGCATTGATAGACTTTCCTGTCAAGGCATCTACATTGAGATCCGCTTGCATCGATTCGCTAATATTTAAAGTAAGAGCGCTAGTACTCATCACTGCAACATTGGCCGGAGCTTTCCAGACTCCGCTGTTGTTATCTACATTGGTATAAATTCCTGCCATAGCGCCACTAGGTGGAAGCGTATTGATTTTCTCAACTACTATTTTCATCAATTGCCTATATGGCAAACAGATGCTACTTAACAAACTGCTTATTTGAGCTTCTTCTTCCTCATCTGGATGATTCTTGAGTGTATTTATAATCTGTAACGCTTGTGCATTTGGGCTTCCTGAGTTGCTTACAAAGTTTGTTAAGAACTCTAAATCGCCATTATTGACATTGTGGTAACTTACTTGATTCTCTGCCGTCACCGTGGTGATTAAGAAAGGATAATAGACCGCACCATAACTAAGCCCATTGCTGCCAACAGCAGTTCTAAAACTTTCAATGTCTTCTGTGTACAGTTTAGGATCTGGGGCTTCTCCACCTTTAACATCTAAAATGGAAACTGCTGTCCGCACTTCCATATTCTGTTTAAGCATGGTCTGCATGAGTGTGCTATTATCTACCTTATTCAACAAGGTAGCTTCTGGCACTACATACATAGTAACCTCTGGTTCTTTTTGTAAGGCACTAAGTCCATTTAAGAGCTCTGAAAGCTTAACATTCGGGTTTTCTAATGGAACCCCTAGTGCCTTGGCTTTACCAGATGGTTTTCCATAAGAACCTACAGAAACGATATAGGCCTCACCGCCTCCATTCTGGTAAAACAATTGAATACTGTTATATAAATAGTATATGGTAGCAGGGTCTGGCTCTATAGCGTAGTCTTTGCCTTGAATGTAATGGGATTGGCCATTTTCTGCCTCTTTTTCCAATTCAGACACATAGTACATTGGTTTATGCTGAGTAGCATTTTGGTCTGCATAGCCGAAAAAAGTTAAAAAATCCATCATTGAATAAATCTTCACTGGCTTATTCAAATATGATTTACCTTCATACTCTGTTCTGGAGGTATAACCTATAAACGCTGGAATAGCCGTTGGTACTTCTTGAACTGAGTTAGGAAATGCGTTTACCTCATTGATATAGACTCCAGGAGTCTTAATGGTTTTAGACATGTTTGTGTTTATTGATTTCAGTTTCAATATATGCCTATACACCTTTTAAACCAAGCTTAAACGAAAGAGGCTGTCTTAAAAGTTAACTGTCATTCCCGACTCCGATCGGGAATCTCCGAAAAGTAGCTACAAAGGCCATTAAGGGATTCCCAGTCAAGCTGGGAATGACGAAGATCTTAGCTTTTGAGACCGCCTTTCTGATTTCATGACGTACTAGGCTAATCTACTCACTTCTGAGTGAATTGACTGGGTTAGAATTAGCTGCTCTAATTGCTCTGTAGCTGACGGTAAGCATTGCTACCAAAAGTGTACCTAAGCCAGCTATTAAAAACACACCAAAGCCTAAACCAACTCTATATTGAAAGTTTTGCAACCAGTTGTTCATGATCCAATAAGCTATAGGCGAAGCGATCAAAAATGCGAGTAAAATCTGCTTAGTGAAAGCGCCTGATAGGAGCATGAAAATCTTCCATTCGCTAGCTCCAAGTACCTTTCTAATTCCAAGTTCTTTCACTCTTTTCTGAATAGTGAATGATGCCAATCCAAAAAGCCCAAGACAAGCAATAAATATACTTAGTGCAGCACCCACCTTAAAAATAACACTAGCCTGCCTGTCAGATTCATAGAAAATCTCTAATTGCTCATCTAAGAAATGATGTTCCATTACAGTTC
>Ga0310345_10003631_pt1 | contig 14559 bp, 19 predicted proteins | sample HC15DNA20500_MG_FD_204667 | JGI IMG/M metagenome (GOLD analysis project Ga0310345, IMG submission 204667) | Marine microbial communities from station ALOHA, North Pacific Subtropical Gyre - HC15-DNA-20-500_MG | ecosystem: Environmental > Aquatic > Marine > Oceanic | place: Pacific Ocean: North... | reverse complement strand
CGTGAGATCGGAACATCTCCGGCCACGTCGCTTCCGATAACAGGGTACCGATCGCTTTGATAGACCTTCGGGTGTCCGGGGTGCTGCTCATCCATGATGCCGAGCCGTAAACACTCGTCACGGTCGCCACTAAGGAAAGCGATCACACGGGCGTCGTCAGTAAAGAGTCGTCCGGCCACAAACTGCACGGTCACACCCGGCATGAGAATCGACTCTGTCAGCCCGGGGCCGATAGGTACGAGCTGCCGATGACTTCGCATCACAATCACCGTCAGGCCCGGAGACCTCGGTGATAAGAACATGACACGCTTGGGAGCGCGATAGTTCGGCGGCGTAAACGTGCTTTCTTCCACGCCTAGCGGCTGTGCGCCCGCCTTCTCCAGCAACAGCATGAGGCTGTCGACTCGCTCGCTGAGTTCTTCTACGGTCGGAGCGGTGGTGCCTACAGAGGCGGATTGGTCGGGGTGTTTGAATCGGACGTGCGACTTCAGTCCGCCTGAATTCTTGAACGGAGCGTGGTCGCAATAATCGCAAGAGAGGGAGGGGGCCTTAGCCCCCTCAGCTGCGCCGTTAGGCTGCATATCCAGTCACTCCAGAGATAACACCGTGCGCCTTCTCCAGCCCGAGCTGGTGTCCACAGGCGGTGCGGTATTCATCTTGAATGGACGACACGGAATCGGCCTGGGTGTTGACGTGTAACTTCGTGTCTAGCCCGTCCATGAAGCGGTAGCTCGTAAATTGCGGATCCACAACGAATCCGTATTTCTGGAACTCCGTGAAATCCTTCAGGAGCCAATGCCGGATGATCTTCAGCTCACCATGAGCTGAGACATAGGTACCGATCTTAACGCCAAACGATTTCTCGTTGGACGTGATCCGGAGTGCGCCCTTCGCCCATGAGTTGATCGCGGCGATCAGAATGGGAGAGAAGAACGCCAGCTTCGTGTCGAGCGGAATTTCCGGCTGATACCGGAACACGTCGACAAGGAAGCTGTCGGTGAAGTCCGACTCACTGAGAACGCCACCGGCGGCAAGGACGTTAGTGCTGATCTCGTTGATCAGCCCGCCCGTACCTCGGAGCGTCTGCGTGCCGGAGGTCTGCTCGAACGCATCACCGAAAAGAAACGCCTGCTCGATCGAACGCTTGTGTTCGATTGCAGCCAGCATCCTTTTCTTGGTCCGGTCGGGTCCGCCGTAAGACTTCGTGGCGTTCTGTATCTCGGTGAGTATCACCGGGTCCTTGAAGATCTGGATATAACCAGTCTTCGTGACCTGCTCGGTGTGACGGTAGGACGGGATGTCGGATCCCTCCTGCACCGCCTGCCCGATGATTACGAACTGCTCGCCTGTCGCGATGTCGTCGGCAGCAACCGAGCCCATTGACCGCTGAACAGTCAGTGCGTCTGTTGATTTGGACGTGACATGGATCGACTCCCCGTTGGGAGCGATCAGTACGTCGTTCGGCCGGACATACCCACCCTCGTTTGTGGTGAGGTTGATCGTGGTCCCTGTACCGGAACCACCCGAGTCGGTGACGGTATTGGGCGACAGTTCATCCTGTAGCCACTCGAACGTGGGGTTGAATGCGACTTTCTTTGCGCCCATGCCCGCCTGATACGAGATCAGTGGAGCGGCGTTGGGCTGAAGCAGGAGTATCCGTTCAGAGACGTCGCGTACATTGACGTTCTCTGTGCCGGTGACCAGCTTGGTTCCGCGTGTTCCTGTGTTGACAGTTGCCATGGGTAAAGTTCCTCTTAGCTGAAGGCCTTTTGAATCCTTTCGGCGCGATCAAGTACGCCATCAAATTCGTCACCACCCCCGCCATCGGCCTTCGAGGTGACTGCGGTCCCTTTTCCCCCCATACCCGCGGCTTTCTTCATCGCGCTCTGGTTGGCTTTGGACGCAGCAGCGTTGGCCCTCTTGGCGTAGAACTTCGGCCGTTTCGCCTTAACCAGCTCCCATGCGTCCCCCAGCGGATCGGCAGATCCACCGATGTAGGGATTTTCAACAAGGAACTTGTTAAGAACAGCCGTGTCCTGATCCGGGATAAACCCGGTGCCAGGACGGATGGCAAACTCGTTGACGATAGCGTCATCCTTCATCCCTTCGACCATCTGGACGTAAGGTTTCATCGCCTCTTGGATCGCGTCGCGTGTAGATTTCGCGCTTACAGCAGTCAGTGAGCCCTGCGGATTAAGCAGGAATTCCTTGAGGAACTTTTCGGTTTCGGCTGGAGTCGCTGTCGAGCCTGCCGGCCTTCCAGCGGCGGCTGCCGCTAATTGAGGTCCGAGGGCTGAGAGCTTCGCTTCCATCGCGTCAATCCGGGGGTCCGATACTGAGGCCTCCGCCCTTCCCTTCTGAAGCTCCGCCACTTCCTGGACACTCTCAATACCGAGCTTCCGCAATGCAGTCGCGGTCGCGTCGGTTGATACCGATGCTCCATCACTTTCGCCGTCAACGTCGCTGGCCGTGTCGGGGGCCGCCACATCTCCGTCGCCTGAACCTTCGCCGCTTCCCTGATCGCTATCGCCGAACAGGGCCTCGTCTTCCTCTGAAGGAACTAACGTATCGGTTGCGGTTCCATCCATTTCGTCTGCCATAGTGTCTCCCTTTTAACTGAAGTGTGTGGGGTGAGTCAATTTATTCCTCGACATCGATAGGCATATCGCCTCTGGCTTGGGCCTGAACAAGCTCCCATTCTAGGACGATACCCTCCCCTTGTTCGGGGAGGGTTTGAATGTTGCTGAGGGTCTTGAGGCTGGCACGCAGACCGAGGCATCGGTCGGTAAATTCTTCGCGGGTTTCCTCCGGCGTCGGCACTTCTAATTGCTGTAAAGCGATCCGGCGCTTGAGTCCGATAACCTCAGAGAGAACCCGCCACGTCTCCTTGTCCACCCGCATCAATCGGCCCGCCAACTCCGGCGGGAATGCCAGATTCGCCTTGAACTGGGCCAGCTCCTCCGAATAATCCGCCGCTTCCTTCTGGGCCGGGTTGTCCATTTGCAGCTCCAAACATAGAGTTTTGACCAGCCTGAAGCGCCTGAGTCCGGGACGCGATCATCTTGCTGGTGTGTTGTTGAATATGCGACTCATGCCTGGAGCGAGCCTCCTCATCCCAGTTGTTAATCTCGCCGTTCTCGATAGGCCGGGTATGGATCGCCAGATGGATCCGGTCATTACCCACCACCTCGACGGGCTGGCCCTGACGCAACGCGACATTCTCGCCCTCGGCCAGCTGGGCGTCCTCAGCCTCAGGCAGGGGACCTTCCTTCTGGAGCAGGAACTCTCCGGGGTTTCGGATGTCGTGAGCGGCAAATGTCTCGCTCCAGTACCGGGTCTGGTCGATGACCTGCGGTGCCCGCATCACCCGATCCAGCAGGGATGCCAGCGATTCTCTGCGTGAGATCTGGTCCAGCGGGACCGTCGATCCGGGCTCGATGATCAGGTCGCACTGGCACAGGATCTCTTCGATATTGACGTGCCGCATCTCATAGCCTTTCGGGCCGGAAATGAAAATCTGTTTATCCCTCGGCATGTAGACCATGTTGTAGGCGTGGGCGGTATTGACCAGACGACGAAGCGGCCCCGCCTCAAAAGTAGCCAGCTTCAGGGCGAAGCGGGCGTTCGCTTCCCTCACGATAGTGGAGACTCCGGTCGCGGTGTCGGCCAGCCGCGACTTGGTCTTCACACCCACGATGAAGTCGCTAATCCCGTTCACAAACTGGAGTTCTTCCTTGGTGACAAGGATCTCCCGCTCACTGGACTGGCCGATGTCGGGGAAGTCCAGCACCCTGACCGCCTTGTCGACGTTGTCGGTGAGAATGACATTTCCGGGCGACATGAACAGGTTCGAGAAGTCTGTCTGGGAGAAGCGGTCGGCTAAAATAACCCGGTTCATCATCAGGGCGATGTTGTCCATCCGGGCGTTGGTCAGCGCATTGAGCTTCTCAGGCAGCCCCGCCATCTGATCGATCGTGCTCATGCCGATCGGCTCACTGACCGCAGGCATCAATGTGACGTTGAATATGGGCTTTTCCTGAAGGGGGTTCGGGTTGTCACCGCTGCGGGCAAGGTGCTGCCGGTTTAATACGGCGTGAACCTGTCCGTCTTCCAGTACCCAGAGACATTCGTGCTTGCCGTATCCGTGGACACCGAGGTTGCCCTGGAACTTGGCGAGTTCGTCGCGCTCGAATTTACCGGAACCTTCGTCTGAGAACCGCTGCCCTGAGAGGTTGTCTTCGAGGTAGTCGAGCGTGTCGGGATAGAAGACTCCGGCATCGACCCGAGCCCGGATGTCCTGAGCCGAATACCACTCCCGATATTCATACCAGTCCCCGTCCTCGAACTTCTCGACGCCGGGCTGATGGAAGCTGTCGAAGCAGTCGATCAGGCGGCACCAGAAGTCGTCGTAAGTGGTCTGGTTTTCCGCGACCACCTCTTCTTCTCCGGTTTCTTCGTCCACCCTCCGTGCGAACACCCTCTTTTCTTCCTGCCGCCAGAACCCCAGAAGCGGGCTGAATCCGTACAGGGAGTGCTGCCGCAGCCAGAGGATCTGGAGCTGGATAAAGCTCATGCGGTCGAAGGTATAAAACAGGAGATCCTGTATCGCATCGCCCTTAACGCGGGCTCCGGGATTCCTTGGAAACGCCTTGATGCGCGGTAGCCGGCCGGCGAGGCGGGGCATTTCACTTTCGACAATGGCCCACGGATACGGGACAAACAGGTTGGCGCGAGCGCGGAGTTTCTTGCCCAGTCGGTTCTTTAAGGGCTTCGCTATTGACCTGTACTTCCGGTAGCTGGCGATCATCCGTGGGTAATGGAGGCTCATTTCATCACGGGACTCACGAAACCGTTCCAGTGTTTGGGTGACAATGTCGTCCTTCTCAGACTGGGTGCGGTCATAGAGAGGCGTGAACGCGGGCGGGGCGAAGCCTGTTATCGGATCGGTCGGGTCCGAGCTGCGCTGGTATTCCTCTTCCTGCTGGAAGCCCGCCTCTTCGACGGGGACATGCGGGTCTACTTCAAAGATTTTCATCGGTGCCTCCTAGTAGCCAGTCCCCTCAAACTGTTCTTCAGCAAAGTCCGGCAGACCAATCTCGTCGCCGGTATTTTGCTCGATTGGCGGGGTCATGTCCATGACATACGCGAGAGCGTCGGCCAGATCTCGAAATTTTGTTGCCGGAAGATTCTTCAGCAATCGGATCAGATCCCGGCAGCGACGGTGGATCCGGATCTTGTTGAACTGGAATAAAATCTGTATTCGCTTAATGTGACGCTCCTTGGCTTCCGGGCCGCCCTGGGTGTCGGGAGCGAGGTCGCGGATCCCGAAATGGTAGTCCAGTTGCGTCATCCGAACACGGAGCGCGTAGGCCAGCGACTTCCGGGTATTCTGCTCCATCCCGAACATGCCCACCCGATCATATTGGGTTGAAATAAGTTTGTGCTGCCGGATGCAGAGATCGACGAATTCACCCGTATCGGCCTTCTTCTTGACCGCCTGATCGACCCACCACATCCCGGTGGCGTCCTGAGCCACGCTCACCACGGCAGTCGACGAGCTGCCTTTCTTCTTCGACTCGGCTGGATCCACCGCCAGATACCAGTTGCACTCACGATAATGCTCCCCTATCGGCCGGTCAAATTCTTCGGCAAACTGCTCGTCGTCGTAGAGGCAGGCTTCGATGCTTGACGGGTTGAACCATGAATTGATCGGATCGGTCGGGTTGTTCAGGTAATGGCAGGAAAACCCGTATGGCCCTTTGGCCCGAAGGGTGCGGGCCTCCTTCTCTGCGGTCCATATCTCCGGGTAGATGTACTCCCCATCTTCCTTCAGCTCCCGCACCGACACGTCGAAGTCGCAGGTACAGTTAGGGGCGTGGCTGAGAAACTGGCCGTCGTCTGTCTTGCAGTGGGGGTCGCAGAAGGTATCGATGATGTGCTGCCAGCAGTCGAGCGGGTTCCATCGGGTGCCGATACACCAGAGTTCGCCATGCTCTTTGTCGAGCAGGTCGACATAGGCTTCGAAACGCCTGATGGGCGACTCCAGCGATTCCGGCGTGGCAAACTCCCCTGAGTTATCCTCACACACCAGATCGTCAGCCACGATCCGGTCGAAGTGATTCCCCGCCTCGCTCACCCCGCAACCGGACGCGGTAAACGTAGCCTCCTTGATTGACGTATCGGTGCGGGTGAGCAGGTCGAGCTGGAAGGCGTTGTTGCGGTGCTGCCGGTTACTGGAGGTGGGCAGGAGGTTGCCGAAGCGGGCCTGAACCTGCGCGCTCGCCAGCTTACCCTTAATAGCGCCGAGGAACAGTGCGCTCTTATCCCGCACCCCGTGGTCGATCATGATCCGCATGTTGGGGTCTTTGACGGCGGATCGCAGGTCCTCACCGATCGTGATCGTGTGCGATTTTACGGTCTCTCTCGGCACCAGCATCAACTTCCACATCCACTTCTTGTCGGTAATGAAGTCGATCATTTCGTGTTGGAGTGCGCCCACGCGGCGCTGGTACTCGGGGGGCGTAATGACTTCGGTAAACCATGCGTGAGGATCGTTGAGAACCCGGTCACAGTCGGCAGCCACGCTATCGATTTCTCGCTTCCGCTTCCGGGCGGCACGCACGACATCGGCCTCAGGCACGCCTGTTGCCTGGGCGATCTCTTTGATCAGATCGTCAGCGTGCGTCGGCATCTAGGGTGGTGTGGTATTGCCGTGAACTCTGAGACTGACGTGGGGCCAGCTCCGTGCGGGCGCGGTGGTGGTGGCGACCTGAAGTAAGTACGTGCCGTTCTCGTCGAAGTCCCCTGCAACCGACTTCACCGAGAGCTGCCCGGTGGTCGCATCCACAACGGTCCGGCTGGACGTCATCGCCACGGTGCCGCCGTCGGGCCGGGTCAGGCTAAAGGTGAACTGCGAGGCGCTCCATCCGGCCAGACTTTCGCCCATAATCAGCGTAATCGTTCGGACGTCGCCTTGGTGAAACTTCCTCGGGTTTACTTCGATAGACATAAGAAGGGTTTAACGTGTTCTGGGGTTGGGGTCAAGGAAGATCGTTGACATTCTACGGAATTCAGGCTATCAAGTGTTCGTGTGTAACTCCTTGTGCGGGGGCCGACGCCCCAGTGATTCTCATGAATCGACGTTGGCCCCTGAGGATATACTCCAGTCTCCTTCCATCGTTGACCGATGATTAAGAGCGGCGCTCGCAGGTGTCGCTCTTTTTTACTGAGGACCCATGATTCACGTCAAGCAAGGCAAGCGCGGAGCCACCATCAAGGTCATCCACCCCCAGATACTACTCGGACTGATACAGGTTGACGCGGTATTTTCCGCCACGGGTGACACCTGTACGATCACGGGGTTTCAGCGACCACCCCGGCGTGGGAAACCCAGCCTGCACCCCGACGGGTGGGCCTTCGATCTCAGGGCCAACCACCTGACCCATGTCGCTCGCAAAATGATTAAAAAATCGCTCGAACTGGCCCTAGGTGAAACTTGGGACGTCATTCTGCACGGGAAAGGCCTCAATATACACTATCATTGCGAATATCAACCCAAGCCGGCCGACTTGCCGGCCCCTCGATAAGGAGAATCAAATGTCAGCGAAAAGCATATTTGTGAGCAAGACTTTCTGGTTTAATCTACTGAGTATCGCAGTGACAATTGGCGGCATTCTGCCCGACCAGCTGGCCGTTCCGATTGTTGCGGTTGCGAATATCGGGCTGCGGATAATTTCCGGTCAGCCTGTTAAATTCTGGGGCAGCGAGTAAGATCTGGGAGAAAATGAAACAGCCCTCATTTCGACAGTTGATCGCACATCCCGAACATCCGTTGTGGGATTTGCTCCAGTTTGTCGCGGTAATCTGCGGCTTGGTGCTGATTTTGCTTCTGACAGCATCGAGTTTTGATGAGACGGAGTTGAAGACGATCGGGGCGATGGTGATTGTGACGGTCCTTGTCCCGGCGCTAAAGAGGACACTGAGGAGATGAATCACCACACCACGCTGAATCATGCCGGTAGTGTTACTGATTGCCCTTACATGATTTGCCAATATGGAGACTCAATGCTGACTCTTCAACTCAATTACCCTGATGGACACTCTGAGATTGTCCATGTAAAGGAAGCGATCCGCATGGAGTTATGCGCCTATTGCGACGAACCGATGCAGGTTGAATTACCTCAAATTAAATATTATTGTAAAGATTCTCACCGTAACCGCGTTGGTTCCGGCCTTAAAAAGAACGCTTAAAAAATGATAACGGCGACGTGCTTGTTGATTGGATACGCCGCCGCGCTTATCTCTCTCTTTTTTCTGGCGATTGCTTCGTCGATCTTTTCGTTTTGCATTCTGGAGTGGAAGGCGAAAAGACAGCTGCGAAAACAGTGGAAGACAAACAAGGGGGCACCATGAATTTCGGGTCTATTATGAAGAAAATCGGTCAGGGAGCACTCATTGGCGGAAAAATGGTGCTCAACGCCAACCCAGCCACAGCCATGATCGGTCCTCTGGTCGATCTGGCGGAAAATAAGATCACCGGGCGCCATCAGGGCGAAGCGAAGATGGATTTCGTCCTCAAGGCGATTGAGCCTGCGCTTCGGGAGCTGGACAGCAACGATACCGTCGAATGGGGCGTCAAAGACTGGGACATGCTGATTATGGCCGTCAAAAGGTCCGTCACGCTGGTCGTGGAAGCCCGTAAAATTGAAGCCCTCGTCGATAAGGCGACCACATGGGGAGACGGCGAATAGCCCTGCCCCACAAAATAAGCAGCCCTAATGCCAAAAATGGCGCTGTATTACCCCTCAGTCCCGCATATTCACTATTCATTGAATACCTGCATTTTCAGCGACTTAATCGATTAATATTCATGAATACTCTTTAGAATCAACATTATTCATTTCTGAGTGCATATTCATCCCTGTCAAGGGGTTTCCTTCCCCGTAACCCACTGAAAACACTCGATTCAGGTAGAAATCGTATAAAAAGCCGGGATTTGCCTGTATGGTTCCCTTCCCCCCTCCACTCTGCCGAAGGCCAGATTCCCTCATGAGGGTGTTCCTCACCCGGTCTTCATACAACCTGTCCCAGGCATGAATCAGTATCCCAAAAAAAATACGTGTTTCAGGAGTGGTTGTGTCCCTACACCTGCCAAAAAGCGTTATGGGGGGTGGGGGTTACAGGATGCGCTCGTCCTGATCATGTGACGATTGAAACGGCTCACACAGTGAGCCAGTGATTTACAGCGATTGGTAACCATTCAACAAGGGAGACCACATCGGGCAGACATCCGCAGGCACAAAAAAACCCCGTCATCCGAAGACAACGGGGTTCGGTTGCTGTGAGGTTATGCTACGCGTTGAGCCTTCGCGTCAGTGCGTAGCGTCATGATGTGAGCGCCCATACCTAGCTTAACGCGCGCGTCGTCTTTACCTGCTAACGCTTTCGCGTGAGCCTTCTTGATACGCTCGAAGCTAACGTCACCAGCGCGACACATGCGCTTGATGTCTGACCATTCCACGTGGGTCTCTAGCAGGAGGTTCACGAATACCAACTCTATGTGCTGCAACTGCAGAAGGTCTTTCTTCAGAACGGTAGTCCTGTTGGAGACCTTCTTAGTTCCTGCTACAGCGAGCATGCGAGAGATCCGACGATATGTCGGATGCTTAACGTACGCTGTGCCTTTAAGCTTGCGCACGCTAGGTACATCGCTAGCACTATCGTCTTTGTCTCGCATCGTGCCAACAGTCTTATCGAACTGTCTGCAATAATCCGCGATCGTCGGAATGCCGCCAGCAGCTTCTATCATGTCTACGTCAAGCATGAAATTCTCAAAGTAGTCATGGCGAATTTCTTCGCGCTGCGCGCTGCGGTTTTTTTGAGCCGCTACAATCTTATCCGCAGTTTTGTTGATAGACCCAAGTGTGGGTCTAGAACTTTTAGCAGACAGAAAGCAGGGGTCCCAAGCTCCGAACGGTATGAACGATGTGTTAGAAGTTACTGTTGCCTTCTTTGCTATTTTCTTCTTCATTGTGTAAATCCTCATCTTTTTTGTTATGTCTGGTAACCGTTAATGGCTACCCAACACAGACAGAATAAACCACTGGTTATCATTTGTCAAACATTAAATATAGAATAATTTCCCACACTCCCACACACCAATAACGAGTGTTACCAGTTCTGGTAACAGAAGCCAATGCCGGCCCCAAACGCAGCTGAACACTCCCACACACCCAGCCGTGCGCCTGGACACGCCCACACGCCCACACGCCCGCGTGTATGCGCTGACCTGCGCTGACCGGCGGTAAAACCACACCAAATACCCCCTGAAAATAGTCGTACTCAAACGAAAATAGTCGTACTCATCCCTTGTTTAAAAAGTGAGATATGATACAATTGTAGTTGCGGTGGGGTGAGCATTGTTTCAGCCTGTCGCAACCCCCGATACACCCGTTACCCGTTCTGGTAATGGGCATTACCGGAACTCACAATTCAACAGGAGGATTGACGATGAACACATGGATCGATGTTGCCTGCAAGCATTGTGACTCCAAGGTGAGTGTGATCGAGCAGCTCTACTGGCTGATCGGTTACGCCACCTGTCAGGAGTGCGATAACACAACGAAGTACCTCAGAGAAGGCCTCTCATGGGATACCGAGTAGGCCGCCCCCGCAAGGCGCGGGTCCATATTCTTAAGATGCCCACTGTCGCTCACGATAGGACAGCGGAACAGCAGTTTGCGAAGGCCGCTCCGATGGTCAATCGTAAGACCGGCCTCGACCGTGGATACCGCAAGGTGTACTGCGGCAACGGTATCTGGAAGAGAGTGGGGTGGAAGCCCCCGCTGGCCTCGAAGCCACCGCCCAACACACTGACAGGCTGCGTCCCATTGTCGGCGCAGTCCGACGTATTCAAATCCAATCACTCCTATGACAAACCACGGGGACCGCTGGTGCCCCGGTCATGGCGAAGGGGAAGTAAATGAAGGAGATTTTCTGATGGACATAGTAATCAACGTGAACCCAGCCGCGGCTGACTTTCACCTGTCGGAGGAAGCGAGCGATCTCTTGTGGGACCGCCGACCTCTTTATCCTGCCGACCTGTCGGCGTGGCCTTCGTACTGTGGGGACGCCTACGAGCTTGCGGAGGACTTCGCGGAGCGTACGGAATGGAGGGATCACCCAGATCTGGTCAATGTCGTGCGCGAGCTGGGCACCGAGGCCGGATCTATGGGGTCGATTCTGAGGGTGGTCACGATCCCCGATGACGTGGACTGGGTGCTGGTTGTGAATTCAAAAACCGGCTGGGAACACATCGCTGAAAAACACAGAACCTGGAGGTATAGCGTCCGCGACTGTCATCGATTCGTTCCATTACCAGAACTGGTAACAGACCGCTCCCGTGTTGGACACAAGCGACGAGCTAATCCAGCGGGGCTGACCCTTGTAAAGGAGGACACGCAATGAAGGAAATGACAGAGGAAGAACGCGGCACCGTTGCCGTGCGGTTCCACCTCACCAATGAAATCGAGCAGCCGACAAGAACCCTGCTAGCCCGTGGCATGGAAGACTTCACGTCCACGTTCGCAGAGTTCACGCCGTGCTGTACCCCTGAATACGAAATCATCTCTCCGGGATCGGGCCGCTGGCATGGAGAGATCGTTCTCGCTAGGAAGATGATTGAGGATGCCCGCAAGACCAGAGCGCCGATGAACACGGCATGGAAGGTCCGGGAGCGCAATCGCATGTCTGGAGATGACCCGGAACTCCAGTACGATGAGATCCCCGACATCGGGGTCTACTTCAACCCGGACCACTATGTCCACATGGCAATCGGAAACAAAGACCCCAGCGCGATTGCCTTTACCGACACCGAGGACAAGGGGCGGCGCGATATTCAGACCGTGATGCGGCTCGGACGCTATCTGGAGCGTCATCATCCCGATATGACCCCGGGCATGATCGAAAGCCGCGTCACCCAGCTTGTAGCCCACCAAAGCCCGGCCGACATGAGGCTTTTATTAACGAGCGACCGCGAAATGATCACCGAGGTATTCGAAACCAGAATGTTCCCTAGCGATAGCGACACGGCAAGCTGTATGTACCGCCACTTTAACGGGTGGCCCGAGAACGCCCGGCCCTACCATGTCTACTCAGACTCAGACAACCTGCGTGTGGCTTACGCCGTCCCCGCCGACATGATGCTCCAGCTCACCAAAGACCCTAAAGCTCGCCATCGACAGGTCGGATTGGACCCTGACCAGACGGTCGCCGGCGCCGTGGTAGCCAGCGGGGCTTCGTCGTTGATACGCGGGAATGTGCTGGCCCGGTCTGTCGTGAACATCGAGACCATGAAATACGTGAGGATATACTCGGCCGGCGCCGGTGATGACATGCGAGGCCGCCGGACCCTTGTCACCCACTTCGCGAACGCTCTCGAACAAGCAGGCTACAAGGAAGGACACCTTGAAGGGGGCAAGCTTACCAAAATCTATTGTCGCCGATACTCAGTTAAAGACGACCGGCTTCTCGCGCCATACGTGGATGGCGCCGTAGCCGGGGTCAACTCCAAATGGGTCCTGACGGGAAATGACTACATCCACTACCTCAACACCACCCACGGCTACCTCGATGAGGATGGTGAAGAACTGCCATCCTACTATTGCATTGACTGTGAATGGAGCACGACCGACGAGGATGACCTGCAGTGGGTGGATTGCAGGGACGGGGGGGTGTGTGAAACCTGCAGGGACAACTACGTCTTCGCTAGCCTTTGCATGTCTGGACAGGACCTCATCCCCCGAGACAATGCCTTTGAAGCCTGCGACTTGGTGTGGTACGAGAAGGGCCACGAGCTGATTCAAGAGGTCGATGGCGAGTGGCACGTCGAAGGATGCAGGCACGTAGATGAGTGCGGTTGCTGCGGTGAGAGGAGTACCGAAGATCACTTTGAAACCGTTGAAGCCTGCCCTGACTGCGTTCAATGAATGCCGAAACTAAACAACAAGGAGAACCCGCGATGAGACGATCCAACACTAAATTGATGCACGAAATTCTCAGTTACAAGAGACCCGCCGGGTCCAACACCGAGTATGAGGTCATCGCCCGGTTTATCGATGCCGTCCCCGGAATGAAGCGGGATGGCTTCGGGAACCGCTTCATCCGAATCGGTGACACCACCACCATGATCTCGTGCCATACCGACACGGTCCATGCGAAGCCCGGCCGCCAGAGCTTCACCTTCAACAAGGGGATCTACGCCCTCAACCTGCCCCGACCCGCGCCCGTTAAGAAAAGAAAGAAGTATGCGTTTCAGGAATCTTGGTGGAAAACCCGGACCACTATGCCCACACCGTCGCACGACCGGATATACGGGGAGTGCCTCGGCGCTGACGACGGGGCCGGCATGTTCATCGCACTCAATATGATAGCGGCGGGGCGGCCGGGGCTATACGTCTTCCACCGGGCTGAAGAAAAGGGAGGCAAGGGATCGAGCTTCCTCACCGCCAACCATCCAGACCTGACCGACGGCATCCTCCGGTGCATCGCCTTCGACCGCAGGGGCCAGCGCGACATCATCACCCACCAAGCGTATGGACGCTGCGCCTCCGACGAGTTCGCCGAATCCCTCGCCGGGTTGCTAGAGATGGGGCACAGTCCCGACCCAACCGGATCGTTCACCGACTCCGCCAACTACACCGACCTGATCGGGGAGTGTACCAACGTGAGCGTGGGGTATGAGAATGAACACACCGACTCCGAGACCCTGGACAGCACCTACCTCACGGCACTGACAGACACTCTGTGCCATGTGGATCTGGAGTCGTTGCCCACAGTCCGTAAGCCCGGGGAAGAAGAGTGGGAAGCGCTCAGCTTTTACGCGGATTCGGTAGCTGGGATGAATCCGGCAACGCCTGCCCATGAGACGACGCTGGAGTTTCTCCACCATAGCCCGAACTATGGCATCTACGACGACAAAACCACCCGGGAATTGGTCGAGGAAGTGATGAGTCTGGAATCCAGAATAGCGCAGGCCGAGTACGAATCTAATGAGGATATAGCTGACGACCTTCTTATGGATGTGATCGACATCGAAGGCGAGATCGAATGGCGGGAGAAAGCACTGGAACGGCTGCGCGGCGATGGATTCGACGATGAACCCACGGACAGGGACTACCTGCTCCGTACAACCGAGTAAGGAGTACACAGTGAAAATTCCGATTGATAAGCGGCGGCCCTGCGTAAGGGTCCGCTACAAACAACGTGACCTGATCGCACGCACAACCGATCACGATGGCCGAATCGCCCGGGTATGGGTGGGCAACGTCTGTTACGTGCTCACCCCGTGGTCGAAGGTGGAAGCCGCCATCACAACCCGACAACCACTGGAGGTTGCATGAGGATATATCTATGCCGAACCCTAAAGAAACACCATGACTTTTGGTGGCGGTTCACCGTGGTGTCCGCTACCAGTGACAGAAAGGCCAGACGCACCTTGCGTGAACGCCTCAACATAACCCGACTCCCCAGAGGTACCCGCCTTTGGAGGATTCGATAACT
>Ga0310345_10003629_pt1 | contig 14565 bp, 14 predicted proteins | sample HC15DNA20500_MG_FD_204667 | JGI IMG/M metagenome (GOLD analysis project Ga0310345, IMG submission 204667) | Marine microbial communities from station ALOHA, North Pacific Subtropical Gyre - HC15-DNA-20-500_MG | ecosystem: Environmental > Aquatic > Marine > Oceanic | place: Pacific Ocean: North... | reverse complement strand
AATGATATGAGTTGGCTACCAACACATGTAAAAGAACCTGAATCAAGTGGGGGCAACTACCTCCGCATTAATGAGGGAGAAAGTATAACTGTCCGCATCATTTCGACGTGGGACAAGGGCTTCATCGAGGGCTGGGAAGTCTGGGAGGAGATCGATGGCAAGCGCACGCCTCGCAGATACAGGGAGAAAACCGCAATACCAACGGGTGATTACAGTGACAAGCCACGCTACTTCTGGGCAGGGATTGTCCTGCATGACGGGAGGGTGAAGGTTTGGCAGATCAATCAAGCGAGTATTCGTGAGATGATCACCACGCTGGCGAACAACGAGAAGTATGGTGACCCTCGTGGTTACGATCTCGTGGTAACCCGACAAGGCAGTGGGCTGGAGACCAAGTACACCGTGATAGCCAACCCACCTGAAAAGCTGGACGCCTTGAACAAGGCGCTTGCGCTGGAGGCGCTGGAGACAGTGGACGTGGAAGCCCTCTACGCTGGTGAAGATCCGTTCGAGGCTGGCTCCATCGAGAACCAAACAGTTGTTGGAGGTGAACCGTTTTGAAGGATAAATTCATTACGATGAGCAACGATGCCTATCACGCTGATCCCCGTATCAGCGTGACTGGCATCAAGCGCTTCATGCGGTCACCGCTACACTACCGTGGGCATAAGGATCCCACCGTGAAACCCAAGGCATTCGTCGTGGGTAACGCAACGCATACCTTGTTCTTGGAACCTCATAAGTTCGAGGACAAGTACAGGGTGAAACCACTGGAGGTCGATGGGCAAGGGCCACGCACCAAGCACTACAAGGAATGGTTGTTTCACCAAGACCCGACACTAACTTGGCTGGATCAGGAAACGAAGAGCCTCGTGCTTGGCATGGTGGACTCCGCTTTGGCTCATCCAGTGCTCAATGACCTTGTACAGGGCATGGTGGAGCGAGTCGTGGAAGGCAGCTTGTTCTTCAAGCACCAAGGGGTGGAGTGCAAGGCGCGTCCCGACTTGGTTGCCATGAGGGACGATGGAACCGTTGACGTTCTCGATCTCAAGACCACGCAGGACGCATCGCCCGAAGGGTTTGCCAAGGTGGCGTGGAATCTGGGATACGGTGTGCAGGAATACGTTTACCGACTGGCGCTGGAAAGCGCTGGGCTAAAGGTGAACCGCTTTCTGTTTCTCGCCGTGGAGAAAGCGCCGCCATACGCTTGCTGCGTCCATGTCTTGGAGCGTGACTGGGTGACTAAGTCAGGCATCGAGGTGGACGCTGCATTGCGTGGATACAGGCAGTGTCTGGATGCAGACGCATGGCCAGGTTACGGTGACGCAACGCATACCCTGCGCTTGCCACGCTGGGCGAGAGGGGGGCAGAACGCTCCCCCTGACAATGGATGGATAACCGTGCAGGAAGCCATGAAACTCATGGGTATATCGCGAGCAACCTTGTACAACTGGATGAACAAGGGCAACAACGTGAAGAAGAAGAAGAAGGGTGGACGCCGCATGGTGGACGCCGCTTCCCTGCAAGCCGCAATGAAGGGAGCATGACGCTTTCCCCTGCGCCGCATGGTGGGCGGAGAGATTCCGTCACAGGCGTGATATTTGCCCTTTGAAACAAAGGCGCAGGGGTTCGTCGGAAAGGATGATATGAACAATGAAGACAAGGGAGCATGGTGCAGGTGGGGAGAGCGAGCGGAGGAGGAGTTCTTAAACTCGATTGCTCCGAAATACAAATTGCCAGTGCGTATGAATCCACTCAAGGACAAGGATAAATACGCCACGGATTTCGTGAACCTCAACGGCACCATGGACATTGATTTGAAACGGCGTGCCACACCGTTCTTTCTATCGAAGAACTATGGATACGAACCCACCTACGTGGTGCTTGTGAACCATAAGGATTACTTGCGGTATCGTCACAAGTATCCCGACTGGGGGAAACGTCCCATGGCTATCCTGTTTTGGGTGACTTGGGATAAGCAAACACGATACGAGGTGACCGTGGATGCAATGGATGGAGTGTGGTCGCTCAGGCTAACCAAGCTGGACGAGTGGATACGACACGGGTTGATCAAGTGTCATGAATACAAGCAACGCAAGGACGATGCAGGAACAAACGCAAAGCATAGCTGGATGATTGACCTCAGGCTATGCAAGGAACTAAAGGAACAGGAATGAATTGGGAAGAAGCCAAAGAGACAGGGCGGATTTGGAGGGAAAGACGCGCGTTCTATATCTATAAAAAGCAAAAGGAGGATGATATAAAATTAAGGGAGTCAGTTGCTTTGAAGGAGGAGTTCCGCGTGGCGAAATACAGGAATTATTTTGAGATAAACTATTACGCTATTAGAAAGCACTGTGAAGAACTAAGGGAACAAGCATGAGATACGAAGTACACCTGCCATGCGTGCCGCCGAAGGCAACGCACCAAGGATCAGCGATGATAATGAAACGCAAGGACGGTTCGTCGTTCGTGGGCAAAGCGCATAACAGCGCAGGGGCAAGGGCGAAACGCAACCTGCTCAACCTGCTGTGCTGGAAGGCGCCGAAGCAACCATTCGACTGCGCCGTGGAGGTCGAGGTGATCATCGTGTTTCCTTGGAGGAAGAGCGAGTCGAAGAAGAATCGAGCGTTGGGTAGCATGCCCTGCACGACGAAACCTGATCTCGATAATTACGCAAAGCTGTTGCTCGATGCCATGTGCGAGGCGAATTACCTGACGAGGGATCAACTCATTTACAAACTCACCATGTCCAAGTCATGGGGCGACGACGTGGGGATAACAATAAGGATATGCGATGAGTGAAACTAATTTTAACGGGCAGGGCAGGGCAGTGCAGGGCGATGCGCGGCTAGGCACGGCTACATCATCGGGGCGAAAGCCCCGACAGTTTCATTGGCAAGGCGTGGAAGGCACAGGCAAGGCGTGGCATGGCGAGGCACGGCTACTTCATTGGGGCGAAAGCCCCAACAGTTTTCACAGGCGCGGCGAGGCATGGCTTGGCGCGGATAGGCTAGGCGGGGACGGGCGCGGCTACATCATCGCCCCTTCGGGGGCGACAGTTTACCTGAACTAAAACAAAAACAAAGATAAGGAAGGATGAAGAGATGATAAAGTTAAACCTAAGTCTACGGGGCATACGCCCCATCATAATGCACAATGGAAGAACGGCTGATCCGCTCGATCCTTGGGCGAAGAAACTCAAGTCCGTTTCCTCCAAGAGAAAGAAGACGGAGGAAGACCATGAACTTATGTCGGAAATTGAGTTCGAGGCGGGACTCTATTGGTCGGACGAGCTAGGCGTTTATATGCCTGTGGACAACCTCCAGCGCATGTTCTTGGACGCTTGCAAGAAGATACGCATGGGGCGTGAGTCAATCGGGATAATGATCGACACTGAATACGGGTGTCCGCTCATATTCCCGAATCACAAGAACCTCAAGAAGTTGAAGAATGATCCAAAGGCGCGGCTAAGAAAGGCAGTTGACCTGCGGGGCGTCAGGGTAATGCGCACCAGACCGCTCATCGAGACAGGCTGGACGTGCGAGGTGCCAGTGGAACTCGATCCAGACCTGATCGACAAGGATACCTTCGAGCAGATAGCGGAGATCGCTGGTCACCGCATCGGCATGGGTGATTGGCGCCCTGGGGCGCCCAAGGTTCCTGGCTCATTCGGTCGCTTCATGGTGGAGTCAATCAAGGAGGTCAAGTGATGGGCGAAGATAACCCAAGCAACGTGGAAGAGGTTACGGTTTGGCCGCCTCACAAACACGCATTCGAGCAAATGCAGGACAAGCTGGAGTACGGCGCCCAATTTACGTGGGACGTAATCTGCGAACTCCTTGGCATTGATAAAAACAAGCGCGCTGAATGGACGTTCCTTCAGGAGTGGTTCGCTCTCAGGGAATTAATACAGAGCGAGGGCTTCTTCGCATCTGAGCGTGGCATGAGGGGAGTGGGCGTAAGGCTGCTTCTACGTGAGGAGATGGCTGCTCTCGTTAACTCCAAGGAACGGCGGAAGGCCAATGATTCCCTCATGCGGTCTACCGTATTGTCCAAGGTGCCGCGTGAAGGTTTGAGTGAAGGGCAAGTCAGATCCTTGGATCACTGGGAAAACAAGGCAGCTTGCATCGGGGCGACAAGCAAGGCATTAATTCGCAAGAGGCAGTTGCCGCCAATAGAAATGGTAACCAAATCAATCAAGGAACTTACGCACTCAACCATAAAGGGAAATGAAGATACAACCGAAGATTAAATTCGAGAAATACGAGCTTACGCTCACCGACCTAGACACAAAGAAGTCGGTCAAGGTAACCCTTGTGCAGGACATTGAGAAATGGAAGGTCATGGCGGAGGGTTATCATGGATACTTCAATGACTTGGAGATGGCATACAAGGAAGCGTGCCATCATTTAAAATACAAACAAAAGGAAATGAAATGAGTCATAATCACACAGGCAGAGATGCGTGGCTTGACGACGAGAGAGCGCTGGAGGAATATTATCATGGCCCCATATGCGAGGGCTGCGGATTGCGCGGCGATGATTGCGAGTGCGATGCTCAAGAGGAGGAGCCACCTGAAGAGGAACCTAAATTAGAAAAGATGAACTTCCCAATGAGTCTTGGGGGGAAAGTCGTGGATATGCTCCCTGAAGAGCCACCTGTCACGGAGTTTCGCATGCGTCCAAGTGATGCATGCTGGGCAGGTGACCTAAGCCAGCAAGACTGGTTGGATATGAATAAATGAACGACTATGATGACTAAAGAGGGGGTAGCTTAGAGATCCCTTGACTTATGAATAAATGAACGACCTTCAACAAGAGTGGTATTGGGTGATCAGCCTGTTCCTGCTCTTTCTACAGCGTGACGCCATACTAGAGATATGCTTCGCGCTGATCGAGATGATAACAACAAAATAAAACAAAGGAATAGAGATGGATAACACGAATAAATTAGAGCTATACATGGGACGCATCGCTCGCTCCTTGGAGGACGTCGCGTCGGAACTCATGGCGCTGCGCTTGGAGATCAAGCAAGCGGTTGACAAGTTGGACAACGACGACAAGCAATCGGGTGACACCAAGATGTCAGCCTTCGTGAAGAGGGAGGATAACAATGAGTGACGGTAGCCAATCAGTCTCCGTGCGATTCAATGAAACTGCGCATAATCGCATACTTGATTATTGTGAAATTGCAGGTGTAAAAAAGGGTGAATTAATACGCTGCGCTACAGCTTTTTACATTTCCCAAAGTATGCCATTGTATGACAAAACGCTGATTCCCTCGCGCGTACGTGGCTCTCTTTCAGAGAGCGTTAATAATATATATGCCAAACACCACAAAACGCAAAAGAGCGAAACTGAGGACGTACAACCTTTCTTCAGAGAATTCTGGGTGAAAGTAAAGAACCAGTTTTTCCCTGAGCGTGTGGTTGCAACCATCAAGAACCATTGGGATGCATTGCAGGAGTGGGGAGGTAGTCCTTCTCAGCTTGCCCAGTTGTATAACGACTACTGCGCTGGGGAACGAAACAAGGGGCGTGAGTTCTCACATCCCAACTCTTGGTTGGCTGGTCATGGTTGGCTCAATGATTCCAAAGCTGAAAGAACTCTTGGTCACGCCGACGACGTGGACGTGGACATGACGGGAGGTGGAACGTGAGGAACGTGACAAAGGAGAAGGTTCTGGAAGCCATCAAGTTATTGGCTGCTCAATGCGGCAACGCAAAGGTCAGAAACGAAAACAAGAAAATCATATTGCCATACGTAAAAGAAAGGGAAGCAGATGATAACGCCACCACTTAGGCCACGGGACGAGGACGCTGAACGAGGATTGATTTCCTCTTTGCTCAGGGATGATTGCATGGCGATTGCCTTGGACGAGGGCGTGACTGAATCCACCTTCTTCAATCCATTGCATCTGGAAATATGGAAATGCATGGTGACGCTGGACAAGGACAAGGAGGAGGTTTGTGAAATATCCGTGCTTCAAGCCCTTGGTTCTGGAGTGGAGCGCCTTGGCAAGGAAAACGTATGGGAGGTATTCTGCGCTTGCGACACCAGTGGTCACGCCGCTCGATTCACGAAGGCAGCGAGAGAGGCGGAGCGTAGACGCAAGTTGCAAACCCTTGCCCTTCAAATGCTGGACAACGTGGAGCAGAAGGTTCGTTCCACTGAAGTGGTGGAGTTCGCGGACAAGGCGTTGTTCGCCCTGCACTCTCAAGCCAATGGGTTGATCGACGGTCAGACGGTGGACGGGTTGGCGTGGGAGGATTTCCTCTTAGCCAGAGCCTCTGGTGGAAAGAACGGAACGCCCACGGGGATAGCGGATCTCGATTACTTGCTGGGTGGGGGGCTACGCAACAAGACGCTTTCCGTGCTGGCTGCTCGCCCATCCATAGGCAAGACCGCTCTCGCCTTGCAATTCGCAGCTCTCCTTGCTGACTCCAAGGGGGTGTACTTCCAAAGCTTGGAGATGAACGCAGCCTCTCTGGGGAAACGCCTCATCTCCCACATGAGCGGCGTGCCGTTGCAAACCATAGAGTCAGGGAAGGAGAACGACGAACAACGACTCTCCCTCGAAACAGCGCGGCGCAGGTTGCGTGACAGCGGACTGATGATGGACGACAAGGGCGGTGCATCCATGGCGTTGGCTAGAGCAAAAGCCAGACGAGTGAAGAACCTGGGGTTGGTCGTCATAGACTATTGCGGTCTCGTTACCCCAAGCGATCCACGGGTGTCGAGGGAACAGCAAATCGCTGGTATCTCAAAGGACTGCAAACTATTGGCGGAGGAACTCGATTGCCCCGTCATGCTGCTGTCTCAGCTAAACAGATCGTCGGAGGAAGCCAACCGCGCCCCCAGACTAAGCGACCTCAGAGAGAGCGGAGCGCTGGAGCAGGACGCAGACAACGTGTTCCTCCTACATAGACCAGATGCATTGGACAGGGATTCCATCTCCTTGAAGCTCGCCAAGAATAGATACGGGATGACGGGTTTGGTCTCATTGCAGTTCGATAGGGATATACAAACATTCACGAAGCCTGTTACAAGCTTCATGGGGGAGGCTAGAAAGCCTTACAAGAGTTGATGAATGGTAAGACCCTTGTCGTGGGTTGCGAAGCCTTTAAGGTGGGTGTATGCTCCCAGTAGGTTCCAACTCCACCATACCCTTGCAAAAAAACGGAGCGTCGGGAAAACAAAAGAGAGAAAACCCGACGCTCCTAGAGATGATATGATGGGGCCGCAGACTACAACCCATGGTCATCAAAAGTCAAGGGCTTACTTTATGCGGGGAACCTCCTCCATGTACTCAGACTCTTTAAGTCGTGGAATTTTTTCCTTTAGGGGTCTATCAGGTATTAGCTGCTTTTCCCTCCTCCTTTTCTCCTCCCACATCTTCCCCTTGCCTAGCCTCCAAAAAAGAGTTCGACCCCATATGGGCAGGTATCTCCATGAGCCTGCTGCGGAATAAGGCAGGTCTTTGTCGGTATAGCCCGTGTCTACCCCCAACATTTTTAATTTGTATCCCATGTTTGACTCCCTTGGTATCTCTCCGCTACTTGCCTTGGACACGTCTTGCCACACTTCGCCACCCATCTGTAGCATGGGTGGAATAAAGGTTTTACCTGTTGCGTGCAAAGTTCGTTCCAACATATTCATGCCCCGCCAGTCACCCTTCGCCCATTTGCGCCATCGCTCAACGTGAACTCGATGCATGCCAAATAAATTAAGGGCCATGTTCACCTTGTATTCGCTTATATCCACTTCGCGGCCCAACATGAAATCCTTCGTGGCGCTTACACCCATGGTGCCAGTTCCGAACAATACGGTGTATCTGAAAGTATCGTAAAACGCATCCTTGATCATCCTGTCGCCTATCTCGTCGCTTCTTGCTACGCCCTCAGCCAACTGGTCAAGCGAACGTTTCCGCAACAAGTCAATTTGCTTGATCGTGAAACTAGCCAATTGATACATGACGCGAGCATTGGGATGCCGCGCATACACCATCGGCATGGCGTTTTTCGTAATGGGATATTGATCCAGCATCCTGCCGTATATTGCTCCCATTACGTTGTCGTCGTACTTGCGTCCGCTTCTTAGCGCTTTAACGAAAGGCTCAAAGTCTTTTCCATAAGCTGTTTTGTATTCCGCTTCAAGGCGTTGATAGAAAGCGGATCCAGGGGTGTCTCTCGATAGCGCGGCACGACGCAACTCCTTGTAGGTGGCGTCTATCAGTGCTTCCTTGCCAAAGGTGTCGGCATAACTGAAGCCCACCGCCTTCAAGTTCATGCGCAACAGGTTGGTTGTAAAAGCCTCGTCCTCAAATTCCGCTGCAATGCGCCGCATGTCCTTGTCGTCCAGCCCGAAAGCCTTCAAACCCTCTGGATATTCCCTGACTTTCCTACCACGAGTCAAGTGCTTCGCAGCCGTTCCCCACACGGTGTCTTCCATCCACCCCTTGACTGGGTTGAGTTGCAATACCCCTGGCCCTCTCGAACCAAGAGACCCAGTTATGGCAGTATCCGTGATTTGGGTCATGGCGCTGTAGATATTACCAATCGACCACATGTAACTTATATCGCGCCCCCACTTGAACGCGGTATTCATCCGCCTTCCACTGGGGCGAGCGTATCGGTCATGCAAAAGCTTCTTTAAATGCTCTGCCTTTTTCTTTGATACGTGACCTTCTTCAACCCATGTAGCCACTCTGTCGCCTATACTGTTCATGTAGTCGTACACACCTTCCGTCTCGGAAGTTCCCTTTGTCTTTTTTATTACCACTGCCCTCGCTTCCGCAACGCGATCCTTAATATATTGCTCAGCTTCTGCTGGTTTCATTTTGCCCAAGGTCACCTTGCCTTGGGCCTCTCTCTTCGCTTGCTCCGTTACTTGATCTATGTGTTGCTTGGTGGCGACCTTGTCTATTACTTTCCGCACGTTGCTCTTGGTCAGGCCAACGCCTAACAATTCCGAATTGTGCGCATAGTCCATCATCTGCGAGACGTACTTCAGGTTCGAGGTTTCAAATCCCTCGTAAAGATGTTCCCACTCAGGAGGCACCTCTCCCCACTTTCGCGATTTGGCGAAACCTGGCTTGTGTGAGCCTAGCCCATGCCCCCGTATATACATGTCGGCAATCACTGCCTTGTCATACTGCGACAACTGGGTAACGCTCACATACCCCATCCTTATTCTTTCCGCCTCCCATAACTCCTTGATTACAGGATCTTCCTGTACACCCTTCTCCTTGAGTAACTTGGCATGCCCTCCTTCCTTTAACGAACGGGGAAAGTAGTTCTTTATCTTGCCGTTTATCAAACCGTGGTTGTCCAGTAGGTCGCCAATCTCCCTCAACACGATTTCGTATTGCTCGAAAGCTGCTCTAGTCGCTCCCCTCATGGCTGGATCATCAAGACGCATATCGAATTCATCCATTAAGCCAACCGCAGACAACTCCTCCACCGCAGCTGGATCACCTATGGCTTCTCCCTCTCGCAACCAGCGCTCCCTTATCTGTTTGCCAGAGGATTGGGTTTTCTTGATGGTATTAACCTTCCCGTTTCTCAATCGCCAATACAACTCATCCTTTTCCGCTGTCGTAATAACGCCAGTCCTAACGTATTCGTTAATCCGACCAAAGAATATATGCATCCGCTCTATGTATTGCGTCGTGCGTATAGTAGAGAGCATTTCACTTTGATCAATTCCCTGCCTTACGTATGGACTTATCCGATGAATTCGGGAACGCAGTGGAGATAGAAGAGCAGCTAATCCCTTTGTAATTGGATGTTCAGGAATATAATCCAAATACTTCTTTGCAATATAACGTGATGGCCGTGATTTGAGCAACGTAAGGGGCAATGACTTCATCTTGTGATACACCCCAAGCGGCAAACCAAAACCCATCATAAATCCAGCAAGCCTTTTTTCATCGTTAGTAGTGGCTGCTATCGTGGCGCCCGTGGCGGCACCAAATCCAAGATATACTCCAAGATCACTCCAGTCCATGTCGGCAAGGTCACCAGATTGCATGAACTTGCTAAATGAGTTTCTTAACGTGGTGCGTGATACCTGTTGTGGTAATGTCCCTGCCTTTTCCTCCAGCAGGCCAGGGGTTATCAAGCTATCTTCAGGCAATATTTCTTTTGCGAGGTCATCTGTAAGTCTTAATACTTTGTCGTCACCCGTGTATCCCATCGCCTCGAACTGTTTCCGCACACTTGCGGAGTCACCAACAGCTTCATCCATCGCCAGCAGCGCGCGTTGCTTTGCAAGCAAGTCTTCTGAAGGGGATAAAAGGCTTGCGTCATCGGCATATTCCTGCCTTTTGCGCTTTAAGATATCGAGTGTGTGTTTTTTTTCTTTCGCGTTCTTTACGTGCGCTCTGGGCGTGCTGCCCTGTCCGTGCTTTAACTCCTCTTCCAGAAGCTTGATACCCTCATCAATATCATGCCACTGCAACCATCCCTTTTTTTCCGATTCTATTAATCCTTCCTTTACCAACTCGTTAGTGGGGCGACCCCACTTATTGACAATCGCTGGAACCTTTACCTGAGCCTGCGCAGTTGCTGGTGTCTCGCCCAAGTGTTTTGAATACGCTATGACGCCTAGCTTCTTTAATTGCCTTGCCGTCGCGTCGTCCGTCAACCGTTGCAGGGCAATGTTCGCCTGTCTTGGAGTGAGGTTTGTAAGCAAACGCCATGAGTCAGCAGTGAGATTAAACGCAGTTCCTACGACCATGGCATCCAACACACTCAATAACCTGTTCTGATCCTCCCCCGTCAATAACCCCATCATCATGGTATAGGCTTCAGGGTTATAGGATGTATCAAGCAGTGCTTCAACAACCCCTTGCGCCGCAAACCATTTCACTTTTTGCTTGTTGGATTGGCCAAAAAACTTAGTAAGCCCATGCTTTGCTAATTGTGAATATGCGTAGACGCTAGATGCCAGTATGCCAGTAATAGTTCCAGTTAATTCCCATCCCTCCACGCCATGACCTGCCAACCCCATGAGGTTATGCAGTTCCTTACTCTCCATGGAACCCTCCATGTGTCCTCTTAACTCCTCTTCGGGACTGCCATGCCACAGCGCCCCCGTAAGAGGGAAAGACGAAAGCGAAAAATTCAACAAGCTTAAAAAATCTGGCTTGACTGGAGCTGCCCCCCTTCCAACAGCTTTTGCCTTTTCCCACTGAACGCTCTCCTCCCGCTGCGTCAAGATTTTCTGCGCCCGTTTCTTTATGGCCCCATGAAGGGGATGCTTTGAAAAATCCTTTGTGCGCTCTCGCGCCATATTGGCGTATTCTATGAAAAGCTTGTCAGGCAAGTGGCGAATTGCACCCTCTGGGGCGTTTATGTTAAACACCTTATTGTTTACGTTATCGTAAACATTTTCGGAGAAGTTACTACGTAATAGGGAAATACCTGCGGGGATTACCTCTATTTTTGCGACATTGCGGTTTAGCTCATTTCTTCCTTTTTCGGGATTCCACTGCAACCGTGGCAAACCTGTGGGAACTTGTCGTAGTTTGTGTTCCTTGGGGTATGCTATGAAAGTATTCAGGTCAGGATGGAGTTTCTCCAGAATTTCAAAATGCTCTACTTGTGCCTTAAACAGTTCAGCCCTCCTGTCTGCCATATTGGGGATTGCCTGTCTTGCTTTAAAATCAGCCTTAATTTCGTCTGACGCGCCACCGTTTGCTTGATCGGCATGCATCCAGTCGCGATATATGGTCTCACGCCTGTCCTGCGCAAACTTTCTCGTGGCGGCGACTGACCCCTTCCAAGGATCGTCCGCCTTGGGAGGCAATGGACGCATGTTGCCATATGCGTCCATGATCATCTCCCTGTCCGCCGCAGGGTCTTTGCTGGATGTTTGTGGAACGGGAGACATTATTTGAACAAGGTGTTTAACCCACTTTCTATGGCTTCTCGGTCTTTGATTTGCCGCTGCCCTCCCGTGGAGTCATGCGCGGGAAAGCCTAGATTTTGTCTGAGCATTGTTGGTAGTATGTTCGTAAACATATCGAAATGTTTGGCTGCTTCCAATGCCTTTTCCATTGCTGTCTCGAACTGTGGGTTCATGACGGGGCGCAAAGTCTTGCGACCTGCGCTGTCCGTGAATTCCTCCGTTTTTACGGCCTTGGCTGCATCGTCCCATTCGTATACCTGTATGTTCAAGAAGTATGGCAAGGCGCCTTTCCCCGCACTTTTTGGAGGTGTTATCTTTAATTCCCATTTTCCTTGCCCCGCTGACCACCCGTTTGTATCCACATTACCCACCATCGTGGCGCCTTCCATATGCCCACGGATCTTCGGGTTTTTAAACCACCCGTCGGGCCGCTGTAGTATATCTAGAAAGGTATGCGTGTTAATATCTTTTTTATCATTGTCAATGAGATGCACTTTGGCTGCTAATATCTGATATAATTTTTCTTCCGACTGGTTAAGCTGGGTCAACACATAGGAGGGAGTTGGGCCAGCTGCGGATAGTATCTTATTTTCTGTATCAACGTAGAGATACTTGTTGGTGCGAATATCCCTCATTACGACCTTACCATCAAACTCAAGAAGCTTTCTTGTAACGACCTCAGTCTTTGGGTCGATGTGGTCATACCAAGTGGGAACCAAGTCTTGGCCTTTTGTGCCAAGGCTTGGGAACCCAATAGTTAGTTTACCCTCGCGATAGGTCATGTTCATCTCAAGGCCACTTCCCTTGGCTAACCCATGAAGTTTGTTCACTTCCTTAAGTAAATCTTTAGGTTTGGTTGGTGCCTTCTGCAAATCCTGAAGCTCAAATAGGCTCTTAGCCATCTGTGTAAGCTTTATGTTGTAATCCAGCACCTCCTCTGGGTATGACCTTATGTTTTTTAGTCTTTCATCTATGCGGTCATAGGTGCTTTTGGTCGAGGAGTCCTCAACCAATCCGCCATATTTTTCCCGCGCTTCCCAAATTAACGTCTCTATTGGGTTTAGCGGCGCAGGTTTTGGCGGAGCCTTAATATTAAGCTCTTGCTCCACCCTCGCCCTCGTCCATTTCTTTATATCTATGTTCGACGGGTCGCCTGTCGCGCCATGTGGCCCAGCCCTTCGCCTCGCCTTCTTCTTTTTCCGCCTCGCTCTATTCTTTTTCGGAAGGTCTTCTTCTAACTCAATGCCCATCTCTTTTAATCCCTCTACAGCATCCTCCTCCTGTTTTGCCTCATACTCCTTGGCCACGACTTCAATTACTTGCTGCACGCTGTCGGCTAGCCCTCTCGCAACCAAGTCTTGAGCCAAGCGCGCAAAATTGCTTTCATCGTCCAACTCGTACAAGTTGAGCAAGGCATTCGAATCCTCTGCACCCAAGTCTGCCAGAACATCCAAACCCCCGATCCCTGATCCCTTGAATTCCGACTCTTTAGGTATTGGCTTTACTGCCAACCGACCATTCGGCTCATCCCAAGTATAGCCAGCCGCTGGCTTTAAACTCCACGTATCTTTCTCAGGTTGCCACTCGTGATATACCAAGTTAGAATGTTTTGGATACGGATCCCCTGCTTGGGGCTTTTTACCGCCCTTTGGTTTGTCACCACCCAAATTAAGTAATCCTCTTAAATCCTCCGCTGCCAAAGCGGGATTCCCCCCAGGAATAAACGCACCAGAGGAAAAGACAGATTCGGGAAAGTGTTTTTCCAGCATTCTTTGTGTTTCTGCCCCTATCAGGGTGTCCTGCTTCCCCTGTGTGCCTTCGCCACCTTCGCGACCTTTTTCGCCTTTCGCGCCGTGTGTCCCAGCCCTTCGCCTCGCCTTCTTCTTTTTCGGAAAGAATAACTCATTCAATGGCACTGCGTCTTTGGCGGACGGCACTTCGCCTTTGGCGGGCGGCACTTCGTCTTTTTCTTCGAACCTCTTCCAAGCTTCCTCTTCCTCCTCCAAGCTGGGGCTAGGCGACCTCTCTAGCGCTGCGGCTTCCATTGCGTTGCGAAATACCTTATCCGTCTGATATACTTTGGAATCAGACCAGTCACCGCGATCCAGGGCCGAAAGCATTAGAGTTCTGTATTGCTCCCACGTTTCTGATTCGTTTAATTCCCCGCGAGAATACTGACCCACTATATTTTCAAAATCAGGATTAGAACTTAGGAAGAGTAACGCATTCTCCTCTGCGAGTGCCGCCTTCACGGCCCTGTCCTCATCGGCTTCCCTTTCGCTAGTATATGGATCTTTTGGTGGCGTAACATCAGGCTGTGGCGTAACATCAGGTGGTAGCGGAGGAGTGGAATCTAGCGATTTCAATAACTCTTCCGTAGTAAGTGATCGCGTATCAGCGGGTAGCGTAACATCAGGTGGTGGCAGCGCAACAGGTGGCTCGATGGGGCCACCAGGAACTGATGGTAATAATTCATGGAAGAATGGCAGTGGGCCTTGCGTGGGCGCTGGTATGTTTTGCCCCATATCCTCGGGCAACCCAGGTTCTGGAATTTGTGGCGCCAAGTGTGGTGGAGCTGCCCCACTAGGTATAGGTGGTAAGCTCAATTGCTGTGGAGGTGTTGAGGTTGGCGCCTGTCCTTGTTGCATAG
>Ga0310345_10003628_pt1 | contig 14568 bp, 16 predicted proteins | sample HC15DNA20500_MG_FD_204667 | JGI IMG/M metagenome (GOLD analysis project Ga0310345, IMG submission 204667) | Marine microbial communities from station ALOHA, North Pacific Subtropical Gyre - HC15-DNA-20-500_MG | ecosystem: Environmental > Aquatic > Marine > Oceanic | place: Pacific Ocean: North... | reverse complement strand
AGATCGCTTCGGCGAGTTGGTTGGGCGTCTGGGTCATGGGGGGGCTCCGCCTGGAAAGGTTGAGGGTGGGGCGCGCCGGCTATGGCAGGTCGGGCGCGCCCAGCAGCGCGTGGCCCTGGCCGATGAGGGCCTCGATGCCGAGCGCGATGCCGATCAGCCGCGCTTCGGCGCGCGGCGGCCCCATCAGCTGCAGGCCCACCGGCATCCGGTTGGCGTCGAGGCCCACGGGCATCGTCAGCGCGCACCAGCCGAACAGGTTGCTGATGGCGGTGTTGCGCATGGCCTTCATGTTGGCCGGCGCGTAGGTCTCCACCGTGCCGATGTCGGCCAGCCGCGGCGGCGAGGCGGGCACGGTGGGCGTGAGCAGGACGTCGACGTCGTCGAACAACCGGGCCGCGCCCGCGCCGCAGCGCTGCAGCACGGCCTTGCGCCGCAGGTACTCGACGGAAGACACCTGCTCGGCCCAGCGCACGCGGTCGCGCACCACCGGGTCCAGCCGCTCCACCTTGTGCGGGAAGTGCTGGTCGAGGTAGGCCGCGAGTTCGGACGCTGCGAGGCCGCCGCGGCGGAAGATGTCGAAGGCTTCCTCGCAGTGCGGCAGCGGGAACCGGACCACCTGCGCGCCGGCCTGGGCGAGGCGCTGAACGGCCGCTTCCACGGCGGCGGCGATGCTCGGGTCGATGTCGTCCCAGAAGTGGTTGGTCGGCACGCCGACGCGCAGTCCTTGCACGCGCACCGGGGCAGGCGCGGGCAGGCCCTGGCTCTCTGTGTCGAGGGCGGCGAACGCGTAGGCCAGGTCTTCCACCGTGCGGGTGAGCACGCCCGCGGTGTCGAGCGAGGACGACAGGGGCACGATGCCTTCGACCGGCCAGCGCCCCACGGTGGTCTTCAGGCCCACCTGTCCGGTCATGGACGCGGGCACGCGCACCGAACCGGCGGTGTCGGTGCCCAGCGCCAGCAGGGCGCTGCCCTGCACCAGCGAGACGCCCGCGCCCGCGCTGGACCCGCCTGGCACGCGGTGCTCGTGGGGTGACCAGGGGTTCCGGGGCGTGCCCCAGTGGGCGTTGACGCCAAGACCCCCGAACGCGAACTCGACCGTGTGCGTCTTGCCGACCACGATGCCCAGTTGCCGCTGCAGCCGCGCGACCAGCGGGCCGGCCGCCTGCCAGGCTTCGGGCAGGGCCTCGTCGCTGCCCGCAAACACCGGCAGGCCGGGCACGCCGTACAGGTCCTTCACCGACACCGGCAAGCCCATCAGCGGGCCCAGGTCCTGGCCCTGGTCCAGCAGGGTGTCGACCGCAGCGGCGGCGCTGCGGGCGCGCGCGCCGTCCCAGGTCTTGTAGGCGTTGAGCCGGGGTTCCATGCGCGCGTGGTGTTGCGCGCAGGTGTCGATCAGGGCCACCGCCGTCAGTTCGCGGCGGCGCAGGCGGGCGGCGTGCTCGGCCAGCGACAGGTGGGCAGCGTTCAAGGGCCTTCTCCTCGGGGTGTGGTGAACAGGGTGTGTCCCATTGTCACCACCCGGCCGCCAAGTCCGCGGCGATCTCTTCTGGTGTGCCCAGGCGGTTCATCGGCGTGTCGCGCAGCAACTGGGTGTAGATGGCTTTCATCCAGCCGGTCTCGGCCTCGCTCAGCGGCTGCGGGTTGCGCGGCACGATGCGCTGGCCGTTGTCGATGGCACCGGGCGAGACGCACCCAGATGGTGCCGCCCACGTTGTGCACCGACGCGTCGACGCGGCCATGGGCCTGCAGGGCCGCCTGCACCACGCGCCCCTGGTAGCGCTGGGCGGCGATTCCGGTCCTGGTCAGCGGCCGAGGTCTTTGGCGCTGACGCCCGCGATGCCCCAGTTCTCCTTGGGCATTTCGTGGATCCAGACGCGGATGGTTTCCTTCTTCGCGTCGATGGCCTCGTGCAGCGCCTGGGTGACCTTCTCGATCACGGCCTTCTTCTGCTCGGGCGTGCGGCCTTCGAGTATGTAGATCTGTGCGAACGGCATGGTGGTGGTCTCCTGGGTCAGTTGGCTTTGATGTCCAGCTTGCGGATCAGGGCACCCCAGCGGTTGTTCTCGGCCTTGATGAAGGCGTCGAACTCCTGGGGCGTGGTGACGCGCAGGTTGCCGGAGATGTTGTCGAACGCGGCCTGGGCCTCGGCGGTCTTGGCGCCTTTGGCCCAGGCGTCGTGCAGCTTCTGCACGACGGCGGCCGGGGTGGCGGCGGGGGCGACCAGGCCGAACCAGGTCTCCACCGCGAAGCCGGGGTAACCGGACTCGGCCACGGTCGGTACGTCCGGCAGGGCCTTGGCGCGCGTGGGCGAGGTGACGGCCAGCGCCTTGAGCTTGCCGCTGCGGATGTGCTGCAAGGTGGTGGCCAGCGAGCTTTCCATGCTCATGATCACCGTGCCCGAGAGCAGGTCCGGCACGATCTGGCTCGACCCCTTGTAGGGGATGTTGGTGAGTTCGATGCCGGCCACCGACTGCAGCAGCTCGGCCGCCAGGTGGTTGCTGGTGCCGATGCCGGACGTGGCGTAGCCGAGCTTGCCCGGGTTGGCCTTGGCGTAGGCCACCAGACCCTTGAGGTCGGCGAACGGTGCGCTCGGGTGCACGACGATCACGCAGGGCGTGGTGCCCACCAGCGAGATCGGGGCGAAGTCCTTTTCCACCTGGAACGGCAGCTTGTCGTAGAGGTAGGGCGCGATGGCCAGGCTGCTGATGGCCGACAGCCCGATGGTGTAGCCGTCCGGTGCGGCCTTGGCCACCGCGTCGGTGCCGATGTTGCCGCCGGCGCCGGCCTTGTTCTCGACCACGAAGGACTGGCCCAGCGCGTCGCCCATGGCCTTGGCGGCGGTGCGGCCCATGATGTCGGTGGGTCCACCCGGTGGGAAGGGCACGATGAGCTTGACGGGACGGGCGGGGTAGGCGTCCTGCGACCAACCAGCGGCGGGTGCCAGGGCCAGGCCGGCCCCCACGGAGGCGATGAAATCTCTGCGTTGCATAGGGTGCGTTCCTCAGGCCGCTTTTTTCTGCTCGCGCGCATCTCGCGCGCGAGCCATGGTCATGGCCGTGTCTTCGATCATGTCTTCCTGGCCACCGACCATCTTCTTGCGGCCCAGTTCGACCAGGATGTCGCGCGCCGACAGGCCGTACTTGACGGCGGCGCGTTTGGCGAACAGCAGGAAGCTGCCGTACACGCCGGCGTAGCCCAGCGTGAGCGCGTCGCGGTCGATGCGGATCGGGAAGTCCATGATGGGCGTGACCAGGTCTTCGGCCACGTCCTGGATCTTCCAGACGTCCACACCGGTCTGCACGTCCATGCGGTCGAGCACGGCGACCAGCACTTCCATCGGCGTGTTGCCTGCGCCCGCGCCCAGGCCGGCGGCGGCAGCGTCGATGCGGGTGGCGCCACATTCAATGGCGGCGACCGAGTTGGCCACGCCCATGGCCAGGTTGTGGTGGCCGTGGAAGCCCAGCTCGGTCTCGGGCTTGAGCGCGTCGCGCACGGCCTGCAGGCGGGCCTTCACGTCGGCGGGCAGCATGTAGCCGGCCGAGTCGGTGATGTAGATGCAGTTGGCGCCATAGCCCTCCATCAGCTTGGCCTGTTTCACCAGGCCTTCGGGGCTGTTCATGTGGGCCATCATCAGGAAGCCCACGGTGTCCATGTCGAGCTTTCGGGCGAAGGTGATGTGCTGCTCGCTCACGTCGGCTTCGGTGCAGTGCGTGGCCACGCGGATGGTGTGCACGCCCAGGCCGTGCGCCATCTTCAGGTGGTCGACGGTGCCGATGCCGGGCAGCAGCAGGGCCGAGACCTTGGCCTGCTTCATCAGCGGGATCACGGTGCCCAGGTACTCCTCGTCGGAGTGGGCCGGGAAGCCGTAGTTGACGCTGGAGCCGCCCAGGCCGTCGCCGTGGGTGACCTCGATCAGCGGCACACCGGCGGCGTCGAGGCCGCAGGCGATGCTCTTCATCTGTTCGAGCGTCATCAGGTGGCGCTTGGGGTGCATCCCGTCGCGCAGGGTCATGTCGTGCAGGGTGATTTTTTGCTGGCTCATGGGGTGCTCCGGATCAGGCGGCGACGGGTTCGAGCACGAGCTCGCCCTTCAGGATTTCTTCGGCAAACATCTCGGCGGTGCGCGCGGCGGCGGCGGTCATGATGTCCAGGTTGCCGGCGTACTTGGGCAGGTAGTCGCCCAGGCCCTCGACCTCCATGAAGACCGAGACGCGGTTGCCGTCGAAGACGGGGCCGTTGACCAGCTTGTAGCCCGGCACGTACTTCTGCACTTCCTTGATCATGTCGTGCACCGACTTCGTGATCGCGGCCTCGTCGGGCGTGCCTTCGACCAGGCAGTGCACCGTGTCGCGCATGATCAGCGGCGGCTCGGCCGGGTTGATCACGATGATGGCCTTGCCCTTCTTGGCGCCGCCCACCTTCTCGACCGCGCCGGCCGTGGTGCGGGTGAACTCGTCGATGTTCTTGCGCGTGCCGGGACCGACCGATTTGCTGGACACGGTGGCGACGATCTCGCCGTAGCTCACCGGCTGCACGCGGCTGACCGCGTAGACCATGGGGATGGTGGCCTGGCCGCCGCAGGTGACCATGTTCACATTCATCTCGCGCTGGCCGACGTGCTGCTTGAGGTTGACCGGCGGCACGCAGTAGGGGCCGATGGCGGCGGGCGTGAGGTCGATCATCATCGCGCCCTGCTCATTGACCTTGCGCGAGTTCTCGGCGTGCACGTAGGCGCTGGTGGCGTCGAACACGATCTGCACACCGTCGGCCTTCATGTGCGGGATCAGGCCGTCCACACCCTCGGCGGTGGTCTTGATGCCCATCTCCTTGGCGCGCTTGAGACCGTCGGAGTTGGGATCGATGCCCACCATCCACACGGGTTCGAGCAAGGGGCTGCGCTGCAGCTTGGCCAGCAGGTCGGTGCCGATGTTGCCGGGCCCGATCAGGGCGCACTTGATTTTTTTGGTCATGGGTTGACTCCTGGGGGAAGAAGAAAAAAGGTTCAGGTGAGCGTGCGCACCACGCCACCGTCCACCCGCAGCGCGGCGCCGGTGGTGGCGCTGGCCTGCGGGCTGCAGACGTAGGCCACCATGGCCGCCACCTCGTCGGGGCGGATGAAGCGGCGCAGCAGCGAGGTGGGGCGCGCGTCGCGGAAGAAGCGGGCCGCGGCTTCGTCGAAGCTCAGGCCCTGCTGCGCGGCGAGCGTGTCGAAGAAAGCGCGTGCGCCTTCGGTCAGCGTGGGGCCGGGCAGCACGCTGTTGACCGTGACGGCGGTGCCGGCGCAGCACTCGGCCAGGCCGCGTGCCACGGACAGCTGGGCCGACTTGCTCATGCCGTAATGCACCATCTCGGCCGGCGGGCAGATGCCCGACTCGCTGGAGATGAAGACGATGCGGCCGCGGTTGCGCGTCAGCATGCCGGGCAGCGCGGCGCGGGCGAGGCGCACGCCGCTCATCACGTTGACCTCGAACAGGTGCTGCCAGTCGGCGTCGGCGATCTGCTCGAAGGGCTTGGGCTCGAAGATGCCGAGGTTGTTGACCAGGATGTCCACATCGGCCAGCCGGGTCGCCACCTGCTCGCAGCCGGCGGCGGTGCCCAGGTCGGCGGCGATGCCCGACACCTCGGCCTGCGGGTGCTGTTGGCGCAGGGTCTGCAGGGCGCGCTGCACCGACGCCTCGCCGCGGCCGTTGAGCACCACATGGGCGCCGTCGGCCAGCAGGGCCTGGGCGATGGCCAGGCCGATGCCAGCGGTCGAGCCCGAGACGAAGGCGGTCTGCCCCGCCAGGGGGCGTGGTGCCGGGCTCATGGGCGCCCTCCTACGGGCGGACGGGCGTGCAGCCAGCCGGCCAGCCAGCGGGTCAGGCGCGGCGCCACCACCCAGGTCATGAGGACCACCACCAGCACGGTGATGACCATGGTGCGCGGCACCAGCGGCCAGTCGGCCAGCAGCGGCGCCACGGTGAGGAACAGCAGCAGCACGGTCGGGAAGATGCCCAGCCAAGTCACGATCGCCACCTTCCAGCGCGGCGGCGCCTTGGTGGTGCTGCCCGCCGGCGCGAACCAGTAGTCCAGCCCGCTGACCCGGCGCATCTCCTGCGCACCGACGGTGTGGGGTGCGACTTGCGCGAGCCAGCGGGCCCGCTCGGGCGAGTCCTGCCAGGCGGCCAGGTGCGCCTCGTTGTCGAAGGCGAAGACCACGTGGTAGAGCAGGGGCTCGTCGCCGCCGCCGGCCTCGCCAGGGCGCACCAGCTGGCCGCCCAGGTGGCCGCCCAGGTGGCCGGGGAAGTGGGTCGCTGCCTCGATCATGCCGGCCATGGCCGTCTCGAAGCCGGCCACGCCTTGGGGTGCGACCCGGCGCGTGACCAGCACGGTCACGGCGCGCGACGGGGTGGCGGGTGCGTTCATGGGTGCAGGCGGCTCAGGGCGGCGCTCAGACGAATCGCATGCCAACCGTGCCCAGGTCCTGGAAGCGCACGTTCACGCTGTCGCCGGCCTGCACCGCAATGGCTTCGGTCACGCCGCCGGTCATGATGAAGCTGCCCGTCGGGATCTCCTGACCGCGCGCGCCCAGGTGGTTGGCCAGGGCGGCGATGGCGGCGGCCGGGTGGCCCATCACGGCGGCGCCGGCGGCCATGGCCACGATCTGGCCGTTCTTCTCCAGCACCACGCCCAGCGTGCGCAGGTCCAGGTCTTCCACACGACGGGCGCGGCCACCGATCACGAAGCGCGAGGCCGAGGTGTTGTCGGCGATCACGCTCTTGAGGTCGAACTTGAAGTCGCGGTAGCGGCTGTCGATGATCTCCACGCCGGGGATCACGAAGTCGATCGCGGCCATCACGGCGCCGACGTGGCAGCCCGGACCTTTGAGCGGCGCCTTGGTGACGACGCAGATCTCGGCCTCGACCTTGGGGTGGATGAGTTCGGAGGTCTTGATGTCGCTGCCTTCGGCGCAGGCCATGTAGTCGCTGACGAAGCCGAAGACCGGCGTGTCCACGCCCATCTGCTTCATCTTGGCGTAGGAGGTCAGGCCGCACTTGAGGCCCACCGTCTTGTGGCCACGGCTTTCCTTGCGCGCGCGGATCAGGTCCTGGATCGCGTAGGCGTCGTCCCAGTCCATGTCCGGGTGGTCGTCGGTGATCTTGGTGACGTCGTGCGCCTTCAGCTCGGCGTTTTCCAGGTGCTCGGCGAGCTGGGCGAGGGTGTTCTTGTCGAGTTTCATGTGGTTGTTTCCTTCCCGCTCAGGCGACGAAACGCACCGACGTGCCGCCCAGGCCGCCGACGCTGCAATACAGGCTGTCGCCCGCGACCACCGGCACCAGCGGCGACTGCGAGCCAGAGAGGATGATGTCGCCGGCCTTGAGGCCGATGCCCAGACGGCCGAGCGTGTTGGCCAGCCAGGCCACCGCGTTGACCGGCGAGCCCTGCACCGATGCGCCGCAGGACGTGCTGATGATTTCGCCGTTCTTTTCCAGCACCATGCCGGCCAGCGCGAGGTCGAGGTCGCGCGGGCTCTTGCGCAGGCCGCCGAGCGTGAGCACGCCGCAGGAGGCGTTGTCGGCCACGGTGTCCTGGATCTTGATCTTCCAGTCCTTGATGCGCGAGTCGACGATCTCGAAGCACGGCATCACGCAGTCGGTGGCGCGCAGCACGTCGGCCGCGGTGACGCCGGGGCCTTCGAGGTCGCGCGCCAGGATGAAGGCGACCTCTGCCTCGGCCTTGGGCGCGATCATGCTGCTCACCGGGATGGGCTGGCCTTCGTTGTAGACCATGCCCGAGAGCAGGTGGCCGAAGTCGGGCTGGTTGACCTTGAGCATGTCCATCACGACCTTGCTCGTCACGCCTATTTTCTTGCCCACCACGCGCTCGCCCGCGTCCAGCCGGCGCTGGATCATGCGCAGCTGGATCTGGTAGGCGTCCTCGATGGTGATGTCCGCTTCGCGGTCGGTCAGCGGAGCGACGGGTTGGCGGTCGAGCAGCGACTGGTAGAGCTCGTCGCCGTAGTGCTGGATCTTGGAGTTGTCCATGGTGTTCTGTGTGGGAAAAGGGGTCAGGCGGACGCGGCGCCCTGCGCGTCGGCTTCGGCGAGGAAGTTCGACACCAGCTGGGCGAAGCGCGCGGCGTGTTCGATCTGCGTCCAGTGGCCGCAGTGGCCGAACACGTGCAGCTGGCTGTTGGGAATCCACTGGCTCAGCGTGAGCGAGGTCTGCAGCGGAATCACCTGGTCCTCGCGGCCGTGGACGATGAGCGTCTCGTGCGGCAGCGCGCGGATCGCCGATTCGGGGCTGGCCATGGCGTCGACCCAGCGCTGGCGCGGGGCCGGGAACATGGCCGAGAAGGATTCCTGGAAGCCGGGGCGGATGCTGGCCTGGTAGCGCAGCTCGGCCAGCTCGTCGGTGACCAGCGCGCGGCTGTGGGCGAAGATGTCCAGCAGGCGCTTCATGGTGGCCAGCGAGGGCTCGTAGCCCCAGACCGCGTCCAGGCCCGGCGTGATCGGGAAGGGCACACCGACCGAGCCCATGAGCACCAGGCGGCGCACGCGCTGCGGCGCGCGGATCGCCAGCGCCAGCGAGAGCGCGCCGCCAAAGCTGTTGCCGACCACGTCGGCTTTCTCGACGCCCATCGCGTCCATGACATCCAGCGCCTGCTGGACCCAGGTGTCCATGTTGTAGGTCATGCCGGCGGGGCGGTCGGTGTAGCCGAAGCCCACCATGTCGGGCGCGATGACTCGCCGATCCTTGGCGATGACCGGCATGGCGAGGCGCCAGTTGGCCCAGGCGCTTACACCCGGACCGGAGCCGTGGATGAACAGCACCGGAGGCTGTCCCGGCTTGGAGCTGCCGAGGTCGTGCACGTTGGTGTTGAAGCTGCCTGTGCGAACGCTCAGCGCAATTTCAGGGTTGTGTGGGGCATTCATGTGTCTTGTCCTTGAGGTCTTTGCTTTGAAGGGGCGGCGAGTGGGCCGGGACGACTGGTTCCGTTCATGTCCCCCGTCGGTCGCTGCGCGCTCGCCTCCTCCTTTACTTCACTGCACCAGTCGCCCCGGCCCACTCGCTGTCGGCGCACGAGGCCGTTCGTCCAGGGCAGCCGTGGAACCGGCTATGCCGGGCCACAGGCGGCGTCCCCCTCGAAGCGTCGAAGACGCGCAACGGAGGGGGGAAGCCGCGCAGCGGCGCAGGGGGGAGATCACAGCTTCACCATCACGTTGCGGAGTTCCGTGTAGAACTCCAGCGAGTGCACGCCGCCCTCACGGCCGATGCCGGACTGCTTGGCGCCGCCGAACGGCGTGCGCAGGTCGCGCAGGAACCAGCTGTTGACCCAGGAAATGCCGACCTCCATGCGCTGCGCCACGCGGTGCGCGCGCGCCAGGTCACGCGTCCAGATGGCGGTGGCCAGGCCATACTCGTTGTCGTTGGCCTTCTGCAGCACCTCTTCTTCACTGTCGAACGGGGCGATGTGGCAGCAGGGTCCGAAGATCTCTTCCTTGATGACGCGCGCCGTCTCGGGCAGGCCGGTCCAGATGGTGGGCTGCACCCAGCAGCCGTCCTGGAGCTCGCCGGGCATGTCGGGCACGCCGCCACCCGTGACCACCGTCGCGCCCTCCTGCACCGCCAGCCGGTAGTACGAAAGCACCTTGGCCTGGTGTTCCTTGCTGATCAGCGGGCCCAGCTTGGTGTCGGCGTCCTCGGGCAGGCCGATCTTCCAGCCCTCGACCTGCTGCTTCAGCGCGGCGACGAATCGGTCGAAGATCGGGCGTTCCACGTAGACGCGCTCGGTCCCCAGGCAGACCTGGCCGCTGTTGACGAAGGCCGAGCGCAGCGTGCCCTCGATGGCGGCGTCGAAGTCGCAGTCGGCGAACACGATGGCGGCGTTCTTGCCGCCCATCTCCAGGCTCACAGGGCGCGCGCCCTTGGCGGCGGCCTTCATGATGACCTCGCCGGTGCGCGTCTCGCCGGTGAAGGTGATGGCATCGATGCCGGGGTGGCTGGTGACGAATTCACCGGCCGATCCAGGGCCGAAGCCGTGCACCACGTTGTAAACGCCCTTGGGAATGCCGACCTGGTTCATCACCTCGCCGAGCATGGCCGCGGTGCGCGGGGTTTCCTCGGACGGCTTGACCACCACGGTGTTGCCGCAGGCGAGCGCCGGGCCGACCTTCCAGGTCATCAGCAGCAGCGGCAGGTTCCAGGGGCAGATCACGCCGACCACGCCCAGGGGTGTGCGCAGGCCGTAGCTGATGGCAGTGCCGCCGTCGGGCGTGGTCATCTGGAAGCTCTCGGTCGGCACGTTCTTCACCACGTCGGCGAACACCTTGAAGTTGGCAGCGCCGCGCGGAATGTCGATGTGCGAGGCCAGGCTCCGGGGCTTGCCGGTGTCGGCGCACTCGGCCTCCAGGAATTCGTCGAAGCGGCGCGTGATCTCGGCCACCAGCGCTTCGAGCAGCTCCACCCGCTGGGCCAGCGGCATGCGGCCCCAGGGGCCCTTGAGCGCCGCGCGCGCAGCGGACACAGCGGCATCGACCTCGGCCTGGCCGGCTTCCGCCACCTGACCGATCACGGCGTTGGTGGTCGGCGTGCGGTTGTCGAACCACTTGCCGGTGGCCACGAATTCGCCGTTGATGAAGTTCAGAATCTGATTGGCTAGCATGTCACTCTCTCATTGGTGGGTGGGCCGTTGCGGGCTGCACACTCTCATCGGTGCGCCCGGCAGCCAGCCGGCGGGGTAGCGGCGCACGAGGCGCCGCGTCGGGAAAAAGTCCAGTGGGTCATATGTCTCCGCCTCTCGGGGCATGCTTTGCCGCGTCCACACAGCCATGAAGGCAACGATAGGCGGCCGACTTCATACTGTCCAATACCAAATTTTCTAAACTCAATACCCTCTCGGTATGAGAAAGCAAAGGAGCCCATGGACCTGCGGCAGATGAAATACTTTTTGGCCCTGGCCCAGGAGCTGCACTTCGGCCGCGCGGCGCAGCGGCTGCACATGGCCCAGCCGCCGCTCACGCGGCAGATCCGGGGGCTGGAGGAAGAGCTGGGCGCGGAGCTGTTCCTGCGCACGCCCAAGGGCGTGGAACTGACGGCCGCGGGCCAGACGCTGCTGGACGAGGTGCCCAACATCCTCTCGCTGGCCCAGCGCGCCAGCGAGCGCACCCGGCTGGCCGGCCAGGGACTGATCGGCCGGCTCGACGTCGGCATCTTCGGCTCGGGCGTGCTCGACGTGATCCCGCGGCTGCTGGCGGACTTCCACCGCGAACGCCCCGCCGTGCGCCTGGAGCTGCACAACATGACCAAGGCCCAGCAGCTGCAGGCCTTGCGCGAGCGCCGCATCACCGTGGGCTTCAACCGGCTGGTGCAGGCGGAGCCCGGACTGGGCGTCCAGATCGTGCTGCGCGAACCGCTGGTGGTCGGCCTGCCCGAGACGCATCCGCTGAGCGCGCGCGCGCAGATCGATCTGCGCGATCTCAGCGGCGTTCCCATGATCCTGTACCCCAACGCCCCCCTGCCCGGGCTGGCGCAGGAGGTGGCCAGCGCCTTCGCGCGCGAAGGTGCGCAGCTCGAGGTGGCCCAGGAGGTCGAGGACGTGCTGACCTGCGTGGCCCTGGTGGCGAGTGGCTTCGGCTGCTGCATCACGACCCAATCCGCCATGAGCCTGCGCCTGCCCGGCGTGGCCTACAGGCCGCTGCGCTCGCGCCATCTGCACGATATCGCCCTGTGCTGCCTCTACCGCACCGACGACAACTCGCCGGTGCTGGCCGCCTTCCTGCGGGTCGTGCAGTCCTTCGCCGCCCGGCAAGGCGCCAGGGCCGCATGAAGCACGCCGCGGCGCCCGCCTGGGGCTGTTGCGAGGCATCCATGCGCTCACGCCTCGGCGGCTTCGGCCAGGAAGTCACCGACCAGCCGTGCAAAGCGCGCCGCGTGCTCGATCTGCGTCCAGTGGCCGCAGCGGCCATACACATGCAGCTGCGCTTTTGCGATCCATTCGGCCAGCGTGTAGGCGTTGGACAGCGGGATCACCCGGTCCTCCCGGCCATGCACGATCAGGGTCTCGTGCGGAAGGCCGCGGATGTCCTGCTCCGCGCTCGCCAGCGCATCCACCCAGCGCTGGCGCGGCGCGGGGAACATCGCCGCGAACGACTCCTGGAAACCCGGGCGGATGCTGGCCTCGTAGCGCAGCCGCGCCAGCTCGTCGTTCACCAGCGCGCGGTCCCAGGCGAAGCAGTCCATGATCGCGCGCATGTTCTCGAATGACGGGGTGTAGCCCCAGACCGCATCCAGCCCTGGAGTGATCTGGAACGGCACGCCCACGCTGCCCATCAGCACCAGGCGGCGCACCCGCTCGGGGTGGCGGATCGCCAGCGCCAGCGCGAGGCCTCCGCCAAACGAGTTGCCCACGAGGTCCGCGCGTTCGATGCCCAGCGCATCGAGCAGGCCCACGGCCTGGCGCACCCAGGCGTCCATGCCATAGGCGAAGCCCTCAGGCCGCTCGCTGTAGCCGAAACCCACCATGTCGGGCGCGATCACGCGCGCGCGCTCGGACAGCGCGGGCATCACGAGCCGCCAGTTGGCCCAGGCCGAGACACCCGGGCCCGAGCCATGGATCAGCAGCACCGGGTCGCCGCTGCCCATGTCGTGGTAGTTGGTGCGGATGCCGGCCGCCACGATGGCGTGCGCGACTTCCGGGTTGTGTGGCGCTGCGCCATCAGGATGGGAAGTAGACATTTCTCAGCTCCGCAGGGTCAGTGCGCATCCGCCCGGCCCGGCCCATCGGGCACGAGGCCCAGGGCCCGCAGGCCGGCCTGCGCGATTGCTTCGTCTTGTGCTTCACTGCCGCCGGACACGCCGATGCCGCCGATGCGCGCGCCGCCCTCCACGATCGGCAGACCGCCGCCGAAGGCCACGAAGCGCGGGCGCAGCACCAGGCCCTCGCGCACGGCCTCGGAGTGCGAGGCCAGCGCCGCGTGCCATGCGCCCGTGGGCAGGCCGAAGCTCGCAGCGGTGTAGGCCTTGTCGGTGGCAATGTCCACCGAGTGCAGCGGCGCGCCAGCCATGCGCACGAAGGCGGCAGGCACGCCGGCCGCGTCGACCACCGCCACGTTGACGCGCACGCCCAGCGCCGTGGCGTGCCGCACCGCGGCCTCCACGGCACGCAGCGCGGCCGGTGCGTCGATGACGGGCTGGGCCACGCTGAGCGCGGCGGCGGAGGTGCGGGGCATGCGGTCCTCCATCAGAAGGCCTTCACGAGCGTGAAGCGCAGCAGCGAGCCCTTGGGCTGCGCGCCCGTGCCCGCCTCGGCGCGCAGTTCCTTGTAGAACGCTCCCTTGAGGAACAGGCCCGCGCCGGGCACGGGGTAGACCAGCTCGGCGCCCAGCGCATGGCGCGAGGCCTTGCTGGTGCTGGCGCCTGGCCCGCTGTCCTCGCTGGTCTGCCACTGGCTGTAGCCGACCACGCCCGCCTGCCACCCGCCAAAGGACTTGCCCAGCCCCCATTCGAGCGTGACCTGGTTGCCCGGGCGGAAGCCCGCGCCGGTCTTGCCGTTGCGCTCGAAGCGCATCAGCGCGGACCCCGAGACGGTCTTCGCGCCGTCGAAGTAGTAGGTCAAGCCCCCCGTGAGCATGGTGCTCTTGAAGCCCTTGCCCGGCGATGCCGGGTAGCTCGTGCTGGCGGTGTCGAACCACATGCCGGCCGCGGCCACGGCGTCCCACTGCGGGCCGTGCCAGCCCAGCACCAGCGGGCCCAGGTACACGTCGCCCACGCCCGAGCGGGTGTCGGCAATGCCGGCCGCGTTGATGGTGAGCGAGGTGCGCACCACGGGCACGATGGCCTCCATGCCGTAGTCGGCGCCCAGCAGCTTGTGCGGCGTGATCCACACGAAGCGGTTGGCCAGGGCCGTGACAGTGCCGCGGTTGTGGCCCGGCAGGTTGTCGCTGGTGCCGGGCGCGCGGAAGTCGTCGATGTTGTAGTTGACGAGGTAGCCCAGGTAGTAGACACCGGGCGGCGGCACGCTCGCCGCCTGCACCCCCTCGACGCCGGGCACGTAGTGGCCGTCGGCCCGCGCCGCCGGCCCGGTCAGCGCGCCCGCCAGGGCGAGCGCGGCGATGGCCATGTGCTTTTGCATGCTGTAGTCCTTGTGCATGGTCGTGCGCCCGCTCAGGTGTAGACGTCCGTGAACGACGGCACCAGATCGCCCGTGTGGTAGAAGATGCCGCTGCCCAGCTTGTCTTCGCTCCAGGTCGTCACGGGGCGGTCGGGCTGCGCGAGGTAGCCCAGGCCCGCGAAGGTCTCGTTGCGGTTGCCGCTCGGGTCGAAGAAGTAGATCGTCTCGCCGCGCGTGATGCCGTGGCGGGTGGGGGCCACGTCGATGCGCGTCTTGGTCTTGGCCATCACGTCGGCGGACTTGAGCACGTCGTGCCACGAGTCCAGGAAGAAGGCGATGTGGTGCAGGCCGCTGCGCGGCCCACCGACGAAGGCGATGTCGTGCGGCGTGGTGGTGCGGGCCATCCAGGTCGCCGCCTGCATGTTGCCTTCGGGTCCGACCAGCACCTGCTCGGTCAGGAAGAAGTCCAGCGCCTCG
>Ga0310345_10003627_pt1 | contig 14573 bp, 16 predicted proteins | sample HC15DNA20500_MG_FD_204667 | JGI IMG/M metagenome (GOLD analysis project Ga0310345, IMG submission 204667) | Marine microbial communities from station ALOHA, North Pacific Subtropical Gyre - HC15-DNA-20-500_MG | ecosystem: Environmental > Aquatic > Marine > Oceanic | place: Pacific Ocean: North... | reverse complement strand
GATTCTGACCCACCCGCCGTCGGCGGCCATCGTGCGGGCCGTCATCGATCTCGCCCACGCACTGGCGATCACCCCGGTGGCCGAGGGTGTCGAGAATGCCCAGACCGCGCAGCGGTTGCTCGACTACGGGTGCACCGTCGCTCAGGGTTATCACTTCAGCAAGCCGCTGTCGGCCGACGCGGTGCTGGAACTGGTCCAAACCCGACAGCTGTGGTCACCGGCCCGGGAAGGCGCCAGCGACAGCGTCCGATGATCGACCGCGACATCCTTTGCTGATTCAACAGAAGCGCAAGATGCGTTGACGCTCGCGCAAATGTGGGAATCGCTGGATCAAGCTGCTGAAATGTATCTTTACCACCGACTCGACGGGTTATCCGTTCGATAGCAAATCGATTCTGTAGGTGCGCTCTTACGCATAGCGCCGGCAGCGAATTGCTAGAATCCGCGCATGTCGAGCCGGCGAGGGGTAACGCTCGGTGTCACGTTCGCGGGCGTGGGCTATGCCGCCTGGCTGCTGTTCGGTGGGGCCGCCGACCCGTCGTTGCGCGTGGTCGGCGAGGTGGGGCTCGTCGGGTTCGCGGTGTTCGCCGCGGTGTGCTCGGCGCTGGCGGCGTACTGGCGCAGCGGCCGCGAACGCAGCGCATGGGCCTGCATGGCGCTGGGCACCGCAGCGTGGGCGGTGGGCGCCGCCGGGTGGAGTGTGTTCCGCTTCTCCGCGCACCAGACACCTCTGCCCTGGTGGTCCACCGTGGGCTATCTGCTTTTCCTCGCGGGTGCCGGGGTATGCCTGGTCTTCCTGTTGACCGCCCATTCGCCGGGAGCCCGTCTGCGACTGATGCTCGATGGACTCACCGTGGCCGCCGCCCTGTTCGTCCTGGCCTGGGTGGCGGGGTTGGACGAGGTCTACCGCGTCCGGTCGAGCGACTCGATCTCCACCGCGTGGTCGCTGGTCTATCCCGTCGGCGACATCGTCTTCGTCGCCGTGGCGGTGTTGTTACTGGTCCGGGCACCCGCCCACCGACGTCCGGAGTTGTCGCCGCTGGCCGGTGGCCTGGTGCTGATCGCCGCCTCGGACACCGCCTACGCGTACTTCGGCGCCACCCAGGAGGTGTGGGGTCATCAGGAGACCGCGGTGGGCTGGGTGCTGGGCTTCGTCGCGATCGGTCTGGGCGCGCTGTCCATGCCCGCGGCCGACCGGGGCGATGCCGACGATGCCGACGGCGACCACCTCGTTCCCTCCCGCACGTCGACCTGGCTGCCGTATGCGCCCGTCGCCGCCGCGGCCGTGTTGTGCACGCCCGCGCTCATCGAGGGGATGAGACCGGTGTTCGTCGGGGCCGCGGTCGCCGTGTTCGCGGTGATGGTCCGCCAGTTCCTGGTCCTCGGCGAGAACCGGCGTCTGCTTCTCGAGGTCGCCGATCAGGCACCGGGTGAGCCGGTGACCGGGTCCGCGCACGGGGCGGATCCGGCGGACGGGCCGGAGAACGCGGCGAATCCGGACGCGGACGCCGTGCCGGACGCGGCGCGCCTGCTCGGCGAGCTGCGTCACGCCATCGAGCACGGCGAACTGACCATGTTCTACCAGCCCAAGGTCGACATTCGGGCCGGAGCGATCGTCGGTATGGAGGCACTCATCCGCTGGCCGCACCCGCGGGGTGGCTTGCTCGAGCCGGACCGGTTCCTGCCTCTGGTGCGTCAGCACGGGCTGATGCGCTCGATGACCACCGTCGTCCTCGAGCTGGCGCTCGACGAGGCCGCTGAGTGGTACCGCCGCGGCGTCGGGGTGCCGGTGGCGGTCAACGTGTTCGCCCCGGCCGTCAGCGATCCCGCGCTGCCCGGCCAGATCCTGGGCGCCCTGCAGGCTCGCGGGCTGAGTCCGCAGGTGCTGACCGTCGAGATCACCGAGGATCTGTTGCTGGACGACATGGACGGGACCCGATCGGTCCTCAACACCTTGCGCAGCAACGGGATTCGAGTGGCGATCGACGACTTCGGCAGCGGCTACTCGGCGCTGTGGTACCTGCGCGAGTTCCCGGTCGACGAGATCAAACTCGACAAGGAGTTCGTCGCGCCGGTTCTCACCCAGCCGGCTTCGGCCGCGATCGTGCGGTCGGTGGTCGACCTGGCGCATGCCCTGGGCATCACACCGGTGGCCGAGGGCGTCGAGAACGCGGCGACCGCAGAACGCCTACGGGAGTTCGGGTGTGACGTCGCGCAGGGCTATTTCTACAGCCGACCTCTGCCGGCTGCCGACACGGTGGCGCTGCTCTCGGCGCACCAGCGCGGCCGCTACGTCTGCGACGGCACCAGCCGCAGCGAGATCGAGTTGATGCAGTAGCGCTGGTCGGTGGGCGTGGGGTAGCCCTCGCCTTCGAAGACGTGGCCGAGATGGCTGTGGCAGTTGGCGCACAACACCTCGACCCGACGCATGCCCAGGGAATCGTCGGGGCGCAGGATCACCGCGTCGGAGTCGGCGGGGTCGAAGAACGACGGCCAGCCGCAATGGGATTCGAACTTCTCGGTACTGCGGAACAATTCTGCTCCACAGGCGCGGCACTGATAGACGCCTTCGGTCTTGGTGTCGGTGTACTCACCGGTGAAGGGGCGTTCGGTGCCCGCGCGGCGCAGCACCTCGAACTCCTGGGGATCGAGGCGGCGGCGCCACTCGTCGTCGCTGAGCACCAGCTTGGGGCCTTGCCTGGCGTCGTGGCCCGAACCTGTCGCTGTCATGGCTTCCAGGCTACTCGTCGCCCGCGCGGGCGGAGTTGCCCGCGGGTTGCGGCTCGGGCGACATCCACGGCGGGTCGATCCCGTCATCGAGCCGGCCGTCCTCGCGCGCGTCGAGGTAGCGGAACAGCAGCACGCAGAACACCACCACCAGCAGCAGCGACCAGCCGTAGGTGATCTTGAGGTACTCGATCGCGCGGCCGGTGGTCGGCCACTTCCACATCAACCACCGATCCATCGTGGTGAACCCGTAGATCGCCAGCCACGCGACCCAGCTGCGGATGACCGAGTTGGGCAGCACCACCGTCATCAGGAACGGGAACAGCATCATCGAGTAGTAGCCCTGCCCCAGCGACAGCACCAGCCAGGAGGTGAGCAGCAGAACACCCGAGGAGGTGAGCATCCAGAAGAATGGGTCGCGGCTGCGGTAGTAGCGGTAGAGCAGCCACAGCGCGGCCACACCCAGCACCGCGAACGCCACCCGCAAGGCCATGATCAGCCACATCGGCAACCCGTAATAGATGCCGTTGCCCAGGATCGAGCTGTTGAAGTAGTCCCGCGTGGAGAAGATGTAGGGCACGGTGCGGGTGACGAAGCTCATCGGGTCGTTGATCAGCGGCCACGCCACGACGTTGAACACCAGGGGCACGGCGAAGGCGGTCACCAGGGCGCGCCACTGCCGGTTGACCAAGGGCAGCAGGAGCAGGGGCGCCAGCAGGGGTTTGACCACCAGCGTCAGCCCGATCGACACCCCGGCCCACCACTCGTGGCTGCGGTTTCCGTCCAGCAACCAGCGCAGGAACAGCACCTCGAACAACAGGATGACGCCGTTGATGTTGCCGAACACCAAGGTGTTGGTGACGTTCTCGGTGCAGAACATCGCCAGCAGCAGCGCCGGCGCGGCCACGGAGGCGAGGGTGAAGTTGAACAGCCGCAGCAGGAAGTATCCGGCGAGCACGATCGCCACGGTGTTGAAGAAGATGAACCAGTTCCGCGACGCCTCTTCGGGCAGGTAGCCGAACGGCGCCATGACCAGCGTGCCGCCCGGCGGGTACAGATAGTGCGGATCGACCCAGGTGAAGTTCTCGTCGTAGATGTCGCGCCCGAGCTTGAAATGTACCGCTGCGCGGTAGACCGGCGCGAAGTCGTCGGTGATCCACCGGTTGGCGACCAACACATAACTGCGATGGATGACGGCCATGATGGCCAGCGGCCACAGCACCGAACGCAGCACCGTGGCGGCGTCGGGTGGGGAGGTGCGAGGCCGGAAGGCGGTCAGGACAAGATCACGCACCTGCGCACCGTACCCGACGCCCGGGACGGGCCGAGCGCAGACATGCGGTCCTCGGTGTGCGGGTGCGGTGGCGTGTCAGGCGGGGCAGTAGATGTCCGAGTCCGGCAACTGACCGCTCTGCAGGTACGTGATCACCGGGGGCAGCGCGCAGGCCGAGTAGATCGCGGCGCCGTGCCCGGTGCCCTGCCAGAGCACCCGACGGTTGGAGGACCCGGCGTTGATCGCGGTCGCGGCCACGGCGGCGACTCCCTCGTTGCCGACGATCGGGTCGTGCTGCACTCCCAGCAGCAGCGTCGGGATCTCCAGGCCACCGGGCTCCTCGGGCGGCGAACCGCTCGGCCAGTTCAGGCACTTGACCATGTCCAGCGCACCCACGGTGCCGAACTGCGGATACTCACGCCCCCAGGCCACCACGAGTTCGCGGACCCGGTCGGGTGTGGGGCGGGCCAGCGCGTCGCTGCACCGGTTGACGAACTGCCCGTCGGTGTAGCGCAGCTGCTCGGCCTCGCTGATCAGAGCATTGAGTCGGGCGCTGTCCCCGGCGCGGGCGTCGGAGATGGCCAGCGCGAGCTCGTTGCCCGCGGTGACGCGGTCCCCCCGCGGATATCCCAGGGCCGTCGAGATCGCGCTGGTGACCGCGGCGACCGACGCGCCACCGGGCCCGCGACCGGCGCGGGCGTCGGAGAGCAGCGCGTCGACGGCGGCCTTCGGATCGGCGCCCAGCGGGCAGTTCGCCGCCACACATTGCGCGGCCCAGGCCTCCAGGGCCGCCTGCTCGCCTTTGACGCGCTGCTCGGTGGCCGCCTCGTCGGCGATGCCCAGCGGCAGCGGTGAATCCAGGACCAGTCGGGCCACCTTGTTGGGGTGGGATCCGGCGTAGGCCAGCGCCACCTGGGCGCCGTTACCGACACCGAACAGGGCCAGCGCGGGCACATCCCAGGTGGTGCGCAGGCGTTCGAGGTCTTCGGCGGCGTGCGCGTTGTCGTAGGCGGAGTCGCCGGGGGCGATCGCGTCGGTACAGCTGGTGGTGGCGGTCATGGTGATCTCGCGCAGGTTGGCGACCGGGTCGTCACCCGCCTGGAACTGGACCTGGTCGAACATCTCCTGGCGGTCGAAGCTGTCCCGGCAATCCAGCGCTCCGGACATCCCGATGCCGCGCCGGTCCACCGAGACCACCGGGTGGCTGCTGAGCACCTCGATGCCCGACCGCGACAGCCACACCGGCAACTGCTCCGAGGTGGGCAGGTCCGAGCCGGTGGTCATGACCAGGGGTCCAGCGTCGGCCGGGGTGTCGCTGGACCGGGCCCGGACCACCCCGATGTTGACAGTGCCGCTGGCACCGGCGATGGGGTCGAGGTCGGCGTCGTAGCTGGCGCATTCCAGGGCCACGCCGGGGATCGGGTCGACGGCCGCGGCGCTGAACACCCGCGACGTGCAGTCCTGCCAGGACAGTTCGTTCTTGGGGGCTTCCACGGCCGGCGGCCCGGAGGCTTGGGTGGTGGTTTCGGGGGCGCCCTGCGGGCCCGCTCCGGAGTCGGTGGCATAGCGAGGATTGGCCGCAATCCCGGGCGCGCACCCGGCCAGCGCCGTGCTCAGCGCCACCGCCAGCACCGCTCCCACACGCAAACGCATGCCGACCACAGTACTGATGGCCGTCAGTCGGCCGGCCCGCGGCGAGCCCGGCCGTAGCGCAGGCACAGGTAGCCCTCGGAGTCGGTGAGCACGCGGTCCAGTCGCAGCGTGGCCTGCACCTCACCGGCGCCGGCGACGATGCGCCCCGAGTTGCCGCCGACCAGGACCGGCGCCACCGTCAGGCACAACTCGTCGAGCAGGTCGGCGTCGGTGAACATGCCCAGAACGCCGGGGCCGCCCTCGGTCAGCACGCGCAGCAATCCGCGCTGGGCCAGCGCGCGCAGCGCGGTGTGCAGATCCACCGACGCGGGGTCGGAGCCGGACGCGTCGATGACCTCGGCGAGTTCACCGAGGTGGCTGCGTGCGTCGGCGGCCGCGTCGGTGCTGGTCAGCACGAGTGGTGCGATCTCTGTCCGTTGGAACAGCGGCGCGTCGCGGGTGAGCCGGCCCGACCGGGTCAGCACCGCGAGGGGCGGCACCTCGGATTGTCCGCGTCGCCGCCGCGCCTCCCGCTCGGCGGCGCCGAGCCGGACTCCGGAGTAGTCCTCCACCAGCGCGGTCGACGCCCCGACGACGACGACGTCGGCCAGGGCGCGCAGCGCACCGAACACCGCGCGGTCGGCATCTCCGCCGAGGGCGCCGGACTTGCCGCCGCTGGTGGCCGCGCCGTCGACGGAGGCGATCATGTTGCCCCGCACCCAGCATCGGGTCAGGTCGTCGGGGTAGCCGTAGTGCGCGGGCAGGTCCCCGGCGTCGACGGCGTCGACGCCGCCCAGGAGTGTGAACTGCGTCCCGTCACCGTGCTCGGACATACGCAGAATCACAGCACGCCGTTAAGGTGCCTGCATGCACGGGCCCAGCGATGTCGCACATCTGGTCGACCGGCACCCGAGCGTCACTCCAGAACGACTGATCGCTCAGCTGGTTCCGCCGCCCACGTTCGCCGACGTGGGTTTCGACACCTACCGCCCAGACCCGGCCGAGCCGTCGCAGGCCGCAGCGGTGCAGGCGTGCCGGCAGTTCTGCGACGACGCCGTCACCCGGCGGGCCGGCAGGAAGAAGTTGTTCGGCAAACGTGAGGTGCTGCCCGGGGTGGGGGTGTACCTGGACGGCGGCTTCGGGGTCGGCAAGACCCATCTGCTGGCGTCGTCGTACTACCAGGTCGAGCAGGACTCGAACTTCAAGCGGGCATTCGCCACCTTCGGTGAGCTGACCCAGTTGGCGGGTGTGTTCGGGTTCGTCGAGTGCATCGAGTTGTTGTCGGACTACGTGCTGGTCTGTATCGACGAGTTCGAGCTCGACGACCCCGGCAACACCACGCTGATCTCGCGGCTGCTCTCCGCACTGGTCGAACGGGGTGTCTCGGTGGCGGCCACCTCCAACACCCTGCCCGAGCAGCTGGGGGAGGGCCGCTTCGCCGCGCAGGACTTCCTGCGCGAAATCCACACGCTGGCAGCAATGTTCACCACCGTGCGCATCGAAGGGCCGGACTACCGGCACCGCGATCTGCCGCCGGCGCCGCAACCGCCCAGTGACGCCGAGGTGGCCCGCCGCGCCGCAGCGGTGCCGGGGGCCACGCTGGACGACTTCGACGGGTTGTGCGCGCATCTGGCGACCATGCACCCGTCTCGCTACCTGACGCTGATCGAGGGTGTCACCGCGGTGTTCATCACCGGCGTGCATCCCCTCGACGACCAGAACGTCGCGCTGAGGCTGGTGTCGCTGACCGACCGGCTCTACGACGCCGGCATCCCGGTCGTCGCGTCGGGCGCGAAGTTGGACACCGTGTTCAGTGACGAGATGCTCGCCGGCGGGTTCCGCAAGAAATACCTGCGCGCCACGTCACGGCTGCTGGCGTTGACCGCCGCCGGTCACGCCGGGCGCACCATCACATAGTCGTGCTCGATCTCGGCGCCGAGGTGGAAGGTCTTGGTGCCGGCGACCTCGAATCCGTGCTTGCCGTAGAAGCGTTGCGCGCGCCGGTTCTGCTGATTGACCCCCAGCCAGACGCAGGCCGCGTGCTGTGCCGACGCGTACCGCACCACCGCGTCCATCAGCGCGGCCGACACCCCGGCGCCGTGACAGTCGGGTAGCACATACATCTTGGACAGTTCGATGGCCGGGCGCAGCGGCACGGCGCGCTGGACGTCGGGGTCGTCGGGAACACCACGCACGGTCATCGCATAGCCGAGGATCCGTCCGTCCCGACGGGCGGCCAACACGGTGCGGTCGGGGTCGGTCAGGTAGCGGGCGAAGCGGTCAGCCGACAGGTTCTCCGCGATGAACGCGTCGATGTCCTCGGACGTGCTCGACGGTGGGCAGGCCAATGGGAATGTGCGCGCGGCGACCTCAGCCAGGGCGTCGGCCAGTTCCGTTGTGGCCGTGTCGATCTGAAGGGTCAGGCGACGTTCCACTGCGCGAGCCGGATGCCGGTGAGCTTGTCGAGCAGGACGACGTTGGACACGAGGTCGCGGTAGCAGTCCCACCACACCCCGCCGCTGAACGTCTGGCCGACCTGCGCATTGGCCATGCCGAACTGCAACGCGTCGGGTGCGTCGCTGTTGCGGGGTTCGTAGGCGTCGCCGGTCGGGGTGACGCCGCGGAACTGGAACGTGATCGCCATGGCGTAGGGGGTCGGTAGCTGAACGGGTGTGATCGTGACGTCGGCGCGGAACACCTGATAGCGCGGGGCGCGCGGGGGATAGCCGAACCCGGGAGGGGGCGGGGTGGGCACGATGTTGTTGACCGAGACATCGGCGACCAGGCCCTCGAATTGCACGCGCAACGGCTCGCCGAGGCGCCCGATCGGAATGTTGGCCGCGGCGGCCGGCGGTGCCAGAACGCCGCCGAAGGCCGCCATGGTGGCGATCAGAAACACGAGCCAGCGACGCATGTGGGTGTCCCTCCTAGACGTGCTTGGCATGATCGCACATCGACCGGCGCGGCCGGGCCGTTGTGGGTGTCCGACGTTGTCGGACGACCGGCGTTGCCGGGGTCAGCCGTGAGCTATCGCGTCCAGCGCGGCGCGCAGGTCGTGCTCGAACCGGTCCCAGTCGATGCCGGCGCTGTGCAGGACACCGTCGTCGTCCTCTTCCTCGTGCAGCGCGAGCAGGAGGTGTTCGGTGCCGACGTAGTTGTGGCCCAACCGAAGCGCCTGGCGGAAGGTCAGCTCCAGGGCTTTGCGGGCGCGGGTGTCGAAGGGAATCAGTGCGGGCAGCTCGGCCGCAGCGGGGGGCAGTGTGATGGAGTCCGCGAGCGACGTGAGTTCGACGCCCTGGGTGGCGAGCAGACCTGCGGCCAGGCCGGTCGGATCGGCGAGAAGGCCGAGGAGGAGGTGGGCCGGCTGGATTTCGGGGTTGCCCGCGGCATGTGCCCGGTTCTGGGCTTCGACGACGACGTTGCGGGCGCGAGGGGTGAACCGGTTGAACCCGGCGGCAGGGTCCAGGGCCGAGGCGTCGGCGGGAGTCTTGGGGACGAAGCGCTTCTGGGCGGCCTGTTTCGTGACGCCCATGCACTGCCCGATCTGGGTCCACGATGCGCCGGAGCGGCGGGCCTGGTCCACGAAATGGCCGATCAGATGGTCGGCGACATCGCCGAGCGCCTCGGCGGCGAGCATCGCGTCGGTGAGCTGTTCCAGCGGTTCGGTGTGCACGGCGGTGATCGCGTCGATGAGGTCGTCGAGGCGGACGGGGTGGTTGATGGAGACGGGCTGGCCCATGGGTCAACTCTAGGTTGACGTTGGCGCCGGGTCAACCTCAGGTTGACGATGGGCGTGGGTAGCCGCGTCGCACGGTCCGGTCCAGGATCCCGAGCGTGGCTTTCAGCGCCGCTTCCGATACGACCGGGAAGATGTCGGCATCGCGCCAGTGCTGGTCGATGTCGGTCCAGTCGTAGAACGACGTGACGAGGGTGCCGTCGTCGGCGGGCTCGAGCCGGTAGCCGTAGACGTGGCCGATCTGCGGACGGATCTGGCCGAGGATCGTCCACGCGATCAGCGAATCCTGCTCGTATTCGCTGATCAGCACCGATACGTCGTAGCGGCCGAGGGGGAAGTCGCCGAGCGCTTCGCGGTCCATGTGCACGACGAAGCTGTCGCCGACCGCCTGGACGGGGGCACCCTCGGCGTCCTGGAGCATCCCGGTGGCGTCGATGGCGACATGGCCCTGGGGGTCGCACAGCACGGCGAAGATGTCGCCGGGGGCCGCGTCGATGGTGCGCTGGACTTCGATTCGATCGGTCATGTGCTGATGGTGTCAGGCAGTGGAATAGGTCACTGCGTGTTTCGGTGCGCGTCGGGCCCGGGAATCTAGGAAGGCATGGTCAATGCGAAGTCGATGGCGAAGTACCCGCGCATGTTGCGCCGGGCGCTCGACTTCATTGACGGCAACGCCGAGTACGACATCACCATCCGTGACATCGCCGCCGCCGCCGATGTCACCCCCCGCGCCATCCAGTACGCGTTTCGCGAGCACCTGCAGACCACGCCGTTGGAGTATCTGCGTCGCGTTCGCCTAGAACGGGCGCACAAGGCGCTGGTGTTGGCCGACCCGGCGCGCGAAACCGTCACGTCGATCGCCGGGCGGTGCGGGTTCACCCATCCCGGACGGTTCAGCAGCGCCTACAAGGCCGTGTTCGGAATCGAGCCGAGCAGGACCCTGCGCAGCCAGTAGCGGTCACATCGGGATGAAGCCGGCTCCGTTGAAGATTCCGGGTTGCCAGCCCTGCGGACCCAGGCACAGCAGTGGCCGACCGTCCGTCGCCTGGGCGGCCGCCTGTGGCCGCGGACACGGCGCGCCGATGTCCTGCACACCGTGCAACTCGTAGGTGGCCTGCCAGAAACCGGTGTAGACCGGCGGCCACTGGTTGGGTACCCACCGGCACTGCAGCGGTTGACCGCCGCGGCCGCGCCCGAACGTGAAGCGCTCCATGTTGGTGCAGGGTCCGGTCAGCTGTACGTCGTAGACCATGCCCGGTACGTCGCTGGCGTAGCGCCCCGGGTCGTCGGGATAACTGGGGCCCGGCTCCGCCGAGGCCGTCGTGGCTGCCCACACCGCCGCCGCGCCGAGTGCACTCACGGTGAGCATTTCGCGAATCATGTCCAGACCCCTGGTCGTCGTGCCGGTACTCAGCGAACCCTAGCGGCCCCACCGGGCCCCATGTGCATTTTCCCGCCAGCAAACAGATCTCGGCCCGCCACCCAGGGGGGGTCGGTGGCGGGCCGAGAATATCGGGGACGTCGTTGGGGGGACGTCTGATAGTGAAACTAGGCAGCCAACCTGAGACGGAGCTGATAGCCACTTAGGCCGCAGCTTCGAAAATGTGCGCCCACCGGTTGGCGCGCCACCGGGACAGGCGTTAATTTCGTTGCGATGTTGGGCAATGAGCAGGCCGCCGCGGTGGCTGATTCGCAGCAGGCCGACTACTTCCGCGGCTTTCTCTCGGGGCTGCGCGCGGATCTGGAATCCGACCTGGCCAAGCAGGTCAGGCGGTTGACGGCGTCCCAGAATGCAGGAGACCCGGGGGCGGTCAATGTGCTGCGCCGCGCGATTCGCACGGCGGAAGGCGATCTGCGCGCCGTGGTGGGCATGGTCGACGCGCTCGACGGCCGCTTTCCCCAGGCCCCGGACCTGCGTACCGGCTGAGCCAGGTCACCGCGTCGACGGCGCGGTCACCGCGTCGAGGGCTCGGTGGGCGGGTCGGCCGGCACCTGTCCGGCGGGCGAATCGATCACTGACTGCATGAGGAAGCAGTCTCCGGTGATCGTCAGGATGGCCGATCCACCTTGCCGGAGGTCGAACTCGAAGCCGCCGCCCTGCACGTGGAAGTCACGTCGGGACTGCTCGTTGAACAGGGAGTCCTCGCCATCGGCACCGAACTCGGCTGCCTCGTCGCGCACGATGTCGCTGGCCGTCGCGAACTCGTCGGACGTGAAAGGCCGACCGAACTCCACCATGTCCGAAAGCGGGCGCCGCGCAATGTCGCCGGTGAGTTTGTCGCACGGCAGCCCGTCGCTTTTCACCTGCTGCACGTTCGGGTCGGGGCTGAACTGCCAGGTCTGGCCCGGGACGGCGCCGACGATCCGCTCGGCGATGGTGGCGGCCGCCTCGTTGATGCGCCGGCGCGCGTCCTCGTAGGACCCTTCGGGACGCATGCTGTCGATCAGTTCGACGGCCTCGTCACCGTGGACGGTCTGAGATTCGTACGGGTTCTCGCTCACAGAGCAGCCACCAATCAGAACGGATACGCACACCAGACTTGCTCCGGCGCAGAGCTTGAATGTCGGTCGGGCGCGGTTGCGGGTCACCATGACAGCGGCGTCTCTCTGACCGTGAGGTCGGGGCGGTCGAGCAGGATCGCTGCCAGGTTATAGCCGGTCATTCGTTCGCCGGCGTTGCGGCCGTAGTCGGAGTGGCCCGACGCCCCGGTCTTGGACTCGTAACCCGGAATCGGTGTGTTTCCGGCGTCGGTCTCGAGGTGCTCGAAGCGGAACCGCAGCGTTCCGTCGCCGTTGTCGATGACATCGTTGGGGCTGGCGCCCCAGCCGTGCAGCGGCGCCACGTCGGCGACGTAATTGATCGGGTCGTCAGAGGTCGCCATCACGAAGAAGTTGTCGTCGGTCATCCCGAGATCGGCGGGGGTGACGGCCTGGAAGCCGGGGGAGCCGTAGAGGACCGCGTTGTCGACGTATTCGCTCGCTCCGTCGCCCAGGGCGATGCCGGAGGTCAACGAGCCGTAGGAGTGCCCGAACAGCGCGGTCGTCTGCCCGGGGTTACGGGACGCGGCGTCGAGGTCGCCGAGGAACGACGTCAGCTTCGGCGCGCCGGCTTGCGCGAGGTCGTCATCGAGGACGGAGGTCTGGCCCAGGTTGGCCGGCGGCTGATAACCCACCCAGGCCACGGTCGCGATGTTGGTGCTGATCGGGTTGTCGGGGCTTCCGGCTGACTTGGCGACCTCGATCGCCTCGTTGCGCAACTCGGCGGCTTCGCGGGTCATGCCGGCGATGGCGCCCCGGGTCGTGCCCGAGACGCCGGGCACGGTGGTCGAGACATGGTCGGCGGTGAACGGGTCGCCCACCGACGTCGCTGCCGGGATCATCTGCGACGGGTCGTCCGGTTTCTCCAGGTAGATCAGGTGCGAGCCCGGTGTCTGCAGTGCCTCGTCGATTGCTGCGATGTCGGCGAGCCGGTCGGCCTTGACCTGGCCGTCGGGAAGCTGTTGGTACTCCTGTCGCATGTCCTCGAGCATGTCGCGGTTGGCGTGGTCGACCTCGTTGATGTCGCCCGAAGACATGTCGGTCTTGTCGGCGGCGTCAGTGGCCTCATCGGGTTTCTCCTCGCCCTCCTCGACACCGCCCGACAGCTTCTCATCGGAGGTCACCGACTCGTACTCGGTCGTGAGCTTGACGATGTCCTGCGCGACGACGCCGAGGTCGGTGTGGGTGCCGAGCACGATTTCCTGCAAACGCCCCAGGCCCGCGCTGGCGATCTGAGTGAGTTGCGCCTCCTGGAACTTGCCCGGGGGCACGCTTGCCGCGGCGTCGCTGACCCATTGCCGGAGTGCGTCGAGTCGCTGGCGGCCTGCGCCGACGAGTTCGGCGGAGCGGTCGACGCTGCGGCCGAGACGGTGATCGAGGTCGGCCAGTCGATCGAACCGCTCTCGGTGGGCGGTGTTCGTGGCCCCGTACACCGTCGCGGCTCCGCCGGACCACACTGCATGCGGCGCCGCTGATTCGACCTCGACGCCCAACTGCCGCAGTTCGGTGCCTGCATCGAATTGCGTGCCTGCCGCCGGCGTGCCCGCACCGAAGGTGCGGCGTGCGCGTGCCCAGACCGTGAAGAACGCGTCGATCGCGCTCATGCGTCAGCCAGCCCCGCCATGTCGTTCAGTATTGCGTAGCCGGCAGACATCACCCGGCCGCGTTCGTCGGAAGTCGAGCTTTGGCAATGAGCGTGCCTGACGGGGGGTAATGCTGGTGCGCGATACTGGGATTGAACCAGTGACCTCTTCCGTGTCAGGGAAGCGCTCTCCCGCTGAGCTAATCGCGCCGGGAAACACCTTGGAGGTGGAGACGGGAATCGAACCCGTGTGCACGGCTTTGCAGGCCGTTGCCTCACCACTCGGCCACTCCACCGCTGGGGTTGATGCCACTGCACCTTCGAGCGGATGACGGGATTCGAACCCGCGACCCTCACCTTGGCAAGGTGATGCGCTACCAACTGCGCTACATCCGCGCGCTACGGGCGAGATCGTCGTCCGTTGCGAAGCGCAACGATAGTCCACGCACTTACGCGGGCACAAATCCCTTGCTCATCCGGTCCCGCTGTAGATCAAAACAGCGTGTAGTCCTGCCGGGAGATGGTGAACCCGTGGCCATCCGAGTTCGAGCACCGCATACCCGACGGCTCGCTGGTGCAGCTCACGCCGCCGCCCGCCTCGAACTGCCCGTACGGCAGGGCGGGGCCGCTGCCCAAGGCGGTGTCTCCGGCGCAGACGAAGCTCGCCCGCCCGGTGGTTCCGAGGGTGATGCCTTGGCCGTAGTCGGTGAAGTCCGGGCAGTCGCTCGGGCGTGGGGGAGGTGCCCAGTCCCGCTCGGCGACGTCGCAACGCACCGTGCCGTCGGCGAGGATGCAGCCGATGTTCCCGCTCGGTGAGGTGAAGCCGACGAGGTCAGCGCCGGCCGTCGGAAGGCCGAGGCACCCGATCGCGCCCACCGCTGCTGCCGCGACCACCAGTTTCATGATCCGACGATATCGGGATACGGCCGTGCTGGCGTGCCAACCAGCGGATTCTCGGGCGCACCGGGTCGCGTGTTAGTCTTCTGCCTCGTTCGATTCGTCGAATTCCCGGTCTCGTAGCTCAGTGGGAGAGCGTCCGCCTCACACGCGGAAGGTCGCTGGTTCGAACCCAGCCGGGACCACCA
>Ga0310345_10003626_pt1 | contig 14576 bp, 10 predicted proteins | sample HC15DNA20500_MG_FD_204667 | JGI IMG/M metagenome (GOLD analysis project Ga0310345, IMG submission 204667) | Marine microbial communities from station ALOHA, North Pacific Subtropical Gyre - HC15-DNA-20-500_MG | ecosystem: Environmental > Aquatic > Marine > Oceanic | place: Pacific Ocean: North... | reverse complement strand
GGACTACCTGAAGGAGTTGGTCGAGTATTGGCGGACCGATTTTGATTGGCGGGCTCAAGAAAAGTTTCTTAACTCCTTTCACCATTTCAAATCTCAGGTGGATGGCATGGACATCCACTTTGTTCACGAAAAGGGAACCGGGCCCAACCCCATGCCGCTGGTCATAACCCACGGTTGGCCCAGCACTTTTTTTGAGATGTCAAAAATATTGCCACTTCTGTCGGACCCTGGTAGCCATGGAAGCGATCCGACCGACTCTTTTGACGTGGTTGCTCCTTCCCTGCCCGGGTTTGGCTTCTCGGACCGCCCGTCGCAGCCGGGCATGCAGGTTTTGAAGGTGGCGGATATGTGGGCCAAGCTGATGACCGAGAACCTGGGATATTCTCGATTCGCCGCTCACGGGGGAGACATCGGGGCCGGCGTCACGTCCCGTTTAGGTTACGCTCATGCCCCCAGATTGACCGGGATACATCTAACCTCTATAACCAGGCCAACTCCCTATCAAGGACCAGGTTCGGAACCTTTGAGTGTGGAAGAACAAGCCTTGGTGGACCAGCGGGAGCGGTGGCAACAGGCTGAAGGCGGTTATTCTCACATTCAGGGTACTAAGCCCCAAACGCTGTCCTATGGTCTTAATGACTCGCCGGTGGGTTTGGCAGCATGGATAGTGGAAAAGTATCGTACTTGGAGCGACTGCGGCGGAGACGTGGAATCCAGGTTCACCAAGGATGAGTTGTTGACCACTGTGACCATTTACTGGGTAACCCAGACCATCGGATCATCCACTCGGATGTATTTCGAGAACCAAAGAAGCTTGTGGAGTATGGGGAAGGGTGAAAAAGTGGATGCTCCAACAGCAGTGGCCTTGTTTCCCCAGGATATAGCCCGTCCACCCAGAGAGTGGGCTGAACGGTCCTTCAACCTGGGCCGATGGACCGAATTCACAAAGGGGGGGCACTTCGCCGCCCTAGAAGAACCACAGTTGTTGGCCGAAGACATCCGGACCTTCTTCAGGCCGTTGAGGACAGGTTAGTGGGATAAGGATTCTGGACTTGTTCATAGGACGCTACCGCCGCCCGATGCGTAATGTCCACAGGGCGTCACCCCTATGATTACTCCGAAACACAACCGGGAGAGATGAAAACGGAAATGCAGATAGACTTGAGGGTTCCCCCATGTTCACCGGTATCCGACGTCGCTCGTTTCATCGAGACCTGCGAGACGGCGGGTTTCGATGGAGTGGGCCTGCTGGATTCCCAGATGCTGGAAAGAGACGTGTTCGTCAGTATGGCCGTCGCTGCCCAGGCGACGTCTCGGATCCGCATCGCATCGGCGGTACTCAACCCCGTAACCCGGCATATCTCGGTCATCGCATCTGCTGCCAAAACTGTGGCCGAATTGGCGCCTGGTCGGGTGGAGTTTTGGATAGGTAGGGGTTTTAGTTCAGTTCAGACTGTCGGCGTGCGTCCGGCGACGGTCAAGCAGATGCGGGAGTGCGTCATCACTTTGAAAAGCTTATTGACGGGAGAGGAATTTGATTTCAGCGGGCGTGCTGGTCGGGCTACCAGCCGTATGCGCCACGGTGATCAAGAGATTCCTAAGATAATCATAGCTGCCCATGGTCCACGGACCATCGAGGCGGCCGGAGAAGTTGCCGACGGGGTTTTACTACAAACGGGACTCCATCCAGGAGCCATCGAAGAGGCCCGAAAACATCTGGAGTTGGGAGCTCAACGTGCAGGCCGGAACGTCAATGACATCGAGGTTATCCACACAGCCACCACCATCATATTGGACGACCAAAAGGAGGCCAGAGAGGTGGCTCGACCTATGTGTGTTCAGAGGCTGGTGGAAAAATCTCACGCCCCCTATTTGCATGCAGCTGGAATAGAGGCAGACGATCTGGAGATCCCGGTAGATGGACTTAATGAACTTTATCCTGACATCCCTCATGCCGAAGACTGGGAGAAAGCCAAGGAGCTCTGCTCCTTCTTACCAGATGATATTCTGACCCAGATGTGCGACACCATCGGCCTTATCGGCACTCCGGAATATTGTGCCCAACAGATCAAAAAGGCCCAGGCCAACGGGATAGACCATCTATACCTTATGACCGGTGAATCCTACAACTTCCCTCAGCGGGAACTCCAGGCATTTCAGAGGGACATATTCCCGGCGCTGGGCCGAGACTGATCGTGGGAGACTTGGACCACCAACTTTCCCCAGAAGATTAGGCACGAAAAAACGCCTGTCACAATCTGCCATTGGCTTAGACTCTCCCTAGGGTTCAATGTATGTCACCTCCCCGGAACCTGGTCTCTTCCATATTTGGTTTGCATAATCGAAAGAAACGGGTACGTAGATTCCCCTTCCGACAAGGTTCACTTATGATATTACTTTGTGGCTTACGTGGGTGTTTAGGTCCTTGATGGATGAGGCTCGTGTGGGCTGATATTCATAGCCGCGGAATCGAAAACATCGTAGAACGAGTTTATAAGACGAAATAACCGGTCGATCCGGAGTTATGTCCGAGGTGGAGTGAAGGTCATTGGGGTTTCAACCCGAGTTCAAAATCCCTAGATCGCCGACGGCCTTAGCGCGAATCAGAGTCACGTTCCCTGGCAGGTAGGTTAGGGGGATCTCATCTAATTCCACTACCTCCACACTCGTTGGTTCGGCCCCCGCTGCCACGGCCCGGCCGATGGCTTCGGATCGTATAGACGCCAGAGCTTCCCCCCTACCTATGTCTTCAAGCGAGAACACCTTTTCGACTTGTCCGCCGACTTGGGCTATAGCTGCTCCGATGGCGTTGGCTACGTCGCCGTGGTCTGGTCGTAGCACCTGATCTGCGCCGGTCATGGATTCGCCCACCAGCAGGCTTCCACCACCCACCAGCACTATTGGAACTGGGTCCGGGCTGAGCTTCACCTGATCCACCACCGTCTCCACCCTTCGTTGGATTTCCTCTAGAGACCGCCGCCGGAGCGAACTGTCCACTTCGGACACCAAGGTCGGATCTCCAACCTGTGCAAGCCCTCCGGCTACGGCGATATCAGTGGCCGTCAAAGTGTTTCCGCCGAAAACGAGGGCCTGTTCCTCCAGCCTGAATCCCACACTTTCAGGACCTATTACTAGAGGTTCAGGGTTTACGATACTTCCGCCCCCCAAGGCTATAGAGACTACGTCGGGCATCCGGAAATTAGTGCGTACCCCGGCGATGTTGACGGCAAGAGAAGCCTCCCGGGGGAATCCATTTGTCAAGGCCCCGACATCGGTTGTGGTGCCGCCCACATCCACCACGATGCAATCGGTCAGGCCTGAAAGATAGGCGGCTCCCCTCATGCTGTTGGTGGGGCCGGACGCGATTGCAAATACTGGGAAGCGAGCCGCAAAACCTTCATCCATCAACGTACCGTCGTTTTGGCTGAGGTACAGGGGTGCTGTTAGCCCCAGAGATTCCATGGCCTGCTTGATCGCCCGAATGGAGTTTTCACCCACCTTTCCCAAGCAGGCATTTAGCGTTGCCGCGTTCTCCCTTTCGAGGATCCCCATGCGCCCATTTTCGTTGGAAAGGGTTATCTGAGCGTGGGGCATCTCTCTCTGGAAAAAGGCTCCGGCTTGCCGCTCATGGGTCGGGTCCACGGGAGAGAAAACGCCGCTCATCGCGATCGCTTCAACCCCATTTTTGCGCATGTCTAGAGCGATCTTCTTCAACTCTGTATAGTCCAGCGACGAGATCTCGCGTCCGTCGAACTCGTGCCCGCCGGATGCCATGTAAGTGAACCCGCCTATTGCGCTTTTCAGATCGTCCGGCCAGTCTACCAAGGGAGGCAGTAGCTGGGTGGCAGGTAATGCCAACCTCACCACTGCCGTGGGCGCCAGTCCCTTCTGCTCCAGCAAGGCGTTCGTGAAGTGGGTAGTGCCCAACATGACCCCTTCGATCGATTGACCGCTGTCGTTTGGCAAGACCTTTTCCAACGCCGCGACGACGCCCGAAGTCACGTCCCCGCTGGTGGGGCATTTGGCCTTGGCCAGTAGGGTTGCACCGTCCATCAAAACTGCGTCGGTGTTGGTGCCCCCTACGTCCACTCCTATCAGCATCGGAGCAACCTCATTTAGACCTCGATGGGAGTATATTCCAGGTCGTATCCAAAGGCCCTGGGCCCTACTACCGCCAGACCCTCGGGGCAAGTCCACAATGAAGGCGCCGGGAATCCTAGTATGGTCACCCGGAATCCGTAGCGCAAAAGTTCCGTTGTTATAGGTTCCCCGCGTTCGGTCTCTACAAGGCAGATCAGGTCGGGTACGGTACATACGGGTTGGCCGTCTTGGCGGGCGATGAGGTTCTCGTTCTGAAACTCTATGTCCATGCGGTGGTTGCGGTAGGCGTCCATGCCGTCAATGGCCATAGACCCTCGGGCAAAACCTCCGACGGTCCGACGCTCCACGTCCACCACTTTGCCGTTGAATAGGATGCGTCCGTGATGGACTTTTAGTATGGCTTCGACCGGGTTTTGCTGGTTCTTCCGGGCCATCTTGACCGCATCCCCCATGTTCCTGGCTAAGGATAGTGTGTGGAGAACCGATGTGCGCTTAACCTGCTCGGCCGACATGGGTGCTATAGCATAACAGGCTACACAGCCCATCTGGATGGTAGCGGCTCTAGCCAGCCTCTCAGCCCATTTGGCGTTGATGGCATTGGGTATGACCACCGTGTTCCCTTTCTCATCGCTGATGGCCATCGGGCAGTAGGAGACGCCGTGAACGAAAAAGGTCTTCATCTGAAACTCTGGGAACGCCCGGCCCATGCCGTCGGCGTCCACCACGGGCAACCCCGCCATAGCCGCCGGGATCAGTGGCTCCAAGGAGTTACTGCCTCCTATCTCATTGGAGATCAGGGCAGTGGCCTTTTTGCCCGTGAAATCTTCGATAGCTCGCAGGGCATGGTAGGCTTGCCGGTCCCGGACCTTCTCGATCCCCACTGTGGGGGCGCCTATGCCACCCACGCAAACCACCTGGGAACCTGCGTCCAAATCTTCAGGGTCCAACACGGTTACGGGACCGTGTTCCCGCAGCGCCTGCCGGGCCCGAAGTTGTCCGATGTACGGGTTGCCGCCGCCTCCGGTGCCCAGGATGCCGGCTCCGATGGAGATGGATTCAAGATGTTCTTCCGTGGCAGTCCACACAGCCGCTTACCCCTAAAAATTGCTGTTAATCAGTGATGAAGGCTGGCGGATTGTACCATGGGCGTTGGCCGAACCTAGAATGCTGGAATTGGCAGGAGTAGCGCAATTCTGAATGGTAAACGTCCCCATTTTGTAAGCCAGACATGCGGTATTTCTGGACATCAACGGTGGCAATTGCTTTGCGATGATACTACTTCCAAGGATGGTTTCCTTGTGGAACCACGCTCCTTGACTAAGGGGTTCCTAGCCAGTAGCCTAGGCTCACATATAGCCTGATAGGAAAAGGAGTTTCAATGGCTACCCGAACCCAAACTTATGATGTTGATATCGCGGACTTGGAATACCTCCGACATGGAGATACACCCCTATTGTTGCGTCTGTTCAAGCCCAAGGGCGACGGACCGTTCCCAATCATGCTCGAGTTGCATGGTGGAGCTTGGGTCCGAGGCGACCGCCTCAACGGCAACGCCGCCAATGAAGCTATGGCCAAGAACGGTGTGATCGTAGCCGCGCTGGATTTCCGCACCCAAGTACCATATCCGGCCTCTTTGGCCGACATACATTATGCGGTTCGTTGGGCTAAGACCCAGGCTGCATCGTGGAACGGTAATCCAGACCGTATCGGGGCAATGGGCACTTCCAGTGGAGCCCATCAAGCTATGTTGTTAGGCATGCGCCCTAACGACCCTCGTTACGCGGCGTTGCCAGGTCCCGAAGGAGCCGGCGATGTGGATGGCACTTTGGACTGCGTGATCATGGTCTCGCCTGTAATCGATCCCTTGGGACGTTATCTCTATGCCAAAGGGCTACGGCAGGATTGCACGCCACCCTCTGGTATGGGAGAGCGGACACCTGCTATGCACGAGCAGTACTGGGTTACTGAAGAAGCTATGGCCGAGGGAGCCCCGGCGCGTATCCTTGAAGGCGGGGAGAAGACAGCTCAGCCGCCCACGCTGGCCCTTCGACGCAGTTACGAGGCGGCTCATCCGCGCCCAGACTTCGATGAATTCATAGAACAATACCGTAAGGCTGGCGGCCCGATCGACGTGACCATCTTCGAGGGCGAAGGTGAAGGTCTACTGAGCAATCTCTCTTCTGACGTCGCGAAACAGACGCTTGAAGAAATGACTGAGTTTGTATACAAACACCTGGGTTAAGCTATACAAGCTTGCGTACTGAGGCGAAGGATGAAACTAACCCTCGTCTTCTACTTGACGCATACTAGGAAATCACGAACCTGCTAAGCAGGGAAGGGACTCCGCAGCTTTTAGACTTAGGAGTCCCTTTCTTATTCCACTACAAGAATGACCTCTCTCTGGCGATGGGAAAAACTTAGTGGTGTGAGGAAAGCTCTGACAATCCATCGCCCATCGATACGCGAGTTCAGTGGCTGCCCACAGCGGTGGCGCCCAAATCGCGGATGGCAGCCTGCGTCTCAGCGCTGGGTGCCTTGCCCATCTCGACGTTTCGGGCCACTTCAAACGACCGCTTCACATCTTCCATGACGGCGTCGTCGGGCTGGTCAATGTTAATGGGGATGCTGATCTGGGCCCATGACGTATGGCCGGTCAGCCAGAATACTGCGACCGAGCTGTTCTCAGGATCGCGGAAGTAGCGACCGATGGCGCTTGCGTGGGTGACTATTCTCTCTATCTTGGATCCTTTGTCTGCGATACGCCGCTTGAAGTCACGAAGATCGTCAAGGGAATCCACGCGCATCGAGATCTGTTGGATCCAGTGCGGATCCTCAAGCGAAGGTCTCCCGCTGATCAGCGCGATCTCGTGGTCACAGGCCTCTGGGTCGGCGCTGAAGAATGCTCCTAACGGACCTGCCTTATTATGGAACGGCTTCTGCACATCTGAGCCATCACTTTAGCCATCCGGGCCAGCAATAGAGGATTAGGGGATGGGTGCGTCTTCACCAGATGTTTCGCAGCAGTGGGTGAATCAACATGACTCATTCATCCATGATTTCAGAACTTTGGCTGTTCACTGGGGCTCGGCGGGCGTCTCTCAGGTTTGGACAAAGTGATAGGTCAGGTGATCGCGGAGAAACATATATATAGTCTGGGTTAAGATACGTCCCAATACCATGCGTAAGACCAGTAATGTGGACCGGTAGGGCCCGTGTGACCGGAAAGAGTGTTTTGTTGCTAGAACCAGCCCTAAATGAATATTGAACGCCCACAGTAAGATTTCTGATGCTTTAAACAGAGCCGTCTACCCATTGTCCATCTTCCGGTGGCGCAACTTCGCCCTGGTCTGGTCTTCTACCACCCTGGTAGGGATGGGAACCCAGATGGAAGCGGTAGTGCTGGGGTGGCTCATCTTGACTCTTACCGGCTCTCCCTTTCTGGTAGGGCTGATCTCCGCTGCTAGGATGGGATTGAACTTCCTTGCCCTTTTTGCCGGGGCTATAGTCGACCGGTTGCCCCGCCACCGGGTGTTGGCCGTGGTTGAATTCATCATGGCATCTTTGGGCTTGCTGATGCTTGTATTGATCATCAGCGGGCGATTGGAAGTATGGCATATTTTTGCCATAACAGTGGTTGCTGGAATGGTGCGGATCTTCCAGATGCCTGCGGCCCAATCCCTAGTGGCAGATACGTTGCCCCAGGAGAGGATCGGTAACGGCGCAGCTTTCACCACCGTGGGGATGAACCTGGCGATGATCATCGGTCCGCTGGTGGGTGGAGTACTGTACAAAGCTTTCGGACCCAAAGGCGCCTACATCGTAATCGGGTCTCTATATTGCCTCAGCGGAATTTCCGCGCTAATGATCAGGGCTGTTGGGCAATCATCGGCCAGTGGACGAGAGCCAGTGCTGAGGTCAGTGTTGGAAGGCCTCAAGTACGTGAAGGGAGAGCAAATCTTGTGGTCAACGTTGATGATAGCGGTGATCATCAACCTGGCTGGCTGGACCGTTCACACCAGTCTGATGCCCATCTTCGCCAGGGATGTGTTGGACACAGATTCGGCTGGGCTAGGCCTGCTGTTATTTGCCTTTGGAGTTGGAGCAATCACCGGGTCGGCTGTTCTGGCGGTGTTCCGGAACTTGCGCAACATCGGCAGATTTCTGATTGGAGCAGCGATCATGTGGCACGTCAGCATCCTAGCTTTCGCGGCCTCTCACTCTTTCTATCTCTCTATGTTGATCCTGTTCGCCATGGGAGTTGCCTTTTCCGCTACCCAGGTATTCATGCTCACAGTCTTGCTGCGCACCACCAAGGCGGAATTCAGAGGCCGAATCATCGGCCTACGGGTGCTGGCGATCTACGCTTTTTCCTTTGGAAGCGTGGCTGCCGGCACGATGGCTGAGCTTTGGGGCGCTCCAATTTCAGCCAACATCGTCGGGCTAACCGGAATCGGTCTAGTGATAGCCTTGGCGTTTTTCACGCCCAAACTCCGGCAAGTCTGACCGAAAGACCGCCGCTCTCCCCAGGTTTTAGGTTAGGCCAGCCTGTACCGTTGGCTCTCCAGCGTCTTGTGGAGTGAGCCTGATGAACACCCATGCGAGGGTGGCCAATGTTAGTAGCGACCCGCAGAAGTAGAATACCGTGCTAAGACCAAATTCCCTGACGATGAAAGCCGCTATGATGGGTGACGGTAGGGTGATGGACTGCTGGAAAAGGCTCATGATGCTATTGGTGGTGCCCTGAATCTGCCGTGAGGCCACGTCTAGGACGGCTGCAGTGGCGATATTGCCGGTACCGTAGAAGAAGGCTCCCATGGCGGCGATGACCAACGCTAACTCTATCCCTTTGTCCGCCGACGGCAGTATGAAGTAGAGAATACCCATGGCAGCGAAGGCGGGAAGCAGTACCGTTTTGCGGCTGAACCTATCGGATACGACCCCCATAACGGGCTGGGAGATCGTGCCCATGACGTAAAGCAGCATCCAGTGAAACCCTAGACCCGCAGATGAGTAGCCTAGTTCCTCGACGATGTAGAGTGGCAAGAAAGTCACCGTACTGAGCCTGGCCATTCCCACCAAACTGCTGGCACTCATCACTACGAACACACTCGGATGGTGAACCAGGTCTCTAAGACCAGCAAAATAGGCGCCTGTGTCCATCCGGGTGGCCTCTCCTGCAAAGATCCCTCGGGTTGAGGCCCACACCATGATCGATAAGACCACAGCCGGTATCAGGTGCCATTGAGCCAGTTGCTGCCAACTGGCAAACAGCAATAGCGCCCCGATGCATACCGGACCGATAGCGTCTCCTACGCTGGCTCCTACCCCGTGCACGGCCAGGGCGGTCCCGCGGTGGTCCGGAAAAAAGGTAGACAATGAGGAAACTGCTGAAGGATGCCAGAAAGCCGAAGATGCGCCGACCAAGCACAGTGATAGCAAAACCAACGCATAGACGGACGAAATGCTGACGAGCACGTAAGCCAGTCCGCCCAGCAGTATTGCCACTCCAATGATCAGTGGCCGGTGTTTGACGAAGGAGTCGGCCAAAATACCAGAAGGTAGGGTAAGTATTCCACTTGCTGCTTGCTTGGCAGTGGTCATCCCGCCTACCTGGACAACTGAAAGGCCCAGGTCCGCTCTAATTTGAGGCAGGAAAATAGGCAGCAACTGCTGGAACCAGTGGATAACAAAGTGCCCGAAGAACAAGAACCCTAATAGCTCTTTGCGTTGGATCCCGGGGCTATCGGGAATGGAGTCAGCTGATCGGCTAGACGTGGTTCGGAAGCTAATGGATTTCACCAACCTTCAAGAGGAGCGGTAACCGAACAGCTTCGGCTTGGCTTTGTCATTTTTTTATTAAAAATCTTAGGCACACTCTGGATTGGCTCATGATACTGGTGTCCCGAACTGGATAACCAGCGCTTTGTTATCTGGATTTCTCAGATGACCCTCGATGCCCTTAGCAGGCCCAATTCCTCATCCGTGAGCCCCAGTTCGCCGCCTAGGATCTCGGAATTGTGTTCTCCCAAGGATGGGGCCGCCTTGCTGCCCTCCATCGGGTTCTCACCGTTAATAAGGAATCCGGGGCCTGGATATTTCAAGGTCCCCGCTTCGGAGTGGTCTATCTCCACGAAATATCCCCTTTCTTCCAGATGGGGAGAGTCCACCACCTGTTGCGGACTCTGGACCAACCCTACCACCAAACCCTTGGCCATGGTTTCACGCATCAGATCCAGGTTGTTCCACTGGGCTAACGCCGGTGCCACTAGGCTGTGAAGCTCTTCCCAATTCTCCATGCGCCCTCGGCGAGATGCGAATTTTGAGTCCAATAACCCGGGCTCCTCTAGGAATTCAGCCCAGGCTTCCATGGGACGTCCCCCAGTGCCGGCAGTGGTCAACGTTACCTCGCCGTCTTTGGTGGGTAGGTGCATACCATCCATAACGTTTCCGTCGCTGCCACCCCGGATGGGGCTCCGGTCGGTAAAACTGTATGGATGTATCAGGCCTGAGGGGGTGCTCACTGCGGCTTCCATAGTGGACAGGTCTATGTGCCGGCCTTCCCCAGATTGCTGGCGGTGAAACAGGGCGGCCATTACAGCTATGGCGCCGTTGCGGGCCGCAGTAATCTCCATTTGCTCCAAAGTAGTGCCCATGGGAGGTTGGCCCTCGGAGCCGGTCACCGCGTATAGGAATCCTCCCAAAGCCTGGGCCACCAAGTCGTTGCCCCTGTAGTCGCGGTAGGGACCGGTCTGACCGAAATAGGTCATGGAGGTCACGATCAACCCTGGATTGGCGTCTTTCAGGACAGGGTAACCCAAACCCAAGTTATCCAGATGGCCTGGGGGATATGTTTCAATCAAGACGTCGGCACCGGCCACCAACTTCAACAACAATTGGCGCCCCGCAGTCTGTTCAAGATCTAGAGTGATTCCGCTCTTGTTAGTGTTAAATGCCAAGAATATGGTGGAGCCATCGGGATGGGGCGACCCATTAATGAATGGTGGTTCCTGGCGCGCCGGGTCGCCCCATCCCGGTGGCTCCACCTTGATGGTGTTGGCGCCCTGATCGGCCAACAACTTGGAGCAGAAAGCCCCGGACAGTCCGTGGGCCAGTTCCAGAACCTTTATGTCCGATAATATATCCAACTTAACCCCGTGGCTGTATGTCTATTTGTGAATCCACCTTGTTTACTAGAAGAACACCAAGGATACGTCATGCTGAGCTAGTCTCAGAGGCGAATCTATGGGGCGGGGGCATCGATCAACGTCTTGGTATGTCGCTGTCTAGCAAAACCAACTAAGGCCGAGTCTCCGTAGGCAAAGGTTGGGTTGAGATTATCCCATCGTCGGCTAAGGTCGCTATCTCCTCTTGTGACAAACCGGCGATGTCCTTCAAAGTTTCCACGTTGTGTTCCCCAAGGGACGCTACGTTACGGATGTTGAACGGCATCCCGGGCGTGCGAAAAGGTCGGCCAGCATATTTCCGCACGCCGATCTGAGGTGCATTGACGTTCTGGAATTCCTCTATGTAACCTCGCGCCTCTAGATGAGGGTCGGCTACCAAGTCTTGGGCGGTGAGTACCGCGCCAGCGATCACTCCGTGGCGTTGCAGGTGGTTCATCAACTTTTGATCATCCCAGGTCTCGGTCCAACTAGACAACAGGTTGTTGAGTCTATGCCGGTTTGTCCAACGTCCCTGGGGTGTTCTAAAGACCGGGTCAACCGCCCAAGGGGGATCATCCATAGCTGTTCGTAGTCGGTGCCATTCTTCATCGTTGGACACCACGATGGTTATCCAACGGTCGTCGCCCTGGCAAGGGAATACGTTGTGAGGTGACTTCCAACGATGGCCGCAGCCCAGACGGGAACGAGTGATTCCCCGCTGGGTCTCTAAGATGGCCGGTCCGATGGCTGAAACCCCCGTTTCCTGCATGGTAAGGTCGATTCGCATCCCTGTGCCCGTCTTGTCTCGTCGATACAGAGCTAGCAGCAAAGCATAAGCCACGTTGTTGCCCACCGAGTGGTCCATGTAATTATTGCTGGCCCGGCGAGATGGACCGTTCTCGTAACCGGTTAGGAAAGACATCCCGCAGGCTGCGTCCACGGTGCGAGCCCGGGAACCTGCCCTTCTCCACGGCCCGGTGTACCCATACGCCGTGGAACTTAGGGTGATGATCCTGGGGTTGATCGCTGATAGGCTCTCGTGGTCGAATCCATAGCGGGCCATGGTGCCCGGGCGGAAGTTATCTGTGACGATATCGCAATTCTTCGCCAGTTTGAGGAATACCTCCTTGCCCTTGGGCTCAGCTACTTCCAGGCATAGGCTTTGCTTATTGCGTGTACCGAAGTAGGCCAGGTTGCCCCCCTCGTTCCACCAAACCTCGGAAGGCTGGCCCTCAGGGAACGGCCCGGCCTTGCGGTCTTGAAGATGCGCAACGCTCTCTATCCGGATGACTTGGGCACCCAAGTCAGCTAGGAACGATGTCCCCCATGGAAGAGCATGGACCTGTTCAAGAGTGAGAACACGCACCCCCGACAAGATCTCTCCGAGTTGAGTTTCAGAGTTCATATTCTGCTACCATTTGCCGCGGCACGGCAGTTTATCTCTGGATGGCCTGGTATCGGTTTTGGACAGGGTTGTTATCGCACCAGTTGGTCTCAAGGTGAATAAGCCTGGTATCGTCGCTTATGGGCTGAATATAGGATGCTTCCCCTATGAGTCCAGGAACCCGTGCGATCATGATTTCATTCAACAAACCGTCATCCGAATAGCCGGGATGGCTTTCCAACATTCGACAATTACGTTTTTAGGCCCCGATTCCGAGACATCTACCGACTCCAAGAATATTTGATATCGGGGTCTTAAGCACCTCTGGATTTGCCGCCATCTTGGACTCTGGGCACCTAATACAGAGCACCATTTTCTTGCGATTGCCTCATCCGGGCTAAGCTCAATATAGACCGAGACTCTCGAGTTTGGCGGCGAGGCTATTCTAGACTCTTCAAACCTAGTTGGGGTGCTTGCCGAACATCATCCAACCACCGCTACTGGGCGTGGAGAAGGCAGCCAGAGCAGTGTCGGACCTCACGGTAACTTGCCTCGGCCCTGCCGTGCCCCTTAACTGCTCGATACTGTCTGTGTACATAGCGGTACGGGTCCGGCCGTTGCCAAGATTCCCACCGCTTGAGCTTAGCGGATGAGGACCCTCCACCCTGATATCTCCCTTGTAAAATGCGAAGGCATCGCCCCGTTTCACGCCGTGCCACTGGAAGGCTTCCAGGTAGAACTGGCTCATGGTGGCGTAGCCGTCGTAAGGATTGAAGATGTCCACTTCCGAAGGACTCATTCCGGCACCCTCGTACATCCGTTTCGCGGCGCGGTCGGTCCAATCCTCGATCTCGTCCAAATCCGGCTGAGTGGTCCGGTTTGGGAAGTTATGCTGTGAGTGATTTAGCACATAAACCGGTGGCTGCTTCATGTCTCGGGCGCGCTCCGAGGTCGTAAACAGGTAGGCTGCCGAGGCGTTGACGGGCCTGTCGCAGTCCCAGAGCCGCAATGGATTGAGGATGTACCGAGAGGATACGTAGTCCTCTAGCGTTAGCTGGTCAATGCCGTTTGTAGCGTTAAAACCCCACGGAGTCATCAATCCGTTCCGGTGCTGGTTGATCACGAAGGGTGCCAGGTCGTCGTGTTGGCCACCGTATTTGAGGCAATACTGGTTGTGAGGGAATATGTTGATAAAGTCGTTGCCGCCGTGATTTCCCCATGGCACCGTCCATTGTCGGGCGCCTGCCGCGTAGTCCTCCGCGTTCTCCCCGCCTCGGCGGTACCTTCCTTCCAGATTGCCCGTGGGGTAGATCACCAAACAGGTGGTGCACCGCCCGTCAGCTATAGATTGGGCGGCCAGTCCCATCATCTCTCCGATGGCTGGCACGTTGGACGGTGTGTATTTGACGTTGGGCAACTTCATGTTCTTTACCAGCCATTCGGCGTTCACAAGTGTGAGGCCCCATTCAGAGTCGTAAGGCGATGCGAAGAATGGTCGGGGTCCCCAGACTGATGAGGAACCTCCTGAGCCTCCGGCGATGTGACTTTGACAGCAGATGACGCCGTCGATCTGGTCTGCAGTTACGCCCGCATCCTGCATGGCACGTTCGCAGGCGAGCATTGAATAGGCGCCCAGGGTTTTGTCCATGGAGGTCCCATCCCACCGGCGATCTACGGGAGAATGCCCGTAACCGGCGATGGCTACCTTGCCTCTGTGATCCCAAACTCCTAGGCCATCCTTGTCTCTACGCCACTGATACTGGTCTTGTGTAGCCATTGCTCTCCTAAATTTCTATTCCTGATGCAGCTAGAACTGATAACACTGGGCTATCCGCTGACCTGCCACTCGTGAATCAACTGATCTGGCGCGACCTCTTCGAAGATCACCTGGACTGCAGCGCCTATTGGGGCCTCGTAGGGAGGAATCC